>Ga0315282_10002382_pt1 | contig 34756 bp, 31 predicted proteins | sample YL17G07_20_MG_FD_203693 | JGI IMG/M metagenome (GOLD analysis project Ga0315282, IMG submission 203693) | Sediment microbial communities from Yellowstone Lake, YNP, Wyoming, USA - YL17G07_20 | ecosystem: Environmental > Aquatic > Freshwater > Lake > Sediment | place: USA: Wyoming | collected...
CAACTTTGAGAATATTCTATCCTAAACCCGAAACTGAGGCATTTTATGAAAAAATTTATCCCGTATACCAAGATTTTTATAATGCAATAGAACCTTTTTTTAATCGTTTGTCTGAAATGAGAGAATACCGTTAAATACAACTTGAGAGCAACTAAATAGCGGATGGGTTAGGACTTAACGCGTATTCTGCCCGTAACTTCAGAGATCGTTTAGGGTGAAATGACTGATCCATTAAAAGATTTGACAGGAGGAAAAGATGAACTTTGGGAAACAAGTGAGACTGTCAAGAATTCTAAACCCTCAAACAGGTAAAGCCTTTTTTGCTACTCTTGATCATGGTTTAGCAAGGGGGGTATTGCCCGGAATAGAAAACGTCAAAACGCTTTTGGAAAAGTTAGTAGAAGGGGAGCCGGAGGCTCTTACCATGCACAAAGGACTAGCAAAGGAGTTTTACTTGCCATACGCTAGTCGAGTCTCTCTTGTCCTTAAGGCAAGCAGCTTCTCACCCTTTCATCAAAATTTGGACGTGCCTATCGCTGATGTTGACGAGGCCATCAGCCTGGGTGCTGATGCCCTCTCCATCGGGGTTATAACCGGCGGACGAGATCAACCTAAGATGTTGGAAGCATTGGGGCGGATATCGAAGGATTGTGAAGAGAAAGGCATGCCTTTGATTGCTCATATTTATCCCAAAGGCGAGCTAATTAAGGACGAAGAGCGATACTCGGTTGAACAAATCTCCTATGCAGTCAGAATGGGTGTTGAATGCGGAGTGGATATCATTAAGACTTGGTACACAGGTTCATATGATACCTTTTTAAAAGTAATGGATTCAAGCCACGGCAGAGTTGTTATTGCCGGTGGACCCAAAACTGATGAAATCGGTTCGTTCTTCAAAATGACTTATGATGCAATCAGAGCCGGTGCCATTGGGGTAGCCTATGGGAGAAATATATGGCAATATCATAATCCCGCGTTGATGATAAAAGCATTGAGGGCGGTCATTCATGAAGGGGAAAAGCCTGATAATGCAATGAAGATACTAAACGAAGTCGGTTGATTCCTTAAGAGATTGGAGGTCAACAATGGCAGACCGTATCGGTTTCGTGGGCCCGGGCCTCATGGGGAAGGGCATTATCAAGAACCTGGTAAAGAAAGGCTTCCCGGTCATGGTGTACGCCCACCGGGAGGGACTGAATCTGGACGACATCTCCCCCGCGGGGGCAACGGTGACGCGATCCCTCCGGGAGCTAGGCGCAGCGAACACCCGGATCTGCCTTTGCGTTCCTTCTTCGAAAGAGGTCGAGGCGGTTGTTTGCGGCCCCGATGGCCTCCTGGGCAGCATGAAGAAGGGCGCGGTACTCATCGACTTCAGCACAAGTTATCCGGCCTCCACGCGAGCGCTCTATGAGCGCCTGAAAGAGAAGCAAATCGCTTTGCTCGATGCCCCTATGACCGGGAGTACGGTCCACGCCAGTAGCGGCGAGCTAAACCTCATGATCGGCGGGGACAAGGCAGTTTATGAGCAGTGTCTGCCTATCTTCCAGGCGATTGCCAAGAACATCTTTTACGTGGGCCCCACCAGCCATGGGAATATCGTGAAGCTTATTAATAACTTCCTCGGGCAACTCACCAACGCGGCACTCGCCGAGGTCCTTCCCTTGGCCGTGAAAGCCGGAGTCGACATCAAGGCCCTCTACGATGCCGTCTTGGTGAGCGGCGGCAACAGTCGTATGTTCGAAGGGGTCGTCCCAGCCGTGTGCCAGCGGAACTTTACGGTAACGTTTCAGCTCCGGCTGGCCCACAAGGACATGAACTACATGAGCGCCCTGGGCCGCGAACTGAACGCCCCCCTTCCTCTGGTGAACAGCCTGCTCACCGTTCTCGATCTCGCCAATGCGAGCGGGCTTGGGCGGGAGAACACCAATGCCTTAGTCAAGATGTATGAACAGATTCTCAACGTAGAGGTACGAGGGAAGATGTAGGGGAACGAAAGTTGGTTGCCTCTCACCTGGTGTCCGCGCCTCACTATTGTTATTCTACGCAACTACAACGATCCCATAGCTTCAATGGACTTTTCTACGGCCTTTCCTTCCAGAGATACTTCCCTATAGATTCCCTCCACAACAGTCGAATCCAGCCGTTCGAAATCTCTTTTTACAGGGGTGATCAGGAGGCCCCCCATGTCGATCACTCCCGGGCTGACCACAACCCGGGCATCCCCGTCCTCGAAAAAGACGTCAGGACGATGTTTCCGGCGTGGGAAAATCAGAAGGCGCCATTTCCTTTCCTCGTAAAATCCAGCGATATTCATCATGGGCTCTTCTTCCGTTGGAAGAACCTTTTTCAGTGCCTTCAGAAAATCCTTCAAAACATGCTCGATGGGTATTGAGTCATCTCCCTCAAAGATGATAACCTCGCGTCCCAGATCTTTTGCGCGATAGAGGAGAACACCGTCAACCTGTCTCAGCAGAGTGAGTCTTTTTTCCTCGCGAATTTCCTTCTCGATCGGCATCTGTCCTGAAGGAGCTGCCTGAAAATGAAGGTGATCCGGTGCGGAGGCGCCGCATTTCGGCCCATTATAAAGGACCGTCCAACCGGAACCAAAATTAGCCATGAGTTGGAGGAATGTTCCAATATGTTCATCAATGGCCTGAAGGCGATGGTCTATATGGGAGACGGTGTAATGAGAAGAAAAAACAGGCATAGGATTGCCGAGGATCAGGTAATCGCTTCGGTAGAGGATTCCTTTTTGGCCTTCCGGGAGATGATCCAGGCAAAGGAAACATGGCCGCTCGGTTAAATTTCCTTTGCTTACATCGGCTGTACTACTCTTGATTCTTCCTGGATTGTGCTGGAGGCGGACCGAGAATCCCCTACAGGCTAAATCCCGCTCCCTAACATCCTTTAAAAATTCGTAGCCTTTCCGGAGATCCTGCCAGGCCTTTCTCTGATCCGATAAAAACTTGAGGCAAAGGCCGGAGAGACTTTCCCCTCCGTCGAAGGTGGTATAAGTCTTCTGGTTGAGCAGTGTGCCCCTCCCTGATTTCTTGTAACCAATGAGGTGGCTAACCGTGATTTTTCCCATGGTGAAAGGTTCTTCCCGGACAAATAGAAATCCCACCTTTCTGTAGAAGAGGAGAGCCTGCCTGTTTTTCACCATTACGCCGATCCAGAGTTCATCGAGGCCCTTTTCTGCGGCATATCCTTCCGCTGATTCGAGAAGCCTTATGCCAAGGCCCTTACCCTCAAACTCCGGAAGAAGGTAGAGCGAGGAGACGTAGAGGCGATTTTCATCCCTGTTGAAGAAAAGCCTTGCGTATCCTGCAATGTGACCATCTTCCTCTGCAATGAAACCCTGGGTGAACGGATCGTCGAACATGCTGAGCAGAGATGCCTCTGTGTAATGAGTGACCAAATAGGATTTGAGGTCGCTTTCGGGGATGAAGCTCGAGTATGTAGAAATCCAGGATTGCCATGTGATTCTTCTGATGGACTCGAGATCACTTTTCTGCCAGGGTCGTATGACAGTTCCCATGGCTGCCAACCATCCTCCACGATGAAACCAGCAGAGAGCATAGAGCATAGCGCATAGCGTCTGAATATCCAAATCCCAATATCCAAATCCCAAATAAACTCCAAACATCAATTTCCAATTACCAAAACGATTTTGTTTAGGAATTCGAAATTTCTTTGTTTGGAGTCTATTTGTTATTTGGTGCTTGGCATTTGGTGCTTTTCACTGGCCCTTTGCCCTATGCCCTTTGCCATCTTTTGTCTTTCAAGAATTTCTTCAGTTCGGATTTGATCCTTGAAGGCATCGTTTCGGTTTGCCTCTTCTATACTGAGCCCTGCATCGCTGTTACCCGACCAACGTCTGCAGAAGTAGAGGCTTTCGTAGATCCTTCCGATCCGGTATTCCCGACAGATTCGCAGTGCCGCTGCGTAATCTTCGCCATAGCTTACATTAAGAAATCCAATTTTGCGCATCAGGCCTGTGTTAAAAGCCCGCGGGGCACCGAGCCCGTTAATGCGTAACGCATTATTGTGACCATTCTCATCCGTCCACTCGCGATGGTCGATAAGACCTGGGGGAATTTCCTTCAAGTTGGAATCTACCAGGGTATAGGAACCAATCGCCATGGCATAGTTGCCTTGACGAAGCATGCCGACCATCGTCTGTAGAGTGTGGGGGCTGCTGTAAAGATCATCCGAATCGAGTTGAACGGCATAGCGACCACAATCTTGGGCGTAAAGGGCCTCGTTCCAGCAACCACCGATGGCAAGATCCGTCCTCACCGGAATAGTGTGCTTGAGTCGAGAATACTGACTGGCGAGATCGGACAGAATGGCTGTTGTTCCGTCTGTAGAGTGGTTGTCCACAACGATGACGTTGAAAAGAAAATCCGCATCCTGCGACAGAGCGCTTTTCACGGCCTCGGCAATTGTTTCTCTTCGGTTGCGGACGGGAATGACAACAGAGGCTTCCACCGGGAAGGATGTTGCTGCTTGCTCGACCTCCTTGAAGCTGGGTGGAAGATAGGCCCCGATCTTCTTCAAGTAGTCCGTGAAAACCGCCTCCATTTCTTTCTGGACAGCTCGATTTTGGGGATCGAGGTATGCGAATAATTTTTCCTGTAGGGGCAATTCATGAATTGCCCCTACGTTCCCAATCACGGAATAGAGTGGTTCCTTCAGATGAGTTATAGAATGGTCGATGGATAACTTCAGGCGAAGATCGTAAAGGCCGGCAAATTTTACCTCCGATACGGCTCCATATTTTTTCAGAGCCTTCCGGATGGCGGAAACAGAAAAGAGGGTCATGACGCCAAAGTCAAAATCATCGCGGACGCTCCCCGGCTGATAATCATTTAGTGGACGAAGCGTCTTGCCGCGTTCGCTTTCGTCATAGAAATCCGAATAGACTAGGCCTGCTTTTGTTGACTCGGCTTTCTTCAGGGTTCTCTCTAGGGCTTTGGGCTGGATTGCAATCTCTCGGGCCTCTGGCAAGAGAAGAAGGTAGTTCGTTCGGATCTCACTTATCATCTGGCTGAGTATTTCGTGTGAAAAAATAGGTCCGGCGACAAGAACATGAGACTTATCCATTTTGAAATGAACCGGTTCCTGACTGATGATCACGACACGTCCGACCAGGGCTGACTTCATCAGTGAAAGCAGGGTCTTCTCAAAAAAAGGTATTGGCCTGTAAGGAATGACAACAGTGAGAGGCTTCATTCTGTTTAGTAGATTATATGAGAGTCTTGCTCGTTGGGCCGCGTTTAGGTGCGTCCGTTGGAGCCAGATTTCAAGTTACGCAACAGCACTTCGAGATCACGCCAGACATAACGGAGTAAAGGGATATCTGCTCCCCCAGGTGCTCGCTTAAGACGACGTTCAACAACTTCGCCGCTTAACGCATCGTAAAACCGTCTTGCCCCGTCATTGGCTTCGAATACCCAGAGATGAATCGGCCATCCTGGTTCATTCGAGATCACCCACTGTGCAGCTCTACCGAAAAGCTGCCGACCGAGCCCTTGGTTTCTGAGTTTAGGAAGAACATGAAGGTTGTCGAGGCAAGCACCCCATCGTGGTTCTTCATCCAGCAATACGCACACAAAGGCAATGAGTGTCCCCTCGGCCTCAGCCAGTAGGACGTAACGGCGATTGGCACCTGGAGATGACAATCGGGACTGCCAATGGGTTACGCGCTCGTCAACAATCGGCCCCACCAGATACGCAGCGGGCAAAATGCCACGATAAGCGTCTCGCCAGCTAATTGTGTGCAAGGAAGCTATTCTTTGACTGTCAGCAAGTGTTGCGGGCCCGAAGGTAATGGTATTCATGGCTCGTCAACCCAACATTATGTTTATGCTATGTTTTGGCCAAAACCTCATTGCTTATGGTTTGCATTATACACTACGCTTAAACTTCTTGGAAATGAGAACTTCAGAATAGGGCCTAACGGTGCGCGCGAACTTTAACCCCTTGTTCCTTACGCCTCGCTACTCACGGCCTATTTCTTTCGTTCGATTGTCGGCTGGCATTTTAGAGAGAGCTCACCGAGTCGGGGAAGAGTTGGCACATGTGAGGTTGCGAGACGAAGATTAAGGAGTCCAGAAGGGATGTGCTCGAGGTAAGCTTCAAGCCCTTTCTTGAGACCTAAAAGTCCATAGGCACCAAGGGCTTGCATGAGGCGCTGTGCTGAGGCTTCCCAGAAAGTATTTTGGAAGGTGACCCAATCGAGATTCCATTTCCCCATCTCGTAATAATAAGACATGAATTCATGGCGCTCATTATGAGAAAGGTTTACATAGGGATCGCAGAGGAGCGAACTAAGATCATAGAACGGGCTTCCGAAACGCATTCCCTGGAAGTCGATGAGAAAGGGTTCTCCGTCGCGGATCATCACGTTCTGGGATTGGAGATCCCTGTGCACGAGAGAGCGGATGGTTGCTAAAAGCCGTTCTGCCAGGCTCGAAAGTTCTGCCTCGAGCTCCTGCTCGAATTGTGGCTCAAGTTCGATCCCACAGACATCTCTGACAAAATGATTTCTGAAGTAATCCCGCTCCCACCGATAGAGATCAGGACCAAAACTCTCCATGAGTCTCACACGGTCCGAAGGAAAGTCCTTTTCGGGAAAGGAGTGGAGTCTGTGTACAATGGTAAGCGTCTTTTGGTAAAGCGCCCGTCGTGTCTCCCAGGTGGCATTCCTGAAAGACCAGAGGTCTGTATCTCCGAGATCTTCCATAACGATGAGAGACCGAGCCGGATCGTGACGGATCGTTCGGGGAACCGCGACCCCCATTCTAAGGAGAAACTTGGCAATGTCAGCGTAATATGTATTCTCTACACGCTTCGGATCATATTGGATCAGGATGGCCGAATCCTTTTGATTCCATCTTAACCTGAAGAAAGTCCGGTCTGACCCTCGCCCCTCGAGTGGAGAAAGTTCTATTGGGACAGACTCTGAAAGCCCCAGAGCTTCTCGTGTAAAACGGATCATGTGTTCCTTTGATACCATCGACAGTCGTTCCGAAATATACGCGTAGGGAACGCAGATCTGCGTTCCCTACATTCCTTTCAGCCTCTCATAGGCTTCGATAGAACCGATGTCGTGCCACTCGCCTTGGTCGATGATCACTCCCCGAATCGATCCCGGTCTTTCCTTGATTCTTCTGATAAAGACGGGAACGATAGATTCTATTTTGCCGGCTTTAAGAAAATGCAGGAATGACCTCTCCACGGCATAGATGCCGGCAAAGAGGCAGCTTTGGATCCCCGGATTTCCGAGGGTGTGACGGAGATCGCAGATCTCGCCGCGTTCATTAATATTCACGTTTAGAAGAGGGCCGCGACTTCGCAGGACAAGCGTCACCTCCGGTCGTTTTTGCTCATGGGCCTTGAGAAGTTCCTGGAAGGGAAGATTGCTAATCACGTCTCCGTTGTAGCAGAGTATGGCCTCGTCCTCGTCGAGCAGATCTTCAATGTTTTTGAGTCCCCCTGCTGTGTCCAGAAGGGTTGGTTCATGGCGAAAAAGTATGGGGGCACCGCGCCATTGCTTGTCAGGAAACTTTTCTAAGTAGACTTCCGGCAGATGATGGGTGTTCACGATGAAGCGATCTACGCCAACATTCAGAAGATAATCCATGGCGTACGTGATGATGGGACGTCCCCCAATCTCTAGGAGCGGTTTCGGACATCGTTCCGTCAGAGGGAGAAGCCGTGTCCCCAATCCAGCTGCCAGGATAAAAGCTGTCTTAAATCGTCGTTTTTTCACTTGATTCTTATGTCTTTCATAACGCTTTAGCTCTCCGTAAAATCCCCGGGCGGGCCATCGGGCAGAGATGCTGGAGAAACGAAAATCTACTAAAAAGGTGAGGCTGAGGGTAAGGTTTTAAAAATCATCCCTTAACCTAAACCTTGACCTTAACCTTCTACCTATAACCCTCTTTTCTTCCCAAACTCCGGATCAATCTTCACCAGGCCTGTGACGATGAACCCCGGGATCGTCGCAGCCATGACCCAGAGGAAGTAGTTCGAATAACCGAGCTGCTCCTGGAACCAGCCGCTGAACATGGCTGGTACCATCATCCCCAGGGCCATGATCCCCGTGGAGATGGCATAATGGACTGTTTTGTATTCCCCCTCGGATACCATGATCATGAACATTGTGTAGGCGGTAAAGCCAAAGCCATAACCGAATTGCTCCATGGCAACACAGAGGTTGATCAAATGCAAATTTTGAGGCATGGCTTGGGAGAGATAGACATAGACGAGGTCAGGGAGATGGATGGCGCAGACCATGATCCAGATCCAGAACCTAAGTCCTTTTCTGTAAATGGCATACCCGCCAAGAAGCCCTCCCAGCAAGAGCGCAACCACTCCCACCGTGCCGTAGATGACTCCCACCTCTGAAGTAGTGAGCCCAAGTCCACCCTTTGAGCGTGGGTCAAGCAGAAAGGGTGCAATGATCTTGATAAGCTGGGCCTCCGCGAGGCGGTAGAAGAGAAAGAAAGCAAGAACGGTGAGGATGCCTTTTTTCTTAAAGAAAAGGCCAAAGGTGTGGAGGAACTCCCGAGAGAGAGAAGCCGAAGGGTTGCGGACAGCCCGACGATCTGAAGTCGGGTATGGGAGAACAAAAAAATGATAAAGAAAGAGGGCCGCCAAGACGGTAGCGGCTAAGAAGAAGGTGAAGGACCAGGCTTTAGGGATATCATAACCGCTTGCTTCGAGAAAGCCTGCAAAGATGACGAGTCCGCCTTGACTCGCGATCATCGCGATGCGGTAAAAGGTTGCTCGCACTCCGACATAGGCGGCCTGAAAATCCTCCGGAAGCCCCAGCATGTAGAAACCGTCGGCAGCAATGTCATGGGTTGCCGAGCCAAAGGCCATGAGCCAGAAGAATGCAAGGGTATACTGGAAGAATTGGCTCGCCGGGATAGTGAACGCAATGCAGGCGAGTGACGCCCCAACCAGGAGCTGCATCAGAAGAATCCAGTAACGTTTTGTTCTGAATAGGTCGACCAAGGGGCTCCAGAGAGGCTTGATGACCCAGGGGAGGTAGAGCCAGCTCGTGTAAAGTGCGATGTCGGTGTTTGAGATACCAAGGCGCTTATAGAGGACTACCGAAACCGTCATCGCCATGGTGTAAGGGATCCCCTCAGCAACATACAAAGATGGAACCCATGCCCACGGATTTCTCGATGTCGGTTTGTGTTTGGACGTATCTATCACCGCTGGAATATTGGTCGGGTAGAGGAGGCTTCAGCCTCCTTTCAAAGGGGCGACTGAAGTCGCCCCTACCCGTTAAAGCGAATAAGTGGCCTCAATAGATTCTCTTAATGCTTACTCCCCGAAAATAATGTTTCAGGATTTCCTCGGCTGAAAACCCTCGGGTTGCCATGACAGCAGCGCCGATCTGACAGAGTCCCACGCCATGTCCCCAGCCAGCACCATGAAACGTAAATCGGTCGCCTTCAACTGTCACAACGAATGCACTGCTGTAAAGGTGACTCCGGGAAAGCCAGCGCCTTATTTCGAGTTCCTTTCCCACGACCATACTTCTCTTCGAACCGACAATTTTCAACCGGGAGATCCGGCCCGAAGGACCACGCAGAAGGGGTGCAATTTCCTTAAGCGTCCCGAAATCAAAACCCGATTTTTCTCGCAGGATCTCTTCCAGTTCTTCCCGAGAATATTCGACCCTCCAGCGGAAAAAGCCTTTTGTCTCACGGTCAGAATAAGGAAGGATCTTTTCGAGGAGAGCTTCGTCTTTTGTATTGCAGTAGCCCTCAGGCTCCGAAAGGATCCAGCACCGAGCCTCCTCCTCCGTCCTGATTAGGCGATGAGAGATCGATGCGTCCGAGATGCTTTCGAGATATGGAATTCTTTTGCCATCCCAGGCCGTGTCGAACTCTTCTGTTAGTCCGCCGCAGGCCTTGGAATATCTGGCATCGCAGATTTTATCCTGGTAAGTCATTGCCATCCCGCGGGTTTCACGGATAGCTTCTTCGGCCTGTTTGGATAAGATCTTTGAGATGCCCTGATAGCGCTGGCAGTGGTCATCGCTGCAGACATCGAAGAGGTCGTGGTCCTGCCGGTCATACCAGCGCATCACCTCTCCTTCCTTTCCAATGAGCCGTTCTCCCAGTTTAGGGGTATCTTTCCCTTCCTTTTTTCGATCCAGCGCTGCCAGAAGCCAGCTTCGAGATAGGATCGCGTGAGCCTTCAGAAATTCGATTGGAGCGGTGGCGTTCATCTCCGAGGAGATCACACTTTTCAGATAATTCTCGAGGGGAATTTCATTGACCGCAACGAGTGTTCCGTCTTTATCGAGCTGGAGAAACAGGTCTCCCTCAAAGGTCTGATCCTCTGTCCTCTCCCAGTGGAAGCGACTTCCGATAGTCACATTGAAGAGCAAAAAGGTGGAATTTTTGTCGGCTGTAAGTCTGATCAGTGGAAAGCGGCAGATTTCACGATGGACCTCATCTAAGAGTACGATCCTTCCCGCTTCAGCCTTTGCCGAAAACCGACCTGACACAGGACCGTAACTTTCCCCGCGGAAATTTCCGTCCAGACGACCGCTGACTTCGGTCAGTCGGTCCATGATGCCCACAGTAATCTTCGGCTCATTTTTCACAGACCCCATTATCCTGGTTCTCAGGCCTTTTTTCAAGGTCTTCTTCGAAGCTGTGGAAACAGAGAGTAACGGTGAGTCCCCGAATTTCTGTGCAGAGCGATAGAGGTAGCCTGACATCGCAGAGGCGCCTTTTTGGCTTACATTTTCATCTGTTGCTATGGGGTGGGGGCCGTGTGCCCTTCCCAGTGCGCGATCCATAGGCCGAAAACGACGCAGGCGAGCCCCAGGAATAACATCACTGAAATGTTTTCTCCGAGAAGGAAAGCTCCCAGTCCGGCCGCTGTGATGGGACTGAGCGCCAGGAACACGGTGACCTTTGTGGGTGTGGTGTGGTTCAAAGCCCACAGCCAGAGATAGTAGCCAATACCGCTGCTGATCCCGATGAAAACGACGGCCAGCCAACCGCCCGCGGTAAAGTGGGGTAGGGAGCCGAAAAATCCTTCCGCAGCGGCAAGCGCCGCGAGGAACCCGACCGAGGCGAGCATGGCAAAGGCACTTAACGGCAACGTCGGATATTTGCGCAGGTAGGGCCGGTACAGGACGCTGCAAATGGCGCCGCTCAAGGCGCTTGCAAACACGGCCAGCTCGCCGACCCATTCATGGGCCGCGCCACCCCGCTGAACCGCCTTTTCCCCAAGTGCAAAACCCACCCCCAGAATGGTCAGCAAAACGCCCACCGTTTTGGCTAAGGTAAGTCGCTCATGTCCGAGGGCTGTCGCGAACATCATCGTCAGCAAGGGCATGGTGGCGAAGATTAGAGCAGCGCGCGCCGATGGAATAAATTGCAGCGCGTAATTCAACAGCGCAATCAGAATGCCGAACTGAGTGATCCCGAGCAGGCCGATTGGCAACAAATCGTGCCACTCAAACCGCACGCGCGCGGAGAGCACGGTAGGTGGCAACAGGCAACAGAAGCCAATGGCGTAGCGCAAGAGCGCCAGCGAAGTCGGAGCAGTCTGATGGATGACAAACCGTGTGGCCACCATGGCCGAGCCAACCAAGATGCCGGTTGCGGCTGCCGCAGCAATAGGCAGGAACCTTATCATTGTGCGTCGTGATTTCAGTGAATTAGTCAAGCTCCCCGCACACAGCGAAGATGATCACAACTTCAACTCCCATGTCTGTCCAATCAGGTCATGACCGAAGCTATGGTGTGGCTCCTCATGAACTAGATGAAAGTTAGCTTCTTCGTAGATGTGTCGGGCGGCATGCAGCACGCTGTTGGTCCAGAGCACGATTTTCCGGTAGCCCACTTGTCGAGCGAAACGAATGCATTCGTTCACCAAGCGGGTGCCAATACCCAACCCGCGCGCCTTTGGCTCGACCAGCAGCAGGCGCAGTTGGGCCACCGTTCTAGATTTCCTGACGAGAAACACCGAGCCGACGATCTCCCCGCCCATCTCGGCCATCCAGCAGCGCTCTAGTTTCGGCTTATAGTGCTGGACGAACTTCGCTACGATGCTCGCCACTAAGGCTTCGAATTGCTCGTCCCAGCCATATTCTTCGGCATAGAGCACCCCATGGCGGTGAGCGACCCAGCCCATATCCCCGGACTGGTGCGGTCGGAGAAGATAAGCGACTTTGTGCTCGGGCTGGGCACCCAGCAGTTCCTCGATGGTTTGCATCGCCTTGACCAGGCGATTTTGATCCGCTGCAGAAAAGTCACTCAACATCGCCCCGACTTCGCTGCGCGAGCGTGAATTGAGCATGGAAAAAGCCTCCTGTCCTCGCTCCGTTAATGACAGGATGCTTTGTCGTCCATCCGTTTGGGACGGCTGTTTGTGGATCAGGCCGCGCTTTTTGAAACTGCCCAAGAGACGGCTTAGATAGCCTGCATCCAATCCCAACTCGATGCTAAGTTCAGTCGCTGTCGTTTTTTCATGGTGAGCGAGTTCATAGATCACGCGCGCTTCGGTGAGGGGGAACGGGCTTCTTAATAACTTCTCATGCAAAACACCGATCTGTTTAGTGTAGAACCGGTTGAAGCGGCGCACGGCTTCCACACGTTGATAGATATCCTTTTCGACCATCCTTGCCCTCCTCAGGAGAACGTTCGCAAGTAGGTGATATTTTCAACTAATTATTTGACTTTGTCAAGTTATTTCCTGATCGAGGAAAAATCTCAAACACCGCAGGGGATACGCTTCAAACAAGTGAAAGGGGACACGTCTATTTTTTTCAACGTTGCCCTTTTCGATTGAGTATCAAGAACGATAGAAGATAGGGCGATGTTTCTCGTTTCCTTGTTGCCAAGAGAATTCTTGCCAGGGAGGAAGGGGACTTAAGTCCCAAAACAATTTGAAAATTGAAGGAAGCTGACCTCAAAGATTTTTTTCTGGAGTGGGGACCGGGTCATTCTGCTGGTAGGGGATACACCCCGTGGCTGAGAAATTCCAGGCGGACCGCGACCCCGGCTGAAAGCACCCCCCCGGTCATAGCATAGTCCGTGACCAGGATTGGACCTAATGTCGTCTCCACTGTGTAGTCTGCAGCTTCACGTCGCAGCCGATTCCCGGGTTGTTGCATACCACTCATTGTTCCGTGCCATTTCTCGGGTTGCTACTGAGTCCTCCCATCATAAAGGCTAACTGGGGTCTTTGTTCGGCACCGGCGTGATCCTGTCAAGTTCTTCCCCAGTCGTCTGCTAGGCGAATCACATCTTCTTCCAAGCAGACACCAAATTGAGTTTCTATTACGATCAAGGGTGCCGAACCCTTGTTCTCCAATCGGTGGACGGCTTCCTTGGGAATGAAGACGGTATCCCCTGTTGAGACATTTCTTTGTTCCTGATTTAGCGTCACCATTCCCTCTCCCTGAACCACTACCCAGCATTCGCTGCGCTGTTTGTGTTTTTGCAGGGAGATGCGTTTTCCAGGATCGACAATAAGCCGCTTGACTCGGTAGGTCTGCTCGTTAAGATATTCCTCCCATATACCCCATGGTCGCGTTTCTGAAAGGAGTGGCCCAATTTGTGTTTGCTCTCTGCGATTTAATCGTGGTGAACGAATAGACGTTGTCAAATCAGAACCTCCAGCTCTCACTTCATCTTCCGGATGCGCACCTCGATCTCCTTGGTGTCTTTCAACAGCTCGACAAGCCTGGAAGGCTCGGTGTCCCCGTAGTGATAGGGATAAAGGATTTTGGGTTTGAAAACCTTGGCGGCATTGGTGACCATTTCCGGTGTCATGGTGGGGGGCACGTTCATCGGAAGAAAGGCGACGTCGATGTCCTTCAATTCTTTCATCTCCGGGATATTTTCCGTATCACCGGCCACATAAATCTTCTTGTCACCGAAGGTGATGATGTAACCGTTCCCAGTGCCTTTGGGGTGAAAGGGAGTTCCGTCGCCACGTTTATGCACAATGTTATATGCTGCTACAGCTTCTATCTTTAACCCCTCAATGGATCTGACATCTCCATTATTCATCACAATACCACCCTCTACCTGTTTTGCCAGGGTATTGGTTAAAATCATCACGGTCTTCTCTGTTCGAAGGAGACTCAAGGCTTTCGGGTCAAAATGGTCTCTGTGTTCATGGGTGATCAGAATGAGGTCAGCTTTCGGCAACTTGGCATAATCAGTCATCTGACCGTACGGATCGACATGAATGACTTTTCCTCCAAAGGTAAACATCAATGTACCGTGCCCTATAAATGTAATCCCCAAGTCGCCGGCAGAGGTTCTGATCACGTCCGTTTCAAATTTTTCTTGCGCACCGGCCACCATCACCCAGACCATAACAGTGACAATGAGCGACATCGTTAACATCTTCATATCCCACCTCCACAGGAACTTTTGATTTGAAAATATATCACAATGATCCCAATATCATCAAGTTTCTGTTAAAAGGTTTGTGAATGAGAGTCCAGTTAAGGGCTCTCCTCTTCGTAGAGAAGGAGAAGTCGGAGGGAGCTAAGTTGGATTGTTTTGACTTTTTGAATTTCTTGGAGAGGAGTGAAGACTCTTAGCGCTTTTTTCTCCTGCGAATAATTTCTTATCAACCCCAAGGCCAGAGTATCATCGTTTTCATCTTTCAATCCTATAAGAAGGCTGTTCATCTTTAAGGCCCAATCAAGCGGGAGGGGAGCACCATCAGGGTCAAGGACTTCTCCTTCTATTTGAACTCCTTCAATAGCCAATTCCTGGATCGAGGAATATTTAAAATAGTCTCGAAACTTATTTGTCCTATGGATTCTCCGCTCTTCCATGGATTTAGGTCTGACCTGTTCGGAAAGGGGCAGTCGATAGATTTTATAAGAAAGGTTCCCTTTGTATTGTTCTAAGATAGGCTCTAATTCGTCATCTTTTTGTAAGGCAAGGATCAAACGCGGGAGGATCAGATCGATTTTTCTCCTTTTCAATTCTCTCCCTCCTTCGCCCAAAACGAACCCGGTTGTATCCACTAAGATCACGTCAGGCCCATAGGAAGTCACCTTATCCACCATCCTCTTTACTCCTTTGAGATGGATCGGAAAATGCCCCTCGGGTGTGGTAGAGCCGACAAAAAAGATTTCTGGTGGTGATAAGATGACTTCCCAATCGGGATGCGATTTGAATACAGAAAGACCGATCGTGGCAGGAGGGCCGAGAAAAGATTGGCCAATGTCCGCATCAACAAGCCCAACCTTTAAGCCTCGTTTACAAAGATGAGAGATGAAGAATTTGGCAAGGGTGCTTTTTCCTGTATCGGTTGCCCCGAGAAGAATCGCAATACCCTTTCCTTCTTCCAATACATCTAATAATTCGAACCACTCTTTTGGAGCCGAGATTTCCATGGATTTATATTTCGATAAACACCATTATCCTATTTACCCAAAAGGGAGATGTCAAGGAGAGCAAATCGGTGGCAAGGGGATTCATTTTCTAAATGGAAGTTTTATTCGGCGATACCAGGACAGCATTCTTTTGGCAGCGATGCCATCGTCAGTGAGGTCGAGAATGTTCAATTGGCACTGAAATTTTTTGAAGGATTTCTAGACAAAGCAGAAATGTTTTCTAAGTTAGTGAATGAAAATTACCTGACCTTTCATCGTATTTCAGAGGGAACGTGGTAAAGCTTTCACCCCTGCCTGCCGAAAGCAGGCAAGGCGGGGAGCTTGGCAATATGTGGATGATATAACAAAGGAGGGAGTGCCTCTTAGCTTTGGGTTTTAGCTCGCCACGTGATACCGCCTAATTTCCGGTTCAACAGCGAGGAGGTTGGGTAACGTGATCAGGGCGTCTTTGAAGTGCTTTGAAGCTAAGTGAGATTCGAGCGCCGCGTTGCTCTGCCACTCCTCTACAAAAGCGAAATCGGTTGGGTCCTCGTTATTTTGTAGTAGGATGTAGCTCAGGCACCCGAGCTCTTTGCGGGTAGGCTCAACTAGAGAGCCTAGTACGGTTAGAAGTTCGCCCACCTTATTCTGACGTCCCTTGATCCTTGCGATCACTCTCAAAGTGTCTTCTGCCATTCTTTGCCCCCTTGCTTCTCTATGTTTTCGAAAGCACGTGTTGCCAAATGCTTTCCTGGCCGTACTCTTGTCAATTATAACCTTCCCTTCTTCTATTCCTGGTCTGCCTACCAGCCCCCGTCTGACGATTCTCTAAAATCACCTGATCGATGATTTCTCCACACAAGACGCATCTCCATCCCGAAAATTGTTCATCGAGACCGTAGAACCTTTCGTAGACCATGACACTACCGCAACGATGGCACTTCATACGACACTCCTATGATGATTTTCCCCCTTCGTTGGAAAATGACTTGTAAGACTTCATGGCCTTTTTGTCAAGTCTTTAGGGGGGCTGACCTTCACAGAGAATTGGAGTTATTCAGGACTTCCCTATGGCCGAAAGAATGTTTTGTGTCAGCAAACAATCCTCGAGGAGGGCGAAAATTGCATTGAAAGTGTAACCTTTTGTATCTGACTTCCGTCAATACAGTCAGAAAGGCTTCATAAGTCTTAAAAAACAATAAGGAGGAGAGACAAAATGGATAATAAGCAAAAGACAAAACATGAAAAGATGTTTCAAAAAGGCGATTTTCCCTTCCCTTTCGAAAAATGCGAGAAAATGGCTGAAGTCATAAGAACTTATTGCGCAGGGGAAAGTCGCATGGCTAACTGCTGCTCCATGATGAAGAAAATAATGGGCTGTGGTGAGGGAGAACAGACGACAAGGAAGAAAGAGCAGAGCGAAGAAAAAAACCTTTAAAATCTAGCCCTGATATAAGACTTTCCTCCAAAAACTCAACTCCGTCTGCAATCGGAACATACAACCGCGTCCTCATGAAAAGTTCTCCATTCCAAAAATAAGGACGTGGGTTCAGCAGACCAAATTTCGCAGGACTCTTTTGGAAATCGTGGGTATTTTTTCTTAAATATGGCCGGGCTGACTGGCCTTCCTGGGCTGGAAAGCGACCGTAAAGGTCGTTCCACCGGAATCAGCACACTCCTTTGCATTCTCTACGTGGGGGCACTTGGGAATATCTCCGGGGCAGAGATCCTGATCCGTCGGGATGTGAACACACCGCTTGCTTGTCATGGACAGGTCGAAGCCAAAGCGTTGTCCATAGACCTTCATCCGAAGCAGGTCTAGCCCCTTACCTCCGGCTCCAAAGTCATAGGGTTTTTTCGAAGCATATAGTTCTGTTTCCTTGGTGTGGAAGAGTCCATCGAAGACATAGGCCTGATTCTCTTTTGTAATGCCAACTCCATAATCCGTAACAAGGAAGATGATTTTTCCATTCTTCTGTTCCACTCCTAAGCGAATCGTCCCGCCATCCGGTGTATTTTCTATTGCATTCCTGAGGAGGCCCTCCACTACATTTTGTAGAATGAGGGGATCGATGAAGACGAAGAGATCATTTTTCCCCTCCACCTGGAATCGAATCTTTCTGTGACTCGATAACTGTTTGACCCTTTCCAAAACATCCAGAACAAAGGGGAAAAGATTGATGGATTGGAATTCCTCCGTGCTTCCAACCAGATATTGATTGAGCCATGCCTTGAGGGCATTGAAGTGGGACCGGACATCCGGTGGCATCTCCGGCAGGTCCTCTATCCGTTGCCAGAGCCTATCGAGGTTGTCCAGGGCGACCCCTGCCTCGAGTTCCTGTGAGATTCTGAATATTTCATCTGTTTCTGCCGAAATATCTGAAATCCTCTCCAGATTTCGCTCCAGGGTTTCCATGGTCGTCTGAAGATTCGGATCAATGAGGTGACGTTTGAGCTTCTGCTTGAGGAGCCGGATGCTCCCATGGACTACGGCGAGCGGTGTCCTGAGTTCGTGGGAAATGTGATTGACGGCCTTCGTTTTTGCTCGGTTCAACTGTTCGAGTTCGCGGTGAGATTTTACCAGCGCCTCTTGGGCTTGAATGCGTTCGGTAATGTCATCGAGGGTTACAATATATTCTCCGGTGGCGAGTCTTACAGGGATAAAATGGATGATCTTTTGCGTCCCATCTTTACAGGTCGCCGGAAGCGTTCTGGGAACTTTCTCGCCTGACTTCGTACTTCTCAGGTAGTCGATCCAGGTCGAGATCACTTCTTTCCTAGACTTTGGGTCAGGAAAGGCCTTTCTAAACCATTCGAAGCTGTTTGGCACATCATCCAGATTATAGCCGAACAACTCCTTGAATTTTGGGTTGATATATTCAAAACGCCCTTCCTTGTCAATCATTATGATGCCGAAGGGTGCATTTTCTGAGAGAGTTCGAAATCTGTTTCGCTCATTTCGCATCACCTCTTCGGCCACTTTTCGTTCTGTAACATCTCTTAAATAGACGAGATATTCGGGCGTGCCTCGATAGACAATGCTTGCGGCCGAGACCTCGATATAGATTACCCTTCCATCCTTCGTCAAGCCCTTAAATTCGTATCGAACAGGGACAAACTCTCCCCTCTGTCTCCGCTGATTGAACATCAGGACCATATCCTGGTCATCCGGGTGGACCACCAGGATGACGGGTTTGCCAATACACTCCTCCCGCTTGTTGTAACCAAAAATCTCTACAAATCTTCTGTTAACATACTGAATCTTGTCACCCCGGATGATGGAGACCGCGTCGTTGGAATGTTCAATGGCCGTCCTGTAACGTTCTTCGCTTTCAGCAAGAGCCTCCTCGGCCATTTTCCGGTTTGTAATGTCCATCATGGTCCCCTCGTAGTAGAGGGGTTTGCCCTCCTCATCCTTTACCAGCCTCACGTTTACCGAGATCGAATGAAGACTCCCATCTCTTCGGTGCATTTTGACTTCGTGGTTCTGAACGGAACCTTTCTCAAACAGAAGATTGATGAGGCGCTGGTGATCCTCAGGGTTGACATACATGCTGGCAATGTTTTTTCCGTCCTTCATCAGCGCTTCAGGTGAATCATACCCGTGGATATGCGAAAGAGAAGGGTTGGCGCTTATGAAATGGCCATCCGGGCCAATCTGGAAAATGCCTTCCATGGCGTTTTCATAGATATTCTTGTACCTTTCCTCCGTCTGTTTTAAGACCGTCGCAAGCCGCTTCTGCTCGGTAATGTCCCGGACATAGAGAGCGATCCTCTGAACCTCCGACCCATCCTCCAGGACGGGGTAGAGGCTATTTTCGAATACCTTCTCTTCGAGCTTGCCTTCAAATCGAACTGGCTTTCGTGTGTCCAGAGCCGCTTTCACCTTTTCTTTGCCGCTCCTGATGCGATCCCTGGGAATAAGGTCATAAATCGATGCCCCGGGCAGCTTCTCCACGGGTACACCGTAAAGACGGGCTGCATTCTTATTGGCTACGAGGATGATCCCTTCGCGATCCATCAGGAGCGCAACTTCCTCTGTGGCATTGAAGAGATCGAGGAAGATTTCTTCCGTTCCTTTCCGTTCTCCTTCGCAATGCTCCAGGTCTGCGACCCTCTGGCGGAGTGAATCCATCTCTTTGATGAGAGCTTTCGTTTTCTCGTCCTTGTCAACCATCATGGAGCCCTAACGTTTAAAGTATATATTATTATAAGATTTCTTCAAATTTTCTTTTCGCTTCCCTTGACCCTCCGGTCGAATTTTTCTTATACTTAGGGGTCAAAAAAGTTCTTTCAGAATTTCCCTTTCGTGATGGAAGCCATGGAAACTGTACCGGTGCAGGAGAATGAATGCAGAATTACAAACTTTCAGATGTGCCTTCAGGAGATGGGGTTGGGTGGGGCCTTCATTCTCCAGAACGCAGACCTCTTCTACTTTTCGGGGACGATCCAGTCTTCTGTTCTCTTTATTCCCCGGGAGGGAAAGCCGGTCCTCATGGTCCAAAAGGGCTTCGAGAGGGCCCGACAGGAATCTCCCTTAAAACACGTCGTCCCGGTGACCGGAAGAACCCAAATCAAGAAGGTCCTGAAAGATTCTGGTTTCTTGGATCTTAAAAAGGTTGGCTTGGAGATGGACATCCTTCCAGTAAACCTCTACTCCCGGTATCAGCAGACCTTCCCGGAATATGAGTGGTCGGACGTATCCGGCGCCATTCTGAGGCTTCGGATGATTAAAACTCCCTATGAAGTCGAACAGATTCGAAGCGCTGCCGGAATTCTCCATAAAGGATACATGGGGATCCGGGAGATCATTCGAGAGGGAATGACAGAGCTTGAGATCGATGGTCATCTCGCATTGATCGCCCGGCGAGAAGGTCATATGGGGATTCTGAGAATGCGCGGATGGAACCAGGAAATGACGTATGCCCATGTCCTTTCTGGTGAGAGCGGTGCGACCATCTCCTTCCTCGACAGCCCTCACGGTGGGAAAGGCAATACACCGGCGATGGCTCAGGGTGCAAGTTTTCGCAGGATTGGGAGAAACGAACCCATTGGCATTGATTACGGCATTGGGTTCAATGGCTATGTTGCAGATCAGTTCCGGACATTGGTCATTGGCGAACTTCCGGATGAGCTGATGAGGGCCCACAACTTTTCCGTAGAGATCCATTCCCTCTTCGTCAAAGAGGCAAAACCTGGCGTCTCCTGTTCGGACCTTTATCGTCTTGCTTTGAAGAAGGCTGAAAAAACGGGCTTTGGACAGTACTTCAATGGCTATGGAGAGGGAAGGGTGAGATTTGTGGGTCATGGACTTGGTCTGGAGATCGATGAATACCCCATCCTCGCTCCACGATTTAACCAGAGGCTCGAACCTGGAATGGTCATTGCATTAGAGCCCATGTTCGTTTTCCCGGGCAAAGGGATCGTCGGTTTAGAAGACGATTACGTTGTTACGGCCACAGGAGTGGAAAGGCTCACCCTCACGGATCAGACCGTGATAAAACTGTAACCGACTCAAACCTTTTTCACGCAGATGAATTCGTAGATTTATGATAATTCTTGTTAACTGTAAATTAATTCACTTTCGGGGGGTACGAGAATGAAGAAGTCAATTGCTTTGGGAATGTTGATCCTTGCTATTCTATTACTTCAAGGTGGTCCTGCATTCGCCAATAAGTCGGGGGCTTCTATCGAAGGGCCCACAAACGTTGCGAAAGGAACAGAGGTCACCCTACGCGTGACCGTCACGCACAATGCCAATAGTTCTTTCCACTACACCGAGTGGCTGAAGGTGACAGCAAACAAAAAAGAAATCGCCCGCTGGGATTACAGCAAGGACAAGCGACCCGAAGCGGCGGAATTCACCAAAGAGATCACGCTGAAAGTCATGGAGGATACGGAAATCATCGCAGAAGCCAGTTGCAACAGACACGGCAGCCGGGGGCCTGCGACACACAAGATCACCGCGAAGTGATCATTAGCCTGATTGGACAATGCTTGGAGGATGAAAGATGATGATCGGTGGCGTTTCAATCATTCTGATCCTGGGCATCCTGAACATGCTTTTAATTCTGTTTCAGATCAGCACGGGGCTTCGATGGATAAAGGTCCCTTATCAAGTCCATCGAGGAACCGGAATCACCCTATTTTTCAGTGCCGCCCTCCATGCCTGCCTTGCCTTCCTCGCCAATTAAGGATGAAATGGCTCTGTTGTTGGAAAGGAGAAAAATGACAAATCTCCGACCGTTGTTCCTGAGACTTGGCTTTATGATTTCCGGCTTTACCCTGAATAAATCTCTCATATATTCTCGCTCCCTGTGCAAAAGGCTTATCTTTTTGTTAACTTCCATATTGGTTGTGGGATGTGCAGGTCAAGCTCCAGGCCCAGCAGAAACTCCAAGACCTGTTACCCCACTGCCCCAATCAATGTCTGTTCCAAAAGAAAATCTTCTCGAAAAATATGCTTACGACAAAGGATTGAATGAGGATCTGGCTAAAATCCTATCCCTTGCAGGAATGGATGGCATTCTCACAAAAGAAAGAAAGTTGGCTGTCAATGATCTTCTGGAACTACCTAAGGAATATCAAAAAATTGCAGCGGAAAAGATATTGGAGGATGGAAAGTTAACAAAAGAAGATTTGAAATATCTCTTCGAATTCCAACAGGAGATTTCAAGGACGGAGAAGATCCTTTCTGATTTGCAGCAAACAAATTTTACACTCGAGGATGGAAACCAGGCAGATATAGAAAAGAAGTATTTAGCTGAGCCAGAAAACCTTGGCCAAGAATTATTTTCATATTATATTTCGGAGTTAAAGAATATTAACAAAGAATTAGCTTCCCAGCTTGAAGATCTCCCGGAACTCAAAAATAGGAAATTCTACTCTGCAGAAAAACTTGAGGCCCTCGAAGATATTGTTTGTCTTTATCTTCATGCTTCCAATCCAGAGGTGAAAGAAGCTTTTGATTTGATGATGAAAGGCGGAATTCCAAACCAGAAAGATTTTAGATATCCAGTTCCAAAATACAACGCAGAACTTGAGGTTTTGTTTTGGATCGCAGAGCAGAATGAGTTTAAAAAAGACGATACGCTGGCTTTGGCAATGGCCATGGCACACGGTCTTTATATAACCATAGGTGATGAGAATGTGAGGAAGGCTGTTTACAAAGATTCAGATGATTTACTTAGGTTTTTTAGGGAAACCAACAAGATGCAGAGGGCCAGAGGATTATATCCGCTTGAATTTTATCCGTTGGAGGCGAAGGTTGCTTTGGCATGGACCGGCGGAGATCCTGCAAGGGGGGTAGGGTTTATTATAAGTTACTGAGCAATCCTGGATGGGATTACGGGAAGATCCTAAATATACATCACTTCTTAGAATACGAACGTCGGACGATAGATCTGGATGGTTATCGATGGAATACAATCTCCGTGTCTACTTTGAGAAAGATGCGAATAATGATGGTTCAAAGACTTTGGATTCTTAAAAACGTTGATGAAACAATCAAAAAGCTCGAAGAATACTTCTATTTTACAGGCATAAGAGAACACTGGATATTCACCCAGCCCAATGACGATATCATCAGTTTTGGAGGTCAGAAGACGATCAATCACAACATGAATAATCCAGAGTTGGTGTTTGATAACTACCTCAGGACAGGCAAAGGCTTAGGGGTTTGTGGGGATGAGACTTCTCTTGTTGAATCTCTCAGTAAATCCTGGGGAATTTCAACACTCCGATTAACTAGAACATATGCCACAGATACCGGCAATCATGATCATGTCGTCTACTATGAGCCCGTAACAAGAACATGGAAATGTTACGAGAAACAACTTCGGCATGGGAAATCAGAAAAATGGAACGTTTATATATTCAAACCTCCAGTGATTCAGCGAAATTATTTCAAATATCATCTTGAGAGTCAGCAATCCTGGATGAAAATGCTTAACTTATACTATACGATGCAAAGATCGCCTGGCGACCGAGTAGCGGAATTATTTGTTAAAGGCATCCCTACCTCGCAAATAAAAAAATGGCTATTCGACTCATAAACCTCTCAAGCTGACCTTCCCCTTCACATTGAAGTTGCGTTCCACCCGCCGGTGACCTCTTCAAGTCAATCTCAAATTGTTTCGGAAACAAAAAAACAATTTGACAATGCACGGAAGGAGTGGTATATTTTCCGGAGTCGGAATGATTCCGGATTGGATGGCTTGATGAAAGATTCCATTATCAAGAACATGAGAGAGAAAGGTCTTAAGGTCACCCCTCAGCGACTTGCGGTCATTGACGTCCTCATCGAAAAAAATCTTCTTCATCCGAGCGCAAGGACCATTTATGATGCGGCAAAGCGAAGGACTAGCGGTTTAAGTTTATCCACGGTCTATTTCACCCTCAATGAGCTTTCCAAGCATGGAATGATCAAGACGCTGGAATTTGACAAAATGGAAAACCGCTATGAAGGAAATCTTACAGACCACATCAATTTGGTTTGCAAAGAATGCCACGGGATTACGGATTACAGGATCCCTGTTGTCATCGACTCGAGGGAAGTAACCAGAAAATCAAGGTTCTGGGTGACGGATACCAGGCTGGAGTATTACGGCTACTGCCAGAAGTGCAGAAAGAAGCTCTCCCGCCACTCCACTTAATCCATTGAAAAGTAGGCTTGTAGGCAAAAGAAAGGGAGTAGTTTGTTTTTCAAGGTTAATCGGAACCATTCCGAATTAGAAAAGAGGGGGTGATGTGTCCCACACCAAAAAAGGAGTAGAGAGACAGGATTACTTGACAAAAATCAGAAGAATGAGAAGGTCGATGCGTACTTCTTAAAATTAAACTCTTGGGTAAAAGAGAAAGGAGGAAAAAAATGAAAAAGAAGTTGACTAACAACGCAGGCGCCCCCGTCGTCGACAACCAGAACACGATGACCGCGGGGAAGCGCGGACCGGCACTCCTGCAGGATGTCTGGTTCCTTGAGAAACTCGCACACTTTGACCGTGAGGTGATCCCTGAGCGCCGCATGCATGCCAAGGGGTCGGGAGCCTACGGCACGTTTACCGTCACCCATGATATTACTGGCTATACCAGGGCCAAAATATTTTCCAAGGTCGGAAAGAAGACCGATCTCTTTGTCCGCTTTTCCACGGTGGCCGGCGAGCGCGGAGCGGCCGATGCTGAGCGTGACATCCGGGGTTTTGCAGTAAAGTTCTATACCGAGGAGGGTAACTGGGATCTGGTGGGCAACAACACGCCCGTATTCTTCCTTCGCGATCCCCTGAAGTTTCCTGACCTGAACCACGCCGTCAAGCGGGACCCCCGCACCAACATGCGCAGCGCCCGCAACAACTGGGACTTCTGGACCTCGCTGCCCGAGGCGCTGCACCAGGTCACCATTGTTATGAGCGACCGCGGCGTTCCTGCTTCCTATCGTCATATGCACGGCTTCGGCAGCCATACCTTCAGCCTGATCAATGCCAAAAAGGAACGGTACTGGGTCAAGTTTCACTTCAAAACCCAGCAGGGGATCAAAAACTTGACCGACGAAGAGGCCGAAGCGATCGTTGGCAAGGACCGTGAAAGCCACCAGCGCGATCTATATGAGAGCATCGAGAAAAAAGACTTCCCCCGTTGGACCATGTTTATTCAGGTAATGCCGGAGAAGGATGCGGCGAAATGTCCCTACCACCCCTTCGACCTCTCGAAGGTCTGGTTCCACAAGGATTATCCATTGATTGAAGTGGGCGTCCTGGAGTTGAACCGCAACCCTGAAAACTACTTTGCCGAGGTGGAGCAGTCGGCCTTCAACCCGGCTAACGTCGTTCCCGGCATCGGGTTTTCGCCTGACAAAATGCTACAGGGACGGCTCTTTTCCTACGGCGATGCTCAACGCTACCGGCTCGGCGTGAACCACCACCTGATTTCGGTCAATGCCTCCCGTTGCCCCTTCCACAGCTACCACCGCGACGGCGCCATGAGGGTTGACGGTAATTATGGCAGCACCCTCGGCTACGAGCCCAACAGCTACGGCGAATGGCAACAGCAACCGGAATTTGCTGAACCGCCTCTGGGCCTGGAAGGAGTTGCGGACCACTGGAATTATAGAGAGGATGATGATGATTATTACACTCAACCCGGTAAACTATTCCGCCTTATGACCCCGGCACAACAGGCGGTCCTATTTGCCAACACCGGACGTGCAATGGGTGATGCCCCCAGGGAGGTAAAACTGAGGCATATAGGAAACTGTCTGAAGGCCGACCCGGCATATGGCAAAGGGGTGGCCAACGCACTGGGCATCCCGCTGAGTGAGGTACCCAAAAAGGCATAGAGTAGCCTTCGCAACGAGGCTCAGATGTAAAGCGCCCCGCCCATCCCGTTAGGACGCGACAGGCACGGGACGGGGCTTCGCGGCCTCGCACAACACCTTGAGCAACCTAAGTCTTAGTACTAAATACAAGAAAGCCCTTTGACTTAATCGTCAAGGGGCTTTCTTGTTCAAACTGGCTCCCCTCCGTAGACTCATTTTGAACCTTCATAGCTGTTCCTTCAAATGAAGTCCATACAACTGTAGAAGCTCTTGCCTTCATTGAAATACTTTTGGAGATACATAGATTGGTAAAGACCTCTCATTGTCCACACAACGAGCGAAGATTTGCTGACCGCAAATGTTTTTGGAATCTTGAAGAACCTTTCCCAAAGATCTGTCTGACAAAACTTTTAGGGGAGGCGATCGAAAGATGGGATTTTGGACCCCATCCCTTTGAGAACCTCTCTTTATCGGAGCAAGATACCTCGCGCCTGTATGAATCCACTTGTTATGAACGAAAGGCGTTCACGGGGATGTCCCGCCCTATGGGCGGGACAATATCAACGTGATTGTCTTTAGCCAGAAGTCCCGGATTGTGGCCGGGGAACTTCACTGAAGGTGGGTCAATTCTCAATGACAAGACTGGGTGAGTTCTCAAAGAAAGTGATTTGAACAGCAGTTCGAGTTGTCCCAGCACTTAAAAATGTTGAAAATATTAACAAAGACATGTTTATATTTTCAACAACAAAACCAATTATGACATTTTGCAGGAGTTAACAGAGTTACTGAAGGGGCTTGCGAAGAGATTAATTGTCGTTAAGGGTTTAAAAAATATGAACAAACTGCGCAGCGGAAAAAAACGGTAAGGAAAGGGTTTTTCCTCTTGACAGGAGAATTATAGGTTTGTTATATAAAAAAAGGGCATGTGAAAATATGAACAAAGAGATAGCGCCCGGTTCAACCAAAAAAAGAACTATCTCTGTTGTCAAATCAAGTGGTTAGGGTTTGTTTTCGATCTTATTGTCGGAGGAAATGGGAGCAAAGAGGAAGATGGACGATTATTTTTCGGGGGCGGACGGAAAGGGTGGCCATCGTTCGCGTTTGAGTCGCAGAAAATTCTTGAAACTAGCAGCAATAGCAGGACTTTCTATTGGAGCCAGCGGAATCCCTAAACAAACCGATTCCGCTCCCTCTGGCCAACCCGGTCAGGCAAGCGCTCCGAAGGGGAGATGGATTTCCACCTCGTGTTTGAGTTGCCCTGCTCGCTGTGGAATAACCGTGAAGGTGGCAGGTGAGAAGGCCGTACAGATCAAAGGGAATCGTTCATCTCTCGTTTCGGAAGGGCAGATTTGCCCTCGCGGTCACATCGGCCTTCAGGTCTTGTATGACCCGGAGAGGATTCTTTCCCCATTGAAAAGGTCCCAGCCGAAAAAGGGCAAAGGGATTGCTCCCCAGTGGACGCCTATCTCCTGGGATCAAGCGATAGAGGAGATCGTTGGGAAGCTCCGAACTCTGCGTGACGGCTTCGGGCCCCACCACCTTTTGCTCTTATCCGGACTGAACTCGAGGAGCAACGAAGACCTGCTTTCACGGTTTGCAGAGATCTACGGTACGCCGAACCTGATCTCGGGAGACGGCCTGGATCGAGAGGCCGAAAAGACAGGGAACTGGATGGCGGATGGTCATTTTGATGCGTGTGCCTATGATCTGGATCAAACCAATTACTTACTCTCTTTCGGCGCGGATCTTCTTGAATCAACCCCTCCGGTAGCCCGGTGGCTTAGAAAGTGGGGCAGGCTGCGTCGTGAAAAACCCATCCGAACCAAGGTCGTCGACGTCCAACCTCGGTATTCGCTGACCGCCTCAAAATCGGATGAGTGGATTCCAATCGAACCGGGGACTGATGCCGCCCTCGCCATGGCCATCGCCCATGTCATCATCAGGGAGGAACTTTTTGATCACAGGTTTATTAAAGAATGGACCGTGGGGTTTGATCAGTACCGGCAAATAGCCCTTCAGGATTATGCGCCCGAGACTGTTTCAAAGATCACAGGGATTCCCGCTGAAACGATCTACAAGATCGCACGAGAGTTTGCCCAAAGCCGGCCCGCCCTGGCGATTCCGGGTAAGGGAGCCATTGCCTGGCCTGGGGGGGCCTATACAGGCTATGCGATCCACTGTTTGAATGCGCTGATCGGAAGCATTGATGTGCCGGGCGGAATTCTCTATCAGGAATCACCGGGGTACCGGACGATTCCGAATGGGGCCCGTGATGAGATCGCAAAAAAAGGACTCGAACAACCTTCTTTAGATCTTCACGGGACGGAAGGTTTTCCAGCCGCTCGGGTGGTCACGAATCAGGTCCCACGGTCCATGCTGGAGGGGAAGCCTTACCCGATCGAAATGGCCATCGGGTTCAACAGCAATTTCAATATGACCGCCCCAGGCACAGGCCAATGGGAGGAGAGCCTAAAGAAGATCCGGTTTTATGTTCATGTCGCTCCGTTTATCAGTGAAATGGCGGAGTACGCCGATCTGGTCCTGCCTTCAACCACGTTTTTGGAGGAATGGGGATACGATCACTCTTCCCCCGGATCAGGCTCTGCCGAAATCAGGATCAAACAGCCCGTTGTTAAGCCGAGAGGAGATTCAAAATCGATTGGAGACATTCTCTTTCACCTGACTGAAAGATTTCCGGGAGCGATGGCAAAGGCATTCAAGGATATTGGGGGCTCAGCAGAAGGCTTTGTCCGATTTCGAACGTCCTCTCTCCTTCCCTGGGAAGAATTTCTAAACAAAGGAGTCTGGAAGGGGCCGGCTTATCAATACAGGAAATATCCTCGGATCTTCCATACCCCTTCCAAAAAGTTTGAGTTTGTCTCCGGGAACCTTCGGGCCCTTCATATAAGGAACAGAAGAGGCGTGAGAGAAGGGATCGCCTATTCCCCTCATTATTCGGATGCGAAGTGGCTGGGGGAAGCGGGAAAATATCCTCTAACCCTTTTCCCTTACCAGCCGCTCCTCACTTTTGGAAACGGGAGCCAGAACTACCCCTGGGCCCAGGAGATATTCCTGCCCATGCAGGGGGTGGGGTGGGTGAGCCCTGCAGAGATCAACAGCGAGACGGCCCGGAGCCTGAATCTCCGGGATCGGGACGAGGTCTGGATTGAATCCCCCTTCGGCAAAATCCGGACACGCGTCAAGGTCTCCGAGGGGGTCCATCCCGGGATTGTTTGTATACCCTGCGGGCAAGGCCACAGCTCTTACGGGAAATGGCAGAAGGGGATCGGGTGCAATCCGAACGAGGTCATCGGGATTGATTTTGATGTTCTGAGCGGACAGTCTTCGTTTTTCAACACAAGGGTCAAAATTTACAGGGCATAATACGATTTCGAATTCCAAATGACAAATTCCAAATCCCAAATAAATTCCAATTTTCAATCCCAAATGACCGAAAGGATTTGTTTGGAATTTTGAATTTTGTTCATTGGAGCTTATTTGAAATTTGGTGCTTGGGATTTGGTGCTTAGCTTAGCACGAGAATTTTTTTGCTAATTCGGCAAGAATGTAATTTTTAAGCGGACGTGAGGTGAAGGATGGCAAAATGGGGAATGGTGATCGATCTAGATAAATGTGTCGGATGCCAGGCGTGCGTTGTCTCCTGCAAGGAAGAGAACAACGTTCCCCACGGATCACCGGAGGAACAGAAGTCGAGGAGGGAAATCTACTGGCACAAGATGATTGCCGTGACGAAGGGGAAATACCCCCATGTCCGAACGGAGGTCATCCCCATGCCCTGCATGCAATGCGATCATCCACCCTGCGTCACGGTCTGCCCGGCAAAGGCCACCATTCGCCGGGACGATGGGATTGTCGTCCAAAATTACCGGAGGTGCATTGGCTGCAAATATTGCATGGTGGCCTGTCCCTACGGGGCGAGGAGCTTTAATTACAAGGCACAGGCGGAAAAGGCCTATCACCGTCAGGACGAGCCTCCAGACCGCAGGTCCTGGGGCCCCTGGCCTTTCCCCATGAGAACGCAGGGTGTGGTGGAGAAATGTACTTTCTGTTTTCACCGGATCGACCAGGGGCTTAAAGGGGGGAAGAAGATCGGGACAGAGGTCGTCCCGGCCTGCGTCGAGGCCTGCCCATCTCATGCAAGGACTTTCGGGGATCTGGATGACCCTCAAAGTCCGGTGGTACAACTCCTGGCGTCCCGCGCCTCTTTCCGGCTTCGGGAGGAGCTGGCCACCCAACCGAAAGTCATTTATCTCTCCCGGTGAACCCTGTTAGAAAGGGCAGGACTTTGACCCCGCCCTTAATAAGGAGCTGATGTTTTCTATTTCTACCATCCCATGCTGGGGCTTTCTAACGGGGTGAAGGATTGACAGATGGAACGGAACTATTCAACGATTGAAGGAACGTCCAGGGGCTACACGGTTCTTGTGACCCTGCTGGGGCTGATGGTGGCGGTCTTCATTGTGAGTTTTCTGGTGGCCTATTTAAAGGGTCAACAGGTGTGGGGGGTTAGCAACATCATCCCCTGGGGACAACTTATCACGTTCTACATCTACTTCATCGGCCTCAGCGCCGGGGCCATCATCATCTCATCTCTCAGTTACGTGTTCAAGCGGGAGATCTATGAGCCCATCGGGCGAATGGCCGTCTTCATGGGAATCCTGCTCATGGTGGGAGCCATGTCCTTCGTGCTCGTCGATCTGGGCAGGCCCGAGAAGGCATGGAGACTCTTCATGTACTTCTACCTCAACAATATGACCTCTCTGTTTGCCATCAATTCCATTTTCTACACAGGATACATCACGCTCATGGTGGTCTATCTCTGGTTGATCTTTGAGGGCAAGAAGCGGCTGGCGGCCATCGTTGGAACCGTGGACGTCCTTTGGGCCATCAGCGTCCATATGGGGACAGGTGCCATCTTCGGGCTGATCGGGAACAGGGAGATCTTCTTCTCGCCCATCAAGCCTTTCGAGTTTCTTACGGCCGCCCTCACTTCCGGAACCTCGTTGATCATCCTGACTGCAGTGGTGACCTTCAAGCTTACCAGGAGGACCATTCAGGACGAACTGGTCTTTTCGCTCGGGAGGCTGCTCACCAGCATGATTCTTGTCCTCCTGACCATGGTCTTCATCGATAAACTGACCCATCTCTATTTTCCGAACCGTGAGGCCACGGTGTACTTGCTCACCGGGGACTACTGGTGGATCTTCTGGGTTTTCCAGATCGGCATGGGGATCGTATTGCCCTTGATCCTCCTCATTTACCCGAGGACGAAAAAGACCCTGGGCGGAGTGGTTGCCGCCGCTGCCTCCGTGGTCATAGGGGTCTTTGGAGAGCGGGCGGCTTTGGTCATCCCGGGCACGGCTAATCCCCAGCCGTTTTTCCCGGGCAAGATCGAAGGACCATGGGGGGAACCGGGGATCTTTCCAATTACTCCCTGGGAGACCCTGCTCAGCCTGAGCATCGTTTCGTTCGTGGCACTCCTGTTTGTCCTTGGCCTGAGGTATCTGGAGATCCTGCCTGCCCGAACCGGCGAGCCCATTCCGGCCGGAACAGGCCCGACGGCCTGATTCGGGAGATTTTTGAAAGGCGTGGGGACCCGATCCCGCCTGGGCGGGATTCGGATTGAGTGAGACCCTGATGTCCGATACGGAGGAAAAAAATTGAGGGCTATAGCCATTATCATTGAGGTTTTGATCCTGATGGGGGTGATCTACTGCCTCTTCCTGGCCGCCCGACTGACGATCCTTGATGTCGGCTTTGATTCGAAATACGACCGGTTCTTGAGATGGACACTGGGGATTGTCGGCGCAGTGGTCTCGGCATTCTTCATTGCCCATCTGACCCTGTTTTACCCAAAACTTCTACCTTAATCTTGGTTCGAGGGATCGACGTGGACCCGACATATCTGCACTTTTGGGCAAGGCAAAATGCATATATCCTCAACGTCATTTACCCTGTCAGCATTGGCTTTTGCTTAATCCTCATCGGGCTGGCCGGACTTTTCGTCTACACCTTCCGGCAGCAGCATTTCCGGTTATGGCGCCTTGGAAAAGAGGAGGACTGCTCGGATCGAATCCCTGAAAGGCTGAAGACCTTTCTGACCGTGGTGTTCGGTCATGCGCGCTTCTGGAAAGAGGGATATCCGGGGACGATGCATTTTCTGATCTTTTGGGGAACACTCTTCGTCTTTCTGGGAAAGGGGATTCGCCTCTTTTCCCCGTTGACTGGATTGACAGCACCGCCCCAGGGCGTTTATCTTTTTGCCTCCTTAATCTCCGAAGTCGGGGGAGGGGTCATCCTATTAGGGGTGGTGATGGCCGTTGTCCGGCGGTTCGTTGTCAAACCGTCACGGCTCGATTCGAAACCCGATGACCACCTGAAATATCTCTGGGTTTTTGTGATCCTCCTCACCGGCTATCTGGTCAAGGGCTACCGGCTGGCCCTTACGGGTGGAAGTCTCCCAACCGATTCTTTCTCATGGGCGCCGATCAGTTCCGTTGTCTCCCGGTTCATCCTCATTTTGCCTTCCGAGCCGTTAAACGAACTTCTCGTCTGGCATCGGGTCCTGATCCACGCCATCCCCGCAGTCATTTTCTTTGGCTATATTGTTGTGAGCCGTTCCTCCCTCGAGCACATCTACCTCTCTGCCCTCAATGTTTTTTATCGATCCCTGAAACCGAAGGGAGCCGTGCGGCCCATCCCCAATTTTGAGGAGGCAGAAACCTACGGTGTCTCGGAGATCAAGGAGTTTACCTGGAAACAGCTGCTCGATCTCGAGGCCTGCACCCGATGCGGGAGATGCCAGGACAACTGTCCGGCTCATCTGAGTGAAAAGCCGCTCAATCCGAAAAAAGTGATTCAGGACCTCAGGGCTCACCTTCTCACCAAGGGAGGGACCATCATCCCAACCAACCATCAACCGGAATCCGAGCCGTCTCCTCTGGTGGGGGGGGTCATTTCAGAGGATACCCTGTGGTCCTGTACGGCCTGTCTGAACTGTTACGAACAATGTCCAGTCTTTATCTCCGGCTTTGACAAGATCATCGATATGAGGCGAAGCAGCGTGCTTATGGAGAGCCGCTTTCCGGGGGAACTCAAGGAAGTCTTTCGGGCCATGGAAAGAAAGGGCAATCCTTGGGGGGTCGAAAAGAACCTGAGAGCTGATTGGGTGAAGGATCTTGGGGTGAAGACCCTGGCGGAGAACCCCGAGGTGGATTGGCTGTATTTCCCGGGGTGTTTTAAGGGATTTGATGACCGGAACAAAAAAGTTGCCGTGGCCGTGGTGAAGATTCTCCAGCGGACGGGAGTCTCCTTTGGAGTTCTCGGTCCGGAAGAGGGGTGTTGTGGGGACCCTGCCCGCAGGACGGGAAACGAGTACCTTTATTCCATGCTCGTGGAGAAGAACCTCGAGGCCTTTGAGCGGTATAAGGTCAAAAAGATCCTCACCACCTGCCCCCACTGTTATAACACTTTGAAGAATGAATATTCCCAATTTGGCGGGAACTTCGAGGTCATCCACCAGACCGAGTTCCTCAAAACCCTACTCGATCAAAAAAAGATGACGCTGCGTAACGGGTCCTCTTTAACTATTACCTACCATGATTCATGTTACCTTGGCCGTTACAATCAAATCTATGAGCCCCAGCGACACATCCTGAAGGCGATCCCTGGCGTGACCTTAAAGGAGATGGAGCGGTCCCACGAACGGAGCTTCTGCTGCGGCGGTGGAGGCGGGAGGATGTGGATGGAGGAACACCAGGGAAAACGGATCAACGAGATGCGCGTGGACCAGGCCCTTGCCCTTGAGCCGAACGTGATTGCCACGGCATGCCCCTATTGCCTGACCATGCTCGAAGACGGCCTCAAGGCAAGGAATAAAGACGACTCGGTGAAGGTCTACGACATCGCCGAACTCGTCGAAAGATCGATGGGCGACCAACCCAAGAACCCTTGAAACTCATTTTCCATGAAACCTATTTATTGTGCCGTGGCGGACAGATGAAATACATCCATCATTCCTCCAACATTTCCTTGAGTTTTTCTATCCTGGGATAAGACTCTGCCACCTCCTTGCGAAATTCTTCAGCGCTCAAAGGATTGATAATGACAAAGTTTTTCCAGGCCCAATCGATATAAGCGGGTTCTTGAACCGCCTTGCTAAAGGCTTCCTCTACTATTTTTACAATATGAGGTGAAGTATTAGGTGGGGCTTCAACAACGTGTCGAATGGTTACATAACTTATATCATGCCCCAATTCTTTAAGGGTTGGAATATCCCGAAAATAATGGCCATGAGGACCACGCCGGTCGGGAAACACGGCGAGGAGTCTTATCTTTCCTGCCCTAACCCAGGATGGGAGTACACTAGCAAGACAGATCGTAAAATCAACATCTTGCCGGGCAACGGCGGCAATACTTGGAGCTGAACCTTTATAGGGCATCCATCTGACATTGATCCCCAGCCCATCAGCTAACAGAAGCCCCGCAAGATGGCTAGTCCCACCTCTTACTGGAATCGCTCCCCTCAGAGTCCTGGTCTTAGCTTCCTTCAGAAACTCATCGAAGGTTTTATAGATGTCGGGAGGTACAACCAGGAGTTGATTCCCGACAGACCAGGCAAAGATTGGTGTGAAATCTTCAGTTCTAAAGTTGGTTTTAGACATGTTTTCGATAATGATGCTCCTGGGAAAGGTATAGCTAATGAACGTATAGCCATCCGGCTCCGTCATCTGAAATCTTTCGAAGGCAGTCTTTCCCCAGAAACCGACTATGTTTTCAACTAAAACATCTACCCCTAGGTATTTTTTAACATAAGGTGCAATTTGCCGTACATCGGCATCTTCAGCCCCAGGGCCTGTAATAATCTTGATCGGTTTTTTCGGAAAAGCAGCCCTAATAAATTCCCATCCTTCCCGAAGATCAGTCGGTAAGACTTTGGCAATCTTTTGGGACAATTTGGTTCCGATGAGTATCTTTGTTAGCGAAATCACAGCCTGGGTTGCATCATCAGCTTGTTTTAAATCCCTTAGGTT
>Ga0315282_10002383_pt1 | contig 34752 bp, 31 predicted proteins | sample YL17G07_20_MG_FD_203693 | JGI IMG/M metagenome (GOLD analysis project Ga0315282, IMG submission 203693) | Sediment microbial communities from Yellowstone Lake, YNP, Wyoming, USA - YL17G07_20 | ecosystem: Environmental > Aquatic > Freshwater > Lake > Sediment | place: USA: Wyoming | collected...
TAATCGTTGGGCTTGAGCTGAGGATTCAGAGACGACAGATTCCTCTTTCAAGCGAGAAGGAGCATGACCACTCTTGGCACGACGGCTACTATGTAGACTCCTACCGTGAGGCAGTCAAGTCCTCTCTCGGGGCTCACTCTCCTCGTCAGCACTAGAGCGGAGACAAGGGCCACAGCGGCCGGAGCCAGGTAGACCGCGAGATCCGTTGACATGAACAGAACGGCGGCCAGCAAGACGAGATGAACCGCTGTCACCGCGAGCATTAACCTCCTTGAGGCCTCTTCTCCCAGCCACCCGACCGTGGTCAGTGTTCCCGAGATCGAATCGGCCACAATGTCGCTCAGGTGGTTCCGCAGTTCGAAAATGACTGAGCTCGTGAACATCGAAGCACTCACAAGAATGGCCTCCTGAGAGAACAGCTCGGGCGTGGCGGCGGAATGCCCGAACAGGAACAGCAGAACCCCTAGCATAAGCCCGTGCGAGACCACATCGGCCACCGGCCTTCCTTTCAATCTCAACGGGGGGACGGAGTACGCCCAGCCCAGCAGCTCCAAGACGAGGTAGAAACCCAGGGATATCAGATTGGGCATTGTCACCGCTATGGCAAGGCCGCAGAGGGCAATCGCTGTCGAGAGCGCGAGCGCTTCGCGAGGACTCAGCATTCCCGAAGCGACGGGGTTCTTCTTCACTTTGGCGGGATCCAGTCTGTCTCCGTCTACATCGGCGTAGTTGTTGATCGAGAAGCAAAAAGCCAGGAAGAGCGCACAGCTCACAGCGGACTTGGCCATGAGCAAGGGATCAAATGCCGAGGATGGCGTCGCGACAACCCCAAGGGCGTAGCCAACAGCGCACATCCCCAGGTATCCGAACCAGTCCCTTGCTCTGACCCCCCGGTAGTAGATGTTCGCTTTTTGACGAAGAGGCCCTACGCTCGCGAATGCCATGCTGTCGTTGCGCTCGCTGTAAGGCGAGGGCATATATGCTTTACCAACGAAAATATCCCCAGCCTCGCCTCAGAGGGCTCAGGTCGGCTGAGCGCCAGTGCCTCCTTCAGAGGGCTCTCAAGCAGGCCGCTGGCCATCAGGAAGCCACGTCCGCAGCATCTCCAAAGTCGTCGGTTGTCGTAGGCGCTGCAGCTGGCAGACTATCTCCGATCCCCTGGAAACCGTGCTTTGTCCCTTCTGTCTCCCAGTCGGTCTTTAATATCACCCACACCGAAACCAGGAGGCATGAGGTTTGGTCTCACGGTTCTTGACTTTCCGACAGCTCTCGGCTCTATCTTCGAGAGTGGATCCATTGACTTCTCCCGGTTCAGCTATCCGCAGGTCATCCGAGAGGCTGTCACGGCAGGCTTCAAGCACATCGAGTTGACGCTCGACGCTACGCATGCTTTGCCTGGTTCGCTTTCTCCTGAGAGGATCAAGGAGATCTCGGAGCTGAAGCACGACCTGGCCTTCACCCTGTCCGCTCACTTACCCCTGTGGGCCGTCGAGCCAGCCTGCTTCAACGAGAGAATAAGGGAGGCATCTGTGCTGACATGCGCGGACGCGATCGCCCAAACCGAAGAGCTCAGACCACTCTACTACGTGTTTCACTCCAGCGGCGCACTGGCGGCGGAGTTCAGTCGTCTTCCTTTTCCGGATTACAATCCGATGATCAATGCAGCCATGGCCTCGTTCGCTCTGAAGAGCATCCGGGAGCTCTTGGAGAAGACAAAGATAGAATCGAAGAGGATTGGACTTGAGAGTGTTGAGTTTCCGCTTGAGCTGACGGCCACAATGGCGGAGGAGACCGGATGCTCACTAGTTCTGGACACCGGTCACGTCTTGGCTGGCTACAGTGGGCGAATCCCACTGCTCGATGCAGTGAAGGTCTTCGCTCCGCGGTTGATCGGCATACACCTTCATGATGGATCAAGGCGGATCGGCTCGGACGGTTCTCCGATTGTGAAAGATCACATTGCCCTAGGGAAGGGAGACATGAACATCCGAGATTTGCTGGAGGAACTCCACCAGGTCGGATTCAAAGGCCCGGCCGTGTTCGAACTATCGAGGAAGGACGCCCTCGCATCGCTTGAGGTCATAAGGCACATGAGACCTGACATTGTCGAATAGCATGAATGTCGTGAGAATCACACAAGCATATATCAAGGCTGGATGTGCGTGGCTCCGAGTTGCTGACCGCAATCCAGCGCTTCGCCTATGGGATCGGGAGACTCGGTTCGAGCTTGCTGCTGAGCGTGTTCAGCCTGGCGTCTGTCTATGTTTACTGGGGACTATTCCACCTCGATCCAGTGCTTACGGGTTGGGCCAACGCGATCGGCAAGATCGTGATAGCAGTCTCCGGCTTCCTCGCAGGCTATGTTAGCGATGTGACTGTCACCCGGTGGGGCAGAAGGAAGCCCTACGTCGTCATCGGGGCACCTCTTCTCGCGGTATCATTCGTTCTGTACTTCACACCGCAGTACTTCGTCATGCCCGGCGACCAGCTGGCGCTTTTCGCGTACGCGACCTTCTTCAATTCCCTATTTCACCTCTCGTATGGGTTGTTGCTCACCCCCTTTCAGTCATGGATGCCTGAGATAACAGAACCGCCCGAACGTGTGGGGCTCTCAAGAATCCAGAACGTATCAAACATCCTCTCCAACGCAATTGGAGTTCTCCTTGGATTCGTCATGCCGACGCTTTTGTCCAACCCATCGGATGTCAAAGGAATCCTGCTCTTGGCGGGCTTGGCCTGTCTCGAGATACTGCTCTACATTCCCTCCTTGGTCATGCTTCCCGTGGAACGTAAGCCAGCCCCGAGGCCGGACATCGTTCGCGAAGTCAGGATTGTGACGTCGAACGGAAGCTACATGAAGTGGTTATTGGCCCAAGGCCTGGTGTCAGTGGCCACGACGATGGTCACTTCGGTCATACTCTCGTACGTCACGACCGTCCTCGGCATCGAAGGAGCCTTAGGGTCAGTTGGCTTCGCGGTCGTCCTTCTCGTCATGATGATTGTCTTCTTCTATGTCTGGGGACACATAGCTGCCAAACGGGGAAAGGGCAAGACGCTGCTCATCTCGAACTTGGTGTTGGTGATCGTGCTGCCGTTCACCTTGGTCCTGGGGCAATTCACGCTACCCGTAGACACGATAGTGTTGGGCTACCTGTTCATTGCGATGGGGGCCATTGGGCTCTCGGGGTTCCAGCTGTTCCCGTACGCCATAATCGCTGATCTGGTACACAAAGATGAGATCAAGACCGGGGAGAACAGGGCAGGCATGTATACTGGGTTCAACAGCATTCCGCTGAATATCTTCCAGACGCTGTCGTACGTCATTTCGGGCTATCTGTTGGCGATGCCCGAGGTTCCGGGCAAGGGATACACTGGCGGGCTGATATGGTGGGGGCCAGTCTGTGTTCTCTTCGTGGTGTTGGGCAGTCTGGTTCTTCTCAAGACAAACGTTGATCCTGAATTGCAGAATCAAGACGCCGGCAGTCGAGCCAAGTAGCGTGAAAGTCTTTTTACCGGAGAACCCAGCCCGAAGCTGTTAGCTGCCAATGAGCATCGCCGGCATGAACACACGGTACGTCGTCGCAACGCTCTTGATCGTCCTCTCCATCGCGCTCAGTTGCTGGACTGACACGCGAGCGCTGTCCAGGACATACTTGGATCTCACCCTGAGCGATGGAGTAAAGTCGTCTGTGGCCGTCTACGCTCCACCTAGCAAGCCGGTAGGAGCAGCACTTCTTCTCCACGGGTTCAGTGGCACCAAGGAGAACCTAGCCCTGGTTGCGAGCTCCCTCGCAAGAGCTGGCTATGTCGTCTTCACTCCAGACTGGAGAGGGCATGGAGGGACAGGGGGCACATTGGACGGACAAACAACTGCGATCCTTGATGATGTAAGGGTCTACTCCGACACGCTCAGATCCACGTACAACCTCTCATTCTCGCTAATAGGGGGTCATTCGATGGGAGGCGGTTTCTCACAGGTTGCGGCGTCCGAGCTTCACCCGCGGTTCCTGGTTTTGATGTGCTCTGGATCCACGCCGAGCGTGTTGGGGCCTCTCTTGGCAAGAGGTACTGAGACGCTGATGATCGCGGCCTCCCTGGATACAATAGTCAGACCTGAGTCCATTCTCGCATCAGCCTCTCAGACCGCCAACGTTACAGTGGTCCCTGAAACAACCTATTCTTTCTCCGGCGGAGGCAACATTCGGGTCAAGGTGATAGACAATTACGACCATCTTCTCGTCCTGTACAGTGAACCGCTCTCCAAAGAAGTGCTTTCGTTCGTGGGTTCGGACATCAGCCCTCCTTTCTTCGAGGTCATAGCCACGAAAATCGTTGCGGCGGTTCTGTTCGTCATTGGGATGATCATCATGATTCCCCCTCCCCGAAAGGTTTCTTCTTTGGCTGAACCCCAGCAACTGCCAACAGCGGGAACTCAGCTGAGGATAGTGGTCGTGTACTGTTGTGCCGGTCTGCTGTTGCCCGTGGGTTCGGCCCTTACCTCATTCATCCCCGGGGTAGGAACCAGTTCGTTCTTTGTGGGGTTCTTCCTGAGCATCGCAGCAACAATAGCTGCAGCGACGAAGCTCCGCCTAGTTCCCATCAGAGTGAGAACTCCACTGCTGGATCTGAAGAGCATAGGACTGGGCGCTGCCTCGGGACTGTTGTACGCAGTAGGACTTCATCTGATAGTCGGGAACGACCTCATCAGGCTCCTTCCCTCAGCCTACGCCTCGGTGGCGGTGATTGTCACAGCCCCGGTGGCAGCTGGGTTCGCCCTCTTGGAGATGTGCGCTCTCGACGCGATTGGGAAAAGGGCGCCCAGGTGGGCTGTCGGATTGGGCACGAAAGCTCTGTCCTTGGTGTTTTCCCTCGTGACAATACTCTTGACGTTCAGCTCGATGGTGGGGTTCTTCTTCATATTCGCCTATTCGGCCCTAGTGTTACTACTCCCGCTGTACATCGCTGAGTCCAGACTCGTCAGGCACTCGGACGCGGGTCGTTCTGCATCCCTGGCCATGTTCGTTGTGGTACTTTCGCTCCTCGCCGCGGCGTCCGGAGCCAGAATCTAGGTGATGAAGGACTCCTTATATTGGAAGGCACGAAGGCGGTGCAGAGGGCAATGAGGGGCACAGCCGGGGGCTCTCAGAACAAGTGGAAGGGCACGGTGTCTATGCCACAGCGGCTCTATGCAGACAGGAGATTCGAAAAGGTCATCCTGGACCCTCCAGACTTCGAGCCTGGTTCATGGAGAGGAGCGGGCAACTGCATCGAGGACGATGACTCCGGAACGTTTTGGCTGGTCACAAGACCAAGGACGCAGAGGATGAGAGGCTATGCGTTTGAGGTATACGGGTCTGAGAACGGAGAGGATTTCTCTCTCCGCCACACCACATCAAGGGAAGCACTGTCGGCGTTGCTGGGACAAGAGGTGCTCAGCATAGAGGGACAACAGCTTCTGAGGGATCCGATGACCAACAAATACTTCCTGTACCTGGCCGTCGACATCGGACGCACTTGGCAGACGGCACTTCTGACATCAGACGATCCATGTGGCCCCTGGAGGTCGGAAGGGATAGTCATACGAAGAGACCAGGAATATGACAGTGTTGAGGCGAGAGATGCAGTCATCAGCTTCATAGGGGGCGAATACATTGCCCTCTATAAGGCGAGCGATGGCATGAAGGTCAACGCGGCACTTGCAGCGAGTTCTGACGGAAAGGACTGGAGGAAACTCGGTCTCCTCAAGATTGGAGGGCAGCCACAACCGGCGCCGCACTTCCTAGCCGGGAACATTATGGACACGGGTCGCGGCCCGCTTATCGTTGGTTTCGAGAGCGCCGACGTGGTGAAGGGAGCGGCGGTATCGAGGAGGTTTGTGTCCTATCTCATTGACCTCAGGTCGGTCAATTTGGTGCCCGTATTCTCCGCGATCTGGGAGCCGCTGTCTCAGTTCGAGAGACATGATTTCCCGATACACAGCTACAGTGACTTGGTGCCTGATCCCGACAGGAACAGGCTCCTGTTCTACGTGGAAGCCATAGACCCAAAGCACAGTGTGGAGGTTGGACTGAACCTGGAGGTCGACAGGGTCCTGCTCTACTCAGTCGGCCATCCGACCAGTGATGCCAGCGCTCTTGTAGGTGGGATCTCCCGACCTTAGGATCTGAGACCTTTGAGCACATCCGCAGGCTCAACGCGAGGAATGTCTAGACCACCAAGGTGTTTGTCAAAACTCACTATTGAGTCAACCCCGAGTCTCTTGGCTACATAGTATTGAAGCGTATCGTCGAAGTCGAGCTTCATCTCTTCCATCAGCATGCTAACTGCCATTTCATCAGCAGTGCTCGTGTCATATGTGGCGAGACCGACGGAGCTCTCAACGTTCCTGAGGAAAGCCAAAGTGAGGCTAGGGTCTGCCAGTGTGGATTCGATCGCGTGGATCGAGAATCTGGTAACGACCGCTTCCTTTTTCCCCTCCGAGACAGCGACCAGGAGTCGCTCGCAATCCTTGGACTTGGTTCGACCCAGCATCAACTCTAGGAAGATGTTCGTGTCCAGCAGTATCAATCAGCTCCCCTCATCGCACCATGTTGGAGTTCGACGGAGGACTTCGTGCTTTTCAGCTTCCCTCGCAGCTCTGCCCAGTTGGCCCTCCCTCCTGTGACAAATCTCCTCATCAATTCCTCAGCCGCTTTCTTCACTGCCCCCTTCTTGTAGCCGTAGCTTTCCATTGCCTTCTTTCTGAACCTTCGTGCGAGCGATGCGTCAATGTCGACTTTAATGGTTTCGGTCATAAGTACTTATGGGTCTAAGGTCGTAATTAAGCTTTACCAGTGCGATCTTGGTCAACTGGAAGCTCCTTTCGCGTCACATCGATGAACTGACTGAGAAAGGAATTGCCTAGCAGGGTTGCCATCTTGGAGGCCGTCCTTTTCCGAACCTCCAGCTAGCCGCTCAGAGGGGTTACCGAGAGGGAGTTAACGCCCTCGCTCCGCCATTGACCGAACCGTTGTCCTCGATTTCCCGAACAGGTTCTCCCGTTTGTGAGGCAGAAACGTGGCGTCTACGTATTCCTTCTGGAAGCCAGGGACCAGATTGAGCTCTACCGGTTGCGTGATTCCTTGGATGAGCTTGGCCTCGTCCCACATCCCTCTGCTCACCAGCAGAGCACACGCGCCCATCCCGGAACCGTTGCCGATCTGCACCACCTTGTCTAAGGGCAACTCGGGGAGCAACCCTACGATCATTGCATTGACAGGGCTTATGTAGTTGCCAAAAGCTCCCGCTACGTAGAGATGCTCGATGTCTTCCAACTCGGCCCTCATCTTTGACATCAGGATCGAAGTTGCGGCGTAGATGGCCGCCTTTGCCAGCTGGAACCTCCTGATGTCACCTTGCGTCAGAAGGATGTCCCTTCCATCGGCTGAATCCTTTCCGCCAGCGATCACAAACGCATTCTCTTTGCCGCGCTCGACAACTCTCTCAGACGATCCTGCTAGAATTCTGCCTGAAGCCTCTAGCACTCCCGCTGCCAGCATAGCCACGATTGAGTCAACGACCCCGGAGCCACAGATCCCCCTGGGCTTTGCACCCGCTATGGTCCTATAGAAGACCTCGCCGGTGTCTCGGTCTATTGCCACAGACTCTATCGCGCCGCTCATAGCTCTCATTCCTCGCGTTATCCCGTACCCCTCCAGCGCTGGCCCTGCTGCGCAAGATGCCGTCAACAGGCCGCGCGAAGAGCCAATCACGACCTCGCCGTTTGTGCCCAAGTCTATTAGCAGAGAAGTGGAGTCGCTTCTGTGCATGCCTGAAACTAAGACATCGGCCACGACATCTCCCCCCACGTAGCCACTGATCAGGGGAAGCGATCTCAGTTCGCATGCTCCGTTCCCGGACAGACCGAGCGTCCGAGAATCGACCCGGACTGAGTTCAGGAATGGCGGAGTGTATGGAGCCTTTGACATTGCGCTCGGGTCAGCGCCGACCAAGAAGCTAGTCATCACGCTGTTACCAGCCACGACCATGTCGTAGATGTCATCGGCAGAGGCTCCTGCGTTGCCCAAGGCGGCAGCAATCAGCCTGTTCAGAGTCTCCACCACTGCCCCCTGCATCTTCGTAAGGTTGGATTCGTCGTTGAGCGTATATGACATGCGTGTGACCACGTCCTCACCGTACCTGATCTGCCCGTTGTAGTCTGCTTCAATGTCCAGAACCTGCCCGGTGAAGAGGTCGACGAGGTAGACCACAACGGTTGTGGTTCCGATATCTGCCGCCACTCCCAACACACGACGTGTCGCATCAGCGGACAACAGATCGACAAGACGACCTTCCCTGAGGATCACCCGCACTCTCCAATTCGATCTCCTGAGTACCGCGGGAATGCGTCTCAGCAGGGCAGGATCATATGAGGCTGCGCCGGCTTGCTTCAGAAGTCTGTCTGCATCAGGGGTCTGGTCAGAAAGCACAGGAGCGGAGACCGTCACAATCTTGGCCTCTACTGAAGGAGACAGCTCTGCTTGGATCGACTTCCCAACGGTCAGTATCTTGGCCTCAGAAATCCTGGAGGTTTCCGGCAATAGTATGGTGGTGTCGGTGAGTGCTCTGGTTTGGCAGGCCAGCCTCGCTTCCCTGCCGACAAGCAGCTGCCACTCCCTTTCCCGCTCAGTAGGTTCTGACACGCTGCCGCTAAGAACCTTGATCAGGCACTTCCCACACGTACCCCTGCCGTTGCAGATACTCTCAACATGGAGTCCTGACGCTCTCAACGCGGAGAGCAGGTCCTCGTCGATGTCCACCTTCAGCGTCAGATTGTCCGGCAGAATCCTTACTGTAGGCACGCGCTGGGCCTCCCGCTCTCGATATATAATCGGTGCTCCCTGCCCCCCGACAACATTAAATCGAGTTGGTGCGATCTTGCTAGGCAATGCCGGCGGGTGAGGTCCTGCTCGTTCACTACTCCGAAATCGCCCTCAAAGGGGGCAAGAGATCCTTCTTCGAGAAAGCGCTCGCTAGGAACTTGAGGCGCGCTCTGGGCAGCGACTCGATCGAGGATGTGAAGAGGTTGCCCGGCAGAGTGGTCGTACACTTCAAGGACACGCCCGATCGGGAGCGAGTCTCAAAGGACCTCCTCAAGGTGTTCGGTGTTTCGTGGTTTGCCTTCGCCAAGCAGACAGAGAGCACGTATGATGACATCGAGCGGACGGTCCTCCTCGACCTGTCTGAGGACATCAGGGCGGCGAGTTCCTTCAGAATACGGGCGGTCCGAGCGCACAAGGGGTTTCCCATGGACTCCGTGGAGATCAACACAAGACTCGGGGAGGCAGTCGTGACGAGCTTCGGGACAAAGGTGGACCTGAAGAAACCCGCGTTGAGCATTGGAGTCGAGGTCACAAAGGAGAAGACCTACGTCTACGACAACAAGGGCAGAGGGCTTGGAGGTCTCCCGGTGGGAACCTCCGGCAGAGTTGTCTGTCTTCTATCCGGAGGAATAGACTCCCCTGTCGCTGCTTGGTTGGCCATGAAAAGGGGGGCTCGTGTGTCATACATTCACTTCCATCCATTCCCTGACAACGAGGAGGCGATCAAGTCAAAGATCTCCGAGATCATCAATCACCTAGTTCCCTACTCAGGCAGGACCAGATGCAATTTTGTACCCACTTACGCGTTCAGCCTTTCTTCAATGAGAACACAAGCCAGTTACGATGTCGTGCTGTTCAGGAGGTTCATGCTGAGGTGCGCACAGAGGATGGCCGAAGAGGTGGGCGCGAGCGCGTTAGTGACGGGTGAGAGCCTGGGGCAGGTGGCATCTCAGACCCTTGAGAACATGGCGGTGATCCACAGGGCTACGGATATGCCCGTTCTGATGCCGCTCATATCCTACGACAAGCAAGAGGTCATAGAGCAGGCGAAGAAGATTGGCACGTACGAACTCTCACTGAAGCCCTACAAGGACTGTTGCAGCATAATCGCCAAGCATCCCAAGACAAAGGCCAAGATCGAAGCGGTTCAAGACCTAGAAGCCAAGATGGACACTGACAAGGTGGTCGACCGATGCATGTCCGGGGCGTCGTCAGTGACGTTCGGCTGATGGACTTCCAGGGCTCGGACTGGGACTACGCTTCGATGAGAGTCTCAGTCCTAAGCACTCCTGGAACCTTGCGAATGTCGAATACGACTTCCCTGACTTCGTTCAGACCCTTTGCGTTCAACAGGGCCACCACATCGTGACCTCCGTACACTATGAAGGAGTCCTTGACCCCCTTGACCTTCTTGAGTTGCGTGACCGTCTCTTGGACATCTCCGCTCACGTCTATGATGCACAAACCGAACATCTTCGCGTTCGCACGCGCTGCCGCCGTCCTACTGACATAGGCCTTGAATGGCGATGACTCACATTCCCTGATTGTGCCGCGTCGATCAGTGCCCAGCGGCAGCTGTCATTCTGTCTTCACGTACAAGTGGTTGGTGAGCGAGACCATCTCCACGTCCGATGCAGGAGCTGATCGCCAATCTCCGTCTCGCTCTACGAGCTCGGCTCGGTAGTATCCTTCTTTCTTGACAGTTACCCTCGCGATGTGTGACCAATCATTGGCGTCCACAATCAGCGCGTCCCAGTACCCCTCGTCGGAGCACATTCTCAGCCCCAGCCCATGGGCACTGCACGCGTCGACTCGGAGACTGATCTCTTCACCCCTTCTGCAGATCATCTCATCACCCATCGAGACGACGGCCTGACCGTTCTCACCCATCAGTGTCAAGTGCGGGCCGGTTGGATCTCTGGAAATGGTGACCTTGCCCGACCTGATCCCGTCCACTATCGCACCCGGAGACCTACCCCTGGAGAAGACCCAAGTCGTAGGTGTGCCGATGTTGAACAAATCCGCGGCACCTTGCTCCTCAGGCTTGTGGAAGTCGCTGCCCCCAACGGCAGTTGCTCTCTTCCCCCCACTGGCCAACGCATCCCACCACTGAAGCGACTCAAAGTTCATCCTGAACCAGAGACCGGACCAGACCTCAACGCAGTCGAAGCCCTGCGCGCTCTTGAAGTCCCACGGCCAGAGCAGATTGGGATGATTGACGGAGAACAGCAGTCCTCTCCTGTGAGCTTCATCAATCACCGCCTTGGCATCTTCTTCGCTCCTCATTCTGAAGTCGAGCCATTCGTTCGTGTTCCAGATGTTGGCGTGCCCGTGATATGATGTCAGTTCTTCGCCCACTATCACCGTCAACCCTGGCTGCACCAGCCGCGCTACTTCGTCGCGTTGTGCGGTGGTGTTGTGGTCGGTAATAGCCACGTAGTCCAAGCCTCTCCTTCGGGCCTCCTTGGCCACCGACTCTACGGAGAGTTCCCCGTCACTGTGATGGGAATGAACATGAAGGTCGCCCTTCAGCCACTCCGGGACCGCGACTGAGGGGGCCGCAACGGGAGCGGGCGGAGACACTGTCTTAGTCCCGCGAGCCCCAGATGTGTGCTCACCGAATGCAATCCGAATCTCGCACGAGCACCCTGCTTCGGAGATCTTGTAAAGCCCCAACAGAACGTGCCAACGCCCGGCAGGGATATCACCCGGATAGTACCCCGGAGAGGCACTGTCTTTTGACACGAAGACTTCCTGCTTGTTCGAGCCGCTCCATCCCCTGAAGCATCCTGTCCTAAGAAAACCTGTCTCACCGGGGGCGACCAATCCCAAGTCGAGAACGTTCGGATCTGTTTCACTCCCATGGTCGTAGCTGTATTGAACACGTATCTCTGCCGTACCTTCCTTCACGTCAAACGGCATGAGGAAGTAGTCGTTGACTGACTTGTTCTTTCGGTCGAAGTGGAAGTGACGCGATACTGCTTCCGGTTCTGAACACATCGCATTCATTTCCGGAGCCCGATATATAGGATTCAGGCGATCCGGTCCTCTCCCACTCGTCTATCCGCCCTCAGGCGGGTCCCGACTGGCGCCCCCAACTACTAATGCGCGGCTGTGATTCAAGAATGTTGAAGGCTTATCTTCATACCGGATCCCCTGACTCAATGGTGTGAAAAATGAGTGAGACCAAAGTCGTTAGCATGGGAATTGCCATTGCACTCGGGGTGACAACCATCTTCCTTCTAATTGGCCTGGCCGCAGCGCTTGTATACTTCCCGGCGGTAGTCAGTGACAAGGACACCGTCATCCAGACACTTACGCTCCAGAAGGATCAACTCGGACTATGGCTGGACGGGAACACGACTCTTCTTCAAGCGGCACTCACGGAAAGAGGCAGCATCATCGCCAAGCTTGATGATCCGAAGTCCGGCCTGCTTGGAATTCAAAGCAACTTCACCTCTGTCCTGGCTGCATTGAACGCCAGTCAAGCCAAACCTTTGTTGGACATAAAGATCTTAGCTGAGGACGACCCAATCAGGAACACAGGGATAATGGTTCTTGGGATACTCCCACCAGGTGCAACGCCGGGAAGTGCAGGTTACCAGACGGGAAGTGACCTCATCGCCCGCTACAAGATCACGATAGCCTACAATGGAATCCCGATTACGCCCAGTGGAGTCTTCATGCAGGTGCTCAAGAAGACTGTCATGAATCCTTCTTCCAAGCAGTTTCCTAAGGAGAGCTTGGCGAGCGAACTAACAGACGAGTCCGACAAGTTCGTGCTGATATACAGACCTGTGGCGCCCGGGGTCGGCGAGTTGGACGTATACTACATCGGCCCTACGGACAGGGAATACGTGGCCGAATACACGCTCGTGATAATGGCCTTCTTCAGGATAGGACGCAGTACCATCTATGGCACGGATCTCCAATCACTTTGCGTCTTGGGCTGGTCAATGGACAGCTACACGGGGGTAACAACACTGCCCGATGGAAGCCAGTATTACGCTTGGATGAACGCACTGGGACAATTCGTGAGCTGCGATGACGCAGTGCTCGCGCAGAGGATTTGGCTGGGCCTGCCGATTCCGCCAGGTTAGTCGTGAACGAAGTCTGCACAATTCACATCTTTTTTCTGTTCTCCACAACGTGCACTGCCTGTTTCGCCCGGCAACGTCCTGCAAGAACCCGAACGGCTCTCAGATTCTCTTCCTGGCCCATATCATGAAGTCCTCGAATCCTATTCTATTCCACGCCGCTCTCGCGATCCCATTCTTGGAGGAAACAGGGTGTTCCGTATGACTGACCCTTCCTCCTTCATACCAGTGAAGACGCTTCTGGTTCGGTCCAACTGTCGCACCCTACTGACATGTGGGAGCCACCCGCGACTCAGGGCACGGCTAAGGCTTAATATTGAACGTCGCGAAGTAACTGCATGGCTCAGGTGGAGAAGAAGACCCCTGTGGGCAGGATCACCCACTACTTCGCGAAGATTGGCGTGGCCATCGTCGAACTGACGGCGACGTTGAAGGTAGGAGATACGATTCTCGTGGAGGGGAAGCAGACTCAGGTCAGGCAGACTGTCGAGTCCATGGAGATAGAGCACAAGAAGATCCCTGTCGCCCAGGCGGGTCAGTCCGTAGGACTGCAGACAAAGGAGCGCGTGAGAGAGGGCGACGTGGTGTTCATCGTCTCGCAGTAGGTCAGGCAACAGGCTGGCACAGTGTCTGGTAGCGATGCTTTGACCATGAGGAGGCTTGGTATCGTGGGGGTAGGAACCTCCCACTCGTCCGACTTTGTTTCCATCATCAACGGAATAGGTTGCGAGCCCATAGGCGACGCCAGAGTCGTCATTGTCTTTGACGATGACAAGGAGAAGGCCGCAGATTTCGCGCGCAAGTACTCGGTTGAGAGCGTCGCAGAGGACCTACAGGATCTCATTGATGCTGTAGATGGAGCCCTTGTCCTCTATCCCTACTTTTGGGCTGCCGATAACCACGTGAAGTACGGGCGCCCTCTCCTCGAGGCGGGCGTTCCGACCTTCTTGGATAAGCCGCTCGCGTCCAGCTTCGAGGCTGCATCGATCGTCATCGAGTTGGCAAGGAAAGGAGGAGCGCCGCTGATGTCATGCTCGGCACTTAGATACGCAGTCGAGCTGGAAAAGGTGATGGACAAGTTGCCCGAACTGGGGGAGTTGAGAGCCGGCTTCTTCAGCGGTCCGAACAATCTCCTGGATTACGGCATCCATCTGATCGAGACCATGCAGGCAGTCCTGGGCTCGGGCGTAGATCACGTCTACTGTGAATCCGGCAAATCGGTTGACGTAGGTACGGTCGTCTATAGCGACGGTAAAAGTGCTTCGTTACAGCTTATCAGGGATACCCATCATCCCTTCCATGTTGTGATCTACGGCGAGAGGGGGTGGACCGAGACCACCATCTCTGATCCCGTCTTCTACAGAAGAATGCTGAGCAGCTTCTTGACGATGATCGAAACTCGAAAACCTCCCATCCCGTATGAACACACGCTGGAGATCATGGCTACTCTCTTCAGTCTGAAACGGTCTGCGGATTCAGGAGAGAAAGTACAGCTGTCCGAACTCAGGACTACACACTAGAGAAGCCCGGACAGCCGTGAGGTGAGTCTGAGGTCTGCCGCTACGCAGGTGGCGGAGGTGGAGGAGCCGGTCCTGGTGCCACCGACGGCTTCTTTCTCAGTAGGAAGAACGCGGCGACACCCACAACCACGACCAACGCCACACCACCGCCTAGCAGGTAGATCATTGGTATCCCCGACGACACCGTGAAGCTGACGGTCAGCTCTTGTAGATTGCCCGAAGTATCCTTGACCTTGACGTAGAACGTGTGCGGACCATCCTGCAGGTCGGTTGTGGGAGTGTACGAGACGCTCGTGGCACTGGTCGTGGCCGACGAGGTCACGTCAACTCCATCGACTTTGACCACTATCGTTGACACATCTATAGCCACGTTGTCGCTTAGGGTCGCGGTGAGCTGCGGGCGTTTCTCTGACAGGGTGGCACCCGGCGCTACGCCTGACGTGATGGTGGGCGGGATTGTGTCTTTCAGACGTATCGTGAACGAGACGTCTTGTAGCTGTTCTAGGTATACCCCCTCCCAGATCGCGGTCGACGCATTGCTCGAGATAGGTCTTGGGGCGCCAGAAGGCACAACTATGTCCATATAGCTGGTTGCATCCTCGACACCCCTTATCGCGAACCTGAGGCTCGGGTTCCCGTTCTCATCCTTCGTGTATTGAGCCAAGGGCCCCAGTGAAATCAGGAACTGCTTCAGGCTCACCGTGTTGCCCGATACCTGGCCGACCTTCATTTTGGGAAATCTCCCTGACCAGGTCATCCTCGAATTGGCATAGTCGACGTTCAGGTCAAAGCCAGCTTGCGAGGCTGTGAGAAGCGCGGGCTTCAGGACAGAGATCAACGGCAGCCAGGGTGCTCCGTTCGTCGGGTCCTCCTTGGCTATTGCCTCGATCTCGTTCAGGTAGTTCAGCCTGTTCGCGTTGATGATCGCGTCGTAGCCCTGCCTGTAATTGAGCGTGACAGCCGCATCGAAAGCCCCGGTAGTATCGCTGAAATTGAAGGTGATTCTGGATAGGTCGTCTGGAGCAGCTACGAAAGCGCCCAGGATCAGAATGGGGCTGAAAACGACCTCAGTCGGGGTTCCCCCGGTGTACTGAGAGGCTATCTGCGTGAGATTCCCTTGGAGACCGACGTCGACTCTGAGCAGGATCGTATCGGCCGAGAAGGGTGTCGGAGTCATCTCGAATCGCATAACCCGGAACCCCAGCTGCGCCAGGATCATCGTGACGATCTGTCCTATGTAGACCTCGTTCCCTGTGATGCCATCGATCATCTGTTGGAGCGTATAAGACTGGCCTGGCTTGAGCTTCAGGAACAGTGTTGCGTCGGTGATTTCGCCGTTCACCTCCGCGTTAGCGGTGACTTCAGTGAGAATGACGTCGTCACCTATCTCCATAATGTACTGAGAGTATCCTTGGGGCCCGAACTGGAGGGACAGGTCTAGGAGGAACCTCGTCGCGTTCGGGTAGATCACAACTCCCATGTTGAGCCCGTGCACAGTTGTGCTGAGCTCTTCGAGGAGGGGTCCCTCGAATACCGCCCTCATCGCGAGTTCAAGCTTACTCCCTCCGGCAGTCTGCGTGAGACCAAGTCTCGAACTGACTGAGGTCAAGCCCTCGTAGGGTTCAACGTCAGTCATAGTGTAGTCCGATGTGAACTCGACCGTCCCATCGCGATACACCAGCATTGTGACGGGTAGCTTTTCCCCGGCGGGTGTCACGACAGGAACGCTCGCCATGACAAGCAGAAAGACCATCATGAACTCAATCAATAGTGCTCTCGCTTTCATTCTGACTCGATGTTGTGCCCCAGGATATATAAAGATGGGTGTGCTCGCCTCAGACAAACAGCACTCCGGATCATCTGGTGTCTGCCCTGAGCTCCTGACACAGCGCACAATTGCCAGGGGGGTCAGCGTACCGGCTCGTAGTGCGTGTGGGACCCATTGGTCAGCTGATACGAGATGAAGTTCGACACGTGATAGGTAACGTACTTTAGGTACCCCCACTTGCGGACTCTTCTCATTGACACGTACGCTTTGGCCTTCGGATTGACGACGACCCTCGACGTCCTTGAGATTCGTTTTATCAGATCCATGTCCTCGGCGGTCACCATCTCCACCCTGAACCCTCCCACCTCGTCAAACGCCTTCCTGCTGACCGCGACTGTCTCGCCCGGCGTGAAATAGACTCCGACCTTGGACAAGCCCAGGGCCAGAGGAGCGAGGATGTATTTGCTGGTGACGTTGTCCAAGAACGAACCGTCATAGGGCAGTACCACCCCGCCTGCGGCCCCGGCCTTGTCCTCGATGATCGGGCGCGTCAGCTCCCTCAACCATTCCCGGGGGTAGAAGGAATCGGCGCAGCAGAAGGCGAGGACGCTGCCCTTTGACTCCCTCACCGCTGACTGTCTTCCAGCTGCAGGCGTTCTCTTCCTCTCAAGCACTATTCTGTCCACGTACTTGGAGCAGATTGACAGTGTGCTGTCTGTGCTGTAGCCGTCTCCAATAACGATCTCATATGAGGAGTCGAAGTCCTGGTCTCTCAGGGACCTCAGGGTCCGCTCGACATACACCTCCTCGTTGAGGGTCGGTATCACAATCGAGACCGTGGGTGCCGCACTCATGTTGCGACGCCTCTGGACGGAGTCACCAAAAGCGTCAGAATCTCATGAGGCGCCAGCTTGACGGAGAAGGAAGGCCCTGAGACTTGTATGGAGCTAAGCGATTCTTCAGCTAGGTTCGATTTGTGTACAGACTCCAGCGGCATTCCCACGTGTATTTCTGCTTCCCCGCCTTCACCGAATGGATCCACCAAGCGCAACACGACCGAATCGGACTCTTCAGCCTTCTTCGCAGTCGTGCAGATCAGTTCCCTCCCGTGAACGTGCGCGAGTGAGAGGACAGGCTGCGGACTGGTTGAGCCCTTGTCGACTTGTATCGCGAACGGAGGGTAGACGAAGGACGCGGCCAATTCATGGGCTCTCCTCCAGTCTCCTTCGTGGGGTATGATCGAATACTCGAAGGTCATTTCGCCCAGCATCTGGGCCTCTGGCGTTGCGATGGCAGGGCCGGCGTGACCCGGTCTGATTGTCATGTCGGCGCGCGAGAGCCAACCGATCGACCTGATCAGCGTGAGGTACAGGGTTGAGCCGTCCTCTGAGAGTTCGTACTCTGGCAAACCGCGGTGGGCTATCATCAGACCTGTCTTGCCATCCGAGGTGTCCACCCAGGTGACCGACGGATGCGTCTGAGGAGGAGACTCGACCCAGCCTTCGCCCTTCGGTCTCTTGGCTGGCCTCTCCACAGCAGCGAAATGACCGTCAGCTACAGAGGAATCCGCCTGGAACGGTAATGGGAACATCACCCTCATCCGATGGTCTTTGGCCTTGTTCCCGATCGTCGTCTTGACGTCAATCCTGGGCAAGCCTCCCCAGATGATGAGCCTGGACTCGATCGGTAGTTCGACCTTGGACCTCGACCTGGAATCACCTTCTAGGGCAACTGGCACTGCGATGCTGGATCTCACCTTCACTACCGCTGCCACCGGGCCTGATTCGATGTGGACTGAGGCCCTGGATTCTGAAGAAGTGATCCTGGGATCTTCGTTCTTGGGCGGCGAGTAGTTGTACGTGTCTCCGGCGTCCCCGTCGTCCACAATCGTGTTGAGGCCTTCGTACGTGAGTTGTCCTGATCTGTGCGTGACTCTCATTGACCCTCCCTTCCCTGCGTCGAACTCGACCCTGAGGGATTCGTTCTCCACCCAGTTCTCGCCGTGCGCCACACGCTTTGCTGGTGCAGATGCCTTTCTGACTCCCAATGCCGAGACAGCCATTGGTGGTACAGTCAACAGAGCGGTGAACTCCCCGAGGTCGCCGACAAATCCCATTCCTGCGCTTTCCTCCAACCGCTGGATCGGGAATGCCTTACCCTCGTTGTCAACCAGCTCCCATTCTCCCTCCGGCAGTGCTGCGTGAAAGATTGTCGGAACTGTCTCATCGACGAGGTTCGGATTGTAGACAGCTATGAGCGCCTCGAACGATTCGGTGTCCTTCAGCCCCATTCTTCCGGACAGCTCCCTCAACGTGAAGTAGGACAGGTTCGATGCTATCTCTCTGGCTTGCAGGAACCTGACCTCGTTCTCCTTGTGCAGGACATCCACTCCTGTCCCACAGATGCTGTCGTGAGCCTGGTTCTGCAGCATGAGCCTCCATGCCAGTTCAATCTCGTATTCCGGGTACCTTGCCCCGTGCAACCAAGCCAAGGTGCAGAGGGGCTCAACGTACTTCTCCAACATCGCGGACGTGTTGAGGTTGAGCTGCTTCAGATGCATCCTCGCCGAGGTCACTCCCCAGAGCATTGGGACACTCTTGCACCCTCGCATCTCCCCTTTGTGAACCTTCGGATCCGCGAGTCTGAGCTTCACGGCTTCGACGTAGTCCTCCAGCGAGCCGAACTCGAAGGATACTCCGCTGAACGTTCGTTTGAGATGCTCCACCACACGAGGTATTGAGAACTGGGGAGGCATGTGATCACACCCGTTCATGATAGGAACGACTTTCGTGGCAGACCTCTCACGCGCTGCCTCCAAGAGGCGCTTGACTTTATCCTCTGCATCTTCGAAGTCGACTTCCGGCTCCCTTAGGAACATGCTGAGGTAGACCGACCCCCAGTGATCAGGGGTCTCGGCATAGCTCGCGGTGTACCCCCTCGGATCGCAACCCAACCCGCCCCCGTTACAGTATCCGTTCAACAGGTGACAGGCTAGAACCTTCGAGCCATCAGGAGCTTCCCAAATGAACTCCTCAGGAAGACTGTCAACCTCGTCTCCGAGCCCCCTTGTGAAAACGAACGAGCCAATTCCGAACCCACGCAGAATGGATGGCAGGGTCGAGACGTGGCTGAACGTGTCCGGGAGATAGCCGATGTTCATAGTGTGCCAGCCGTTCCTCTTCGCGATCTTCCTACCGATCAACAAGTTTCTCACGATGGACTCGGGAGTGCATAGGGATTCATCTGGCTGGGTGTACCACGGGCCTATCCTTATCCTGCCCTCCCTGATGAGACGGTCCATCAGTTCCCTATTCTCCGGTCTCATCTCAAGGTAGTCCTCGACGATGGAGACCTGACCGTCCATCATGAACGACTTGACGGGCCAGTTCATTCCGTAGAAGTTCAAGAGCCTGTCGACGATCCTCACGAGGCGGATCCTGAACTCTTGATATGGCAGGTACCACTCCCGGTCCCAATGCGTGTGCGGTATGACTATGGCCCTCATCTCTTCCGTGTTAACCTCGTTTGCTTCAGGCAAAGCTTCCTCGCACACACAGACAGTGAGCGATATATATGTCCTGATTCGTCTGCCAAGTGCTGGCCCACCTGCAGCTCTTCACGCCGTCGAGTGACCCCAGAGAGGCGCATGGTCTCGGTCCAAACCAAGCTAAGGCACTCATTCCGCGGTGGAGGCCTTGTTCCTCAGCAGATAGACGAGGAGTATTACTTCCACCACAACATTGCCTGCCGCGAACATAGTTGCAGAGCCCCTGTCTATGGACACGATGTACAGTACGAGGAGCCCGAGCAAGATCCATACGAACGCAAAATCGCTCGTGAGCCTTCCTGCTACCTGGCCTTTCTGGTCCGGTCGCCTGCGCCTCTTCGCGCTATTGATGTAGAGATAGATGCTGATCAGCGTCAGGAAAACGATGCTCCAAGTGATCGTCGCTGCCCACCACGCGAACAACTCGGGATAAGGCATCATCGTCTCCAACCTCAGAACTTGCAGACCCTGTAGAAGAACACCTTACCTGCATCTACCAGGAGTAGATAGGTTGTCACCATCAGCACTAGGAGTATCCAGTACTCGCCCGGCAGCGGTGCGAACCCCAAGAAGCTTCCTAGGGGGGTGAACGGCACGATTGTGCCGAAGGCCACGCAGGAAATCGTGAGGGCAGTGAGCCATTTCCCGGGGCGGCTGGTGAAGAAGGGGATGCGGCGAGTCCTGATCACGAATATCACCAACACCTCCGTCCAGAACGATTCCACAAACCAGCCGGACTGGAAGAGCGCCGGCGGCGCGGCGAATATGAAGAGCATGATCCCGTAGGTGAGAAAGTCATACAGAGAGCTGAACGGACCGAAGAACAGCGTGTACTTTCTGACGAAGTCGATGTCCCAACGCGTGGGCCTCCGGATGTACTCCTCGTCGACATTGTCCGTAGGCAGCGTGAAGTTCGCCACGTCGTAGAGGAGGTTCATGAACAGTATCTGCATGGGCAACATGGGCAAGAACGGCAGGAACACGGATGCGAGGGCCGCACTGAACATGTTCCCGAAGTTGGAGCTTGTCCCCATCAGGATGTACTTGATGCTGTTCCCGAATACCCTGCGTCCTTCCTCAATACCTTTCGACAGAACGAGCAGATCCTTCTCAAGAAGCACTATGTCCGCGGCGTCCTTCGAAACATCCACTGCCGAATCAACCGAGATACCGACATCCGCCTCGTAGAGAGCGGGAGCGTCGTTGACACCGTCCCCCATGAAACCGACGATGTGTCCGTTTCCCTTCAGGGCCTTGATGATCTCCAGCTTCTGCTCGGGCGTTATGCGCGCGAATATCGTTGCCTCTTCCACGGCGACCCTGATCTCATTCGAATTCATCTTCATCAAGTCCGCTCCAGTAACCACCCTCTTGACCGGCACGTGGATATCTTGGCAGATCTTGACAGAGACCAGTTCGTTGTCGCCGGTCAGTATCTTTGAGCTGACGCCCATGTCCCTGAGCTTGTCGATCGCCTGCCTTGCGTCCTTTTTGGGAGGATCCGTGAAGGTGAGGAAACCTAAGATGGTCAGGTCCGTCTCGTCATCAACGGAGTAGGAGGGCTTCTTCCCTATGGTGCGGTACGCGATCGCGAGGACGCGATAGCCTGCCTTCGAATACTCTGAGACCCTTGCCTTGACTGATTCAAGGACTGGGCCGATAGGCTCGCTCTTTCCCTTGACCTCTCGGTGAGTACACCGGGCGAGAACCGATTCAGGCGCCCCTTTCGAAATGAAGACAACGTCGCCGTTCTTCTCTGCCGCGACCGACATCATCCGTCGCTCGTAGTCGAATGGGATGACATCCAAGACAACGTATGGCTTTGTGCGGTCCTCCTCCCCATTGTCCATGGCGTACTTCCAGACAGCGCTGTCCATTGGGTTGCCCACTATCTTCTCTCCAACAACCGCGGAATTGCAGAGCAGCGCATAACACAGGACCTTCGGGTCATCACTCCCGTCGAGAGATCTGTAGCTGTTCAGAGCGATGTTACCTTCCGTCATGGTCCCGGTCTTGTCAGTGCAGAGCACATCCATATTGCCGAAGTCCTCTATCGACACCAGACGCTTCACAACCACCCTGCTGGCTGCCATTCTCTTGGCGCCCTGTGAAAGAGTGATCGTCACTATCGCCGGCATGAGCTCCGGCACGAGTCCGATGGCGATCGCTAGAGAGAACAGGAACGAATCAACTATCGGGTGACCTACAAGCGCATTCAGCCCGAAGATGCCGGCCGCAAGGAGAAGAGTCAGTGTGATGAGCATGTTGCCGTACTTCCTGACGCCAATCTGGAACTCGGTCTCCGGGTGGGGGCGAGCTAGGGTTTTCGAGATCGAACCGAATTCTGTGTCCTTCCCGGTCCTGATCACAAGACCCTTGCCGGTCCCGTGCGCCACGACAGTGCCCATGAACAAGTAGTTCGTCAGTTGCTGGGGAGTGGCGCGTTCCAACGCGAGTGGGCTGGGGGTCTTTTCGACAGGAAATGATTCTCCGGTGAGTGTGGACTCGTCCAACTGCAAGTCCTTGGCTTCCAGAACCCTCATGTCTGCGGGCACTATGTCGCCAACGTACAGCGACACCAGATCACCGGGCACTATGAGTCGGGCGTCCACATCAGAGACCTTTCCGTCTCTTGTCACGACTGCCTTGACTGACACGTTCTGACGAAGGTCCTGGACAGTCTTCTCCGCCCTGTACTCATTGAAGAAACCCAACGTGACGCTAAGCCCTATCATTGTGGCTATGGCTATTGACTGATTGACCTCGGCAAAGAAGCCTGCAACGATGGCGGCTCCTCCCAATATCACGAAGATGGGGTTGTTGAACTGTCTGAGGAGAATCCTCAGCCCGCTGAAGGTCTCACGAGGCAACTCATTGTACCCATAGATGTCGAGGCGACGTTGGGCTTCCTGTTCAGACAGGCCATCCTTGCCTGATCCTAGGGCATCGTAGACCTCGGACCGGTCCATTGACCAGTAATCTCTGTGCGTCACCGTCGCTTTCTGGTCCAACATCACGAGCGCCTCGGAACGAGCACCATCTTTTCACGTCCGATATAGGCGTTGTGCTTTTTTTGGTGACGAGCGCCTAGCGCGGCAATGGTCGTTGACCCTTATGCGGGTTCTTGGTGTATGTCCACTCTGATTATGTTGGGATAGGCATTTCTGATAGCGGTCTCGACCATGTAGGCGACCTCGTGCGCTTGCTCCACGCTGATGTTCGGGTCGAAAGAGATCCGAGTCTCGACGTGAAGCTTCTCTCCGATTCTGCGAATGCTTATCTTATTGATTCCCTTGACCTCCGGGAATCTTCCCACAAGATCCTCAACGAACCATTTCAATGCTGTGCCAGCTCCGGTCTGCTCCCTGTTGACCAAGTCAGAGGCGGACTCCATGTGAATCACGATGTCTCCTATGGTGGGATTGGCTACTCTAAGCTGTTTCTCAATCTGCTCGGAAATGGCGTGTGCCTGTTTGACGGTGAGGTTCCCACTCACTTCAAGGTGAAAGTCAATGAGTATTTTCCCGCCCGCCTTCTGAAGGTGTATGCTGTGAACGTCCCTTGTGCCGGGCACCTTCTCTGCAACCTCCTTTACCAGCCTCCAGAGTTCTTCCTCACCGCCACCCAACGCTTCAGTTCTGACCGTCACCCTCGCATTGGGTACAACTTCCCTCACCGCTTTCTCAACATTGAAGACCACTCTGTGAAGGTCTTCCGGACCCAACCTGCTGTCGAGTGAGAGATCCATGTCTACTTCAGACCTCTTTCCGCTCAGGCGTACCTCTACCTTGTCACAGCTCTTGACGTGTTCGACCTTCTCAACGTTCCTCCTGACGACCCGTGCCGTCTCCCTCCGCGAACGTTGGACAATTGGCAGCGGCAACTGTGATGCTTCACCGACCTTCCGTCTCTTGATTCGACGGACCAGTACCGTTTATTAAGCATTGGAGAACCAGCGTCGGCACTAGGTCAACTCTCCTGAACTTGTTTCGGACGCGAGGTCCACCTCGGGGTTACTCTCATGCCATCTTCCCGGAGACATATGCCGCGGTTCGCTCGTCCCCTGGGCTTTCGAGGACCCGCGCTGTGCTTCCCCTTTCTACTATTTCCCCTTCAAACAGAAACGCTGTCTCACTGGCCAGCCGCTTGGCTTGGTGCGGGTTGTGCGTTGCGATCAACACGGTCACGTCGCTGAGCACGTTCGATTCCCTGACGGCCCTTTCTATGATGGCAGCATTCCTCGGATCGGAACTCGCCGTTGGCTCGTCCAGGAGCAGCAGCTTGGGTTTGGTCGCCAGCGCCCTCGCGACGGAGACCCTTTGGGCTTCTCCTCCTGAGAGAGTCCGCGCGCGCCTGCGTCTGAGCTCCCCAAGCTCCATCTGAGCCAGCACCTCCTCGACCCTAGCTTGGATTCCTTTCTCATAGACTCCTCTCACGCTCAGTCCTATCGATATGTTGTCTTCGACGCTCATGTCGAACAGGGCTGGTCGCTGGAATACGACCGACATTCTCCTCCTAAGCGCTCTCCTCTGGTTCTCGTCGCACTCCGTGTCAACTCCGTCGAAGATGACCTTGCCTTCTGTTGGTCGGATAAGGAGCGCCACCAGCTTCAGGAACGTGGTCTTGCCTGATCCATTTGGGCCCATCAGCGCCAGGATCTTCCCCTCATCTAGCCTCAAGTCGACATGCCTGAGGACTTCCTTTGTCCCGTAGCTCTTTGACAGGTTGATCGTCTCAACGAGGGGCAACACCATTCGCCTCAACGATTCGGCGACGCGCTTGTGTTGGTGAGAATAGACCTAGCGTAGGGCGAGGTTCCGGCGAACCTGTTCTTCAGCAGGGTCAGCAGGACGTTCACCAAGAAGGCCAGAGACAGGAGTATGATCCCTAGGGCAATGGCCTCAGCAAACTCCCCCTGGTTCGTGAGCAACACGATCGCAGTGGTCAGCGCGCGGGTGTAGCCCAGGAGGTTACCACCTATGATCATTATCGCCCCCACTTCCGAGATCGCTGATCCGAAGCCCACGACCACAGACGTCAGCAAGCCGAGGCGCGCCTCGTTGAGCATGATCAGCGTTTCCCTCACCGGGTCCGCGCCCAGCGAAATCACAGCGTCTCTCACCTCAGGATCCACGCTTGAAACCGATGATATTGTGATGCTCGCTGTGATCGGCACTATCATCAGCAACTGGGCTAGTATCATCGCTTGGGGTGTATAGAGCAGTCTCAGGAATCCGAGTGGCCCCGAGCTCGAGAGCAGCAGATACAGGAGGAGACCCACCACAACAGGTGGAAGACCGGTCAGGGTGTTGACCACCTGCACCAGGAACGATTTCCCTCTGAATTGCTTCAGCGAAACGATAGCACCAAATGGTATTCCGATCAGTGCTCCGAACAAGGTGGCAGTCCCGGACACAGCGATAGAAAGCGACGTTATCTGAAGAACCATCGGGTCGCCGGCCAGAATGAGCTGCACAGCCTTCACGATGCCCGCTGCGATCTCGTCCCAACCTGACATTGCTATGCTCCTCCGACTCCCTGTCCTCCTGCGCTGGCTGGGACCCAGCTTGGCGGGCTCATGTGATTCTCCGTGAGTTTGGCCACCCAGTACTGGACTTCGCCAGTCTCAGGTGGAAGCCCTATGGTCTCGGGAATTCCGAACAGCGGAGTGAACAGCTGCTGGTTGCCCACCCTGTAGTCGCCGATCAATCTCTGCCCTTCGTCAGAGATCAAGAAGAGGAAGAAGTCCTCTGCAAGCTGCCAGTTCGTGTTAGGATACTTCGTTTGGTTGAGGAGTATTAGACCATATGGATTGAGGAGATCCCTGTCACCCTCGTAGAGAACCGTCAGCTGGAGACTGTCTGCCATCTCGCTCTTCAGCTTAAGCCAAGTACCTCTGTCGCTGATCGTGTATGCACCCTTCTCGTTCGCGATTCTCAGCGTGGGGGCCATCCCGCTGCCTGCGTCCAGGTACCAGATCCTACCCTTCGGCGCTATCCCTGCTTTTGTCCACATTCTCAGTTCAAGGGCATTCGTGCCCGACCCGTCCCCTCGAGACACGAACTTCGTCTGCCCGCGGTCTCCAGCTACCGCAATCTTCTGGAAGGCATCCATTGCGCTCGTGGCGTTCGCTAAGCCAGCTGGGTCAGTTGCGGGCCCTACTATGAGGAAGTCATTGTACATTATCGTGACTCTATGTGAGCCGTTTCCGGATTGTATGAACGCGTTTTCCTTCACCCTGTCGTGAACCAGCAGTATGTCAGCGTCCCCTCGAGAGGCGACCGTTATTGCCTGACCTGTCCCCAGATACAGCCAAGTCAGGTTCGCGTGGAACCTGAGGTCGAAGTAGGGTTTGAGGTAGTCTAGGAGGCCAGTGTCAACGGTGCTAGTTGTGGTGGCAAGTATGAGCCTAGTTCGAGGGGCGGCCGAGTACACGATCAGTACTCCACCTATGAGGCCCATACAAGCTATCGCTCCAACCCAAACCATGTTGCGGAAGTTCATCGTTATACCCGCTGGGGTACAGCGCCTCTTATCACCCTTTTAAATATGCGCCCACTGTAAGTCACATTGATGAGGACGAAACCTCTATCGTCTGCGTTCGAGGTCTGGCTCGAGGCAGACGGGGGATATGTGTTGGGGAGCAAAGAAGCTGAGGTCCTTGAGGGAGTCCAGAGGCTCGGCTCGCTCGTGGCCACGGCGCGAGCCTTGGGAATCTCCTACGCCCATGCCTGGGAATCCTTGAGCCGCCTGAGCGCGGCGCTTGGCACGCCTGTGATAGAGGCAAGGAAAGGGGGGAGAAGCGGGGGCGGCGCGAAACTGACGGCATCTGGGATGGCGGCCCTTGGTGCCTACACGAAGCTGGAGCAAAAGGCAGCGGCCGCCCTCTCAATTGCGGGGAAGAGGCGACGAACGCACACGATCTTCGCCCCTCGACCCGTCCTTCCGGACTTCATGATCATAGGTAGTGATTGCACGGGAGTCCGAATCCTTTTGGACCTCATGCTCAGAACCCGGAAGTTCAGCCATGAGTACGTGACCGTCGGCTCGTCTGCAGGCCTTGCGGCCATCATGCTCGGGGAGGCGGACATTGCCGGAGTGCATCTGCTTGATGAGGAGACAGGGGAGTTCAATGCTCCCTTCCTCAAGAGATACTGGCTCGACCACAAAGCAGTACTGATCAGGGGTTACGAAAGGAGTCAGGGACTGATTGTCGCGAAAGGGAATCCCAAACACATTGCGACCGTGGAGGACCTCGTTGGCCGGCGAACCCGGTTCGTCAATAGAACGCTGGGTTCTGGAACCAGGACGCTCTTCGACATTCTCTTGGGCCACATCGCGAGGCGAAAGGGAAAGTCATTCAGTGAGATCTCCTCCTCAGTCAGAGGATACGAGACCGAAGTGAGAACGCATGCTGAGGTTGCCGAGGCTGTGGCCGAAGGAAGGGCGGATGCGGGATTCGGCATCTTCTCCGAACCGAGCGAACAAGCTACGGACTTCGTCCCGCTCATGAAGGAGAAGTTCGATTTCGTGATCGACGAGACGAGGCTCCGAAGGCCTCTCGTGCGACTCTTTCTCAGGGTCCTGTCCTCCAAGGGATTCTCACGTGAACTCAGGTTGAAGGCTCCTGGGCTGTCTACTACGCTCGAGACCGGGAGAGTCATCTACAGACCAGAAGCGTGATTCGCCGACTCAGGGTCTTCCTGTCAGCTTCACCGCCAACTCGGCTACCTGTTTCCCTCTCTCCATGCAGAGCTTGGCGTGTTTCGCGTCAGGCGTTCCCACGACTGCTACTCCGTAGTGTTGACCGTCAGCGTTGCCTGAGACTATCATCCCGTGCACTAGCACTGCCTGGATTATGGAAAGCAGAGTGGTCTCCGCTCCGGAGGCAGTGCCCCCGGAAGACGTGAAAGCTGCTCCAACTTTCCCCTTGAGGTCGCCGTGCAAGGCTACACTCCTGTCAATGAGTTGCTTCAGTTCTGCCGCCATGCCCCCGTAGTATGTGGGAGAACCGAGAACAATGGCGTCGGCCCATCTCAGGTCTTGAAGGGTCGTGGTTTTGGCGGGCTTGAGTCTGACCTTCGCCCCTTTCACTTCTCTTGCCCCTGCCGCTATCGCGCGAGCAATTGCCCTGGTGTTGCCACTCCTAGAGTAGTAGGACACGAGGACCTTGACCATCTGTATCTTGGCCAGCTCAAAGCGATATAACGTTGTGCCATTGAGTGGAGTTGATGAGGCCTACGTTGCAGCGAACTCCGCGACCAATCCTACGATCAGAACCATCTTCCTCATCGGGGCGGTTGGAGTTGGAGTGCTCGTCATGCTTGGATTTGCTGTACTGGTGCTGACGATCAAACAAAGAGGAAGTCCAAGGGCGAGGGACAAGGGCGACTTGCCTCCACCGCCCTGAAGGCGATCGGACGGGAATGCGAGCGATGGAGGACTGGCCGCGGGACGATCCCCGTCAGACGGTGACCTCAGCGTTCCGCCTCGACGATTCGTAGATGGCGAGCACCACCTCGAGGTTTCGCCTGCCCTCCTCGCCTGTAACGCTTGGAGGCCTTCCCTCGGCCACAGCAGCCTGGAACTCCATGTGTTCGGCCTCGAATCCGCCCACGCTTCTGTCGAATGGAACGTCTTCCCACTTCTCCCTGCCGACCTTGAGGGCATTCCAAGTCTCAATGAGCAGAACTCCATTCGTGCCCACGATCTTCGCCGAGCACTCACTGACTCCTGAGGTGGATCTGGAGAGCATGAAGCTGCCGAAGACACCCTTGGAAAACCTGAGGAAGGCTATCCCATCATCCTCAACCTCGGCCGAAGGGTTCTTCGAAATGATCCTCGCTGAGACGGACTCAACCCTGCAACCCGACCACCACCTCAACCTGTCAACCACATGCACGCCGTTGTCCATGAAGATTCCGCCCCCTGCAGCCCGCTTGCTAAGCCTCCAGCCTACGGCGGGTCGGCTCAACACAGAGTCGGTCATCGAGATGACCTCTCCGATCTCACCATCGCGAATCATGTGCCACGCCTTCATGTTCTCAGGATAGAACCTATGCGTCTGACCTACCATCAAGGCGACTCCTGCCTTGCGGCACGCCGAGATCATTGAGTCTGCGCCCCTGAGCGTCGTCGCAATGGGCTTCTCGCACAAGACATGTTTGCCTGCTTCTGCGGCGGCGACACACTGTTCAACGTGCAAATCATGGGGCGTGCAGATAACCACGGCATCCATGTCGTCCCTACTCAGGAACCTTTGGTAGTCCGCATACCATTCACATTTGAGTTGTTCAGCCATCGCCTCCGCGGACTCGGGCAAAACGTCCTCGACCGCCACAACCTTTGACCCGCTTGTCTTCGCAATAGCGTCGGCGTGTGCCTTCGCTATGCCACCGCACCCGGCTATTCCGTATCTGAGCATACGAGGCCACGCGCATTTAGGGAATAAAGGCTTACGACGTGACTCAGCGTGGCGTATCCATCTGACCCTTGCCTGTGCATGAGAGGTGGATCTCGTTGTGATCCTCGTTGCCCTGAGACGGGAGCAAGATGTGCAGATCTCGCCGCGTTCCCGGTCGCAGAACAACGCTTATATCCGGGGTCGCGGACCCCGCTCTCGCGGCGATGAAGCTCGCCCTAAACCGCCTCTGCTAGCGTCTACGGGGCTGATAGCTTCTACTTCTCAGCGACAGACGCTGTTGGTGACTCGAGTGTGGTTCTAGTTGAGCGAAGCGGTCTTGGATCGCCGGCATTCCTCAGCCTGAGTTCTGCTGCACTCCAATACGTACTGGCCAGAAGGAACCCAGACGGGGGATACACCTTTGCCAGGGGCACGGACTCGAATGCACAAGACACGTACTACGCACTTGCCATCTTCGGAGTCCTCAATGAGGTGCCGCCACGGATCGATGAGACGAGGCTTTGGTTGCAGAGTTTCCCGGCCCGCGACCTGAGAGCCCACTACTATGTTACCAAGGGCCTCAACTTCTGCGGGTCACCTCCTTCCCCGGTAGCCCTAGAGGTCGCAAGGCAGCTCTCCTCACCTGATAGACTGGACGCTGTCGAAACGAACGTGGAAGCGACATCGGAATTCGAGACCCTGTTCATGGCTGTCGAATTGCTCAGGACGTTCAGCCTCGAGGTCGACGTAGACGTCACAACTCGGAGGCTTCTTGGCTTCCTGAGGGAGGATGGATCCATAGGTCCTAGACACTCCGACCTGCGGTCCACACATCATGCGGTGATCACTCTGGACATGCTTGGCTACCCCGTGCAATCGTTGAGTAGAACGCTGGACTTCATCAGAAAATGCGAAAACCCGAGGGGAGGGTTCGTGTCACGGCCAGGAACTAGGCCACCCCGGATCGAGGATACCTATTACGGGTTCCGGGCACTGGCTGCGATGAACGAGTCGCCAGGCAACGCTGAAGAGACCATGTCGTTCGTTCTCGCTTGCCAGAATGCCAATGGAGGTTTCAGAGCGTCCGGCGAGCTTGGGATCTCGGATTTCGAGAACACTTACCGAGCGCTGATCGTGTTGAGCACATTGGCAGGGGGCGCCAATCTATGAGTCCATCAGGATCGCAATCCTCGTCGTGCGGTGGCGAAGACCGAAGAGGACCGCCTGACCCCTCGGATGCTGAGCGACCGCGCTCGCTTCTGAGCCAGAGTCATGAGAGTGCGATACTTGCGGGAGTGCTGACCTTGGAACGGCATCTTGGCGAACTCAACTCCGTACTGATGAAGGGGAGGGCGCCCGAGAGTCTTGGAATAGCTGGGAGGCCAAAGCCCTTGTCCCCCCAAGAGGCCCAGAAGGCTGGGAGAATGGTGCAGGAGCTGCAACAGGACATAGGTAGGCTCAAGCAATACTTCGGTCGCACGATTGATGACAGCCAAAGCCTCGCATTGACTTACATGTGGGCAAGCGTACTGCTCGGCAAGATGGAGGAGGTTCTCCGCAGCCTGAGGCCGGTGAACCTGGAGAAGTCAAGGGGTCTCATGCCTGCGGAGTATAGGAAGGTGCTCGAAGAGATCCTTCCCAGAATGGAGCAGAACGTGACAGCCCTGAGGGACAGGTACAGCACCTCGAAGCGACAGGCGGCAGAGGAGGACACGAGATAGGGAAATTAGCCTGAGCGCGACCCGACCAGTGTTTGCAGTTCAGCCTATGGCTTGAGGTGCTCGCCGCAATGGCGACAGGCGCTTGGATATTTCACTTGGAAGCTCACCAAGAAAGTCTGATTTGAGCCCTAGGATCCGAGGAGCAACGGGATTACCATTCGAGCAGGGTTTCTTGTGTGTGAGTCATTATTATAAGGCTGCAAAAGATGGCGCAGGAGACATGACTTCCGTCCGTGTGGGGATAGTTGGGATCGGCAACTGCTTTGCGGGACTCTACCAGGGAATAGAGTACTACAAGAGAAACCCAGGGAGGACAATAATCGGTCTCGTGCATGAAACCATTGGCGGATACTCTTGGAAGGACATCGAGTTCGTGAGCGCATTCGACGTGGGAGCCAACAAGGTCGGCGAGCCACTGCACAAGGCCATCAACCAGTACCCCAACATGGTGAACTGGGTGCTAGAGATGCCCGAGAGCAACTGCATCGTCAAGGAATCCCCAATACTCGACGGGGTTGGCCTCTTTGTCCAGAATAGGATCAGCCCAGTCAAAGGGCGGCCCACTTCCGTTCTCAGGGAGGAGGCCCTAGCCGAACTCAAAAGCACCAGGACAGAGGTGCTCGTGAACCACCTCCCGGTAGGGAGCCAGAAGGCGACTGAGTTCTGGGCGGACGTGGCCCTTGACGCAGGGTGCGCTTTTGTGAACTGCATCCCCGTCTTCATCGCGAGCCACTCCGAATGGGAGTCAAGGTTCAGGGACAAGGGATTGCCCGTGATCGGTGATGACGTAAAGGGCGTCGTAGGGGCGACGATAGTGCACAGGACTCTGGCAAGGCTGTGTGACGAGCGCGGCACGAAGGTGGAGAGGACCTACCAGATCAACGTCGGCGGTAACACTGACTTCCTAAACATGAAGGAACAGGAGAGGTTGCACAGCAAGAAGATCAGCAAGACCGAGAGTGTTCAGAGTCAGCTCAGAACGAGGCTGCCTGACGAAAACATCTACGTGGGCCCTAGCGACTTCATACCCTTCCTCGGCAACACGAAGCTGATGTTCATGAGGATCGAAGGCACCATGTGGGCCGACAGACCGTACAACATGGAGGTCAGACTGGAAGTCGACGACAAGGCGAACAGCGCCGGTATAGTGGTCGACGCCATTAGGTGCGCGAAGCTGGCAATGGACAGAGGAGAGAAAGGAGCCCTCATCGGACCCAGCGCATATCTCATGAAGCATCCCCCAAAGCAGTACACTGACCCTGATGCCAGGGCGATGTTCGAGAGGTTCGCCCAAGGCGAGGGTAGGTAACCGTTATAACCACTCGGGTTGCCCGCCGTCTGCATGAACCCTGAAGTCGAGTTGCTGAAGCAGCTTTCCGAGTCCTTCGGGCCCGCGGGATTTGAAAGGGAAGTCTCCCTCAAGATCAAGGATCATGTGTCTCAGTTCTCCGACAGCGTCACCACGGACAAGCTTGGCAGCGTGATCTTCAGCAAGAAGGGAACCTCCGAGAGACCTAGGATAATGCTCGCCGGACACGTCGACGAAGTCGGATTCGTCATCAGTAGCATCGAGAAGGACACCGGTTTCCTTGGTTTCTCTCCCCTTGGGGGATGGTTCGACCAAGTCCTGCTCGCCCAACGGGTCATCGTAAGATCCAAGAAAGGCGACTTCTTGGGCCTGATCGCTTCCAAGCCTCCTCACCTCCTGAAACCCGAGGAGCAGACGCAGGTTGTGAAGAAGGATGACATGTTCATAGACGTAGGCGCCTCGGATGTCAGCGATGTCGAGAAGATGGGCATCAGGATAGGAGATCCAGCGGTTCCCTACTCGCCCTTTGCAGTCGTGAATGACGGGAAAGTTGCTTTGGGCAAGGCCTTCGATGACAGAGTCGGTGCGGTCATAGCCATAGAAACCGTGAGAGGTCTGGCTGGTGCGGGATCAAAGCACCCGAACACTCTATTCGGTGCTGCCACCGTCCAAGAGGAAGTGGGTCTGAGAGGGGCGATGACATCGGCATACGTAGTTGAACCCGATGCCGCCATAGTCCTTGAGGTCGACATCGCAGGCGATGTCCCGGGCATCAAACCTAGGGAAGCCCAAACTAGACTGGGCAAGGGGCCGGGCATTCTGGTGTACGACGCATCCATGATACCCAATCAGGCCTTCAAGGAGTTGGCCATAGAGACCGCTGAAGCGAACAAGATGCCGTATCAGCTCTCAAGTGTGGCCAAGGGAGGGACTGATGCAGGCAGAATACACTTGCACAAGACGGGTTGTCCTTCGATCGTGATCTCCGTTCCCACTCGTCACATACACTCCCATGCGGGAATGCTGAGTCTATCCGACCTGGCGAACGCGATCACGCTGACCACGAAACTCGTTGAAAGACTGGACAAGAAGACCGTGGATTCGTTCACCGTGATCTAGCCATCCCACGCGTGCGACACCGGTAGGACGGCGCTGTCTCGACTGGACGTAATGCCTTGGTCTTCTCGTTCCCGCCTAGCTACTGTATGCTCACCTGATCGCCTGATTCGGCCGAACGATAGATGGCGTCTATGATCTTCATGACAACCACGCCGTCCTCTGGCCTCCCCAAGGGCTGCTTCCCTGTCTTTATGCACTGGACTAGATCTTCGACCTCCAGCGCGTAGGGCTCCACCTTTTTCGCCTTGAGCTTCGTCATCTTCAGTCTGCCCTTTCTCTCGGATATGAGCGCTGGCGGTCTGAAGGATATTCCGCCTTTGTCTCCGAGGACGTTTACGTTCCAGAACTCCTGTATGTAGGTCGCCCAGCTCACCTCGACGAGCATCACTATGCCGCCCGACAACTCCACTATCGCGATTCCCAGATCCTCAACATCGAAGGGTCCGCCCGGTTCCGCATGGCCCCAAGTTGATAGGCCCAACCCCTTTGTCCCAATCTTGGCGAAGGTCACTCCCTTGGCTTTGAGCGGTGTCGGGAAGTTCATCAAGTACATGGCGAAGTCTATTGCGTGAGGCCCGAGGTCCATTAGTGGCCCTCCTCCTGCTTGCGCCTTCGTCGTGAACCAACTTCCCATACCCGGTATGCCTAGGGTCCTGTACAGGGTTGCCTTCGCAAAGTAGATGTCACCCAAGTTCGCTTTAGTGGCTGCAGCCTTGGCCGCTGCGCCCTCTGCTGCGAACCTCTGGGTCATTCCCAATGCCAGCACCTTGCCGGTCCTCTTCGCAGCGTCGACCATTGACTGTGCTTCCTGGGCGTTCATCGCCATCGGCTTCTCCGAGAGCACGTTGACCCCCCTGTTCATCGCATCTACCGCTATCTTCGCGTGAAGGTAGTTCGGAGTGCCGTTTATGACGGCGTCCAGCTTCTCGTTGTCCAACATGTCCAAGTAGTTGGCGTAGGTCTTCTTCACCTTGAGCTTTCGTGCAAGCTTCTTGGCTCTTTCCTCCCGAATGTCACATATGGCGACCAAGTCGGTTTTCTTGTTGTGTTTGACATTGTCAGCATGGATTGTACCGATCGAGCCGGCTCCAATTACCCCGAATCTCAGCTTGTCCATTCTGTCTTGGACGTAGCCAGGAAGGATAAATGGATTCTTCGGGGCTGGCCACCCGACCTTCGCCGCACGTTCGCCGACGTTATAGCCAGAACCTAAAACGCGTTCTCTGACGATACACTCGAAGAATGAGCTTCAGGGGAAATGAAACTCGCCATCTTCGGAGCAACCGGTGGTACGGGCAGAGAACTTGTCGAACAGGCACTTGCAGCAGGAAGCCAAGTTGTTGCATTCGTACGCAATCCGTCTAAGCTCAACATCAGGCACGAACGCCTGACGATTGTGCAAGGCGA
>Ga0315282_10002384_pt1 | contig 34727 bp, 31 predicted proteins | sample YL17G07_20_MG_FD_203693 | JGI IMG/M metagenome (GOLD analysis project Ga0315282, IMG submission 203693) | Sediment microbial communities from Yellowstone Lake, YNP, Wyoming, USA - YL17G07_20 | ecosystem: Environmental > Aquatic > Freshwater > Lake > Sediment | place: USA: Wyoming | collected...
TAGAGGGGCATGCACGTGCTGCGCGGACTACTCCTGGGGTTCACCCGAACGCACATCCTGTTCCACGCGACCGAGGGGCCGGTGTATGGGACCGCCCTCATGGCCGAGCTGGGGCGGCACGGCTACCGGGTCGGGCCTGGGACCCTCTATCCCATTCTCCACCGCCTGGAGCAGCAGGGCTTCTTGCGCCGAGAGGGACAGGTGGTGAATGGCAAAGTTCGAATATACTACCGGATCACCCCCGCCGGGCGGCGGATCCTAAGCCGGGCCCAGGCGCAGCTCCAGGAGCTTGTGGCCGAGGTCCTCCCGGGAGCTGGACCGACGGGGACGAGGGCGCGCCACGGAGGCCAGGGGAAGGCGCGCTGACTGGGGCGCCCGATCGCCCCTCATCAAGGAGAGGAGGTGAGAAGAAACAGGGGGAAGTCTCACGAGAGAGGAGAGTCCGTACCAAATGGAAAGACGCGTGGATGCGCACGGCAAGGTGCGCGTTCCAGGGAGGAGGGTTGCAATGTCTAAGCGACTGATCGTGATCGCCGCGATCGTCAGCGTCGCCGTGTTGGGCACGAGCGCCGTCCCGTACGCCGCCGACCTGAACGACGTGATCGGCGTTCTGCCCAAGTTCGCCATCCCCATGCGGGAAGTCGGGGACCGGTTCCAAAACATGTATTTTGCAGCGAAAGGGGGGAACTGGGGCTTGGCGTTCTACATGTCCAAGTATATGAACAACGCCATGAATCCCGCGAAGGTCACCAAGCCCGATGAGTATCCGCTGTGGAGCAGTTTCTACAATGAGAAGTTCGCCCCGGTAAACAAGGCGATCTCTGCCAAGGACTTTGCCGCGTTCGAGAAGGAATACACCGCCGTGATCAAGGAATGCAATGCGTGCCACACGGCGATGGGGTACGGGTTCATCAAGGTCGTGAAGCAGAAGGCGCCCTCGGATCAAGGCGTCGACTACAAGGTACCCTCCAAGGCCGAGGACGTGCCGAAGTAGGCGGGAAGGGAGTCGCTCGGCGCCGTGCCAAGGAGCCGCAAGTCCTGCACAAGCGGGATTTGCGGCTCTCGTTCTTTCTCTGGTGTACCATTCATAACCAACTCTCCACACCATTAGCAGCCTCTCCTCTCAGTGCCCAGATTTAGAAGGGTACCGGGCACCAATTACGACCGGGCTAGCCTGGCTTCAGCGTCCTGGGCTGCGCGGTCCAGGATTTCCTCGAGCAGGAGGGATTCCAAGTGGCCGGCGCGACCTCAGGGATGACCGGCCTTGACCTTGCCCGGTCGGACCCGCCGGACCTGTTCCTCCTGGACATCATGATGCCCGGTATGGATGGGTTTGAGGTGTGCGAGGCCATCCGCCGCGATCATGCACTGTGCAAGGTTCCCGTGGTCATGCTCACGGCCATGGAAAGCCAGAAACTGAACGAGCGGGCCTTCGCCGTCGGGGCCGAGGTGTACATGACCAAACCGTTCTCTCCCGAACGGCTGCTGAACGCTGTAAACATCGCCCTCCAGAACGCCCTCCTCAAGCGCATCAAGAGCGACAAGAAAAAGCAGAAGCGCAAGACCGCCTGACCCCCCTGCCCATCACCCGCCCGGCCGGACTCCGGGGGCTCCTCCGCTTGATCCTCACGCGTACTCGTGCTAAAAGAGCGCGTTCGCATGGCGAAGGGTTCATTCATCTGCCGCGCCGCGTCGGTGATGCCGTGTTGTGACACCCAGGGGTGGGGGACAGCGAGGAGCGAGGACATGCCCACGTTCAGGATCGCAGTCATCCCCGGCGACGGCGTCGGGATCGAAGTCGTGGCGGAAGGCCGACGCGTTCTCGAGGCCGTGGCCAGGCGCGAGCGGAACCTGACGCTCCGCTTCGCGACCTTCGGCTGGGGCAGCGCCTATTACCGGAAGCACGGCCGGATGATGCCTGCCGATGGGCTGGACATCCTCCGGAAGTTCGACGCGATCTATCTCGGCGCGGTGGGGGACCCGAAGGTCCCGGACCACGTGACCCTTCAGGGGCTGCTGTTCCCCATCCGCCGGAACTTCGATCAGTACGTGAACGTGCGGCCCGCCTACCTGTACCCCGGGGTTCCCGCCCCGCTCGCCGACAAGGCCCCGGGCAGCATTGACATGCTGGTGATCCGGGAGAATTGCGAGGGGGAGTACGCCGATGTCGGGGGGCGGCTCTTCCGCGGGCCCGAGGCCGAGGTCGCCATCCAGGCCAACGTCTTCACCCGGCACGGGACCGAGCGGATCATCCGCTACGCCTTCGAGCAGGCGCGGTCGCGGCGGAAGCACTTGACCTCCATCACCAAGTCCAACGCCCTGGCCCACAGCATGGTCTTCTGGGACGACGTCTTCCGGAGCGTGGCGCGGGACTACCCCGACGTGAAGACGGCTTCGATGCTGGTGGATGCGGCGTGCATGAACTTCGTGCGCCGGCCCGAGGCCTTCGACGTAGTGGTGGCCAGCAATTTGTTCGGGGACATCCTGACGGACCTTTCGGCGGCCGTGGTGGGAGGCATGGGCCTCGCCCCCGCGGCCAACCTGAACCCGACGAGGAAGTTCCCCTCGATGTTCGAGCCGGTGCACGGGTCGGCCCCCGACATCGCGGGCAAGGGGATCGTCAATCCCATGGCCGCCATCCTGACGGCGGCGATGATGCTGGACTTCCTGGGGGCCAAGCGGGCCGCAGCGCGCATCCAGAAGGCGGTGGCGGCCGTCCTGGCCGAGGGGAAGGTGCGGACGCCGGATCTCGGCGGCCGGTCGAAGACCAGAGAGGTCACGGCAGCGATCCTGGCGGAGATGCGGAGACAGGGATAGAGACAGGGATAGAGACAGAGATAGAGATAGGGACAGGGATAGGGAAAGCGAAAACGAATGGTCCGGAAGGGCGACCCGAGCCGTCACCAGTGGCATTTTCGCTTGCGCGGCCGGACGCCGGTGTGTTACCTAAGAGATTCCGTCAATCCTCCGGGCCGCGCGACCGCGGCCCGGCACCCGGTTCCGATTCATTCCGCTGACCAACGAGGCGCACGATGAAACGACCCGAAACCGCTAAGATCCGAAACGTGGCCTTGGTCGCCCACGGGGGCGCGGGCAAGACGACGCTGACCGAGGCCATGCTCTTCACCGCCGGGGCCACGACCCGCCTGGGCCGGGTGGATGATGGCACCACCACCACCGACTTCGATGAGGACGAGATCCGCCGCAAGATCAGCATCAGCGCCGCCATGGCCTGGTGCGAATGGAAGGGGCGCAAGTTCAACCTGGTGGACACGCCGGGCTTCGCCGCGTTCCTCACCGACGCCAAGAACGCCCTGCGCGTGGTGGACGGCGCCGTGGTGGTGGTGGGCGCCCCGGACGGGGTGAAGGTCCAGACCGAAAAGGTGTGGAGCTACGCCGCCGCCTACGACCTGCCCAGGGTGATCTATCTGTCCAAGATGGATCGCGAGCGGGCGGAGTTCGCCCGCGCGCTGGAGGACGTCCAGAAGAACCTCTCGCCCAAAGCGGTCCCCCTCCAGGTCCCCATCGGGCAGGAGGCGGGATTCGTGGGCGCGGTGGACCTCGTCCGGATGCGGGCCATCCGGTTCGCCACCGACGGCTCGGGCAAGGCCACGGAGGGAGACGTCCCCACCGAGGTGAAGTCCCTGGCCGAGAGGCAGCGCTCCGCCCTGGTGGAGGCCGTGGCCGAGGCGGATGACAAGCTGCTGGAGAAGTACCTGGAGAGCGGCGAGCTGACCGAGGCCGAGCTGAAGGATGGGCTGGCCCGCGGGATCCGGGAGCAGAAGCTCTTCCCGGTCCTGTGCGGCGCCCCGGCCCGGAACATCGCGGTCTCCCCGCTGCTAGACCTCCTCGTGGAGACGTTCCCCTCGCCCCCGGAGCGGCCGGCCCCGGAAGGGACGGACCCCAAGGGCAACGGGAGCATCAAGCGCGAGGCCAAGGACGAGGCGCCGTTCTCCGCGCTGGTCTTCAAGACCGTGGCGGATCCCTACGCCGGCAAGGTCACCATGTTCCGGGTGTATTCCGGGGCCATCACCTCGGATTCCAGCGTCCTGAATTCCACCAAGGGCGTGAAGGAGCGGATCGGGCAGTTATTCCTCCTGCGGGGCAAGCAGCAGACGCCGGTGGAGTCCATTGGGGCGGGCGACCTGGGGGCGGTGGTCAAGCTGAAGGAGACGGGCACCGGCGACACCCTGTGCGACGAGAAGGCGCCCATCCGGCTGCCCGAGATCACGTTCCCCTCGCCGGTCATCTCTTTCGCCGTCGAGCCCAAGGCCAAGGGGGACGAGGACAGGATGAGCACCGCCTTCACCCGCTTGCGGGAGGAGGATCCGACCATCCAGATCCGCTACGACCCTCAGACCAAGGAAACGGTGGTGTCGGGGATGGGCCGGGCCCACGTGGAGATCGTGGCGGAGCGCCTCAAGCGCAAGTTCGGGGTGGACGTCACCCTCAAGACCCCGCGGGTCCCCTACAAAGAAACGATCAAGGCCAGGGCGCGCGAGATCCAGGGCCGCCACAAGAAGCAGACCGGCGGCCGCGGCCAGTTCGGCGACTGCTGGATCCACATGGAGCCGGTCCCGCGCGGCGGCGGCTTCGAATTCGTGAACCAGATCGTAGGCGGCGCCATTCCCCGCAACTTCATCCCGGCGGTGGAGAAGGGCATCCTGGAGGGGATGGAGCGGGGGCCCATGGCCGGCTATCCGGTGGTGGATTTCAAGGTGATCCTGTACGACGGCTCCACCCACCCCGTGGACTCCTCCGAGCTGGCCTTCAAGCTGGCGGGGCGGCTGGCCTTCCGGAAGGCGATGACGCAGGCCAGGCCCACGCTGCTCGAGCCCATCATGACCGTCGAGGTGATCGCCCCCGGCGAGTGCATGGGGGACATCGTGGGAGATCTCAACAGCAAGCGGGGGCGCGTCCTGGGCATCGAGGCCAAGGGCCGCAACCAGGCCGTGAAGGCCAACGTCCCCCTGGCGGAGATCCTGGAGTACGACTCGCGGCTCCGGTCCATCACCGGCGACCGGGGGGACTACAGCATGGAGTTCTCCCACTACGAGGAGGCCCCGGCCCACATCCAGGAGAAGATCGTGGCCGAGGCCAAGCGCCCCGAGGAAGAAGAGGAGGAGTAATCCCGCCTCCGGCGGGACTTCGGCGGGACGATTTTTCCCTTGCACGCCGTAAAATGGCGTGGTATGGTTCGCGCGTCGAAGAGTGGGCAACTGCCCACTCTTTGTTTTTCGAGGGCCGCGCGGCCCCGGCGGAGGGCCGTCGGTCCCTTGTTGTAGGTCGAGGTGACTCGGAGGCGGCCATGCGGCGCGCCGCGGGGTTAGGGCCTGGGCAGCGCACGGCGGAGATCGTCGAGCGCGTCGGCGCCCTGGCAGAGCCGATTCTCACGGACCGGGGGCTGGAACTCGTGGCGGTGGAGTTCCAGCGGGAGACCCGGGGCTGGATCCTCCGGTTGTACATGGACCGGCCGGGTGGGGTGACGTTGGACGATTGCCAGAAGGTGAGCGAGGAGCTGGGCGACCACCTGGACGTCGCGGACGTCATCGAGTATCCGTACCACCTGGAGGTCTCGTCTCCCGGCCTGGATCGGCCGCTCACGCGGGACGCGGACTTCATCGGCTTCGCCGGGAAGGCCGCCCGCATCGTGACCCGCGAGCCCATCGAGGGCCAGCGGAACTTTCGCGGCCGCCTGGGGGGCCTGGTGGATCAGGCGGTGCTCCTCACCCTGACGGACGGCCGGCAGGTGCGAATTCCCCGGGGGCTCATCACTAAGGCGCGCCTGGAGATCGAACTCTAGTACGGCACTACTGGGTCGCGGGGTCCGCGAAGTCTTGTGCCGGTCCGGCGGCGGACCTCGGCACGCAGGACCCGTGGTCCCCTGCGGGAGGGATCGTATGGACCTGATGCAGGTCATTGATCAGATCGGGCGGGAGAAGGGGATCGAGAAGGGGATCCTGATCGAGGCCGTGGGCGCGGCCATCCTCTCGGCGTCCCGCAAGAGCCTTCCCCCCGCCCAGGCCGCCCTGGATCTCCGGGTGGATTTCGACGGGAAGTCGGGCCAGTTCATGCTCTACGCGGTGAAGAAGGTGGTCGAGACCGCCAGCAATCCCAAGGTCGAGATCAGCCTGGAAGACGCGCTGAAGATCAGCCCAGGGGCGCAGATCGGCGACGAGACGAAGAGCCCGGTCCCGGTGCCGGCGCAGAGCTTCGGCCGGATCGCCGCCCAGACGGCCAAGCAGGTCATCATCCAGCGGGTCCGGGAGGCGGAGCGCGACTCGGTGTACCAGACCTTCAAGGAGAAGGAGGGGGAGCTGGTCCACGGCGTCGTGCAGCGGGTCATCAAAGGGAACGCCATCCTCAACATCGGGAAGGCCGAGGCCATCCTGCCGGTGCGCGAACAGCTCCCCCGCGAGGAGTTCCGGGTGGGGGACCGGATCCGGGCCTACATCCTGGACGTGAAGAAGACCTCCAAGGGCTCCCAGATCGTCGTGTCGCGGACCCACCCGGGCTTCCTGAAGCGCCTGTTCGAGCTGGAGGTGCCCGAGATCTACGAGGGGGTCGTCGAGGTGCGCGCGGCGGCCCGGGAGGCGGGCGAGCGCGCCAAGATCGCCGTGCTCTCCAAGGACAGCAACGTGGATCCGGTCGGCGCCTGCGTGGGATACCGGGGCGCGCGGGTGCAGGCTATCGTGCGGGAGCTTCAGGGGGAGAAGATCGACATCATCCCCTGGCGCGAGGACTCGGCCGCCTTCGTGAAAGCCGCCCTGGCGCCGGCCGAGGTGCAGCAGGTGGCCGCCGACACCGAGGCGCGCACGCTCAAGGTCGTGGTGGCCGACGACCAGCTCTCGCTGGCCATCGGCCGGCGGGGGCAGAACGCGCGGCTGGCGGCCAAGCTGGTGGGCTGGAAAGTCGACATCCGGAGCACCTCGGAGCTCCAGCGCGAGGCGGAGGCTGCCCTCTCCGGCCTCATGGCGCCCGAGGTGAAGCCGGAGGCGGCGGCGCCCCTCGACGAAGGGGCGGCCGTGCAACAACTCACAGCCCTGCCCGGCGTGGGGGAGAAGCTGGCGGCGCGCCTCGTCGCGGCCGGCTTCGGCAGCCTGGCGGCCTTGGCCGATGCGAGCCCCGAGACCCTGCGGGAGGTGGAAGGGATCGGACCGAAGAGCGCGGAGAAGATCCTGCTCGCGGCGCGGGACGCGCTGGGCCAGGCCGGCGCGGCTGACGGCGCCCAAGGGGTGCCTGCGGAGGCCGCCGCAGCAGCGGGTGGAGCCGCGAAAGAGTCGGAGTGATCCCGCCGGAGGCGGGACGGGGAGCGCATGCTGAGCCGCCCGGTCCTCCGCACATGTGTGGGCTGCCGGACCGTCCGGGACCGGCGCGAGCTGGTTCGGTTGGCGTTCGATCCGGCGGAGGGCTTGATCGTGAATCCCCTCCGGGCCCGGGGTCGCGGTGCGTATCTCTGCCCCTCGATCGCCTGCCTGGAGAAAGCCTGGCATCGCCGGGTATTCCCGCGGGCTTTCCGACGGGATACGCCGGGGCTCGACGGGGCGGCGGTTCGCGAGCGGCTCGAGGCGGAGCTGCGACGACCCATTGCAAGATGAGACAGCAATGGGTGCCCGCCCATTGCAGGATGATGCAGCAATGGGTGCCCCGACCGGCCGCATGGGAGTGGCGGTTCTTTGCCGGGAGAGGGAACGGCGGCAGCCGCGGGGATGGCCGAGCGGACCGTCCCGTCCGGAAAGCGAGATGAAGCGGTCGGCGCCGCTGTCCCGCGAATGGTCGTGGGGCGGCTGGAGCCAGGGTCTCGTCCGAGGGGATGGGGCCGCTGGAGGTAACGAGGCGTGAGCACGGTCCGAGTGTACGACCTGGCGACGAAGTTCCGCCTGACGACCAAAGAGGTCCTGGAGCGACTCCGGACGGCGGGCATCGAGGCGGCGACGTTCAGCAGTTCGGTGGATGAGGCGTCGGCGCGGGAGGCCCTGTCCCGGCCGGCGGCGAGGATCCCGGTCCGGACGATCCGCCCCGGGAGCGGGGCCGCGGCCAAGCCGACGACCCGCCGGACGATCCGTGGCAAGGGGACGACCCCGAAGGCCAAGGCGGCCGCCACCGCTGAGGCCGCGGTCAAGCCGCGCGTCCGGAAGAAGCCGGCCGAGGCGGAGGCTGCGGCCGAGCCGAAGCCCCGAACCCGCCGAACACCACCGATAGTGAAGCCCGGGGTGAAGCCGCTGGTGGTGACATTGGACGCCCCCACCGTCGAGCCCGCGGCCATCGCAGCCATGCCCGGCGAACGTCCCACCCTCGAGGCAGCGATCCCCGTCATCGAACCACCGCCCAGCGGGCCGCCCAGGGTTGAAGTTCCGACCGACCTGGCGGCGCCGGCGGCCGCTCCGCCGGAGGCGCCGGCCATCGAGCCCGCAAGGCCTGTCGAGGCTCCGAAGCCGCTGGAGCCGCCGAAGCCCGCGGTAGAACCGAGCAGGCCAGCGGCCGAGCCGCCTAGAATCGAACCGCCCCGACCGGTGCGTCCCCAGGCTCCGGCGCCGCCCGCGCCCCACCGGCGCGAACCGCAGCGGCCTGCGCCGCGGACGGTCCCGGCCGCAGGGCCTGCGGCGGCCAAGGAGATCAAGCCCAAGCCGACCCCCGCCCCGGAGGCGAAGCCGCGCCGGGAAGCTCCGCGACCGGCCGTGGAGCCGCCGGGGCTTGTCCTGGCCGGGGCCCACGCGCCCGACATCGGCGCCCTGGAGGCGCCGCCGGCCGCGGCCTACCTTCCGCCCATCGAGCCAGAGCTGGGGCTGCCCGTCGAGCCCAAGGCGCCGGTGATCCCGGCAGCGCCGCCCCGGGCGGCGAGGGTGGAACCCCCGGCGCCTGCGGCGCCCCCCGTGCCCAAGATTCTGAAGGTCGGGGAGGGCCTGACGCCCAAGGAGCTGGCGGAGAAGATGTCCGCCACGGTCAGCGACGTGATCAAGCGGCTGATCAAACTGGGGGTGCTGGCCGCCATCAACACGTCTATCGACCTGGAGACGATCGGCAAGGTGGCCCAGCAGTTCGGCTACCGCGTGGAGCGGGCCTCACCCGAGGAGCTGGTGGAGGAGGTCAGCGAGGTCGAGGACCCCGCCTTGCTCAGACCGCGGGCGCCGGTGGTCACGGTGATGGGGCACGTGGACCACGGCAAGACCTCGCTCTTGGACGCCATCCGCCACACCAACGTGACCGCGACGGAGGCGGGCGGGATCACCCAGCACATCGGCGCGCACGAGGTGGAGGTCCCGGGCCACGCCGTCAGCCGCGTCGTCTTCCTGGACACCCCGGGCCACGAGGCCTTCACGGCCATGCGCGCCCGCGGGGCGCACGCGACGGACATCGTGGTGCTTGTGGTGGCCGCCGATGACGGCGTCATGCCCCAGACCATCGAGGCCGTCAACCACGCCAAGGACGCCAAGGTGCCGATCCTCGTGGCGATCAACAAGATCGACAAGCCCAACGCCGATCCCAACCGGATCAAGCAGCAGCTCGCGGAGTACGGGCTGGTGCCGGAGGAGTGGGGCGGGGACACCATCTTCGTCCCGGTCTCGGCCAAGCGGCGCGAGGGGATCGAGAACCTGCTGGACAACCTCCTGGTGCTGGCCGAGGTGCAGGAGCTGAAGGGGAACCCCGACAAGCCGGCCCGCGGCGTCGTCATCGAGGCCGAGCTGGACAAGGGCCGCGGGCCCGTGGCCACGGTCCTGGTGCAGACCGGGACGCTCAAGGTGGGGGACGCCATGGTGGCCGGACTGCACCACGGCAGGGTCCGGGCCATGATCAACGACAAGGGCAAGAAGCTCCACGAGGCGGGGCCTGCCACCCCGGTGGAAATCCTGGGCCTGTCGGGCGTGCCGCTGGCCGGCGACACCTTCGCCGCCCTGGGGGACGAGCGCAAGGCCCGCCAGATCGCCCTGGCGCGACAGGAGATGCACCGTCAGGAGACCATGGTGAGCCAGCCGCGCATCACCCTGGACGCCCTGCACCAGCAGATCCAGCAGGGCGCGGTGAAGGAATTGCGCATGATCATCAAGGGAGACGTCCAGGGCTCCGTCGAGCCGCTGCGCGAATCCCTGGAGCGCCTCGGCACCGAGCAGGTCATGGTCAAGGTCATTCACAGCTCCGTCGGCGCCATCACCGAGAGCGACGTCATGCTGGCGGCGGCGTCCAACGCCATCATCGTCGGCTTCAACGTCCGGCCCGAGCCGAAGGGGCAGCGACTGGCGGAGCAGGAGAAGGTGGATGTCCGCCTCTACACCGTCATCTACGACGCCATCAACCAGATCAAGGCCGCCATGGAGGGCCTGCTGGAGCCGCAGTACGTGGAGCGTTCGCTGGGCCGTGTGGAGGTCCGCCAGATCTTCACCATCTCCAAGGTGGGGACCATCGCCGGCTCCTTCGTGGCGGACGGCAAGGTGGCGCGGGACGCCTCGGTGCGCGTGGTCCGCGACGGGCGGGTGGTCCACGAGGGGAAGATCGCCTCCCTCCGCCGCTTCAAGGACGACGTCCGCGAGGTCCTGAGCGGACAGGAGTGCGGCATCGGCCTCGTGAACTACAACGATATCCACCAGGGGGACGTGCTGGAGGTGTACGAGTTGGAGGAGATCGCCCCCAAGCTCTAACGTCAATGACCAATGACCGACGACGACTGACCAATGACGAATGACCAATGACCAATGAGCGGTGGTCGTGGCCGGGCTTCGCCGCATGACGGTCGGCAGCTGCAAGATCGAGCTCAGGATCCCGGACAGCCGGTCGCTGAAGGACAAGCGGCGGGCGGTCAAGAGCATCAAGGATCGCGTCCAGGCGCGATTCAACGTGGGCATCGCCGAGGTGGATCGCCTGGACGACTGGCAGCGGGCCACGCTGGGGGTCGCGGCCGTGAGCAACGATGCGCGCCTGGTGGATGAAACCCTCTCCAAGGTGGTGAACTGGATCGAGGCGAACGGCGAGGTCCTGGTGGTGGACTACGAGATCGACCTGGTCACCCACTGATCCCACGTTCTGCGGGGGCGCCGCTGCACGCCGATCCCCGTTTCCCGACCCCGGTTTTCTCGGTTCACGTTCCCCCGTCCTACGCCAATGCCGTTACCGTTCAAGCGGGCCGACCGGGTTGCCGGTCTGATCCAGGAAGAACTGAGCCGCGTGCTCCTGCGCGAGGTCAAGGACCCCCGGCTGCACGAGGTGGTCATCACGGCCGTGCGGGTGAGCGCGGACCTGCGCTACGCCCGGGTGCTCTTCACGGCGTCCGCCCGCCCGGGCGGCGTGGAGGACGTCCTTACGGGCCTGCAATCGGCGGCTGGGTTCCTCCGGGCACACCTGGGCCGAACGCTGCGCCTCCGATACGCGCCGGAGCTGACCTTCGAGGCGGATACGTCCGTGGAGCGCAGCCTGCGCGTGGCCGCGCTCCTGAAGCAGGTGGCCCCACGCGAAGACGAGGGCGAAGGTGAGTGACTTCGATGGCATCGTCGGCGCCCTGAAGAGTGCGCCCTCGGTGGCGGTCTTGGCTCACGTGCGCCCGGAGGGGGACGCCATCGGGGCGACGCTGGGGGCCAGCCACGCGCTCCGCGAGGCCGGGAAGATCACGGCGGCGTACAACGCCGATCCTTTGCCTCCGGGCCTGGCCTGCCTGCCGGGGGCGGCCGACCTCTTGCGCGAAGTGCCCATCGGCCGCCGGTACGCCTGTTACCTGGTCCTGGACACCAGCGACCTGGCGCGGACCGGCGGCCTGCTGGACGGCCGGCCGGAAAATGCGGTGGTCCTCAACGTGGATCACCACGCCGACAACACCCGCTTCGGCGACGTGAACTGGGTGGAGCCCGGGGCCTCGTCAGCCGGCGAGATGGTGTACCGGCTCCTCACGCGGGCGGGCTTCCCGATCGGCAGGGCGGTGGCGACGAACCTCTACGCCGCCATCCTGACCGACACCGGCTCGTTCCAGCATGGGAACACGAGCCCCGAGGCGCTGCGGGCGGCGGCCGACCTCGTGGCCCGCGGGGCGGCGGTGGAGGAGCTCGCCGCGGGGATGTACGGAAACCACGATCCTTCCGAGTGGCACCTGCTGAGCGAGGTTCTGGCGAGCCTCAGTCTGAGCCCGGACGGCCGTCTGGCCTGGGTCGACGTCACGGCGGCCGCCCTGCAGCGCGCGGGGCTGGGCCTGGAAGCCACGGAGAACTTCATCGATTTCGTCCGGTCCGTCGGCGGGGTCCAGATCGCCATGATGTTCAAGGAGGCCTCGACCGGCGAGGTGCGGGTGAGCTTCCGCTCGCGCGGCAGCCTGGACGTGGCCCGTCTGGCGCGGCAGTTCGGCGGCGGCGGGCACCGCAATGCGGCGGGATGCACGCTCTGGGAGCCCCTGCCTGCGGCGCGGGCGCGGGTGCTGGAGGCCGCGCAGTCATTGTTGATTGAGGATCTGTGATTGAGGATTTTCGATTGATCGGCAATCGGCAATCCTCAATCCACAATCGAAAATGAAGCGATGAGAATCGCGCCCGAAGTGCATGGGGTCCTGAACATCAACAAGCCGGCGGGGATGACCTCCCACGACGTGGTGGATGCCGTGCGCAAGATCCTGGGCGTTCGGAGGGTGGGGCATACCGGCACGCTGGACCCCCAGGCCACGGGCGTCCTGCCCCTGTGCGTGGGCCGGGCGACGCGGATCGCCCAGTACCTCACCCAGGCGGACAAGGAGTACGTGATGACGCTCTGCCTGGGGGTCACCACCGACACGCTGGATGCCGCCGGCAGGGAGACGGGCCGGGCGAAGGAGGTCCGGGTCCGGCGCGAGGATGTCCTGGACGTCCTGCCCCGCTTCGTCGGGGAGATCCAGCAGGTGCCGCCCCTGTTCTCGGCCAAGAAATACCACGGGGAACGGTTGTACCGCATGGCGCGCCGGGGACAGCAGGTAGAGCGCCAGCCGGTCAGCGTCCGGGTCCATGCGCTGGAGCTCCTGGAGTTCGCGCCGCCCTTCGTCAGGCTCAAGATGAGCTGCTCCAAGGGCACCTACGCCCGCAGCCTGTGCGACGACATCGGGCGCGCGCTCGGTTGCGGGGGCCACCTGCACGCGCTGACGCGGACGCGATCGGGCCGCTTCGGCATGGACGGGATCCTGACGCTCGAAGGGCTGGAGCAGATGGTGCGGGGGGGGCGCCTGGGGGAGGTCCTCATCCCCGTCGCCGATGCCCTGGCCCATCTGCCCGCGGTCCGCGTCGCGCCGGAGGCAGGGCGCCTCGTCGCGCACGGAAGCGACGTGGCGGCCGGCATGGTGGTGCAGTTTCCCTCTGGACTTCTCCGCGGGACGCTGGTGCGCGTGTTGGGCTACCGCAAGCAGCTCCTGTCGCTGGGGGAGACGACGGTGGCCTCGCCGGATTTCCCGGCGTGCGAGCCGACCCGCGTGGTGTTGCACCCCGTGCGGGTCTTTTCGGGCGGTTCGGGCTCCGCTTGAGGATCGGGCGACGATGCGCGTGATCCAGGCCACGGGCCTCCAGGATCTCCAGTGGGACGTGCGGGTCCCGGTGCTGGCCATGGGCACCTTGGACGGCGTGCACCTGGGCCACCAGGAGATCCTGCGCCGCGTGCGCGGGCGGGCCGTGGCCGTCGGCGGGACGCCCGGGGTGGTCACCTTCGCGCGGCATCCCCTGGAGGTCGTCCGGCCCGGACAGGCGCCGCCCCTGATCACGCCGCTCACGGTCAAGCTGGCGCTGCTGGACCGGCTGGGCATGGCGGCCGCGGTGGCCATTCACTTCTCGCCCGCCATCGCGGCACTGGAGGCGGAGGAGTTCGTAGAGCGGGTGCTGGTGGAGCGCCTCCGGGTCGTGGGCCTGTGCGTCGGCTATGACTTCGGGTTCGGGAAGGGGCGCCGGGGGAATGCCGATCTCCTCCGTGCGCTCGCCCCCCGTTCCGGCTTCTGGCTGGACGTGGTCCCTCCCGTGAGCCTGGACGGCCTGGTGGTCAGCAGCCGCATGATCCGGGGCCTCCTGGCCGAGGGTCGGGTGGAGGAGGCGCAGCGCTTCCTGGGCCGGCCGTACTGCCTGGCGGGCGAGGTTCGGACGGGCGCAGGGCGCGGACGCGAGCTGGGCTTCGCCACGGCCAACCTGCCGCTCAGCGAGCCGACGCCGCTCCGGGACGGGGTCTATGCCGGGCGGCTCCTTTTGCGCGGCGGCTTTCAGGACGCCATGCTGAACTTGGGACGGGCGCCGACCTTCGGGCCGGGGGAGCGGCGGCTGGAGGTCCACGTGCCGGGCTGGCAGGAGCCGCTGTACGGCGAGGGGGTGGCGGCGTTCTTCCTGCGACGCCTGCGCGACGAGCAGCGCTTCGCGTCGGCCGAGGCGCTCATGGCGCAGCTCACTCGCGACCGCGCGACCGCGGAGGCGGCGTGGGAGGCCGCGCGCGCCCTTCCCTGGCCAGAATGGACTTTACACTCCTGAGGGCCTGTGGTAACGTGCCGAAGATTCCGGGGGACGCTGCGGGCCCCCCGACAGAGGAGAGAGTCGTCATGCCAAAGGATTTTCCGAACAAGGGCGGGATTATCGGGCAATACCGTCTGCACGAGCAGGATACGGGCTCGCCGGAGGTGCAGATCGCATTGCTCAGCGGCCGGATCGGCTACCTGACGGAACATCTCACGGTGCACAAGAAGGATCACCATTCGCGGCGCGGGCTCCTGATGCTGGTCGGGCGCCGACGCAAGCTGCTCGATTACCTGAAGCTCAAAGACATCGAGCGGTACAAGCGCGTGATCGAAAGGTTGGGCATTCGCAAATGACGTATCGGAGCGAGGTCAGTCTCGAGGGGAGGACCCTCAGCATCGAGGCCGGGCGCGTGGCCCGGGCCGCCGACGGGGCGGTGTGGGTGCGCTATGGGGATACGGTGGTGCTGGTCACGGCCGTGGCCTCCAAGCAGCCCCGGGAGGGGATCGATTTCTTCCCCTTGACGGTGGATTACCAGGAACGGGCCTACGCCGCCGGGAAGATCCCCGGGGGCTTCTTCAAACGGGAGGGGCGGCCCCACGAGAAGGAGACCCTGGCCGCCCGCCTGATCGACCGCCCCATCCGCCCCCTGTTCCCCCACGGCTATCACCAGGATGTGCAAATCATCGCGACGGTCCTCTCGGCCGACCAGGAAAACGACCCCGACGTGCTGGCCGTGGTGGGGGCCTCGGCCGCGCTCACCGTCTCGAACATTCCGTTCCTGGGCCCCACCGGCTGCGTGCGGATCGGGCGCCTGGACGGCCGCTTCGTCGTGAACCCGACCTACGCCCAGCTCGAGCAGAGCGACATGGACATGGTCCTGGCGGGCACGGAGCCGGCGGTGGTCATGGTCGAGGGCGGCGCCCGCGAGGTGACGGAGGAGGTGCTGCTGGAGGCGCTGCTCTTCGGCCACCGGGCGCTGCAGCCCATCATCCAGATGCAGCGCGACCTGGCCCGGCAGATGGGCGTCGTGAAGCCCGAGTTCGTCTCCGCGCCGGCGGATCCGGCGCTCCGGGCCCGGGTCGAGGAGCTGTGCCGGCCCCGCATTCGCGAGCTGGCCTTCGTCCCGGAGAAGGAGGAACAGCAGGCCCGGCGCGGGATGCTGCTGGGCGAAGCCCTGGCCACCGTGGCGGGGGAGCCGCCGGCGACCGCGCTCCAGGTCAAGGAGATCTTCGAGGAGCTGGAGAAGGAGGAGATGCGCCGGCTGATCCTGGAGGAGGGACGGCGCGCCGACGGGCGGAGCGTCACAGAGGTCCGCCCCATCACCTGCGAGGTCGGGGTCCTGCCGCGCACCCACGGGTCCGCCCTGTTCACCCGGGGGCAGACCCAGGCGCTGGTGACGACGACCTTGGGCACCTCGGAGGACGAGCAGCGACTGGACGACCTGGAGGGGGAATCGTTCAAGCGCTTCATGCTCCACTACAACTTCCCTCCCTTCTCGGTGGGGGAGGTCAAGTTCATGCGCGGCGCCAGCCGGCGGGACATTGGCCACGGCGCCCTGGCCGAGCGCGCCATCCAGCCCGTGCTGCCGGGGAAGGAGGAGTTCCCCTACACGGTGCGCATCGTCTCCGATATCCTGGAATCCAACGGCTCGTCCTCCATGGCGACGGTGTGCGGGGCCAGCCTCTCCCTCATGGACGCCGGCGTCCCGGTCCGGGCGGCGGTGGCCGGGGTGGCCATGGGGCTGGTGAAGGAGGGCGAGAAGACGGCGGTCCTCACCGACATCCAGGGGCTGGAGGATCATCTGGGCGACATGGACTTCAAGGTGGCGGGGACGCGGGCGGGGGTCACCTCCATCCAGATGGACATCAAGATCCAGGGGATCACCGAGGCCGTCCTGCGCCAGGCGCTGAGCCAGGCGCGGCAGGCGCGCCTTCACGTCCTGGACTTCATGGACCAGGCCCTGGCCAAGGCCCGGCAGGAGTTGAGCCCCTACGCGCCGCGGATCATCTCCTTCAAGATCCCCGTGGACAAGATCCGCGAGGTCATCGGCCCCGGCGGCAAGATCATCCGCGGGATCGTAGAGCAGACCGGCGTCAAGATCGACATCGAGGACGACGGGACCGTGGCCATCGCGTCGGTGGACGAGGCGGCCGCGCAGAAGGCCATGGAGATCATCGGCCGGATCGTCGAGGTCCCCGAGGTCGGCAAGGTCTACCTGGGCAAGGTGGTCAAGATCACGGACTTCGGCGCCTTCGTGGAGATCCTGCCGGGCACGGATGGGCTGCTGCACATCTCGCAGATCTCGCAGGAGCGGATCAAGCGGGTGGAGGACGTCCTCAAGGAGGGCGAGGAGATCATGGTCAAGGTGATCGAGGTGGATAGGGCGGGGAAAATCCGCCTGAGCCGCCGCGAGCTCCTGCGGGAAGCCGCCGAGAAGGGCGGGCCGCCCGCCGCGCCTCCCGCCGGGCCCAAGCAGGCCGAGGCTGAGGATCGGCCCCACGGGAGAAGGCCATCGGGACGCTAGGCAGCCTCTACAAGAAGGAGGTGCTCGGGAACAGCATCGTGGTCCTGACGGAGCGGATGCCCCAGGTGCGCTCCGTATCCATCGGGGTGTGGGTGAAGGTGGGATCCCGGAACGAGCCCGCGGAGCGGGCGGGGGTCTCCCACTTCATCGAGCACCTGCTGTTCAAGGGCACGGAGAGCCGGAGCGCCGAGGAGATCGCCCAGGCCATCGACAGCGTCGGCGGGACGCTGGACGCCTTCACCTCGCGGGAGAACACCTGCCTGTACGCCAAGGTCCTGGGCGAGGACCTGCCGCTGGCGATGGACCTGCTCAGCGATCTGTTGCTGCACCCCCGCCTGGACCCCGCGGACATCGAGAAGGAGCGGCGCGTCGTCCTGGAAGAGATCAAGATGGTCGAGGACGACCCCGACGACCTGATCCACGACATCTTCACGCAGCAGCTCTGGCGGGACCACCCCCTGGGGCGGCCCGTCCTGGGCTTCCGGCAGACCTTGCAGCAGCTCACCCGCGAGGACATCCTGGAGCACCTCCGCGATTTCTACCAGCCGGACGGGATCATCGTGGCGGCCGCGGGCGACCTGGACCACGGCCGCGTGGCGGAGCTCACCTGGTCCGCCTTCGGCAAGTGGCGGGGGAAGGCCGTGGGGAGCAACGGGTCGTCGCCCATCTCCTACCACACCGTCCATCACGAGGAGCGGGACTCGGCGCAGCTCCACCTGGTCCTGGGGGCGGAGGGCCTGCCCTACAACCACGAAAACCGGTACGCCTTCTACCTGCTGAACGCCATCCTGGGCAGCTCCATGAGCTCGCGGCTGTTCCAGGAGGTTCGCGAGAAGCGCGGGCTGGCCTACTCGATCTACTCGTACCAGGCGTCCTACCAGGATTCGGGACTGCTGGCCGTGTACGCCGGCACCAGCGCCGAGGCGTACCCGCAGGTGGTGGAGCTGATCCGCGCCGAGTTCGCGCGCCTCCGGCAGGGGCCGGTGGACCTCGCGGAGTTCCACCGGGCCAAGGCCCAGCTCAAGGGCAACCTCCTCCTGGGACTGGAGAGCACCAGCAGCCGCATGACCCGCCTGGCCAAGACCGAGATCTACTTCGGACGCTACTTCGATCTCGACGAGATCATCCGGGGCATTGATGGGGTCTCGCCCGAAACCTTCGCCGAACTCAACCGGTCCCTCTTCGAGCCAGAACGCTACGCCCTGACCACCATCGGCCACCTGAGCTGAGCCGGTTTGCCGGTTCGAGGTTCAAGGTTGGCGAACCGCAGCACCTCGAACCGCAGCACCGGTAACGCCTCCCACGGCGGATTGCCGGTTCGAGGTTCGAAGTTCGAGGTTTGGAACGCGAGCACCGGGACGCGCCAATCTCCGTTCCAAGTCCTGCGGCTCTTACCCCCCGCCCCACTTGCAACCCGGCCGCCGCCGACTTCCGCGTGTTGTAGTTCAGTCAATCGGTCACCTTAACTGTTCAATGAAAATGTCACCCCGGCGAGATGGCCCGACGCTGTAGCGCCGTCGCCGGAGACTCTGCTGCGGGGGGCCAGTCACCGCCGCCTGGGTGGCGATGAGTTGATCGTGATAGTAGACCCGCCATGCCCCATCGAGGAGCTGCCGGACCTCGACCCGGGCCTTCGCGTAGCCTCGGCCCCCCGAGTAGTGAAGGGGACGTTGCCAGGTAGAGCAGGTAGCGATCCCGCCCCCACTCCGCAGAGCATCCTGATGGCGTAGTGCTGCCTGGCACACGGCCTCGGCCCGCACCCCACCTTGCCCGCATTCGGCGCGCGCCGGTGAACTCCTTCTCCGCGTCCAAGATGGCGAGGATGTCTGGTCCGGGGTTTCGCTGCCCGGCCGCCGACTTCCGCCGACTCCCCCCAAACGCGCCGGTGCGCCGGTGCACCGCTGGTAGCGTCCCGGCCGGCTCGGATTCGCGTGGTTTCTCGCCGCTCGGCTGAGCCCCTCGACTGGCTCGGGGCCCTGAGCCATGCCGAAGGGCTCGCGACGAAGCCGTGACCGAACGGTCGGCCGTGATCCGACAGATCCTCGTTCAGCTGGGCATCCCGGTTGCATCACGCGCCAACCGTTCCCCGCCGGGGCCAGCCCGGGTCCTCGCGCTCTCCGAGGTCCCCGAGGGGACCTATTAACCGGTGGGGGATGGTCTCCCGCTCCCGGGTTCCCTGACCATTTGATGCGGGGTGGGGTCCGCGCCTGTCTTCCATGCCCTCGCGTCACTAGCCCGCCGCCGAATCATATCTGCGACTTTCCTTAATGCAAGTAGCCGCCAGTCAGTATGATTACCCGGGGATTGTCTGGTGCGGAGGGGGGTGACGAGATGACGACAGTGAAGGAGGTCGTGAAAGCTGGCGTGACAGTCCTCACCATCATCGGTAATATGGTCGTCAAAGGGAAGGGTGCCATGGGCAAGGGCGGCTACGTGGGCCAAATCAAGAAGAAGTAAGTTCCATCTTCCGACCAACGCTGCCCGTCCGCCGATGGTAGCGTTCCCATCGTCTCGCGTTCCTCCTGAGTCTACACCGGGTTCGGCCGTGCCCGCGGCAGGCTCCTCCCCTCCGGGAGCGGCGTCCCGCCGAGCCCGATTTCCAAGTTCCCATCCGGTTTGTCTCTTGTGTGGACGACTCTTGGCTGGAGGCGAGGGTACCGACGTGCGTTCGGGTTGGCAACCGCAAGAATGAGGGGTATGTGCCTTCGATCAAGACGGAGAGGCGATCTCTGCAAGAAACTGGCGGGGAGTCAGGATGGTGGTGCTCCGATAGGGATGGAGGACGAGGAGATCTCGGTCGCCGGTGACTAGGTGGGTGGCCTGTCCACTCACAGCGAGCTCGAGGAACTTGTTGTCCTTGGGGTCACGGCAGTCGGTGATGGCGATATCGACTTCCACGAGATCGGCGTTGTGGATGACGACAGCGAGAAGGGTCATGCGTCGGTGCTGGGCCAGGTAGCGATCAAATTTCGGCTGGCGCAAGACCTCGGTCAGTTCTGTGGCGGTGGAGAGCAGGAGTCGACCGGCGGCCGTGGCGGTGTCGAGGGCCTGACGGGGGATCGACTTGGAAAGGAGAAAGGCACTGATCAAGGTGTTCGTATCGAAGACGACGCGCAGGTCACTCGGCATTGAGGAGGGTGTGGAGGATCTCGGGGGTCAAGCCCTTCTCCTGGGCCTCGCGGCCGACCTCGTCCAGGATCGTTTGGAGTGGGGGCAAGGGTGTGGTGGTGAGTTCGCGCAGGCGGAGGCTCAGCAACAAGCGGAGCTTGCGCTGTTCTTCGGCCGAGGCCTGCTCGAAGGCGCGGGCGGTGTGCGGATCGACGGGGATTGTGATGGCACTCATGGCGAAAGCTCTCAGTGCGGGGGGAAGGTCCCCCTAACAGTACTTATAACGAATCACTGGGGAGAATGGAAGGGAAATGTACTGCGGGACGCTGTTGACTGAGTGGAATAACTCTCGCTGCGTTCTCGCGCAGCACGTCGGGTAGGTGGGACCACATCAGCGCGGACGGATTGCGCCTGGGGTCGTCACGGCCAAGTCGCGGCCTGGCGCGCGTCACTCGGGCTCGTGCGCGGCTCGGGTTGTCCCTCGCCGAGGCGGCGCGCCAGCTCCAGCTCGGGGACTCCGCCACGGGGAGTGCGAAAGCGGCTGCCGGGCCGAGCGCGTAACAGCCCACTGAGTCAACAACGCATAACGTCCCGCATGTGGAGAACGTCCCAGGCCGCCTGGCTGGCGAACATCACCCCTTCCCGCTGATAGGGATAGAGCGGCACCTTGAGCAGCCTGTCCCAGGCCCGGCCGTCCCGCTTCCCGCTGAAGCGCTCGAGCAGGCGGGCCTGCCGCGCCAGTCGCATCAGACCAGAATCCTCTTCCCCCCGGGATTCGCCCGGGATAGAATCCGGCTAGCCCCATGGGCAAGCGATTCAGTTGAGGCGGGATTACTTCCTTGTCTCCGCCAAAAGGCCGTGTGGTGTCTCAAGCCATGCGAATGTTGCCGGTCTCCACCTGTCCGTCGTGCGGGGGGCGCGCGGCGTCTGCTGCAATTCACCAAATCCGGCAACGCGCCACTGGAGCGGGCATGGGCCGCGCACTACCTCGCACCGAAAAACCCGTAGGAACGCGCCCGCGACGTGGATAACGCGCCGGTGCACATCGTCGTCGATGATCGGGAGAAGGCGGGCGGGGTGCCGGCCGCGCTCAAGGCGCGCAGCGATGCGACGGTCGAAATCGCGCGCCTCGACGTGGGCGATTACCGCGTCGAGGGTCGCGTGGTCGTGGAACGAAAGACCGCCACCGATTTCGCGGCGTCGTTGATCGACGGGCGACTGTTCCACCAAGCCGCGGCGCTCGCCGCCGCCCCCGAGAGGACCGTGCTGCTGCTCGAGGGTAGCGGTGCGGAGTGGCGCGAGACCGGCGTGAGGCGCGAGGCGCTGCAAGGGGCGCTCATCACGATCGGGGTTTTCTACGGCGTGACCATCCTGCGATCTGCCGACCCGCAGGAGACAGCGCGGTTGCTCGTCTACGTCGGCCGGCAAGCGCAGCGGTGCGTTCACGGCGGATTACCGCGGCCGGGCTATCGCCCCAAGGGCAAACGGGCGCGCCAGCTCTTTCTCCTGCAAGGCTTGCCCGGCGTCGGCCCGGAACGGGCGGCCCGGTTGCTGGAACGCTTCGGCTCCGTGCAGTCGGTCATGACCGCTTCGGCCGACGATCTCGCCGCCGTCAACGGCATCGGGGAAAGGACCGCCGCGAAAATCCGCTGGGTGCTCGAGAGACCGGCGGCGGAACTCGGCGCCGCTCCGGGCGGGCGGTAGCTGCGGCCGTTGCCGACGAGATCCCAGTAGCGCACAAACCGCCGCAGCCGCTCCACGACCTCTCCCGTCACGCGCCGACCGGTCCCCGCCGGTCCGAAGGACTCCGGACTCCTGCGGAGAGGCGGCCAGGAAGCCTGCGGTCTGTGAGGTACCTCACTGGACCCCTGGGCCGGTGGAGGATGATCTTCCCCTCCCGGATCCCCTGACCGTCTGATGCGGCTGTAGGATCGTTGCCTGTTTACTCCGTTCTCGCGTCACTGCTCAGCCGCCGACTTCCGCGCCCGCAGACGCCATTGTCTCCGTCGCCTGACTGTGGTAGCCTAGCGGCGGTTTCGCGGTTCGAGGTTCAAGGTTCGAGGTTGGAGAACCGCCGCACCTCGAACCGCAGCACCGGTTAACCCCTCTGAAGGAGGCGCCTTCGGCGGTTCTCCCGTTCGAGGTTCAAGGTTCGAGGTTGGAGAACCGCCGCACCTCGAACCGCAGCACCGGTTAACCCCTCTGAAGGAGGCGCCATGATCCCGCGATACTCCCGAAAGGAGATGGCCCGCATCTGGGAGCCCGAGAACCGCTTCGCCATCTGGCTCAAGATCGAGATCCTGGCGTGTGAGGCGTGGGCCGAGCTGGGGAAGGTGCCCCGGGAGGCCGTCGAGGAGATCAAGGCCAAGGCCGGCTTCGACATCGCCCGCATCGACGCCATCGAGCGCGAGGTCAAGCACGACGTCATCGCCTTCCTCACCGCGGTGGCGGAGCGGGTGGGGCCGGTGTCCCGCCACATCCACCTCGGCCTCACCTCGTCCGACATCCTGGACACCGCGCTGGCCTGCCAGATGCGCGAGGCCGCCGACCTCCTGCTGGAAGACGTGGCCGGGGTGGAGCGGGTCCTGGCGGACTTGGCGGTGAAGCATCAAGGCACGGTCATGATCGGCCGCACCCACGGGATCCACGCCGAGCCCACGACCTTCGGCCTCAAGCTGGCCATGTGGCTGATGGAGGTACGTCGGGCCCGCGAACGCCTCGCCCGGGCGCGGGAGGTGGCGAGCTACGGCAAGCTGTCCGGGTCCGTGGGGACGTTCGCCAACGTCCCACCCCGGGTCGAGGAGTACGTCTGCCTGCGGCTGGGACTCAAGCCGGAGCCCATCTCCACCCAGATCATCCAGCGCGACCGCCACGCCGAGTACCTGGCGATGCTGGGCATCGTGGGCGCGTCCTTGGACAAGTTCGCCACCGAGATCCGGCACCTGCAGCGCACCGAGGTCCGCGAGGTGGAGGAGCCGTTCTCCGAGAGCCAGAAGGGGTCCTCGTCCATGCCGCACAAGCGCAACCCGGTGGCCTGCGAGCAGATCTCGGGATTGTCGCGCCTGCTCCGGTCCAACGTCCAGGCCGCCCTGGAGAACGTGGCGCTCTGGCACGAGCGGGACATCAGCCACTCCTCCGTGGAGCGGATCATTCTGCCCGACAGCACCATCCTGCTGGACTATCTTCTGGTCCGCTTCCGGGAGATCCTGGAGGGGATGCGGGTCTACCCGGAGAATATGCAGCGGAACCTGAAGGCCACCCGCGGCGTCGTCTTCTCCCAGCAGGTCCTCCTGGCGCTGGCCCAGGCCGGGGCCTCGCGCGAGGCGGCGTATCGGATGGTGCAGCGGAACGCCATGCGGGCGTGGGAGGAGGGCGAGGAGTTCAAAGCCCTTCTCCTCAATGATCCCGAGGTGCGGGCGGCCCTCAGCGAGGCGGAAATTGAAAGCTGCTTCGATCTGGGGTATCATCTGCGCCACGTCGAGGAGATCTTCCGTCGCGTCGGGCTCGGCCAGGGATAGAAGGACCGATAGCGATATCCGATAGCGATAGCGACAGGGACAGGGACAGGGACAGGTAGGAGCGATGGAGCGGGGACGGAAGATTTACGAGGGGAAGTGGAAGATCCTGTACGAGACGGCCGATCCCGCCCTGCTCATCCTGCGATTCAAGGACGTGCCCACGCTCCCCCCGGCCGCGCGCCGGCTGAAGGTGCCCCGGCGCGGGGCCATGAAGAACCAGATCTCGGCCGCGCTTTTCGCCCTGCTCCAGAAGAACGGTATCCCCACCCACTTCGTGGAGGTGCTGGGCGAGCGGGACGTGCTGGTGCGCCGGCTCGAGATGATCCGGCTGGAAGTGGTCCTGCGGAACATCGCGGCCGGGACGCTCGCCAAGCGGCTGGGGATGGAGGTGGGAACCACGCTGCCCGCCCCGGTGCTGGAGTTTTACTACAAGAGCGACGCGCTGGGAGACCCGCTCCTCAACGAGTACCATGTGCGGGCCCTAGGCCTGGCCAGCTCCGAGGAAATCAAGGTCATCCGCGAGACGACGTTCCGCGCCAACGGGGTGCTGCTGCCGTTCTTCGTCGAGCGGGAGATCCTGCTGGCCGACTTCAAGCTGGAGTTCGGGCGGCACAAGGGCGCGCTCATGGTGGGGGATGAGCTGACGCCGGACGGGTGCCGCTTCTGGGATCGGACCACCCGGGAGAACCTGGGCAAGGATCGGGCGCAGCGCAGCGCCACCCGCGCGGCCGCGGCCTATCAGGAGATCTTCCGGCGGGTGTGCGCCTGACGGCGCCGGGTGCGGCGGTGCTGCGGTTCGCGGTGCTGCAGTTGGAACCTCGAACCTTGAACTGTGAACCGCTGATTAGCTGATAGCTGACCGCAGTGAGGTGCGCATGCTGGAAGCCCGGATTCACGTCACGCTGAAGAAGAGTGTCCTGGACCCCCAAGGCGACACGGTCCGGAGCGGCCTGGCATCCCTGGGATTCCAGGGTGTCAGCGATTGCCGGATCGGGAAGTTCATGGTCCTGCGCCTCGACGAGCGGGATATGGCCAGGGCCAAGACCCAGGTGGACGAGATGTGCCGGAAGCTCCTAGCCAATCCGGTCATCGAGGACTACGTCTTCCAGATCACCGAGGCGGCCGAATGAAGTGGGGCGTCCTCATCTTCCCCGGGACCTGGAGCCACCAGGATTTCGCCCACGTCTTCCAGGATGTCCTGAAGGTGGACTGGGACTACATCTGGCACAAGGAAACCTCCGTGGCGGGATACGACTGCCTGTTCCTGCCGGGGGGGTTCGCCCACGGGGACTACCTGCGCTGCGGGGCCATCGCCCGCTTCTCGCCGGTGATGGACGCGGTGATCCGGTTCGCGAGAGAGGGCGGGCCGGTCATGGGCAGTTGCAACGGCTTCCAGATCCTGTGCGAGGCGGGGCTGCTGCCGGGGGCGCTGCTCCGGAACACGTCGCTCCAGTACCGGTGCCGCTGGGTCCACATCCGCACCGAGCGCTGCGACACGCCCTTCACCCGCGCGGCGCGGCCGGGCCAGGTCCTGAAGATCCCGATCTCGCACGGCGAGGGCCGGTATTTCGCGCCGCCCGAGACGCTGGCCCGGCTCCGGCGAAACGGCCAGATCGTTTTCCGCTATAGCACGCCCGACGGGCAGATCACGGACGAGGCGAATCCCAACGGCGCGTTGGAGAACATCGCCGGGGTCTGCAACGAGGGCAGAAACGTCCTCGGCCTCATGCCCCATCCGGAGCGGGCCAGCGAGGCCCTGCTGGGCTCCGAGGACGGCCGATTGCTGTTCGAATCCGTGCTGACCGCGGCCCTCAGGCGCTGAGCCACTCCACCCCGGGGAATCCCCATGCGCGAGCCCAGCCTCATCACACCCGACCTCATCGCCCAGCACGACATCACGCCCGAGGAGTACCAGCGGATCCGGGCCATCCTGGGGCGCGATCCGAACTTCACCGAGCTGGGAATCTTCTCAGTGATGTGGTCGGAGCACTGCAGCTACAAGAGCTCGCGCGTCCACCTCAAGCGGTTCCCGACGCAGGGGGAATGCATCCTCCAGGGCCCGGGCGAGAACGCCGGCGTCGTGGACATCGGGGACGGGTTGGCCATCGTCTTCAAGATGGAGAGCCACAACCACCCCTCGTTCATCGAGCCGCACCAGGGCGCGGCCACCGGCGTGGGCGGCATCATCCGGGACATCTTCACCATGGGCGCGCGCCCCATCGCTCTCATGGATCCCCTCCGGTTCGGCACGCTCAACAGCGGCAAGTCGCGATACCTCGTGAGCGGCGTGGTGGGGGGGATCGGGGCCTACGGGAACGCGGTGGGGGTCCCGACCGTCGGAGGCGAACTGTGCGTCTCCGAGACGTATGCGGGGAACCCCCTGGTGAACGTCTTCTGCCTCGGCATCGCCCCGAAGGATCGGGTGTTCCTGGCCCGCGCCAGCGGCGAGGGAAACCCGGTCATCTACGTCGGGGCCAAGACGGGCCGGGACGGGATCCACGGGGTGACCATGGCCTCGGAGACGTTCGATGAGGGCTCGGAGGAGCGCCGGCCCACGGTCCAGGTGGGGGATCCCTTCAAGGAGAAGCTGCTCATCGAGGCGTGCCTGGAGTTGATGGCCGGGGACGCCGTCGTCGGGATCCAGGATATGGGGGGCGCGGGACTCACCTGCTCCACGTGCGAGATGGCCAGCCGCGGCGGGACGGGAATCGAGATCGACTTAGCCAAGGTGCCGCGCCGCGAGACGGGCATGATCCCGTACGAGGTGATGCTCTCGGAGTCCCAGGAGCGGATGCTCCTGATCGTGCGGCGTGGGACCGAGCAGCAGGTGATGGACATCTTCCACAAGTGGGACCTGGACGCAGTGATCATCGGGCGGGTGACCGGGGACGGGTTGATGCGGGTCAAGGACGGGGACCGGGTGGTGGCGGAGATCCCGGCCCGCTCCCTAGCGGAGGAGGGGCCGGTGTATCACCGCCCCATGCAGCGCCCTGCCTATCTCAGCGAGACGGAGGGCGCGGATCTCACCGGGCTGCCCCTTCCGGGGAAGCTGGATCAGGTCCTCCTCGACCTGCTCGGCTCGCCGAACATCGCGTCCAAGCAGCCGATCTGGCAGCAGTACGACCACATGCTGTTCTGCAACACGGTGGTCGAGCCGGGTTCGGATGCCGCCGTCCTGCGGGTGCAGGGCACGCGCAAGGGGCTGGCGCTTTCGGCCGACGGGAACGGGCGCTACACCTACCTGGATCCCTATGAGGGCGGGAAGCTGGCGGTGGCCGAGGCGGCGAGAAACGTCGTGTGCGCCGGCGCCCGGCCCCTGGCCATCACGAACTGTCTGAACTTCGGGAGCCCGGAGCGGCCGGAGATCATGTGGCAATTCGCCGAGGCGGTGCGGGGGATGGCCGACGCCTGCCGGGCCCTCGGCTCGCCCGTGACCGGGGGGAACGTCAGCTTCTACAACGAGACGCTGGGGACCGCGATCTTCCCCACGCCCATCGTCGGGATGGTCGGCCTGCTGGATGACATCTCGCATGCGACCACGCAGTGGTTCAAGGCCGAGGGGGACGTGGTCTTCCTGCTGGGGGAGACCTTCGAGGAATTGGGCGGAAGCGAGTACCTCAAGGTCATCCACAACATGGAGGTGGGGCGGGCGCCCCGGCTGGATCTCGAGCGTGAGCGCGGCGTGCAGGAGGCTTGCCTCGCGGCGATCCGGGCGGGTATCGTGTCCTCGGCCCACGACTGCTCCGACGGGGGCCTGGCGGTGACCCTGGCCGAATGCTGCCTGGTCCCGCGTGTCGCGGGACTGGGGGCCAGGCTGGAGGTGCCGGGCGACATGCGTCCGGATGCGTTGCTCTTCGGCGAGTCGGCCTCGCGCATCGTGGTGAGCGTGCGACCGGAGCACGCAGAAAAGTTGCGTGCCATCGCGAGGCGCCACGGCGTATCGTGCGCAAAGCTGGGCGTGGCGGGCGGGGATCACCTGGCGCTCCGGGGGGAAGGATTCACCCTTCGCGTCCCGGTGGAGGCGATCCACTGGGCCTGGAGCACGGGGCTCTCCCGCTCCCTGGAGTGAGCCGACCGTTCCGTTGCCTGGAAGAGAGGTGTGCATGAAGACGATCAGCATCGGCGTCCTGGGGATGGGAACGATCGGGTCGGGCGTGGTGAAACTCCTCCAAGACCACGCCGCCCTCCTGGACCGGAGGGTGGGGGCGCGGCTGCGCATCCGCAAGATCGCCGAGATCGGCACGCCACGGATCCCCGTGGATGGGAAGCTGCTCACCACCAACGCCATGGAGGTCATCAACGATCCCGAGGTGGACATCGTGGTAGAGCTGATCGGCGGGACCACCACGGCCCGCACCCTCTGCCTGGAAGCGGTGAACAAGGGGAAGCACCTGGTCACCGCGAACAAGGCCCTGCTGGCCGAGCACGGCCTGGAGATCTATCAGGCCGCGGCGGCGAAGCGCGTGGACCTGGGCTTCGAGGCCAGCGTCTGCGGCGCCATCCCCATCATCCGGTCGGTCCGCGAGGGCCTGGTGGCGAACCAGATCCAGTCCATCATGGGAATCGTCAACGGGACCACGAACTACATCCTGACCAAAATGTCCGAGACCGGGCAGCCCTTCGCCGACGTCCTGGCCGAGGCGCAGACCAGGGGGTACGCCGAGGCGGACCCGACGCTGGACGTGGGCGGGCTGGATGCGGCTCACAAGCTGCAGATCCTGGCCTCCCTGGCCTACAACGCCTACATCCGGTTCTCCGACATCTACATCGAGGGGATCCAGAGAATCGAGGCCACCGACATCGCCTTCGGGCGCGAGCTGGGCTACCGCATCAAGCTCCTGGCGATCGCCAAGGAGGAGTCCGGCGAGTTGGAGGTGCGGGTCCATCCCACCATGATCCCGGAGGGGCATCTTCTGGCTTCGGTCGGCGGCGTCTACAACGCCGTGCACATCCGCGGCGATTCCGCCGGGTCGCTGATGTTCTCGGGCCGGGGTGCCGGGCAGATGCCCACGGCCTCGTCGGTGGTGGCCGACATCGTGGAGATCGCCCACAACATCGTCTTCCACCGTCCCTCCCGCGTGTCGCTGCTCCCCACCGGGACGATGGGAGAAGGCATCGCCCTGAAGCCCATGGAGCGCATCCGAAGCCGGTACTACCTGCGGGTCATGGCGGTGGACAAGCCGGGCGTCCTGTCCATGGTCTCGGGCGTCCTGGGAGACCACCACATCAGCATCGCCTCGGTGATCCAGAAGGGCCGGGCCGAGCAGGCCGCCGTCCCCGTGGTGATGCTCACCCACGAGGCGACGGAAGGCGACATGCAGAAGGCCCTCAGACGCATCAACCACCTCGAGGTGGTCGCGCAGGAAACGGTGTGCATCCGAGTCGAGGGGGCGGAGGAGTGAATCCGCAATGCGTGAAACGTGAAACGTAGACCGGGGGACCGCAATTGGTGTTCACGTTTCACATCTTACGTTTCACGTTTTACGTAGCTCCTGTTCCCGGGGGGTTCTCATGGCCTGGAAGGGCCTGATCCATCAATACCGCGAATTTCTCCCGGTGAGCGGGACGACGCCGATCGTCACGCTCAATGAAGGGAACACGCCGCTCATCCGGGCGGACCGGCTGCGGCAGCGCTTCGGCGTACCGTGCGAGGTGTACCTGAAGTACGAGGGGGCGAATCCCACCGGATCGTTCAAGGACCGGGGGATGACGCTGGCCATGAGCAAGGCGGTGGAGCGGGGGGCCCAGGCCGTGATCTGCGCCTCGACCGGGAACACCTCGGCCTCGGCGGCCGCGTACGCGGCGCGCGCCGGCCTCAGGGCCTTCGTCCTGATCCCCGAGGGAAAGATCGCCCTGGGCAAGCTGTCCCAGGCCATGTTCCACGGGGCGGGCGTCCTCCAGATCCGGGGGAACTTCGACGACGCGCTGAAGCTCGTGCGGGAGATCTCGGAAAGGTACCCGATCGTCCTGGTGAACTCGCTGAACCCCGACCGTCTGGAGGGGCAGAAGACCGGGGCCTTCGAGGTCTGCGACCAACTGGGCGGATCGCCCAGTCACTTGTTCATTCCCGTGGGCAACGCCGGCAATATCACGGCCTACTGGCGCGGATTCCGCGAGTATCACAAAGCCGGCAAGGTCAGCCAACTCCCGCAGATGGTCGGGTGGCAGGCCGAGGGGGCGGCGCCCATCGTCCGGGGCCACGTGGTCGAGCGCCCGGAGACGATCGCCTCGGCCATCCGGATCGGCAACCCGGCGAGTTGGCGGGGGGCGCAGGAGGCGGCCCAGGAATCCCGGGGCGTGATCGACATGGTGTCGGACGAGGAGATCCTGGACGCCTACGGGTTGCTGGCCCAGGTGGAGGGGGTCTTCTGCGAGGCGGCCTCGGCTGCATCGGTGGCCGGACTGGCCCGGTGGGCGAAGGCCGGCAAGTTCGCGGCGTCCGACCGGGTCGTCTGCGTCCTCACCGGCCACGGGCTGAAGGATCCCGACACGGCGGTGAAGCGGTCGCCCCGGCCGCTGACCGTGGAAGCGGGGCTGGCGCCGGTGGTAGAGGCGCTACAGATCTAGGATCACGGACCATCGACGACGGACCGTTGAAGAACTGACCATCGACCACCGACCATCGACGACGGACCGTTGAAGAACTGACCATCGACCACCGACCATCGACGATTGTCCCTGGTCCATCGTCGTTCGTTCATGGTCAATCGTCGCCGAATTGTGGTCATAGTGGATGTACAAGTTCGAAAAGCTGGAGGTCTACAAGATCGCGCTCGATTACGTTGATTTGGTCTATGTGCTGGCGGGGAAGCTTCCCAGAATTGAGGAGTTCAACCTCAAGCCGCAAATGCTCCGCGCAGCGACCTCGGTTGTGCTCAACATTGCCGAGGGTTCGACGGGCCAAAGCGATGCTGAGCAGGCACGATTTCTGGGGATGGCGATTCGGTCCGTCTTTGAGACCGTGGCCTGCAGGCAGTTGATCTGCAGGCGAGGCTATGTTCTCGAGAGCGACGAGCTCGTGCAGCAGCTTGAGGAGGCAGCGGAAAAGCTATCACGAAAGCTGCAAGCGATGCGAAAGGGGCTCGCACGCTCAGGCAATTGACCCCGGGACATTGACCACCGACCATCGTCGATTGTCCCTGGTCCATCGTCGGTCGTCCATCGTCGTTCCTCGATGGTCTATAGTCCACCGTCATTCGTCTATGGTCCACCGTCGATCGTCTATGGTCAATGGTCCATCGTCGTTACCCCTGTTTCCGATTGACAGTGTCCGGCTTCTCCTGCTATTTTTCACCTTCGATGCGGGAATAGCTCAGTTGGTAGAGCACAACCTTGCCAAGGTTGGGGTCGCGGGTTCGAATCCCGTTTCCCGCTCCAGCGATTATCCAGAGGGGCTGTGGACATTCCGACCACAGCCCCCGTTCTTTTCCGCCCGCTCTCTCTCGCCATAGGCAGACAGTTCGGAATGCCACTGTACAGGAAGGAAACGCCTCGCCAACGAGGTCACCCATTATCTGAGAAGCCCACTACTTGGACAGGAGGAACCCATGGAATACCGCAGCCTGGGGAGGACCGGCGTCCTGGTCAGTCCGTTGTGCCTGGGAGCGATGAACTTCGGCGGTCCCGCCAACGAGGAAGACTCTCTCGCCATCCTCAACCGCGCCCTGGAGGCTGGCGTCAACTTCATCGACACTGCCAACGTGTACACCGGTGGCGAAAGTGAGCGCATTGTCGGCAAGTTCCTGACGGAGGGCGGCAAGCGTGCCCGGGTGGTACTGGCGACGAAGGTCCACGGCCGTGTAGGTACCTCGCCCAACGACGCTGGTGTGTCCCGCTATCACATTATCAAGGCCTGTGAGGACTCGCTCCGCCGCCTGCAGACCGACCACATCGACCTGTATCAGCAGCACCGCCCGTCGCTCACCATCCCCCAGGACGAGACGCTGCGAGCCTTCGACGACCTGGTGCGCTCGGGCAAAGTGCGCTACATCGGCAGCTCCACCTTCCCGGCCTGGATGGTGATGGAAGCGCTGGCCATCTCCGACCGGTACGGGCTGGCGCGCTTCATCAGCGAACAGTCGCCCTACAATGTCCTTGACCGGCGATTGGAGAACGAGATGATTCCGCTGTGCCTGAAGCACGGCCTGGCGCTGCTGCCCTGGTCACCGCTGGGGGGAGGCATCCTGGCCGGGCGCTATTCGGCCTCCGAGACGTTTCCCGAAGGCTCGCGCGCGACCCGCATGGGGGCGATGTTCACCGACCGGATCTCGCGCCGGGGCAAAGAGGTGGCGGTCGAGCTGGCAGCGATGGCCCAGGAGCGCGGGATGACCGCCAGCCAGCTTGGCCTGCTGTGGGTGAAAGACCAGCCAGGGGTGACTTCTCCCATCATTGGGCCGCGCACCCCGGCCCACCTGGAGGACGCTCTGGCCATTCTGGATAAGAAGCTGGACGACGCCGACCGTCCGTTGTTCGACGCTCTCGTGCATCCCGGCAACGCCGTGGCCGACTTCTTCAACAGCAACGAGTGGATGAAGGCGCGGATCATGAGGTAATCAGGAGGCAAGCCGGGCCAAGTCGACATACTTGGCGACGTCCCGGTTTAAAAGGTGATCGAGGCGCGAATGGTTGTGGACAGGCTCGTTCCGACCATGTACCGTAGCGGGGGTTTTATCCGCGTTGAGGGAGGGGGATCGGTGCATCCGGCGAGACCGGATGAGCTCTGGCCAAAGAAAGGAGACAGCAACCATGCAGGGTGCATTCGCCGGTAAGTATCTGCGCGTGAACCTGACCGAGGGGACAACCGCCGTTGACGAGTTTCCCGAACTGACCTACCGCATGTTCATGGGCGGGATCGCCATGGGGGCCTCGATCCTGATGCGAGAGCTCAAGCCCGGGGCGGATCCGCTCGGGCCCGACAATATCCTCGTGTTCGCGACCTGCCCCTTGAACGGCATCCCGCTCTCGGGAACGAGCCGCTTCGCCGTGGTCACGAAGTCACCCCTCACGGGCGGCTACGGCGAGGGAGAGGCCAGCGGCTGGTGGGGGCCGGAGCTGAAGTTCGCCGGCTTCGACGGGATCATCGTGACCGGACGGGCGCCCAAGCCCGTGTACCTCTGGATCACGGACGGCAAGGCGGAGATCCGAGATGGTTCCCACCTCTGGGGGAAGGTGTCGGGAGAGGTCCAGGACCTCCTGGTGGCCGAGACCGACACGCGGGCCCGCGTCCTGCAGTGCGGCATCGCCGGCGAGCGGGGCAACCTCATGGCGAACATCGTGAACGAGCTGAAGCACTTCAACGGCCGGAGCGGGATGGGCGCGGTGATGGGCAGTAAGAAGCTCCGGGCCATCGTTGTACGGGGTCACGACAAGCTCGAGCCCAAGGACCGCGACGGGCTGCAGGCGGTCCTGAAGTGGTTCCGGGAGCACTACAACCGGGAGGCCGACACGCTGCACAAGTTCGGCACTTCGCGGAACGTGATGGTCATGAACGCGGACGGGATCCTGCCCACGCGGAACTTCCGCGAGGGGCAGTTCGAGGATGCCAAGAAACTGAGCGGCCAGTACTTGGCCGAGACGATCCTGACCGACGAGGGGACCTGTTTCGCCTGCGCCGTGGCCTGCAAGCGCGAGGTGGATCTGCCCGACCTCGGCGTGAGCTCCAAGTACGGCGGGCCCGAGTACGAGACCATCGGCTCCAGCGGCTCCATCTGTGGGATCGGCGACCTCAAGGCCATCGCCAAGTTCCACCAGATCTGCGGCGAGTACGTGATGGATACCATCTCCGTCGGGATGACCATCGGCTTCGCCATGGAGTGCTTTGAGAACGGCATTCTCACCAGGGCCGACACGGACGGGATCGAGCTCCGCTTCGGCAACGCCGACGCGCTTCTGGCCATCACCGACAAGATCGGCAAGCGCGAAGGGCTGGGCGACCTCCTGGCCCTGGGGTCACACCGGGCGGCGGCGCGGATCGGCCGGGGGGCCGAGCAGTTCACCCTGACGGTCAAGAGGCAGGAACTCCCCATCCATGAGCCGCGCGGGAAGCAGGCGCTCTCGTTGGCGTACGCCACGTCTCCCACCGGGGCGGACCACATGCGCGCCCCGCACGATCCGGTCTACGAGGGCTTCCACCCCGGCGGGGCGCACGCCCTGGAGCCTCTCGGCCTGGCCGAGGCCCTCCCCCGGCTGGAGCTCAGCCCCCGCAAGGTCCGCGCCTTCACCTACGCCTACCACTGGTGGGCCATGTGCAACTGTGTGGGGATCTGTAACCTGGCCGCGGCGCCCATGAACGTACTGGGAATCACCCCCGTGGTGAACGCCATGCGCGCCGTCACGGGCTGGGACACCAGCCTGTGGGAGCTGATCAAGGTGGGTGAGCGCGCCAAGGCCCTGGCCCGCGCTTTCAACTGCCGCGAGGGCTTCACGCCGAAGGACGACCAGCTTCCCAAGCGGCTGCACGAGGCCTTCACCAGCGGCCCCCTGAAGGGCGTTCGGGTTGATCCGGACACGTTCGCTCGCGCGCTCCGGCTCTACCACCAGATGGAGGGCTGGGACCCGGAGACCGGCTGGCCGACCTTCGCCAAGCTCGCTGAGCTGGGGATCGAGTGGGCGGCGAAACCGGGAGATACCTGGTAACACAGTGTGGGGGCTGCTGGGCCTTCGTCTGGTCAGGCTGGGTGCGGTTCTTCTTTGTCGGATCCGATTTCCTGGACAGGGGGCGACCAGGTTACGCCGCGCATTCCCCGACGAAGGGGGCCACAAGAGCTTCGCCCTTAAATGAGGGGCACCAGCGGGTCCTGGAAATCGCCGTGCGTCACGTCTACCGCGCACTGACGATGGGCCCACCGTAGGCGTCTCTTGTCAGCGCGATCGAGCGCGGCGGCGCCACAGCGCGCGTTCCGACGGAGCCTGTCCATCTGAGGAAGCGGGCGCTGCTCGACCCGCCCGAGAAACGCGGCCAGCCACAGCTACTCGCCGCAAACGTTCCTTCCGTTCCCGTTTGTCTCCGGTAAGCTCCCGTGAGGATGACCGGATCGCCAGCAAGGGTCCATCAGGGAAGGGTCGATTTCCCGGATAGGCGCCGCGCCGCATCTTGAGCTATACTCTCAAGACACAGGGAGGCGACCATGGCCAAGCGATGGACGGTGGACGAGT
>Ga0315282_10002385_pt1 | contig 34719 bp, 37 predicted proteins | sample YL17G07_20_MG_FD_203693 | JGI IMG/M metagenome (GOLD analysis project Ga0315282, IMG submission 203693) | Sediment microbial communities from Yellowstone Lake, YNP, Wyoming, USA - YL17G07_20 | ecosystem: Environmental > Aquatic > Freshwater > Lake > Sediment | place: USA: Wyoming | collected...
GGGTTCATGACCATCAAAGAATGGGGGTCTGTCTTGACACAGCCCATTCTTTTGAAGCAGGCTATGATCTCTCCAATAAAGATGGAATTGAGAGGACTCTTGAAACCTTTGATCAGACCATCGGATTAAAAAGACTCCATCTCCTCCATCTCAACGATTCAAAGACTCCTCTGGGATCGAGAAAAGATCGACATTGGCATATCGGTGAGGGATATATCGGACCGGAAGGATTCAGATGCCTGATCAACCATCCTTTATTAAGAAACCTCCCAGGAATTATGGAGACTCCCAGAAAAGATACTGTAGAAGACCTAAAAAATATGGAGGTAATCAGGAGTCTTGTCGCGTGACCATCTTTCTTCTTGATTCTGTCATTCCTGCGAAAGCAGGAATCCATCTTTTGCGTAGTTCCCTACTTTGGCAGCGATGATGTCTGGATTCCCGTTTACACGGGAATGACATCCTTCAAATTCGCAAAGGAAGGTGGCTGATCTTTTGAATAATAGCTATGGAAATTATTGATTCTCATACACACTGGGGACCCTCGGTGTCTATGGGCACTGAGGTAACGACTGAAGAGCTTCTGAGGCAGGCAGAGCAAAGTAATGTGAGTCGAATCGTTATCTTTCCATTTCCTTCCATGGCTCTATCAGATGAAGGGATCAATGAGAGACTCCTTGAAGAGGCCAATAGAGTAAAAAAATTTATTCCTTATTATTACATTCCCGAAACGATGAAACCCATTCCTGATGGGAAGGGATTTTTGGGTGGGAAGTGGCATTGGATGCGAGGGATTCAGGATAGTTCATCCAACTACCAAGCCTTGGAAGATCCTAAATTGGGAGAATTTATCGAAGCCTCAGAAAAGATTGATCTTCCCATCGTCTTTGAAGAGGAACTCTCTTTCACCGAAGCGTTTGTAAGGAAGACAAAGCATTTGAAGATCATCATCCCCCATCTTGGAATGCTGGGAGGAAATCCAATCGACTTCCTCCATACCTTTAAGGCAAGGGAGAATGTCTACTTTGATACAGCCCTGGCCAGCCCGGACACAGTGATGAGGTTCATCGAGAACATTGGGCACGAGAGGGTCCTCTTCGGTTCTGATATTCCTTTTGGAACGATGAAATGGGAATTTGAAAAAATTCTCTCTTTGCCGATCAGTGATGACAAAAAGGAATGGATCCTTTCTAAAAATCTAAAAAGACTGATTGGATGGACATAAGTTTTTTAACAGGATGAAAATAAGTTGGATCTAATCATGCAGTATTTCAGTCGATGGGTTTGAAAAGTTATTGACAGGGGGTGGGAAATGGAATCAAGAATAGTAAAGTATGCTCAAGCTCGAGACCAGATAAAAAACGGTGATGTCTTCATGTATAAAGGGAGGGGGCTTGCTTCTTCCGTCATTCGATGGGTAACCCACTCACCCTATTCCCATGCGGCCCTTGCCGCCTGGTGGAATCAACAATTAATGGTGATGGAAGCCAAAGGCCAAGGGGTGGTCGTTAATTCCACTTCACGGAATATCCGCCATTACAGAGGGGATGTGGAATGGTTCAGTTGTAAAAAAGAAATCTCAGAGGATGACCGTCTCAGGATGGTCAAATTTGCCCAGGAAGAATTGGGCAAGAGCTATGGGAGGTGGAAAGCGATCTTATTGGGCATCAAGATTCTGTTCATACGTGACTTCGAAAAGAGAGATCGCTTAAAAAAAGAAAAAAAATTATTTTGTTCTGAATATGTTGCCCAAATTTACAATTCCATTGGTTTGGATTTAAAAAAGGGGAGAAGCGATCGGTTCACGAAACCTAGCGATATCGCCAATTCACCTTTATTGGAAAAAAGGGGTCAATTGAAAAAATATAGGGGTTATGTCTCCAGGGTTCTGAATAGAGGAAAAGCGATCATCCTCTAAGAGAGGTGATTCACCTGAAAGATATGAAGTCCCCCCATCCCTATTCTTCTTTTGACGGTCCCTCTTTTTCTTTTTTTTCGCCTCTTTTCATTTGCCCCATCATCTTCCTCATCATAGAGCAGCAGTCAGCCAACTCCCCTTCATCTTTGCAACAATTTTTCAACATTTCAGCCATCTTCTCAAATTTTCCCTTTTTATCCATTGTCTTTTCCTCCTTATTGTTTGTTAAGTTTTATGAATCCTTTTGACTATAAGACGGAAGTCAGACAGAAAAGGTTACACGTTAATGGAATGGCGGTCCAAATCTCTCTGTGGCCTCCGGAAAAAAGGAAAGGGACAACCCATTGGGTTATCCTTTTCCTTCCATAAACTAAAACTATCTCAAAAAATTTGATGCGTCCCTAAGTCCCACGGGGAAAGGGCCTCCCGGACCAATGACCCCCTTGCAAAACAACCACGGAGTACCATAGAATGAGACTCGTCTCTGGGGCTCTTCTTAATGTCATTCTGAAGGAGAGGAGCGACTGAAGAATCTCACTCAGGGTGGCAATAGGCGAAGCATGACACTTAGCAACGTACTCGCAGGAGTCCCCAGATAGGAGAGGACAAACATGGCACCCAGATTTTTCAGTGAAAGAAATTTGAGGTTTTTGCTTTATGAAGTCTTTGATGCGGTTTCCCTTACCCATTACGATGACTATAAAGAATACGATGGCAAAACCCTCGATATGGTCCTCAAAGCAGCCATTGAACTGGCCGAGGGTCTTCTCTGGCCTATCTTCCAAGAGATGGACAAGAATCCACCGGAGTGGGTGGAGGATCGGATTAAAGTCCATCCCTCAGTGAGAAAGTTTATGGAGGAATCGGGTGAAGGGGGCTGGATCGGAATCGACTTCCCTTTTGAGTGGGGAGGGCAGCAACTTCCCCGGATGATCACGCTCGCATGCAGATTCATTTTTTGCGCAGCCAACTATTCCGCTGCGGTCTATCCTGATCTGACGGCCGGAGCCGCCCGTCTCATCCTAACCTTTGGAAAAGAGGAGATGAAGAAAACCTATCTTCCTAAGATGCTTTCAGGGAAGTGGCAGGGAACCATGGCCTTAACAGAGTCCGAAGCGGGAAGTTCGCTCTCCGACATTACGACGGAAGCTGAACCTACGGAGGTCGGCGACTATAAAATGAGAGGTCAAAAAGTATTTATTTCGGCAGGAGACCACGATGCGGTTGAAAATGTGGTTCATCTCATGCTGGCAAAGATCAAAGGCGCACCTGCCGGTGTAAAAGGAATTTCTCTTTTCGTCGTACCGAAGAAGCGGATGGACGAGAAAGGCCAGTGGGTCTTTAACGATGTCGTCACCTCCGGAATTTTTCATAAGTTGGGTTACAGGGGATGTCCCATTGCCCAGCTCAGTATCGGGGACAACGACGACTGTCACGGTTACCTGGTGGGTGAACCCAATCAAGGGCTCCTTCAAATGTTTCAGATGATGAACGAGGCACGAATTGGAGTGGGGGCAGGGGCTTCGGCCATTGCTACGGCTGCCTATTACGCTGCCCTGGACTATTCAAAAAAGCGGCTTCAGGGCAGAAGACTGTCCACAAAGGATCCCACTCTGCCTCAGGTCCCCATCATCGAACACCCTGATGTGAAGCGCATGCTGCTTTTCCAGCGTTCCGTTGTCGAAGGGTCTCTTGCTTTATTGATCCAATGCGGGAAATATGCCGATCTCGCAGGGGTTCTCACAGGAGAAGAAAAGGAAAAGAACGAGCTTCTCTTAGACCTCTTGACGCCGGTGGCCAAAACCTACCCCTCGGAAATGGGTCTGATCTCCATTAGTGCTGGGTTACAGTGTTTGGGAGGTTCAGGTTACTGCGATGATTATCCATTGGAACAATATTACCGGGACGCACGGATTCATCCGATTCATGAGGGCACCACAGGTATCCATGGGCTAGACCTTCTCGGTCGAAAAGTCATGATGAACCATGGGAAAGCCTACAGACTCTTCCTGGAAGAAATGGAAGGAACCATTCGTCGAGCGGAAAAATTTGAGGAGCTTCAATCCTATGCGAAGAAACTCAAGTCCTCCCTGGAAATGCTTCAAAAAGTGACCGCCCATCTGATCGAGGTGAGAAAAAAAGGAGATCCTGAGCTCTTTCTGGCCGACGCCACACTCTACTTAGAATTCTTTGGCATCGTTTGTGTGGCTTGGCAATGGCTTCTCCAGGCCACGGCTGTGGTCAAGGCCCTGATGAATCGTCCGAACAGTGCAGAAGCAAATTTTTATAACGGTAAGTTTTTTGCCTTCCGCTATTTCTTTGAATATGAACTTCCGAAGATGGAAGGCCTGGCCAGACGGTTGATGAATAGCGACGGATTGACCGTTGAATTAAAGCCTGATCTTTTTTACGACTGAAAGAGGATCGTGCTGTTTGTTTCGGTCAAGCCTATCCTTAGGCAGTGGGCGGAAGCTTTTGCTTGATGTCGACTAAGAATTTTTTCAACTCATTCATATGCTCTGGAGAGGCGTCTACAAATCTCACTCCAGTCCGATAATCCCATGTCCAATCTTTCCTCATATGAACATCCTTCCAAATCACCTGGACGGACGTATCAAGGGCATTGAATTCAGAACGGGAAGGGAAAAATATTTTCACCCCCAGACGTTGACCAATCCCTATTTCCTCTGGAAGATAGACAAGTAATCCCCCTTGACTGGCATTAACAGCCTGACCGTATCTGAAGATCAAGTTGCTTCGATTATACTTCACTGGCAAATTAACATTAAATCTGGGATATTTTCTTTTTTCTAAAGAAAGGCTTTCTTCAAATAACTCCATCGGATTGCTCCCATCTGATTTGATTTTGCTGTATTTAACAGCAAAAATTATGCCAGAAGCAGGGTTAAGCATTTTGGTTCCATAAGTTACGGAGTTTAGGGCTGGAATTGAATTCTTGAAAAAGATTTAATTTGGATTATCCCCCAAAAGGAAGTGACATATTGTCAAGCCTATAACATTCTTTGCAATTTTTTATTTTGATTTCACACCTCGGGGATGAGAAGAAGGATTTGAAAGTTTGACCCCAACCCCTGACCCCACCATCACAGCAGATTTTATTCCATATAATCCGACTTCAGTATTTGAAAGTCCTTCAAGTAATAGATCAAAGTACCCGTCTGATCGTTCACTTCCATGCTCAAGTAGGTCTGTTTTGTCACTTGGAGGCTCGATCCGCTGAAGCTCACTACGGGAATGCGCGATTTCCTGACCAGTGCAAGCGCCTCGGCAATCCCCCGCCTCGCTTCCTCATCGCCCGCCACCAACACTGTCGCTTGCATATTCTGTATGGCCTGCAGCGCACCGGGTTGATTACACTTGAAAAAATCTCCGTATTGCGCCCGCAGACGGTCTGCTGTTCCCAAGGGCATCATCGTCACAAAGGCATCTCCCGAAAACGTGCCAATGGAGACCCCTTTATCTTTCATTAGAAATTGATAGGTGGATGGCGTTTGAAGAATCCCCTCGATATGGTGGCCCCCTGATTTAATAGTGATCCGGGTACCATCAACGGTAGTTCGTCCCCCACTATGGCAAGCAACAACCACAATCACAACCATGAGGCCCAGGAGCAGAGCGATACCCATAATCATTTTCTTTAGCATGGCTGAGCTGTTTCCTCTCTACAAAGCTTTTTCTAATCTTTGTAGCTCTGCTCACCTCTTGGTGTCAATCCCTAATGACCGGTTCATGCCTCTGATGATGGGGGCAGCGGCGGAAAGTGTGAGATCATGACTGAAGGGGGTTTCTGGGTGATGAAAAAATAATTTCGCTTTCCTGTCTTGAATAAATGGTTTGAATCTTCTTCCAATAAATAGAAGCGTCCCCCTTATGTCAATTTTCAACTCTGAACCCCAATGCCTCTATTCCATGTTGATTGCACAACACATCTTCTGTATAATTTACGAACCACAAACTGTAGGGAATGCAGGAAAGAAAGGAGGTAAACAATGGCACAAGATACTTTGAGAGTGATTGCAAGGGTCAAGTCTCGTCCTGACAAGGTGAATGAACTTCTATCAGTTTTAAGCTCTCTGGTTGAGCCTACCCGCAAAGAGCCTGAATGCATCAGTTACAATCTATTTCAAAACAACCAAGATCCAACGGATTTCGCTTTAATCGAGGAGTGGAAGAGCGACGCAGCTCTCGAATCTCACCTTGCCACGAAACACTTCAAAGACGCCCTGGTCAAGCTGCCCAACCTGATCGCAGCTGAGCCGGATATTCAGCGGTATCACTTGGTGAGCTGAATGCCGCAAGGATGAAATGGGAATTAGAAAAAATTCTCTCTCTGCCGATCGGGGATGATAAAAAAGAATGGATACTTTCTAAAAATCTAAAAAGGCTGATCGGATTGACATAAATTGAACGTAACGATACGTCACCCAAGAACCATAAAAATCGTTGCAGGTTAAGGTTAGGGCTAGGAAGCTAGTTTAGGTTAGGTGTTGGGGCGAGGGCTACTTTCTGTAAGACCAACAACTTAACCACTTGACGAAACTGGCATCTTAACCTTTACCTCTTGACGAACGACCCTTATTTTTCAATATAATTGTATGATATGATCCTCATCTATCCTCCTGTTGCCAAACCGTGTGAACCTCCAGCAGGGATAGCAAAACTCTGCGGTACCCTGAATCACCACGGAATAAAACACAGGGTGCTGGACGCGAATTTAGAAGGGCTTCTAAGCCTTCTGAAGACACCCCCTGTATCATCGGATACCTGGACCTACCGGGCATCCCGTCATCTTTCCAGACATCTCACCTCATTGAACGGTTGGGACGCTTACCAGGACAATAGCCTTTATCGCCGGGCAATCAAGGATCTGAACCGGCTTCTTGAGATGACGGTACGTTCCATGGGTGTACGCCTGGGTCTGGCGAATTATCAACATGAAGAACTCTCTCCGACAAGGAGCATAGACCTTATCAGAGCCGCAGAAAATCCGGAGGATAATCCTTTCTATCCTTATTTTAGAAAACGGCTCACCGAACTTATAAAAAAAGAAAAACCTTCCATGATTGGATTTTCACTCAATTATTTAAGCCAGGCCCTGTGTACGTTCGCAATGATCGGTTTTCTTAGACGGGAGTGGCCCGGGATAAAATTGGTTTTGGGTGGAGGGCTTGTGACTTCATGGATGAGAAAACCTCATTGGCAAAATCCCTTTAAGGGTTTGGTAGACCATCTTGTGGCCGGACCAGGAGAAGCCCCTTTACTTTCGCTCACTGGTGTAAGTAGTGAGAGGAAGTTTAGGAATGATCATTGCAGGCCGAATTATAATTCTTTACCCACAAGAGATTACCTTGCCCCCGGGCTAATTCTTCCCTACAGTTCTTCAAGTGGATGTTACTGGAATAGGTGCTCATTCTGTCCGGAAAGGGCCGAGGGAAATCCTTATGTTGCCATTCCGGTTGAGGAGGTGATCCTTGATCTTCATCATCTGGTTGAACAACAGAAACCGGTTCTCATTCACTTGCTGGATAACGCAATCAGTCCATCACTGATGAAGGCAATTTCTGAACATCCTCCTGGTGTACCATGGTATGGTTTTGCCAGGATCACCCGCTATCTTACAGACTTGGATTTCTGTTTGGCATTGAAGCAATCAGGATGTGTGATGTTGAAACTTGGCCTGGAATCGGGAGACCAAGCTGTGCTCGACGATCTGCAAAAGGGGATCAATCTTGAGGAGGCCTCACCAGCCTTAAAGAACCTGAAAAAGGCAGGGATTGCCACCTATGTCTATCTTCTTTTTGGAACACCCCCAGAAGGCATGATAGAAGCGCGAAGGACCCTTGAGTTTGTTACGAAACATCATGATTGCATCGGCTTCTTGAATCTTGCCATATTCAATATGCCGATCTACGGACCGGAAGCCCAACAGATGGAAACTAAAACCTTTTATGAAGGGGACCTTCCCCTTTACGCGAGTTTCGATCATCCGAAAGGGTGGAGCAGGCAATTGATCCGGCAATTCCTGGACAAGGAATTCAAAAGGCATCCAGCCGTTGCATCGATTCTGAGAAAAGATCCTCCTGTATTTACCTCTAACCACGCCCCCTTCTTCATTATGGATAGAGTGGCAGGGTGATTCTGATATTCCTTTTGGAACAATGGGAACTGGAAAGGTTTTCTTTGCCGAATCGGGGATGAGAAGAAGGAATGGATAGTTTCTAAAAATCTAAAAGGCTGATTGGATTGGACCAAATTATCTGAAATTTTCTTAATAAATAGAAGCACCTTTAAATGGGCGACCCCATTTCCCGGTGGTGACTCACTTTGCTGCTAAATCACCTTAACACTGAATGCAATCCTTGACATAATGTATGCATGAGGCGATCAAGCAAACCCTTTCCAAAAGACCCGAACCAATTAGCTTATAAGATTGTGCAGCTTTCCACTGAGGAACCGGAACCAAAAAAGGAAAGATCGGAAATCTCGAAATACCTTTCCGAAATTGGGAAGAGAGGGGGATTAAAGGGCGGTCCTGCCAGAGCGAAGAAATTGTCTGTAAAAAGACGTAAACAGATAGCCTGGAAAGCTGCAAAGACAAGGTGGGGCAAAAAGCCCGAAAGGAAATGAGGGAAACAAAATAGGATAAATTAATCCGATTTCCTTCTTGTTTTACGCTTCGGGGAACCTTTTACCTTTGGATATAATTGATAGCACGGGAGAGAGGGTGCCATTCGGAGTGTGTCCGCTTCATGTTTTGCGGATAATTCTCTGTAAAGCTTGCACTCTTCCACTGTCATATATGGTGTGCTTTTATCCATCTCACATATCCTCCATGGTCACTCCATGCCCTTCATGAATGTACTCTTCCTTTGATATGAAATTAAAACCTTTATCTTTCGTTATCAAGCCCACATGTACTTTCCCACCTACCATAGGAAGGTGACTTCTGAACTCGTGCGATTTTATCATTATTCCAACAAACCAGTTGACACAATCGATTGCATTTTGATTGGAGAAATCTCCAAGGTTGGCATCAAATCCGATAAAATCCCAGTCTCTAAAAGAAGAAAGCCCATCAACAAGACTATTATCTTTGGGAAGTTCTTCGGTAATTCCTTTTTCTTTCAAATAATCCTGTAACAATTGTCGGTATTCACCAAGAAGCTTGTTAGCCCTGTTTTTTAATCTCTGGAGATTTTGCCAATCTGTACCAAAAACTATTCTTTGAATTTCATCCATCTGTCCGCCAAATGCTATTCCGAATGGTGCATCTCCTTCAAAGATCTGTTGTGTTTTGTTTTCATGGATAAAAATTCTATAAATGTCTGGAACATGCTTTCCCTTGTCATAGCCACCAATCATAAGCTCCAATACTGGCTTATAGGTTTCGCTTGAAAATTGTGGCTCATAATGCTTCATGATAAAATCTAACAACTTCTGAGCAATATCGTTTACAGTATAATTTGTTGCTCTCCCGTTGTTTTTAAAAGCCTCTTCTTTTCTTTTAAATTCAAGAATTATACTCTTTACGGTTCTGCTTCCAATTGAAGAAATGCCTGTTGCCATTACACCCATTTCCAAGGGGGCAAGCGAAAATAGTTTTGAAATGTGAGTCATGTGGTAGTACGGAATCAATTCAGATTTATTATAAATATCATTAAATTCTTGCAATATCGGTTTTCCGTCTTGACCGATTTTCAATTTAAAGTTTTGTTCTGGGTCAAAATATTCACCAATAAGTTTAAGAGGATTTACCATCCATTGAGTTACAGACCCCAAGCTATCGCAACCCATCACAAGAGAATCTTTGGTCGCCAAAGCCACCAATGTTGTCATATTTGTTCTCCCCCCCGAGAGGACAAATCTATATTAAGAAATCGCCATTTTTTTGTCAATATTTTAAGTAGCAAGACAATCCCAAATACTTGCTCAGGGGATGACCCCCATTTTCCATATAAAGCATACCCCATACAAATTCAATTAGGAAGGCTTGGGGGTCAGGTCTTGCAATGATGCATTTCAGCCACTTAGGTTTTTGACTTGTTCCTTATATATTACTTCCATAGGGATTTGTCGTCAGGCAATCGTACGTATTTATCGAAGGCGTATTCTTAGGATAGGTGATCTCTCGTGAATAATACTTAATTTGAAAGACACTGCCAAATGATCTCTGGGTTAACGAGTACACAAGTCAATTACGGGTTGAAAGCGAGCTTAACGTTTCGGGGGTTGCCGAAGTCCAGGGCGGATGCAACTTCTTTATGCGAAGCTGCAGGTGTTCTTTTTGTTGTGATATTTCTTATATATCAACTTTTCTATCCAGATACTCAGAATAATCTCTTATCACCGGTGAGTATCCTTTCTCCATTAATTTCGAAGAGATCAAGAAATCTGCTGTCGATCTATTACATGCAGTGGGAATGTTATAGAGCACTGATATTCTTAAAAGAGCCTTTACGTCTACATCATGCGGATGAGGTTGCATGGGATCCCAGAAGAAGATAAGAACGTCGATATTCCCGTCCGTAATCATTGCACCGAGTTGTTGATCTCCACCAAACGGACCAGATTTTAGTTTAATGATATTATGTTTTAGGGGATGTTCTTGATCTATTCTTTCCGCTAAAGCCTCTTCTACTAACCTCCCTGTTGTTCCTGTGCATATCAATTGATGGTTTAACAGTAGGTTCCAGTTCCAATTCACCCATTCCACCAAATCCTTTTTTAAGTTGTCGTGTGCAACAAGTGCAATACGTTTTGTGGTTTCCATGCTGCCTCCGTTTTTGAGTGAAGTATACCGCTTTCCACCTTCAGTAGATGCTCAAAGTCAGCTTTATAATAGCCTATTGGCATGAGTTATTCAACGCCCGCAATTTCGCATAACTCGTTCATTTCTGTAAAATATATTGGGGGCTGGGTCTTGAAATGAACCATTTCAGCCGCCTCGCTTTTTGAATTGGTCTTTCTATATGACTTCCAACAAGATTTGGGTCAGGCAATCGTAATGAGGTATTGATCGAAGGCGTATTCTTAGGACAGGTGATCTGTCCTGAATAATACTTAACCTGAGAGACACCGCCAAACGATCTCTTGGTTAACATGTACACAAAGAGAGAGGATCAAAGCGGTAAAAATTTGTTGATTTCTGGTTGAAAAAGAGAACGCTAAATCTCAGCGACTACTGAATGAAAGCCAGATGAGTATAGATTTTCTTACTAGGCGGGCGGCCGTCTCGCCGACGACCGCCGCGGACAGGGTCTACTTCAGCTTCTGATCCCAGCTCTCCTTGCCATCAGGATCGTACCAGCCTTGGAAACGAAGGGCGCTGGGTACTTCACGCACCTTCCAGTACCCGTTGTTGCTGCTCACATACTTCCTCAGCGATTCGAGGATCCTCCCGTAGTCCTTCCGGTCTTGTTCGTTAAGCGTAGCATCGGAGGTCCGGGCGTTCAGGAACTGAATCGTCGCATCCCTGAGCAGCGCCAGATCGCTCTGAGGCCACTGCACGAGCACCAGGTCGTTATCGGGATTCTTGTCAGCATCATTGGCCGTTAGAATCTGCTTCAGCTTGGTGCCTTGCTGTCTGAGGTTTTCGCCATATGACGATATGATCTGGTCACGACCAACGCTCATGACAAGCGCCTGCTGAGCCGAGCTCAACTTGCTCCACACGTTCTTATTGATGATCATATAGGTGATCAGGAACGGCTGGTGCCAGCCAGGGAAGTGGACGTACCGAGTCCCCACAGTACCGGGATTTCCCTCGGGAAGTCCGAAAAGCTGGGAGAAGTCGTCGAGGGGAGTGGCCATTTCGTACGCCTGAAGCTGGCCGTCAGCCACGGCCTTGACCAGAGACCCACCCCCGGGGATGGGTGCGATAAACTTGATGTTCTTTTTCGGAATCACGCCGCCCGCTACCAGGTTGTTACACGCGCGATCGATCACGTACTGAGCCGGCGGTAGGTAGCGGAATGTCCAGTTTTGCTGGCACAACCCAGCCATGCCGATACCGGCCATCGATCCGACATTGCCCACCGGCAGCATGAAGTAGCCGGAGCCCTGTTGACTGCTTCCGACAATAGGAACCGCCACGATGTTCTTGCCGCTCTTATCGAGTAGTTGCTGGAGCAGGTCGAGGCCGGTCGTCGTGCCGTCGTCGATAGACTTCCCATAGAGAAATCCTATGAACTCATCGAAGTTGGGGCCGAAGGGAATTCCCGAATTGTAAATAAACCCCCATGCCGGGTTGAGGTCCCCTCCCGAAATATAGGCAGCGTCGAATCCTGTCCCTCCCGCCAAGGGTCCCCCCGCACCGACGGCGGCCACAATATTTTTGAACTCTTTCGGAATCGCCGGGGTGGGCGCGTACTTGGTGAACTTGACCTCTCCGGCCTTACCGAGAGCGGTTGTCGATATGCTCAGCAGCTTGGCGGCATATTCATCCGCAGGAGGGCCGATTGCAGCCCAGTTACTGAAACTACGAAAGGAAATATCCAGCGCCAGAGCGGATTGCGCGGCCAACAAGGTAGCACAAACAAACACCGCAACAGCGGCACCGAAAAACGACACGTGTTTTATGTGAGATGCCATACGTTCCTTCCCTCCATGAACTGCGTAACTTCTGCCCAAATCTGAAGTAGCCATTTTGGCCTCCTTTCATTTACGTGATCATCGCCTCACATTATTTTTTATGTTTCTTCCATATTTTCCTAAATTTTTGAATCACTAAAGGTTCTCTTCTGCTCAAAAAAGGTTGAATTTCGTGGTATATTTTCCAGAAAAGATCGTTTTATACAATATTATAGAATCAAGATAATTTAAAAATGAATTATTCAGATGGGCCTGCAGTATATCCCCATTATCAATTTACGGTTCTAATATACACCGTTTTGAAAAATTAGGGAAGTGAACGATACAGGAAGAGTTGAAAAAGGGGGGTTGTTTCTTCTACCTCCGATTGAACAGTAACCTTATGAGAATCAAGAGGTAACACAGCCATTAGAAAGCGTATTCTTAGGATAGGTGATCTGGCGGGATTGAGGTTGATCTTTTACGGCACCAGATATTTCCACTCATGGCATTGAAAGCAAAAATTTTCCGACCTGGAGTGCTGATGATGACAGAGTCTGCAATCCAGATCCCCCATGTGAGAATCGTGGGGATGGGGAAGGGTTTTATCGGTCGGGATGGCAACCTTCTTATAATCTGCATGACAAGAAAGGCACTTCTTTTCCTCTGAAGGCTTGGCAGGTCTGGTTATTCCATGACACTCAGCGCAAGTAACTCCATTGAGTTGATGGCTGTGGCTCAAGGGCATCTTCCTTCTAAGGCTTGCTCCTCCTTTATGACATCCTTTACAGGTGGCGCCAGCTATGCCTTTCGTATCTACATGGCCGGGGGGAAGCACTTTTTCGCTCCCGTGGCATACCCCGCAATCTCCGGGTGATACTCCCTCCAGCCTCTTAGGCTCAGCCGATAAAATCCCAAAGTAAGGGGTTGTTAGGATGATGATTGTTAACGCTATGAGGGACGCAATTCGAACTGTGCCACGATTCTTTGTAAGGATCCTACCCATGCTATCTCTTCACAGAATTTCACATTCATATTTAAAAAAAACGAGAGGTACGCTGTAACGCACCTCCCGTTAAATCTCTATCAACCCCAGGGTTTCTCAGCAGCAGCGTTCTTACCGACTGCCCTTCCAAAAACGATACAGTCTGTCGTCCCATTTCCTCCCAACCTGTTTGTGCCATGGACACCACCGGTTACCTCCCCGGCCGCATAAAAATGCGGAATAATATTCCCTCGGCGATCGATAACCTCGCCCGTTGTCCCTTTGGTTCTCAACCCTCCCATGGTGTGATGGGCACCTGCCTGCGTGGGGCTCGCATAGAACGGAGGCTTCTCAACCGGCTTCAGATTCGTGAGCTTCTTGCCGAATTCCTTGTCTTCACCCTTTTTTGCAAATTCATTGTATTTTCTCACAGTCTCCACGAATGCATTTGGCGGCACATCAAACTTCTCCTGAACTGTCTTGGCCAGCCCTTCCATCGTGTCAGCCTTGAATATTAAACCGTCCTTGACGAACCTTTCGATCATTTCGAGTTTGAACCTTTTCTTACACCGATCATCAGCCACCCAGAGGAGGACTTTCTTGGGTTGCTGCAATAAGGCTTCTGACATCACATCCCTTCTCTGGTCTTCGGCCACAAACCTCACCCCTTTGGTGTTAATGAATATGGCGGAGTCGATGCCCAGATTGGCCAAGGAACCGTATTTCTTGGTGTAATAATTACAGGCCATGAGCAACTGGATATAATCCATACCGATGACATCCGCTCCCTCGTCTTCTGCGAATATGATGGCTTCACCCGTAGCCGAGGATACATTCGTCGTTGGCATATCTGTCGTGAGCCTTGGATCATATTTTGACCTCATCTTCACATCAGCAGAAAAACCACCCGTAGCTAAAACGACCGCCTTTTTGGCTTTGAAATAGAGTTTTTCGCCTTTATGCTCTACCTCAACGCCTAAGATCATTCCCTCCAAAGGTTTTTCCCTGACGATCCCAGTGAGCTTGTGCCCGAGGAGTATGGGGATATTCCTTTTGTCCGCCTGATCCTTCAGGACCTTAACAATGGCTGCGCCCCGGCCACTTTTGATGGGGTCATGGCTCCTCGGGTAAAGAGCGCCGACCACCGCGTAGACAGTAGGCTCAAACTCGACTCCCATTTTTTCGAGCCATTTTAATCCCTCTGTAGCATTTTCTACTAAGTATCTCACCTTTTCAGGATCTCCCCTGTAGTCTCCACCCTCGATCGTATGTTTATAATGAAGATCTATGGAATCTTCTATGTTCTGCTTTTTCTGGCGTTCAGGGTCAACGGCATTATATGCTCCGCTGGCGATGATCGAATTTCCTCCTAGGAACGGATTTTTTTCCAAAATAATAGCTTTGCTCCCTGCATCATGCGCCTCTATGGCTGCCGCCAGCCCGACGTAGCCGCTACCAACCACCACGACCTCTGTTTCTTTGTCCCATGCCTTGGGAATCCCAATCGCCCTCAGTTCCCATGGGAACAATGGGTCGCCCACAATCACCCCGCCAGCCACAGCTGCACCGGCTCCCAGGAACTGCCTTCTCGATACCCCTAAAAATTTCTTTTTCTTATCATCTTCATTCATGCTCTTTCCCTCCTTTCTCATTTGATCTTTAAATTTTCCCCTCATTCATCCCCCCTTTCTTAAATGTTCTTATTTTTATTGGGGGTTGTCGATCAGAATTACAAGTTGAAATCTACATCTTTTCATCGTTTCCGTCAATCGGCGATTGAAGTGACTCGGAAATAAGGATGTGGAGAGCAGGTCTTCAAATTAAATTTGAGGGCAGGCAATCGTAAGAAGGCATTGATCGAAGGCGTATTCTTAGGATAGGCGATCTGGCCTGAATAAGACTTAACCTGAGACACACTGCCAAACCATTAATGACGAGATGGGAGATGAAGTATTTGGGTGATACACCGCTATTTTATTGGGAGAAAGGCGATTGAATAAGGAGCCAATCCTTTTTGATGACGGGAGGAGAATTTCTTAATCAGGCTAGCTATTCGAGAGAATTGATCTCCGGGGAGGGTATAAGGAATGATGAGCACTCCACAATGGGGGCGTTGGTCATTGAAGAATCGAACCGTAAGCTTAATGAAATCATCCCTGTTTCTGGTTACCAAACACCTTTTCTCTGTGGCTGCAAAGTCGAGTTGCCTTTGATCTGATGCCTCGCACATCCCGGCCTCATGAGCACTGAGTGCGTCAATTCCACCTCTTCTAAGTATTTCGGCAATCTTAGGGCTGAGGTCTTCATCCAGGTAAAACTTCATGAGGACGACCTCATAAAGGGATAACGCTCTCGAACCTTCTCATCATTCCATTGTTCATTCTGTTTAATGAGTCGGTCAATTTCCTGGGGATAGATCATATAATATCCAAGGGCCGCTTTGAGCTGCTCCGCGGATAGCCAATGATATGCCTTGTGCAGCCTTTTGAAATCCTCCTTCATGCTTTTGTAAGCGGCAATCACTTCCCAAACTTCAATCCCTGTTCCCGCCACTCGCGCTCTTCTTCCACCGGTCCCTTCGGCAAACAATATCCCTGGACAGCGCCTCATCTTAATGGCCTCTTGCAAGAGATCCTTGGTCACGTTTGAGAAATCCTGCCCTGTCTCTTTGGCCATTTGCTCAATTTCCTTCATGGTCTCGGGCGGGAGACGTAAGCTCTTCTGAACACCTGCCATAAAAACCTCCTATGGTTGTCTGTTGTTCACTATATTACATTGTCCTACAGTGAATGTCAAGTGTGAATGAGAATAGATAGATTTGGGGGTGGGCAGGCAATCGTAATAAGAGCGGATGGGCAGTTTCATCTCGGAGCCACGAGAAGCGGCATGATGCAAAACACCCCGAGCATCACATAGTAAACCGTCCCCGACACAGGGTCTCGGCTTGTAAGATACTCACTGATCGAGAGACCCCGAAGCCAGAGCACAAGCGTAAATTCCGCGACCAGCATGAGGCCAAGGCCGACGCAACCCATACCAAGTCGGCTTGACAGTTTGGGCGGCACAGCGAGACGCCGAACGATCCACCGCGCTACCAAGATGGTGACTACGAACATGATGGGCGTTTCCATCAGCTCAGCTATTCTCGTGCCAAAACACGGGACGATCCACAGGATGCGAAGGGCTCCAAGCACGAAGCCCGCTCCGAATACGAGCGCGAAATAGAGTGCACCAGCTTTCAGAATCTGCATACCGGCTTTCTGCCTCCCGGGACGGATTGTCTCGCCCTCCTCAAACCTTCTATTTGATGGGCCACTCCCCTCTCTCTTTCAGGACATCCCGGTAGACTTGAAGAGCTTCATTCACAGCAGGCATTCCCCCATAGGGAGCCAACTGGAAAAAGATCTCGGTCATTTTTCTTGGGTCGCAGCCAACATTCAAAGCAGCGTTTAAGTGGAGTTTCAATTCATCCGTGGCCCGTAGCGCAGCCAGCATGGCACATGCGGCCATCTGCCTTTCGGGGAGAGTCAAAACCGTTCTGGAATAGAGCTTGCCGGTGATAAACAGAGAAAAATCGTTGGCAAGATCTCTGTCAAATTCCTTCCACGTCAGATAAGGGGGATCCATCTTGATCCCTTTACCGAATAGTTGATTCGCTGTCTCTTGAGTCTTTTTCTTTAATTCGTCATTCATGATAGGAGCCCTCCTTCAATCGTTCACTTTTGCAGGTTGCCTTCTGGAATGAGGCATCGAAGATTCCGTCTTTAATTTTATGAATAAGAACTTACTAAATCACGTAGGGGACGTCAATGCGAAATGGAATGAAATAGGGTTTGAGGCTCACATCTTCACTTGTCATTTATTCTGGTTGAAGTGCTTGAAGGTATCGATCGAAGGCGTATTCTTGGGACAGGTGATCTTGCTGATTGGCTCGAAAAGAAAAATGGATTAGTTAGAGAATTGCGGAGCGCATAGAGCATAGCACTGGAGTTTTGAAAAACAAAAGCGGGGTTTTAAAGAAAAAGAGAGCTAACTAATGAGGTTTTTTTTATTCTTCCGTCATCACGTCATCGGGAAGTTCATCGGTATCATCGGCTGTAATAGGAAAATGCCGGGAAAGTAAAACCCCTATCCCCTGGATGGCCTGGGACAGGGCCTCGCAAGCACGACCCTCTCTAATCCCTCTGGAAACCTCATTTGCATACCGGTTCAGGGTCTCTTGATCCATCTTCTCGTAAATGCCTCTATCCGCAAGAACCCAGACTTTCCTTTCGAGAAGGGAGAGGAAAAAGAGGACCCCTGTATTCTTCTTCGTCCTATAAAGCCCTCTCTCAAAGAAAGCCCTCTCAGCCCTCAGCCGGACGGCTTCCTCTTTTCTTCTGATTCCAATGAAGAGTTTTTTCAATGCCTCCACTCTTATAAAAAGAAACCAGCATGGGGAAAAAAATAAGAAACTCAAGGGAATATAAGACCAGATGGAGGATTCAAAAAAGAGAATGCTCAAGATCAGTGACAAAAGGCTCCCGAGAAGAACACTACCGAGGACCTCTGCCTCAATGTAGTGATCGCTATGGTCAACCACCATGACAACGATTTCGCCAATCGTCCTGGATTCGACCTCGTGGGTAGTTGCCTTCAGTTTCTCTTTTTCTTCTACAGTAAAAAATCTTTCTGCTTTTAAATGCGCCCTCATCACCAGTCTCCTGAGGCCCCGCCTCCCCCAAAGGAGCCACCACCGCCTCCGATGGAACCTCCACCCCCGAAGAAACCTCCTCCGCCGCTGAAACCACCACCCCCTGTGGAGTAACCACCTATCCCTGATCCATAGAAAAACCCACCCCCGCAACGATGGCTTCTAGGACCACCCCTTTGAGAACCTCCTAAAGAAAAGAGATGGGGCAAAAAGAAACCTGCACCAAAGCCGCATAGGGTCAAAAGAATAATGAGGGGGATATTGATGGCGGAGATGATAAGATAGACAAGCGTAGGAAGCCCAATGGCTCCAATCGCTCCACCGAGAACACGAGAGACACTCCCCACGATAAGCGTAAAAACAGCAAGAAACAGGAAGATGCTGAGGAAAGGGGGAATGTTTTTCTGTCCGCGTCGGGCCGGCCTTTGCTCGGCTTTGAATTCGCCCCGTGTTCCATCGATCAATGCAGAGGCGCCCGTCATAAAACCTCCGTCAAAATCTCCCTGCTTAAATCTCGGTTTGATGACCTGATCGATAATTCTTCCTGCCATCAAATCTGTTAACCTTCCTTCGAGGCCTCGGCCGACCTCGATCCTGATCTTTCTTTCCTGTTTGGAGACGATGAGGAGGATCCCATTGTCCTTCTGCTGTTGTCCAATCTTCCAGGTGTCCGCGACTTTGATGGAGAACTCTTCAATGTTTTCCCCTCCGAGGGAGGGAATGGTAAGAATAACGATCTGAGTTGAATCCGATTGTTCAAAGGTCCTCAGCTCTCCCTCCATCTTTGACTTCGCGGAAGGACTGATCATCCTTGCATAATCGTTGACATAGCCCTGGAGCCTTGGGACATCAAGACCATAAGCAGCAATAGGCAGACAGCAGAGCAACAAAATAAAAAATGAAAAAATCTTTTTCATATCAGAATTTCACCTGGGGGGCCTTTGCTGCCCCAGCCTCGGCCTTAAAGGGCTCCTTCAGACTCAGATGAAGTAACAAATTGTTGGTCAGGTTGTTCGGAAATACCCGGATAGAGGTATTGAAGACTTCGACCACCTTGTTATAGCGGGTCCGTGCAACATTGATCCTGTTCTCCGTTCCCTCCATCTGGTGCTGGAGGTCCTGAAAGTTCTGGTTCGCCTTGAGGTCAGGATAGCGCTCGACGATGACCATCAGCCGCGCAAGGGCACTGCTCATCCCGACCTGGGCCTCCTGAAATTGTGAGAAGGCCTTGGGATCATCAATGATATTTTTAGGTACCTGTATCGCCCCCACCTTCGCCCTTGCCTCCGTGACCGCGGTGAGGGTTTCCCTTTCATGCTTGGCATAGGCTCTTACGACCTCAACGAGATTGGGGATGAGGTCATTTCTTCTCTGATAGGATGCTTCAACATCTCCCCATGCCGCCTTGACCACCTCCTCATTCTTCTGCATCGTGTTATAGCCGCAGCCGGAGAGCGCAATAAGGATAAAACTGGACAAAACCAAGTTTAGAAAAAACATTTCTTTTTTCATCTTTTCCTCCTGATTGAAATTTGGAGAACTCTAAGGGAGTTTGGGATCAGATTCTCCCCCCATCTACCTGTAGATTAGAAATTTCATCACTTTGGGTGAAGAGATTAACCATCCATTTTATCGAGTGCAATGACTACGTCTTCCATCATGCTATATAATAATGGAAGAAGAATTTCGTTTCAAGCTTGCAAAAGAGGAGGAAAAAGATCTAAGTCAAAGGCGCGGTGGACGTCCATCATTTTATAAATTCCTTCTTCTCATTAGTTACGCTTGGTTGCGGAAACTTCATTTCGAATATTGGCTCGAAAAGAAAAATGGATTATTTAGAGAATGACGTAACCGTGGCCGTAACTTAATGAATCTTCATTAGTCGAGAATGATGAAACCATCATGAAAGAATAAAGCAGGAATTAAAGAGAACAGACCCGGGGAGCGATCAGCGGTTAGTATCGAGCTCTTTTTCCCCTTCGTGAATCAGTTTCTTTTCCTGGTCCGAGCCCGAACGAGAAATGCTCGTGATGAAATAGAGCAATCCCACCAGGAAGAGACCGAGGAGGAGAATGCCGAAAACCAGTTTCGGCTTCCGGTACATAAGGTAGAGGAGAACCAGCGCAAGACCGATTACGATAATCACATGGTTCTGAGCAAAGGAAAGAATGCCGTCCATGAATCGTGAAAAATCCATAGAGCCTCCTTGCCAAAGACATTATACCACATCCTTTCGATTTATACTGCTTTAAAAAACCCACTGGAGTTTCTAAAAAGCAAAAGCGGGCTTCTAAAGGAAAAAGCTAACCCTATTAAGGTTAGCTTTCTTGTTCTCCTTTGCTAACGACCTTAGCTTACTGAGGAGTGAATTATTTTAATTACAGATGCCTGACTCCAATCTCAAATTCTCAACAATTATTTTTCTCTTTCTTTCTTAACGCTAAAGATTCGGCGATGATCCTCTTCACCCTTCCTAACAGCAGCACCCTCCGAATTTGCACAGCTCATCTTCCAGATCGCAATATCCCTCACGAATGGAGGCGCGCACTTTATTATAAAAATCTGGCGAGAATTCTTTCATGCCGTGAACCGTCCGGCCATGTTCCAGGACCTTCTCATAGAGTTCTGCTTCTGTCTCCGCGCAAGCTGTAAAAGTGCACTCAGACCCAAAGTCTTTGCAACTAATCATTTTGTCCATATAGAAACCCCCTTTCTTAATATAAGGATAATCATCATTTTCTGGGATTCAAGGGCGATATAAATTATTGTAATGGGGGTCTGAAATGATGCATTTCAGGTTAAATTCTAAACCAATCACTACCAGCCTGACCGTGTTACATCTCTTTTAGGACGCGTCGGGCGGAGGGGCTCCGGCTTCATCGTCCGCGGCCTTGGTTTCGTCGCGCAGATCGGCCAGCAGTTTTGAATGGCGAGAGAAATACCACAGGGCCGCGCACACCAGCAGGAGAACTCCTACTGCAGCAGCGATGTAGAGCGGTGTGTTTCGGCCTGTCAGCTTGAACACGCCACTGGCTACCAGCGTGAACGGGATGGCCTCGGGCAGAATCCCGAAGGCCGTCCCCAGCAGAAAGTGGCGGTGTCGGATGGGCGACAGCGCTAGCAAAAAATTGATGACGAGTCCGCTGATGGGAAGCTGGCGCACGGCAAAGACCATTAGCGCCGCAGAATGTCCGTGGAAATGCTCTTTGAGCCGCCCGACCCGCGGCCAGTGGCGAAGGACGAAATCTCGGCCGCCCCAGCGCACAAACAGAAACAGGGCATAATAACCGGCCAGTGTCGCCACTTGCGTCCACAGCAGGCCGTGCCAGAATCCGAACGCCAAGCCGCCGATGGGACAGAACAGCAGACGCGGCATGCCTGCGGCCACCAACACGAAAACAATCCCCATCCATGCCGCCGGCCCCACCCACCCCAGCGACAGCAGCCAGTATTTGACGCTTTGGATGTTGCCGAGATACTTCCGCGCCGGCGTGAAATACACCAACGCAAACGCGGCCGCCACCACCGCCAGCATGATCAGCGGTTTCCACGCAAAATCTGCCATCCGGGATTTCGGGGTATGGCTCTGAGCAGTCGTCATACAACTGGATCGTCAACAAAAGAATCTTTTTGCATCTATGATATCGAAAGGAATGATCTTGTCAAATCATTTTAATTGACTCGATTTCGATTGGAAAGGTTTTATCGTAAGACGAAATTTAAAAATCATGTTTTCAGGAAGGGGGTTTGGGAATAGGAGGTGGCCTACCAATCAATGTTTGACAGGTGATGCTAAAAGGTGTAGATTTTTCCCGAAATAAACAATCGACGTTCGTTAAAAATCAATCAAAAATAAATGGTCAGTTTACATTGACCGGGGGACAAAATATCTATCAATGGTTGCAGGAGCCTCATGGTGGTTGGGCAGCCGTTTCGTAAGCGGAGGTGTCTGTCGTGAGCAGTGTCAGGGCCAGGATCTCCGGACTGCTTCCTGAGGAGTTGAAAGCCGCGATCCAACCCATTCACATCTGGATACGAAGGATAATCAAGAGGGGCCAGTTTGATACCTCATCAGGACTGGGGATACAGTCAATGGGTGGCTTCCAGGTTGCGTATCGAAAAGGAACCGCAGATGAGAGGGTTCTTGGACACAGTTTCGACCATGACATTTTCTTCTCAGGAGTCCCTGAATACGAACCCGCCGACGACCATGTGATCATCGACGTAGGCGCACACATTGGCACCTTCTCGCTCCTGGCCTCGTCCAGGGTTTCCCTCGGCAAAGTGTTTGCGATTGAAGCCTCCGAAGACTCCTCCAATCTCCTGCGGATCAATGTAGCGTTGAACACCGCTACAAACGTCTCCGTGCATCATCTCGCCCTCTCAGATAGACGGGGAAAATGTACGCTCTATCATGGTACGGGCACTTGGGGGCACACCGTAGTAAAGCCGCTCTCTGCTAAAAGGGAGACTGTAGAATGCTACACCTTGCCAGACTTCCTGGAAAGCAACGGCATAGATTGATGCCACTTCATGAGGCTCAACTGCGAAGGTGCGGAGTTCCCCATACTACTGAGCACCCCAAGCAGCGTTCTGCAACGATGCCAAATCATCCTGGTGCTCTATCGCTGTGACTTGTGGCGTAGCAACACGGAGGCAGATCTGTTATTTTACTTCCAATCGAGTGGGTTTAATACGACGCTCCGCAACCGGTCCGGGAAGCGCGGTTGGATTATTGCTACACGTGCCATGTCAACCGAATCTTAAGAAAAATCATGTTACACGGAGCGCACGGTGTCTAGAAGGAAAGCAGTCGAACGGACAAGGGACTTTCGGTTTAATGGATGATTGTGAAAAGAAGAGAAAAAAAGAAGGAATTAAATTCTCTCCCCCCATCCGCAAAATGAAAAACCATAAAATCATCCTCTCCCTCTGTTTGATTTTAGTCATCCCTTCTATCTCCTTTTTCCCTTCTCTAAAAAATAATTTTCTCAACTGGGATGATCCGCAATATGTAACCGAAAATAAAATGATTATGGAATGGTCCTGGAGAAACATCGAAACCATTTTTGATAGTATCTATATGGGACATTACCATCCTCTGACCCTCCTCTCTTACTCGCTGGAATATCGATTCTTTAAGCTCAACCCCTTTGCCTACCACCTCACAAACCTGATCCTTCACCTCATGAACGGTCTGCTGGTCTTCTGGCTGATTTGGATGCTCAAAGGCGGAGTATTGACCTCCCTCGTGGTCTCTCTTCTTTTTGGCATTCACCCTCTTCATGTGGAATCCGTGGCCTGGATCTCTGAGAGGAAGGATTTGCTTTGCTCGTTCTTCTTTTTGGGATCGCTGGTCGTTTATCTCACTTATCTAAAAACCCGTGGGAGGAGGTCCTATTTTCTTTCGTTGTTTCTATTTCTCTTGTCCCTTTTGTCTAAGTCCATGGCGGTGACCCTCCCCCTCGTATTGGTCCTGTGCGACTATCTGCTTGATCGAAAATTTGATCGAAAGTCTCTGATCGAGAAGATCCCCTTTTTGGTAATGGCCTTTATTTTTGGGATCATTGCTTCCTTCGCCCTGAGATCCTCGGGGATGGTGGACCCAAAATCCTCATTCTCGTTTTTTAAAAATCTCTTCATTATGAGTGATGTCTTAACATCTTATTTTTCTAAATTAATCCTCCCCGTCAAACTTTCCTGTCTATACCCACCCATTCAAGAGATCGGAGGCGTATGGTCTTACGTTTATTTAACGACGATCATAGGATTTTTAATCGCAGGGATCCTTTTGGGCAAATATAACAAAACGATCACCTTTGGCACTCTTTTTTTCTTCATCACCATTTTACCCATTCTGCCCATAAAGATAATGGCGGATCGTTATATTTACATCCCCTCCATAGGAATATTTTTTATTGCAGCAGAGGGTTTTTATTGGGTATACCGAAGTAAGCTGGAACCTACAAAAATAGTGAAACCCATTCTTGCCATCCTTTTGATCGGAATCCTTGGTACATTTTCTTTTTTAACCTGGGAGAGATGTCAGGTTTGGAAAGACAATATGAGTTTATGGAACAATGTCTTAAAGAATTATCCAAATGTCCCGGTAGCCTACAACAATCGAGGAGAAGCCTATCTTCGCAGAGGAGACTACGACAGGGCGATTTCTGATTATAATCAAGCATTAAGTATTGATCCAAATTATAAAACCGCCTACTATCTCTACGAAAATCGAGGGACCGCCTATCTCCTAAAAGGAGATTATGAAAGGGCGATCGCTGACTATGATCGGGCAGTAAGGATCAGACCAAACTATGCACTCGCTTACCATAACCGAGGGACGGCCTATCTTTACAAGGGAGACCCTGAAGAGGCGATTGCCGATTTCAATAAAGTCCTTGAGATCAACCCGGAATACGCTGAGGCCTACTTCAACAAGGCTATCGCTTGTGAGAAAATTGGGCACTTACAGGAAGCACTTGAAAGCTACAGGGGTTTTATAGAGAATGCTTTGCCTCAATATGCTTCCTATATTAATTATGCAAGGAAGAGGATCCGTGAGCTCTCAAGATAAATAGCATCAAGGAGCTTTACTCCTTGGCTTTCAACCCGTCTATCTGAATCAAAGGACATATTGCTTCGCCATCATTTCTTCCGATAGACATAATGGCATCTCGTTCGATCCACAGGGGTCACTGCTCCCGCCACAAATCCTCTGATAAAGAATGTTAGCCTCAGCCACCTGTGTGGGTTGTTACCAAAACTGGCAGCCATTTGAGACAACCCGAAGGCCCATCGCCATGCCAGACGCAGGAGAACCAGAATAATAGACCAGTGTCCACATTTGAAGTGTTTCGCAAACACTGCCCCTGTTCCTTGCCAATAACCATGAATGAGTGTCAAGCCCTGCTTCCAGGTGCGAAATCCATAATGGACTACCAAAAAATTGGGAGTTTCGTAGATGAAGTAGCCAGCAAGCAAGGCCCGGATGATGAAGTCAGTTTCTTCAGCTGCCTTAAAAACTGTACCTGCCCCAAGCATCTCATCAAAACCACCGAGTACCTCCCAGACGCTTCGTCTTAATCCCATACAGGCTGAGATACCCTCCACCCGATGTTTTTCGCGAATGCTGTGGGCCATAAATGGCTCGTCTCGCACATAGGCCGGAACAAATCCAGCAGTGCGGTCGTGTGGACCCGGCAATGTATTACCCAATACGATCCCAACGCGGTGATCAAATGTAAAGGCGGTTACTAATTCCCGAAGCCAATTTTTTGGCGTTTCGCAGTCATCGTCAGTGAGCGCGATGAACTCGCTCTGTGTGTGACTGATTCCAAGATTGCGTCCAGCAGAAAGCCCTCTGGTAGGAGCCCTTAAGTAATGAAATCGGGAATCGTCTAAAAACGGCCGTAAAGATGCCTCCGTCGTATCATCCTCGCTCTGGTCAATGACCCTCAGTTCAAAATGAGGATAATCATTCAATAGAATCGTCTTGATCGTCTTTTTGACGCTGCCACCTCGATTTCGAGTGGAAATCACGACTGTTACTTTGGGCTGATCTGTTTTATCCATCCTCCTGATCCTGATAGTTACAAACTCAAGAATGTTTCAAACCTCTTGAACCGCGCATCCTATCGAACAGTCTAACAAGCCTTGTGCGCACTTTTTTAGGAATCAGCCAAATAACGGTATGGGCAAGAATATCAATGAGACTAGGTTTACCATTTCTATAAGCCTCCCATAAAAGAAGCCAGAACGCCTTCCACTCTTTCACTTGTGCAGCAGTTAAACTTACCTGTGTCATGATGAACGACGGGTAAGCCCGCGGTGTGAGCAGATGCCTGTTGGTTTGAACCCAAGACAAAGAATATCGCCAACCAATAGTAGTACTTATTCTTCTGCGATTATCTTCCATATGCCAAATGACCAGTGGAGCAGGGTCCGACAGAAATTCTACACGAACGCCTTCCAAGGTGCTTGCCCGTAAAAGCCAGTCCCAATCTTCATGTGCCTGGAGATCACCTCTGAAGGGAACCTTTTGTAAAAGTTCTCTCAATGTAAGAATCGTAGGGGTTGGCACGAGTCCTTCGCCTCCGAAGAGGCTGCTTTGGCAAAATAGGTACTCGCTCAGAGGCTCGTTTGGCCTTGGATATCTCCGGGGCCAGATTAAATCTCCTGATTCATTCCGAGAAATTAGTCGACAAGAAATAATCGGATAGGGATGGTGCGATCGCTGCGCCGCCTTGTACTGGAGCTCAAGTTTCTTGGGAAACCATTCATCATCATCATCCAAAAAAGCTATCCATTGACTTCGGGACGCAGCCACTCCGGCATTGCGAGCACCGCCTGCCCCAAGATGGACAGGGAGCGTTTGAACTCTCAGCCTAGGGTCATCGATCAGGCGGAGCATCTCTAACGTTGCTTCATCAAGACCATCTATAATAACAATCACCTCGATCGCATCGAGAGTTTGAGCGAGGACACTACCCACTGCCCTGACAACCAGGTTGGGTCTATTTCTTGTAGGAATGATAACGGATACCAGAGGCTCAGTTCGTTCCATATCTAAGAAGTGGGGCAGAAATCCCATTCGGAATATTTGTTCATTGTGATCAGAACCTACAAGATCTATCTTGTTCTGAAGTCAACAATCTTATTGTAGATCCAGCCAATGGCTGCACCACACAACGTCCCGAGAGCAAAGCCGTAAAAAAACCCGACGATGCTTCCTAAAAATGAGACCTCGTACCCAATAAAAAATTGACCCAGAAGTTGTAAATGGGGACCCACGACATATTTTCCATCCGGGGTCATCTGGCCACCCTTTATTAAGAGCCAATTGGTTCCGATGAAGATGACAAGACCCATCAGGATTCCGATAACCAATCCCAAAATCTTAGCATTCAGGCGAAGGATACCCCTCAGCAATTTCTCATCGTTTTGAATTCTTTCAACACCCATTTCGACGCTCCGTTGTTATACCCCACCAGTATGGGGTCCAAGGGTTCTAGGAGTCAAGGGTTCAAGGGAATGAAAAAAACTGAAGTAATCACTTGCCCCCTTGAACCCACAAGCCCTTATATCCTAAACATTTTTCAATGCATCATCTTGGAACAGGTATTTCTTATTATTCCTGTGGGGACAACCAACTAGAAATGGTCTAAGAAGTCCCTGAAGGTTAACAATTCCGCTTTTCTTTTTATCCGATAGATATAGTAAGCAATAAAAAAGTTTCTGAGATAGGCGAAGAGCCAACCGAACAGGAATCCCCAAAAAAACCCATAAGCCATGCCAATAAAAGCCCCTTTCACCGTCACCGTGTATCCAAAGAAGTATTGATTGAGAAGCTGGAGATAAAAACTTATAATTCCGCCCTTGACCACCAACCCAATCGTGGCAAAGAAAATGAGAAGACCGCAAACCGATCCTGTGGCGGTAGCCAGTCCTAATTGATCCATCCTGGAAAACACACCCGGAAGGAGCTTCTCTAAAGCAGCTTCTTCACCGGGTTCCAAGATCATTTCCTCATGGTATTCCTGCTCCACGTTGATTGCCCATAGGTCATGATTCGCCCCGAGAATATTTTCTGCAGATAGCATAGCGGTCAGCATGGAGTGGTCCTGGTTATTGTATTTATGCATGCCGTTTCGGCCCACCAGTTGGAGATTGTCAAACCCATTGAGGAAGTGTCGCACTACATCGATTGACTTCTGGTAAGTGGAATCGTAAATCGGGTAAGCTTTTGGCATTCGCACAACAATACCCTCCTCGACATCGTTTTGATTCACCAGACCTAAGATTGACAGTTCCCTTTTCGCAAGTTCGATTAATTGGTCATCCGGCATGTTCCAAAGGCAATCCCCTTCAAAGCAAAAATATTCCAAACCCAAACACGTCTTATTGGGGTCAGGAACCATGAAGGGGCTCCAGTTTTTGAAGTTCTGGATTCTACCGACTTTCACTTCAGGATCGTGTATGTATATCCATGTATCCGGGAAAACCTCTGGTTTGTTAATAATGAGAGCGACCGTCAGAAAGTCTCTGTACTTAAGATCATTGGCAGCATCCAACACTTCTTTCGGTACCCCTGGTTTAAACTTTTGCAAAGCTTCTCTGAGAGGCATGCTGCTGATAAAATCTTTACCGGATAATAATTCGATTTGCCCATCTCCTCTTACTTCGAGGGCCTCTACTTTATTTCCTGACCATCGAATTCCTTCGACCTCCTTCCCCAAACAAACCTGAGAGCCGTTCTGCTGGATGATCTCTACCATCGTTCGCCACATCATGCCAGGACCCAATTTAGGATAATCAAATTCTTCAATGAGTGTTTTGATCACTCTCTTTTTATCTTTTTGACCGGGCTGCTTCTTGAGGATGGCATGTTTGAGGGCGGTCATGAGGGAGAGCCCTTTCACTCTTTGTCCAGCCCACTCGGCGCTGATCTCATTGCAAGAGATCCCCCAGACTTTTTCTGTATAGGTCTTAAAAAAAATTTTATAGAGACGTTTCCCAAAACGGTTTGAAACCCACTGTTCGAAGGTTTCCTCCTTCCTGGATGGAAATAATTGAGAGGTGAGATAACTGAAAGAAATGAGAATGCTGTTCCATATCCCTAACCCCAGCAAAGCGTTCAATGGGCGAAGAGGATAGTAAAAGAATTTCTTGTTGAAATAGATTCGCGAGAGTCTATGGCGTCGGAGTAAATCTTCACCCAGCACTTCCTTCCAAATATTTTCAACAGACTTCACCTTGGTGAAAAAGCGATGTCCTCCGATATCAAAATAATAGTTCTTGTAATTAATCGTTCTTGCGATTCCGCCCACCGTTGGGCCTTTCTCAAGAACAATCGATTGCACCCCCGCCTTGGAAAGCACATAGGCGGCAGTCAGACCCGCCGGGCCAGCACCAATGATGACGACAGGAGCATGTGGCATCAGCGACACTCCGGAAATTGGGCGCGGTCACGTAATCCTTTCGTGGCGGCTGACAAACTTGGCTTTGGGGATCGATGCCTGGAGAGAAGAAACCGGCCTAAGCCAATGGCGAAGGCTGAACCACTGTAGAAATAGTAAAACCAATGCCATGGGAGAGTCCGTATCATAAACCATAAACCCCGCTTTTGCAGGAAGAAACAATACACCGGTGCATTGATGATCAGGAGGGACAGGATCAATATGCAGGCGATGGCAAAGAGTCCGGGCCACCACAAGCCTCCGATCAATGCGAGCAGAAGACCATAGGTCAGCATGACACTAAGGCGACTGGAAAATCGGAGGTTCAGGTCGTTGATGAATTGGCGGTCCCGTAAGATCAGCTCGGTCCATGGGAGGGCACGATCAAAGAAGTCGGATTTCGTCAAGGAAATGATTCCCCAGCGCTTTAGATGTTTGACCTGCAAACGTTTGGAGAGCCGAATGTGGTATCCGGCCCTTTTCAGCCGGTAGCCCAGTTCGATGTCTTCGACGCTGGGTTTTCTGTAAGATTCATCGAAGCCTCCAAATTCCATGAAAATCTGACGGCGAATGGCTCCACAACCGGCCCAAAAAGTGAAGGCCTCTTCCCGTGACATCTGATGAACATAATGATGGATTAGATTCTTATATTGCGATAGGAAATTCATCTCTCCCGGCTCGTCATCATAGGAACCGAAAAGAGCAGCTAATTGAGGGTTGTTGTTGAAAGTAGACTTAACCTTGCTGATGGCGTCAGGAGGGATCACGACGTCTGCATCGATAAAAAAAAGGATATCCCCCTGAGCGGATTGTGCCCCAAGATTGCGTGCATGGGCAGGTCCTTGGGGGACAGGGATGTTCAATACTTGGGCGCCGAATTCCTCAGCGAAATGCCAAGAACCGTCGGTGTCGCCATCCGCGACCACAATGATTTCATTGGCAGGAGGAACAGCGGCCGCAATGCTTGAAAGGCACCTGCGGAAATTCTCGCCGCCATAGTGCACCGGTATAATCACAGAGAGAGTAAGTTCGTTAAGGAAATGTTCCATCCCATGAAACTTTTTAGGATTGGGTGAGACGAATCGGTCTCGGATATCAGCCAGTTAAAATCTCGATGATTGGAGTTTGTGCTTTAAGTAATACCCCTTGCGTTTTTCCCAGTTAATCTTCCTGGAAGAAATTTTTACACAGGAAGCCTGGGCATTGTCAAGCAATTTATTGGAGATTTCTGGTTTTATCAGAAATCTCTGTAATCAAGAGAGCGTAAAGTAGTTTTTCAGAGCTCTCTATTGCCTATCGAAACCTGAATGTTCTCCCCATCTCTTAAAGAAAGACCGCTTGGGAATAATGGGGAGGGGACAGAAATATTTCCTATTTTTTGCTTGACAAGATTCAGAACATCGAAATATAATTGAAAACTAAATGATCTGGGAGAGAATAAGCTAAAAAATTATAAATAGAACAAGGAGGAGGGACAATATGAAAAAGGTAATTCTTTTAAGTTTAATGATGCTTCTTGGCTTGCCATTCGCCGCTTATGCGGCACCTGTTGGGGGGCCACCAGTACAGGGACTTACTATTGGTTTTGGTCAAGATTTTATCGTTGATAGGGAATTTAAACCCACACCGGTTGTTCTTCCTGTGGCAAGGGGAACAATAGGAACTGGCGGGTGTGACATCAGGCATATGTATCGGACGATGTTGCAAGTGGGTTACGGGTTATTTGACTTTTTAGAGGTTTATGTAAAGCTTGGGGGAGCTGGTTTTAAATTTAGGACTGATATAGAAGATACATTCGGTTCCCCTGTGGGGGATGCTGTCATCCATACAAAAATGGGTTTTGCTTATGGGGGAGGGGTGAAAGCTGCTTATGAGTTTAAAGATGGGCCGGCGAAGGGTTTATTAATCGGAGCGGATCTGCAGTATTTAAGGCACAGGCAAAGGTATCATGCTATGCTTTTGGATGATGTAGGCCCCGACAGTTCCTCAGGGCATGTAACTTTTCAGGAGTGGCAAATTGGTCCTTTTGTGGGTTACAGGATTATGAATTTTCTCCCTTATGTGGGTATGAAATATTCGAATGTGTGGTTGCAATTTAGTGGAGGGGGAGAGAACAATAAGTTTAAGGCGGATGATCATTTTGGTGGGTTTGTGGGGCTCACTTATGATATTATTCCCCGTAAATTGATGTTAAATGTTGAGGGGAGATTTATCGATGAAACAGGGATCAATTGCAACCTGATCTTCAAATTTAAATGATGCGAAACCATTACTTTAACTGCTTTAAAAAAGGCGCCTCCTTGTGAGGCGCTTTTTTTATCATGTAAAATATGATTGACGGATCGAGGCTTGACAAACCAAAATTTATAAAGGGGTAAAAATAGTTCTACTTGATCTTTATCTTTAAGGATCATCTTGTTGGTTTGAGGATTTGGAGGGTGACTCGTTAGCCCAGAGGTCATTTGACAGCGTCTGTCAGAATCAGTATCGTTCAGGATAATTGAGGAAGCTAACCTCCTTCTAATTCTCGATATATTTTATTCGTCGTTGGGGTGGGGATACCCCATTTTTCCCCGAGATCGATAATCGTGCCACCGAAAAGTTCCAATTCACTTTTACCCTTCTTCTGCTGGATGTCTCTCTGCAATGAGGTTTGTGTGTCGCGAGGAAACATCGCTGCTTTCTTGAGAGAAAGATCTACAATTCCGTCAGGCAATCTAATCGTCTTCTTCAAAGCAATGGAATAAATTTCGTTCATAATCCCGATGACCTCTTTTTTTAGCGAAGGCTCCTCCAAAATTTCTCCAAGAGTTCGATTATAGCGAGCCGAGATCAGCCCGAAACTGGCTATAAAAAGATATTTCTCCCAGATCGCTGGATTGGCATCCTCTTTCCACTCATAATCAATGGAAGATTTTTCAAACAGTCTGAATAACTCATCCGGTGTGTCATCGGGATGATCTGGGTCTTTCCCAAAGATCATTTTCCCCGGTTTTCCAACATGAACAACGACTCCTGGCTCTTCGACATAGGAAGAGAGGTAAACACAGGCGGGAAGGATCATTCCAGTTTTAATTTTACTCCGAAGTCTTTCCTGGATGTCTGCGCCATTTAAGGGAGCTATAATAACGGTATCTTCTTTTATTTGATCTCTCATGGATGTTGCAACCGCCATGAGGTCATATCCTTTAACGCAGATCAAAAAGAGGTCAATGGGGGGAAGGTCCTTTATGCTCTCCGTAGCCAGTGTGGGTCTGCAGGTTATACTTCCGAACTCAGAAGACTTAAGCACGAGTCCATTTTGTTTAATTGCCTCAAGATGCTTCCCTCGGGCTACAAAAAAGACATCCACAGAAGAATCAGGTTTTGAGGAAAAGGCATGGGCTAATTTCCCTCCGAAATAGCCCCCCACACCACCCACACCAATGACACAAACATTTAAATGGCTCATACGCTACCCCATTTCCTTTCGCAAAAGAATCTTTTCCAAACAAAACTCAAATCGCCGGTCATCTTCTAATTGCCTCTTCTTCGGACCTTTTGTTCTACCACCCTCCCGACGAAATTTCGCCTTGACCTCGCGCTCCTCCAATAGGAACCCAATCTTTTCTGGGCGAAACTCCCTGCCCATCGGACTCAGACATTTTGCTTCCTTCCCCAGCACCGTAGCTGCCAATCCCCAATCACCCGTGATGACTATATCTCCTGCTTCCGTTAGATTCATGATCTTCACATCCGCTTCCTGAAAATCGCCTCCCACCACAATAGGGTGATCCGACTCTATCTCGTGATTGAAACTGGCCACGGTCCAGACCGGAACATTGTATTTTCGTCCAAGTCTCATGCAGATCTGCAAAACAGATCTGGGACAAGCATCCGCATCGACCAAAATCTTCATAGAATCCATATTACCAAGAAAAAAGCAAAGAAGTCTGCATTAATTTATAAAATAAAAAGGGCAGAACTAAATGGCTCTGCCCTTTCGATCTTCCCTCTTTTAATAAAGAGGGGGAAGATTATTTATTCATCAAATAATCATGCATCGAGTTGGCCGCCTTTCTTCCTGCGCCCATGGCGAGAATAACAGTGGCTGAACCGGTCACGATATCTCCGCCTGCCCAAACTCCGGGTTTCTTGGTCTTTCCGGTTTCAAGGTCTGCAACGATATAACCTCTTTTATTCAGCTCCAGACCAGGTGTCTGTGTTGGAAGAAGCGGGTTGGGACCTGCACCAATGGCCACCACAGCCAGATCGCACTCTAATTGAAATTCCGATCCTTTGATGGGAACCGGCCTACGCCTTCCAGAATCATCGGGCTCTCCTAATTCCATCCGGAGACATTCGACGCCGGTGACCCAACCATTATCATTTCCTAAAAATTTTGTGGGAGCTGTGAGGAGGTAAAACTGGACGCCCTCTTCCTCAGCATGGTGAACCTCTTCGATACGGGCCGGCATCTCATCCCTTGATCGGCGGTAGATGATTCGAACGGTATCTGCTCCTAATCGAAGAGCTGTCCGGGCTGAATCCATGGCCACATTCCCTGCTCCGAACACAGCCACATTCTTTCCTCGAGCAATCGGTGTATCATATTTCGGGAAGAGGTAGGCCTTCATCAAATTGGAACGTGTCAGATATTCATTGGCTGAATAAATTCCACAAAAGTTCTCCCCGGGGACATTCAAGAACTGTGGAAGGCCTGCGCCCAATCCCAAAAAGACAGCATCATATTCCTTAAGGAGTTCATCCACGGTCTCGATCCTTCCGATAACGCAGTTGCACTCAACCTTCACACCCAACTGCTCTAAGTAGTTGACTTCCGACTGAACAATCGCCTTGGGAAGACGAAATTCTGGGATGCCATAGATCAGAACACCTCCAGTTTTATGAAGCGCTTCAAAAATGGTGACTTCATGCCCTTTAAGAATAAGATCCCCTGCCAGGGTCAAACCCGCTGGACCTGATCCTACGACTGCTACTTTCTTTCCAGTCGCAGGAACTTTCTCAGGAATGGTAACCTTTCCCTTCGACCTCTCCCAATCTGCAGCAAATCGTTCCAATCTGCCAACGGCAACGGGTTGGTCCTTCTTCCCAACGATGCACACTTTTTCACACTGGTCCTCTTGAGGACAGACGCGTCCGCAAACGGCAGGGAGACTATTGCGCTCCTTCAATTTCCGAGCCGAACCATCAAAATCCCCTTCATTGATGAGTTTGATAAAGGCCGGGATATCGATTTCTACCGGGCATCCTTCAATACATTTTGGTTTCTTACATTGAAGACAGCGACTCGACTCCAGCTGGGCCAATTCGGGCGTATATCCAAAAGGAACCTCATCGAAATTCCTCGCCCTCACCTTGGGTTCCTGCTCAGGCATTTTTTGCCTTGGGACTTTTGGTTTTTTCTCTTTCTCTTCTTTCTCTGCCATCTCAACCCCCTTATTTTCTTGCAGCCGTAAATTGTTCCATGGACACCTTCTCTTCTGGGAGATAGGCCCTTTGCCGTTTTACCAGTTCATCATAGTCGACTTCATGGCCGTCGAATTCCGGCCCATCCACACAACAAAATTTCGTT
>Ga0315282_10002386_pt1 | contig 34718 bp, 25 predicted proteins | sample YL17G07_20_MG_FD_203693 | JGI IMG/M metagenome (GOLD analysis project Ga0315282, IMG submission 203693) | Sediment microbial communities from Yellowstone Lake, YNP, Wyoming, USA - YL17G07_20 | ecosystem: Environmental > Aquatic > Freshwater > Lake > Sediment | place: USA: Wyoming | collected...
GCTCGACTACCCTCGCGATTTCCGGCGCCAGTTTGAGCGCCTGTTCCACTCGCGGCGGGATTTCGCTGACATCGCTTAGAACAATTTGAGAGCTTAAGCTCGAGGCCAACAGGTAGAGCAGTAGCAGTTGACCGGTGTAGGTTTTGGTCGCTGCCACGGAGCGCTGCTTCCCCGCATGGACGAGGAACACTTCGTCCACCAATCCGGCCATCGTCGAACGGGCTTCGTTGGTGATGCCGAGTGTGTATGCGCCCAGACGCTTCGCGGACTTGAGCACCAGGTTGATGTCCGTTCCTTCACCTGATTGCGAGATGCCCACCACCAAAGTCTGGCGAAAGTCCAGGCGCGCGCGATAGAGGGTGTGAACCGATGCGGCGCTCATTGAGACGGGGATGCCCGTGGTCAACTCGAGCAGGTAGCGTCCAAAAAGCGCGGCATTGTCGGAGGTTCCCCGCGCCACCAGGACGATGAGCCGGAAGTTCTGTTGGCGGGCGAAGTCAGCGAATGCCAGGGCGTGGTCGCGCTCGGCGGCCAGGGTGCGTTGGAGCGCCAGGGGCTGCTCCAGAATTTCCTTCATCATTTTTGACATAAGGCCCCAGGATACAGATCATTGGATTGCGTACGCTAAGAGCCGCGGACCTTCCCGCCAAGGCGGGACGGAGGTCCGCGCTACCCAACTCGCGGGCCATGGCCAGGGCGCCTTCGACGGGTTCATGCTGCAAAAGCCGCACGCGCGCGGAGGGCAGGCGCTGGCGCAAGGAACGTGCAAAACTGCGCCGCAGGTATGGGCTGGAGCGGAAAACGCCGCCAGCACAAACGACATCGAGCAAGGCGCGCCGCCCCAGACGTCGAGCCAACGCCAGAGCCAACTGGGCGAGGTCGGCGCCGGCTTGGGCGCAAAGGCGTCGCGCCACCCGATCGCCTTGGCGGGCCGCTCCCGCAACCAGAGGGAAAAGCGCGGCCACTTGCTGAGTTTCAAGCTTCTTGAGCACAATTTGTGTGATCACAGAAAGCTTCAGAGCCTGGCAAATCCTCGAGGTCAGCACGGTGTGCTCGCCGCGCCCGTCGAAATCACGCAGAGCCGCCATGATGGCCTTACGTCCCAGGTCATAGCCCGACCCGGGATCGTCAAACAAAGCGCCCCAACCGCCGGCGCGCAGGGTTTCGCCTCTTTGGTTACGCGCGTAAGCGATGGAACCTGTGCCCGAAACCACGATCATCCCCGCAGCAGTTCCCAGGGCGGCGTGCAGAGCAATCGCCGCGTCCGTCGCCAGGAGGTGGTGCCGCGCGGGGATCGCCTTGCGGAGCCACGCCAATAACGGGCGGCTCACAGCCGCTCGATCCACTCCCGCCACACCGGCGCAAACGGCCGCCAGCAAAGGTTTGCGGCGGCGTCTTCGAGCGGAGCCAGTAAGGGGAGGCTCGTCGCAAGCAGCGGGAACCTCTCGCAGGACCGCCCGCCCGGCCCGTAAGAGTTCTTTCTTGGCGGCTTCAATCCCTACCTTCAGCGGGTTCGAAGGTCCAGCCACGGCCTTGGCGAGAATCCGCCCACGCTCGTCACCCAGCCAAGCTTGGGTGCGGCTTCCACCCCCATCGATACCAAGGTAAAGAGCCATATCAGATGGCTAGCACGACCATTATGCGCGATTTGTCGTGCATATTTCCAGTTAGGCCGCTTTTGACCTTCAATTCCCGACTTGCCCCGGTTATTGATTGCTTCTCCACTTGACAAGACATTTTGCACAGCGTCTAATGGTCCAGGGGGCCGAGAGTGGGTGACTATTTTTCAGACGCCCGACTCCTCATTAACGGTGATAAAGGCAGCCGCGCCATATTTTCAATCTCTCAGTAAGCCAACCAGCAAACCGCGCCGTGTACTCTCATCACATCGCGTTGGGGGTCACCCTCTGCCCGAGTGCCGGGGGCATATTGTCGGCCATGGGTTGAAGTCGTCACAGATCAGTTTTGAAGAGGCATTACGCCAAGTATCGGTTCGCCTTTAGTCAGAAGTCGTGGCTCGTTTTTGGAGGACGCATGGAATTGCGACGGGATCCCATTACGCAAAACTGGGTGATTCAGGAGGATGGCGAGGGCCCTTGGCCCGGATTGGCCGCTTGCCCGCTATGCCCAGGCCAGGAAGTTCTTTCCCCCCAGACGATCTACTCGCATTGGAATGGCAACGGCAGTTGGCAAGTGCGTGTCACACCTCACCTCCGCCCCCTCTACCGAATTGAAGGGGATGCGCAACGCCGCGCGGAGGGCCTCTACGACAAGATGCGCGGCTTGGGCGCCCACGAGGTGGTGGTGGAAACACCGAATCACGACGCCTTGCTTTCGCAGTTGCGGGACGAAGAGGTCGCGCAGGTTTTACGAGCCTATGTGTCCAGGATTACGGACCTCAAGAAAGACCGCCGTTTCCGTTATGTTACTGTCTTCCGTAACCAAGGCGCTTTGGCAGGACAGGATATCGAGCACCCCCACTCACAAATTACCGCCACGCCGTTCATTCCCCGGAGGGTAGTTTACAAGCTGCAATCGTTCCAACAGCATTACGCGCTCAAGGAACGCTGTATTCTTTGCGATATTTCCGCGCAGGAAATCTCCCACCAAGTGCGGACGGTCGAATGGGATGATCAATTCGTGGCCCTCTGTCCATTTGCTTCACGGGTTCCCTATGAGACCTGGATTCTGCCCCTTAGCCATCACTGTTCCTTCGAAGAGGACCTCGTCACCTGGGAGCGCCAGTTGCAATTCGCTCGCTTTCTGAAGTCGATTCTGCGGCGGCTCGAGTCAGTGTCCACCGCTTATCATCTGGTCCTTTTCACTACCCCCAACGTAGCTGCAAAATACGACCGGAAAGAACACTGGTTGACTCTGGCGGACGATTCCCACTGGCACTTCGAGATACTGCCAGCGAGCCAGCCCAAGTCCAAGTCGTATAGTGTGAAAGAGGTTTATTACAATTCCGTCCGGCCAGAACTGGCGGCGGAGGAGCTGCGCAACGCCGGTGTGTAAATTCTCTGACAATACTTAGCCTTCCTATAACCAAACCATCTCACCAGAACCGAAAGTATTTGCCAGGAGTGGCGTAGCGTGTTGCAGGTCATTCGCGCGAAAGCGGGAATCCAGTTCGTAGATAGCCCTCATCGAAGGTTCGCGGCATGGATTCCCGCTTTCGCGGGAATGACCGCACACCGATAAGGATTAGCGCTCGAAAGGGATCACCACCTGTTCAGCCCCATTTCTCCACAGCGGGCAAGGCGTCCATCCCATGGCGCCGGGCTTCATGCTCCATCAGGCGTGTCAGCTCCAATTTGGTTTCCTGCGGCAGGCGCGAGGGCCTATATTCCTCGATCAGCCGCGAAACCTCTCGCGCCGCCCGTTCCCTCAAAGTCACTCGGCCCCCTTCGAGCCATCCTCCCAGGTTGTGGCGATCAATGACCGGGCCGGGGAAAGTAATTTCCTCGCGCAGGTGGCGGCGGGTGTGGTCAGCGATCAGCAGCGACTTTTCCCGCCGCAATTCCTGGAAGAGGGGAAGCGCCGGGAAATCCTCCCGCGGCTCGAGGCCGCGCAACAGGCGGTAGGTCATGCCGCAGATCTCGTTATCGACGACCAGCTTCTCCAAGCTCAGGCAGCTTTCAAAATCCAACATCCCCGGCCCCGAGATGCTATTGATTCCCGCGAGCGCCGCCAGGAGCGCGCCCATGCCCGTCTCGAGCCCCGCCTGCGCGTCCAATTGCTTGGCGTCGCTGAGGGCAATGTAACTCTGGGTGGGCATGCCTAGGCGCTTTCCGATCTCGCTGTTGGCGCAGTCGAGCATCATGGTCTCCACCGCGCCCATGGGAGTGGTGCCGAACCGGACATCGAAGATGGCGGGCGAGCCGCCGTACAAGAGCGGATGGCCGGGATTCACGAGCTGGCTGATCACCACCCCGCTCAGGTTTTCGGCGGTTTGTTGGACAAGGCTTCCCACCAGGGTGACGGGGGCCACGAGTCCGGAAAGCGGCATGGATATCAGTTCCACCGGAATCGCCCAGCGGGCGCAGTCCACCAGATTCTGGCTGGTCACGTCGCTCCACTTGAGCGGGGCGGTGGGGCAGGCGGAGAAGATGGTCAGTGGCTTGGCTCGCAGCGCCTGCTCGTCTCCGCGCACCGCCACTTGCAAGTCCTTCATGATCTCGAACCCCGCGACCGTAAAGGCCCCGGTGATCACCGGCTTCTCGCCGTATAGCAGGCTCAGATAGAGCCGGTAGCTGTCCGAGATTTTGCCGTGAACGTCAGCGGGGATCAGGGCGGTACTCTGAGAGGCAAGGTGAAGCAGGCCGCTCGTCACCTTCACGTAGTTGACGTAGTCCGCCGTCGAAGGCCGGCGCAATTCGCCGCTGCGGTTGTCCAGAATGTTGAGCGCAGTCGAGCCGGGCGTGAAGTAAACGTTGTCGCGCTGGAAGTTGTGAGTTTCGTTCCCCAGGACATCGTAGAGTTTGAAAGAGCGGGGGACGGTATCGAGCGCCTGGTCGATGAGGTCTTCGGTAAGACGCGCGTTCCAGGTGTCTTCGTCCACCTGCGCGCCATGCTCGGTCAGCATGGCCAGCACAGGCTTGTTGTGGATCTCGATGCCAAGCCTGCCCAAGATTTGGCGCGCTTCCGCGATGATTCGATCGCTCAGTTCGTCCTCGAGCAGTCTAAGTTTTGGTCTCATACATCTCCTCACACGAGTGAGCCATACACCCCGAGGGTTTTTGCCGCGATGAATGCGACGCAGGAAGAATATAATGTTCGCGTGTCAAAGCGAAAGCACTGTTAAGGCCGCAATAATCCGCATTATTTTCGGTGAAGCAGCTAGGCGGGTACCACAGCGTTGCCCAGATTCTCAGCCCCGCAGCCCGATGGGAACGCCGAGTGTTGCCGGCGAATCCGAGCCGAGAGGGGGTAGCGCACAGTTTGTGCCTTTCAAACTCTGCCGCTCTTGACGTTGGATGATTTCTTTGTTACCAATGCGGCGGCTCTCGGGAAAGCCGCAGAGTCTCTGAAAGACGAGGCCCTGCAATGCAAGGTCGTAAATGCTTGCTTTTTAGCAAACATCTTGCTCCTTATGTAGGGGCACCCCTTGGGGTGCCCTCGGGCCTGTCTGACCGTGGGTTCTTCCAATTGATAGAAGCTCACGGTTGGCAAAGCACCAGCCGTGGTTGCCTTCTTTAACCGGATGGCGTTGGACACAGGCAACTACAGCGGGCGTAGCGGCGGCGGAACCTGTCCCGATTTGGTCGGGACGCGGCCATCGGTTAAAGCCGGAGGCTTCTCCGTCGGCTGACGGACAGAGCCGCTGCGAGTCGGCATGAGCTGGTAATTTGGAAAGCGGCGGGGCAAACCCGCCGCTATGTCGCGTCGAAGCATTTTTTCATAAAAAGGAGCATAAGCAATGAGCCTAAGTCGAAGGTCGTTTGTCAAATTTCTTGGTGTAAGCCCTAGTCTGTTTCCTTCGCTTTCATTTGCAGAGGCAAGTCCTGCCCTCGTACCTTTCCCTGCCGCGTCTGTGCCGGAAGGGTCCGACCGCCCTTTGCAACTACCGTTCCGGCACATCCATCTGGACTTTCATACTTCCCCTGCCATCACCGGTGTGGGGGAAGATTTCAGCGCGGGGGATTTTGCCCAAACGCTCAAAGACGCTTCGATCAATTCCATTACGGTTTTCGCCAAGTGCCACCATGGAATGTCCTATTACCCCACCAAAGTCGGGACGCAGCATCCGCATTTGAAGACTGATCTGTTGGGGGGAATGATTGAAGGATGCCACAAAGCCGGCATTCTGGTCGTCTCTTACATCAGCACCATGTACGACCAGCACATGTGGCGCCAGCACGGGGACTGGCGGGTTCTCGACGAGAACGGCGGCGAAGTGGGACTCGAGCAAAACACCGGCCCCATGAAAGTGGAGTTGGGTCGGATCTGTCTCAATTCCCCCATGCTGGATTACCTGGCGGCCCAAGCCGAAGAAGTCGTGAAGAACTACGACATCGACGGCATGTTCTACGACAACATGGATTATCCCTCCAGCGGCTGCTGTTGCGCCTCCTGCATGCTGGAGCGGGAAAAATTGGGCCTGCACTCGACCAAGCCCCAGGACCGCGTTAAACACGCGCAAATGGTGCTGGACCGGGCGATGAGTCGGCTTGCCCCGATCGCCCGCAACAAGAAGCCCAACATGCGCGTCTTCTTCAACGGACCCGTCGGCTACGATCGAGTTCCCTTCATCCGCGAGTGCTTGAAGCACTTTACCCATATCGAGATTGAGTCCTTGCCGGGCGGCGGCTGGGGTTACGGCTTTTACGAAATGGCCGCGCGCTTCGAGCGCAATTTGGGCTTGGACACCATGGGAATGACGGGCAGCTTCCACCGCAGTTGGGGCGATTTCGGTTCGGTTCGGAACCAAGCGGCGCTGGATTATGAATGCTTCCGCATGCTCGCGGGAGGGAACCAGTGTTGTGTCGGCGACCACCTTCACCCGCGGGGCAAACTCAACCCGGCGGTTTATGAGCGCATCGGGCGGGCCTATCGCAGCGTGGTGGAAAAAGAGCCCTGGTGCCGGAATGCCAAACCGGTGACGGAGATCGGGATGCTCACCAACCTCATTCACGGCTACCACACGGGCGCATACGAGTCCGACGTGGGCACAACCAATATGCTCGAGGAATTGCACCATCAGTTCGACGTCCTCGATAGGGAGTCGCCCTTCAGCACCTATAAGCTCATTATCCTTCCGGACAGCCACCGGCTTGACGCGGCGCTTCTCGCCAAACTGCGGCATTACCTGGCGGGAGGAGGGGCGCTGATCTTGAGCCATGAATCAGGGCTGGACGAAGCGGGCAAGGAGTTCGCGCTCGAGGAGGTCGGCCTGCGTTATGAGGGGCCGTGGCCGCATGAAGTGCAATACCTCGAGGTCACCGATCCTGCGCTCAACCAAGGCCTGCCGCACATGGTCCAGATTCTGTATGAAAAAGGAGACGCCGTGCGGCTCGAACCCGGCGCCCAACCGCTGGCGCGCGTCTGGAAAGCTTATTTCGACCGTAGCTATTTGCATTTTCAAGTGGAACAGACGCCCTTTTCGGAGCCAACCGACTACGTGGGGGTTGCGCAACGCGGCCATGTGATCTATATCGCCGCGCCGATGTTTCGCATGTACGCGGACTTTGCTTATCAATTCTATCGGCTCTTGATCGGGAATTGCATTGCGCGCTTTCTGCCCAATCCGCTGATCAAGTCGAGCGCCCCCTCGACGGCCCGCATTACGGTGACCGAGCAGCCAGGCCGCAAGATCGTACATGTCTTGCACTATGCGCCGGAACGGCGGGGCCGGGAACTGGATATTGTCGAGGATGTCATTCCTTTGGCCAACCTCAAGCTCGCGCTGCGCCTCGAGGCGCGGCCCAGGCAAGTTTATCTCGCGCCTCAGCGGCAGAGCCTCAAAGCTGATTTCCGGGAAGATTACGCTCACATCATCGTCCCCTCCGTGGAGGGACATCAAATGATTGTGTTCGAAGATTGAAGCTGTCAGCTCTCAGCTCTCAGCTTTCAGCGAGCTTGCTGATACCGCCGTCGGCTGGCGCACCTTGTAGGGCCGACCTGCGGCTCCGCCGCCTGACTTGCGGAAAAGCTTTGCCTTTCCGAAGGACCTGCCTCTTGAACAACCTCTTCCGCAGGCTGGAAGGCTCAGCCTTCCAGCCTGCGCAGAGGAGGACGAAAGGCGGGCATTGGTCGGAAAGCCGAGGCTTTCCGCAAGTCGGGGCGGCGGAGCCGCTCTGAGCGCCGCTGGCCCGTACGCTCTCAGCCATCAGCTTTCGGTGAGTGTGCTGAAAGCTGATAGCTGACGGCTGAAAGCTTCTCTGCCATGCGGCAGCGCCACGACCCACCCTTAAGTTTTCACGCGGATAAAATAATTTGATGGGGGCCAATGGCAGAGCGGTTGTTATAATATCTACTGTCACCGCCACAATTAAGGGTCAAGAACACAGGAGAGGAAATCCATGCCTAGCAGGATGCTGAAAAACCCGACAAGGCTGTCATTCCGAGCAGTCCGTCAGCCGACGGACGACGAGGAATCTCACAAGTCATTTGATTTCAGAGCGAGATTCCTCGCTTCGCTCGGAATGACAATGTCCACAAAGGTTCTTCAGCAACCTGCCAGGTTTCTAATCCCGTTGCTTCTCGGCCTGGCGCTCGTGGTTGGATTGGCGGCTGGCCGAGGGCTCGCTCAATCCTCAGCGCCATCCGATAACCCGGCGCCAGCCGCGCAGTCCGGGGCGGCTTCCGTTAGCGCCGACCGCCTGTCCCAGCTCGAGCAGCAGATTGCAGAGGCGCGCAGCTCCGGCGACAACGCCTGGATGCTGACCAGCGCAGCGTTGGTTCTTTTGATGACCGGGCCCGGCCTGGCGCTCTTCTACGCCGGCTTGGTGCGAAAGAAGAACGTCCTTGCCACCATGATGCAAAGCTTCACGCTTATGGCGCTGGTGACGGTGCTCTGGGCGCTTTTCGGTTACAGCCTGGTGTTCCATGAGGGCGGGGGATTCCTGGGGACTCTCGGGTACGTTTTCCTGCGTGGCGTGGGCTCGACGCCCAACGCGGATTACGCTGCCACTATTCCGCAACAGACCTTCATGGTCTACCAATTAATGTTCGCCATCATCACGCCTGCTTTGATCACGGGGGCGTTTGCGGAACGGATGAAATTCAGCGCCATGGTGCTTTTCATGGCCTTGTGGTCCATCGTTGTTTACGACCCCATGGCCCACATGGTGTGGGGAAAGGGAGGTCTGCTCAATGCCGCGCTCGGAGGCGCCTTCCCCACCCTCGATTTTGCCGGGGGGACTGTGGTGCATGTGACTTCCGGCGTTTCCGCGCTGGTCTGCGCGCTTTACCTGGGCAAGCGGTTGGGCTATCCCAAAGAACCAATGCCGCCCCACAGCGTGGTGCTGAGCTTTATCGGCGCCTGCCTGCTTTGGGTGGGTTGGTTTGGCTTCAACGCCGGAAGCGCCCTGGCGGCGGGAAGCCTGGCCTCGAGCGCCTTTGTGGCCACGCACTTCGGGGCTGCCGCTGCGGCAATAGGCTGGGCTGCCGCCGAGTGGCTCATCCGCGGCAAGGCCAGCGTGCTGGGGGGCATTTCAGGAGCGGTGGCTGGATTGGTCGCCATTACCCCCGCATCAGGGTTTGTTGGACCTATGCCTGCGCTGGTTATCGGGCTGATCGCTGGCGTGTTCTGCTTCCTTATGGTGGCCAAGGTGAAGGGCCTCTTCGGTTACGATGATTCGCTCGACGTTTTCGGGGTTCATGGCGCGGGCGGCACTATCGGGGCGCTCCTGACCGGCGTCTTTGCGTCGCAGGCGGTGAACGCGATTTATAAAGACAGCCACGGGAATCCCTTGCCGGTGGGCTTGATGGATGGCAATACCCATCAACTCTTAAACCAGTTCGTGGGTGTTGGCATAGCCTGGGTGCTTGCCATCGTCGGCACGCTCATCATCTTGAAGATAGTGGATGTGGTGGTGGGTTTGCGCGTTCCCGCCGAGCATGAGATTCAAGGTTTGGACCTGTCTCAACACGGGGAAGAAGGCTACAATCTGGAGGTTTGAGCCATGCCGGCCTAACGGGCTGCGGAAAAACCCCGCTAGACTGTCATTCCGAGTGGAGCCCTGGACCGAACGGTCCGGGGCGGAGCGAGGAATCTCGCTCTGAGTTTTTTCAAGACAAGGCGAGATTCCTCGTCGTCCCGATCAGATCGGGACTCCTCGGAATGACAGGCCATCCGAGTTTTTCCACAGCCCGCTAAAGGTCGGCGCTACTTGGAAGGACATTGGCCATGAAAAAAATTGAAGCGATTATTCAGCCCTCGAGGTTTGATGCGGTCAGGGATGCCCTGCATGAGATCGGCGTGGAAGGCATGACCGTCCTGGAAGTGCGCGGGCACGGCCGGCAGAAGGGACACACCGAGTTTTATCGTGGAAGTGAGTATACGGTTGACCTGCTTCCCAAGATCAAAATTGAGATGGTGGTCCCGGACAAGCTCGCCGAACAGTCCGTTCAGGCCATTCTGAAAGCCGCGAAGACGGGGAAGATTGGCGATGGAAAGGTTTTTCTGACCCACGTGGACGACGCCATCCGCATCCGCAACGACGAGCGGGGTGATGCGGCCCTGTGATTGAAAATGGTAACTCGAAAATGGAAAACAGGGCTTGCCCTACCCACGACCCCCCACGTCGCGGGGACCGCTCGGCCTAAATTGCTCAATCGCCCAGAATGAGAGCGGACGGCCCAAGCTTGCCATGGCACCTACGCTTTCGGACTATTACGCTACAGAATCCCTGAAGATCCAACAAAGCTTCGACCGCACGGGCGATGGCTTGGCCGCGCTCAGCCAGCGCTCGCACGCGCTGGACGCAGTGCTTGCCAGGCTTTACAACCAGTTTTTTTCCTCGCAGCTTGAGGAGCCGGGCAATTTCTGCTTGCTTGCCCTGGGCGGCTATGGCCGCCGCGAGCTCTTTCCACATTCGGATATCGACCTGCTTTTCCTTACCGAAAACAGCGCAGAGCAGCCCTCCCGGCGTGAGCCCGTAGCCGCCATGCTGCGGGAACTCTGGGACTTGCGGCTGCGCATTGGCCATAGCGTGCACACCCTGGCGGAGTGCGGCCGGCTTTACCGCGATAACCTGGAATTCAACGTGGCGCTTCTCGATTGTCGCTACTTGGCGGGCGACCCCCAGCTCTATGCGCGCCTGCATGATGAGGTGCTTCCACATTTGGTGGCGCGAGATCATCAGGACCTGCTGCGCAACCTGGCGGAGATGACGCGACGGCGGCACGCCAAGTATGGCGACACCATTTTTCACCTCGAGCCCAACCTCAAGGAAGGTCCTGGCGGCATCCGGGATTATCATGTTTGCCGATGGCTGGCGCGCATCTCGGAACTTGAGAAGCGTCGAGCCTGGAGCGCGCCGGAAGATCTCTGGCCCGCAGATTTGCGCGCCGAGATCCGTCCGGCTTTCGAATTTCTTTGCGCCACGCGCTGTCTTCTGCATTACCTCCGCGAACGCGACGACAATCAATTGAGTTACGAGTGCCAGGACCAGGCCTGCGCGCGTGGCATTGCCTGCCAGGCCGCCGCGCCGCTCACCGCTGCGGATTGGATGCGGGTCTACTTTCGCCACGCCCGCTCCATTTGCAGGCTCACCCAGCGCCTGCTGGATGATTTCACCCCAGCGCGCGCGGGAGTCTATGGGCTGTTCCAGAGTTGGAGGTCACGCCTGTCCAATGCGGATTTCTCCGTCCTCCAGGAGAAGATCTACGTTCGCCAGCCTGCCGCCCTGGCGCAAGACCCCGCGCTGTTTTTGCAGTTGTTCGAGATGCTGGCGCGGCACGGGCTCGAACTCAGCCGGGAGGCGGAAAGAGTGGTTAGAGAAGCGTTACCGCGCGTCCTCGTCAAGCCCTTGGCGCCTGGGGTGTTTTGGACTCACTTTCGGCAAATACTCCTTTTCCCCGCGGCGGCCAAGGCCTTGCGGGACATGAATCGCTTGGGGGTGCTCAGCGTGCTCTTCCCGGAGTTCCAGGTGATTGATTCGCTTGTCATCCGGGATTTCTTTCACCGCTACACGGTGGACGAACACTCTTTCATGACCATTCAGAACCTGCACGCGCTGGCGCGATCTCGCGGCAAGTCTCAGGACCAGCCCAATTCCGGCTGGGATTCGGAATGGGAAGATAGGCTCGCTGAGATCCTCGAGGAAGTGGAAAAACCCGAACTCCTCCTGCTCGCATTGCTTTTCCACGACGTAGGCAAGGGCATGCAGACCCCGGATCACATCGAGGGAAGCCTCCGGGCGCTGGACGGGATCATGGAGCGACTCGAGCTGGAGGCGGCGGACCGGGCCAGCGTCCGGTTTCTCATCCGCAACCATCTCGAGATGTCCACCACCTTGCAGCGCCGGGACATATTCGACCCGGAAACCGTGCGGGCGTTCGCGGGGAAAATCGAAACCTCAGAACGCTTGAAGATGTTGGCCCTGCTGACCTACTCTGATATCAAGTCGGTCAATCCGGAAGCCCTGACGCCTTGGAAGACCGAACTGTTGTGGCGACTCTATGCGTCGACGGCGAATTACCTGGCGCGCAGCGCGGACGAAGAGCGCCTGCGGCCTGCCGTCTCCACCGCATCCCCGGCGGAAATGATCCTGCCGCTGCTCGAGCCTTCTGCAATGCGAGAAGCAGTCGAGCGTTTCCTGGGGGGGTTGCCGCGGCGATACTTGGCCACCCATTCTCCCGAGGAGATTGCGCAGCACCTTGACCTGGCGGAGCGACTGGGCCAGAAGCCTGTGCAAGTCAACCTGAGAACCCTGGGAAGTCTCAACGAGCTCACCGTCATCACCCCTGACCGGCCGTTTCTCTTTGCTTCCATCACCGGGACGCTGGCGGCTTGGGGAATGAGCATCGTGAAAGCCGACGCTTTTGCCAATGCGGCGGGGATTGTCGTGGACACTTTCAGATTCGTGGACCTCTATCGCACGCTGGAATTGAACCCCTCGGAGGCGGACCGTCTGAAATCGAACCTGGTGGACGTGCTCGAGGGCAGAATGGAGCTCGCCAAGCTTTTGAGCGGGCGCCTCCAGCCCGGAACCGTACGAAAACCTAAGGTCTCCATACCAACACAGCTCCGTTTTGACGACTCGAGCTCGTCCCACAGCACACTCCTCGAGCTGATTACCCAAGACCGCCCGGGCTTGCTCTACCAGGTCAGCTCTGTGCTCGCCGAGCTCGGCGGCAACATCGAGATCGCCTTGATCGACACCGAAGGGGAAAGAGTGATTGATGTCTTCTACCTTACCTCACAGGGCAGCAAGCTCCCGCCCGAACTCCAGGCAGCTATTGAGAAGAACTTGTTACCGAACCTGAAATAGGTGTCAGGTGCCAGGTGTCGGGCGTCAGGGACGGAGGGACAGAGGTAACGTGTCTGGTTTCGGAGAAGCAGGTGTCAGGCGCTGACCGTCAGGGTTTTGATTTCATTCCCTCTCCCTTGGGCAGAGGGTGGTCCATCAGTTGACGGATAGCGAGCGCGGTGAGGCATGTCTGGCATCGTTGGGCGCGCTAGTTTCTCGAAACGGAGTAGCCCTTCCGCGCGAGCACGCGTACGCCTTTGCGCTTGACCTCTATTTTGATCTTGCGGAACTCTCCCCGACGAGCCTGGTTGGCGGGGGAATAGCCCACGCGGTACTGATTATGCAGTTCACGGGCGATCTTGCCAAACGCGGGGGCCAGATCCTCTTGCTTTCGTGCAAAAATGGCGTCGCCTCCGGTCTGCTCAGCTAACTCCTTCAGCACATGAACGCACCTCTTGAGGCCCAGGTTTTGAGAAGGCTGGCCAACCGCCCACTCTCTCGCGAAAGCTACGTGCGCAAGGCTCACAACGTAAATTGTCGTTTGTGACAGCAGCGCGGATTCAGTGGCGTCACGTAAGGATTTGTTGCTCTGGTTGTCGTGCCCGTCAGCGACCAGTAAAAGGACCCTACGTTGGGGCCTGGTCGATAGCCTTTCGTTGCAGGCCCAAATGATGGAATCATACAGGGCCGAAGGCCCCCATGGTTTCGCCGACTCCGCGAAGCGCAAGGCTCGTTCGATTTCCGTGGGATCGTTGGTAAAGTCGATCAAGGTATACACGGTATCGGCGAATTTTGCCGCAAATGAAAAATCGTTCTTGCCCATCAGCGATTGAAAAAATTGGATCGCAGGATCGATCTCCGCGTAGGGGAGAGTACTTTGTCGTCGTCCGCTCCACTGCGTCAAGAAGCCGACAGCGAGGGGTTTCCGGACTCCGAAGGCGAACGAGGTAATGGCTTGCTCCTTCCCATCCTCGAGGACTCGGAATTCCGCTTGGGTCAAGTCATTCACTGGTTGACCGCGTTTGTCGAGCACAGTCACCCATACACTTATGGACTTCTGGGCCGCAGCGTGCGATTGAGGCTGTTCTTGTGATGGCTGCGGGGCTGCCCCGTAGGCCGAGATGTTTGTAGTTTGGGACGCAATGGCCCCAACGCCAATGCAAAGCACTATCGCGGATCGCAATCCTCTAAGCAGCACAGCCCGTCTCCTCGACTGGGGTACGGCGTACTAAAAACCCAGGCAATTATAAGAGCACGCCTCCTTGCGTACCAAGCACTATCGCCTTACGGTCAGAATGGCGGGGTGCGCACACGTCGCGATGGTTTTTCTCGGAGTGTATAGGCCCGCCGACGTCCGCCGTTATTTCAGCTCGATCAAGCTGAGCGAGCGGGGCGGCATCTGAAGGTCGATGGCATTAGGGGGTCCCGCGTGCCGCTGGCGGGCACAAAGCGCAGCTTTGCGATCCGCGCGCACCGGAAAAGTCGGCATGGGACAGCCTCCCGCCCCTGCAGGAAATTCGTTCATCAACCAGCGTAGGGCAAGCCCTATCCCTACCCCTGAAATCTGGTGCAATTCCGCTTGCCCGCCACCACTGTTTTGTCGTAAGGTAAGAAAGTTATGAAGATCACGCCGCGGTAGTTCCCAACTCGCCTCCTTCTGAATCCGCCCGACCCCGGTCCGGGTCGAAATCTGAAACCGCAACTTTGAATATATGGCCACCGCCGCCACCACTCACGACTCGTCTTCGTTTTGGGCCGCGATGCGCGAAGCTCTGCGAGGCTCCCACCAGGACTACACCACGGGCAGCCTCACGCGGGCGATTTTCCTCCTCTCCGTGCCCATGGTGGTCGAGATGTTCATGGAATCGCTCTTCGCCATCGTGGATGTCTTCTGGGTGGCGCGCCTGGGGGCGGACTCGGTGGCGACGGTAGGGTTGGTCGAGGCGATGTTGACACTGGTGTATGCAGTGGGCATGGGCATGGGCCTGTCGGCCGTGGCCATGGTCGCGCGGCGTGTGGGCGAGAAAGACCGCGAAGGAGCCGCGCTGGCGAGTGTACAAGCGATCGCCCTGGGATTGGCAGCCAGCCTCAGCATGGGCGCTTCCGGCCTCTATTTCGCGCCCCACCTTCTGCGCCTGATGGGCGCGTCGCCGGCCGTCCTTGCAGTTGGCTCGAGCTATGCCCGGATCACCCTGGGCGGTTGCTGCGTGGTGGTGCTGCTGATGCTGAACAACGCGGTGTTTCGCGGCGCCGGTGACGCCGCCATCGCCATGCGCGTGCTATGGCTCGCGAATTCCATCAACCTAGTTCTCGACCCTTGCCTGATCTTTGGCCTCGGACCGTTTCCACGCCTGGGTGTGACCGGCGCCGCCCTGGCCACCCTCACCGGGCGGAGCGTTGGGGTAGTCTATCAACTCTACCGGCTCTCCCGGGGCGGCGAGCACATCCGTATTCTTGCGCGGCAGATTCACCTCGACCTGGAAGTCATGGCGCGGCTGCTCAGAGTCTCCCTGGCCGGCATTGCGCAGATGCTGGTTCCGCAAATCGCCTGGCTCATTCTGATGCGGATTGTGAGTGTGTTTGGGAGCACCGCCCTGGCCGCCTACACGATCGGCATCCGGATTATCATTTTCTTCATCCTGCCCGCCTGGGGACTGAGCGGGGCTGCCGCCACGCTGGTAGGCCAGAATCTCGGCGCCCGGCAGCCGGAGCGCGCGGAGCAATCCGTGTGGAAGACCGGCTTCTATACCACGCTGGTCATGGGTGGTGTGGGCGTGCTCTTCGTCTTGTTCCCAGGCCCCGTAGTCCGCTTATTCACTCACGACCCCGCGATTGTTTCCCTCGGCGTCGCCTGCCTGCGCATCGTGAGCATCGGCAACGTTGGCTACGCCTACGAGATGGTTATGATGCAAGCCTTCAACGGCGCGGGAGACACCCTTACACCCACGATCGTGAATTTCTTTGGCTTTATCGTGTTTGAAATTCCTTTTGCCTACACCCTCGCCCTCCCGCTCCGCATGCGCTCCAATGGCGTCTACTGGGCAATAACTGTTTCAGAATCCGCCATCGCCGTGGCCATGGTCCTCCTTTTCCGCCAGGGCCGCTGGAAGGCGAAAAAGATTTAGCCGCGGCGTTAGAAGTTAAATCTAACTTGCAGATCAAGGCGCCGGTAGCCCATCCAACCGTTAACGGAGTTGGATTGGCCGAAGAGAGGTGACCCAAGATTGCCTACGGGTAGGCCGAGGTTGATATTGTTAAACACGTTGTGCACCATCACGCTGAATTCGAGCGAATAGCGGGAATTCTCCGCTCCGCCGCCAAATATGTTTGGACCCCCGCCGCCACTGAGTCCGCGTCCCCCCAGGCCGCCTCCCCTTGGGCCATGCCATCCGCCCCCACCCGCGCCGCTCGTCGAGCCCTTCTTCTCGCCGAAGCCGAATGTTTTCGTTAACCTCATGTTGAGCGAGAACTGGTCGGGACCGAAGAAATCATAGGGAGGGATGACCGGCAGGCCCGCTACGGGGTAAGTATAGAACGATCCATACTTTGTGGCGACAGACCCGGGCGCGCCCAGTGGCGCCAGCGACGGGCGCGCGTTGAAAACACCGGTGCCAAAAGCATCCTGGCCGAGCGTGATGTTGAAGGGTGTCCCACTCCTCGCTATCACGAAGGGGTTGATGCGGAATCCCCGCGGCAACTGGAGCGATCCGCCCACGAATGCCTGGTGGCGGGAGATAAATGACGCCGGCCCGTAGTCTTCCAGGATATTGTAGGGATTCATCGGCTGATAATTGGCGCCGCTCGTGTCACTGTTCGCGTAACTGAGGGTGTAAAATCCGAAAGCGGTTGCCCGGCGGCCGCGAAGGTTGAAATTGGTCACCAACTGGTTTTCGTTAAAGAGACCTGCGGATTCGAACTGGTCTTTGTATCCCGCGTCCCTTCCAAGCGGAAACGTGCCAGAAAGTGGGCCGCAGTTCGCTGTGCTTGCAGAAGCCGGTGGGCAGAAACTGAAATCTTGCGGCGCGTTAATGTTGTTGGTGAGAAGCTGGTGCACGCCGTGGGAATTGATGTAGGTTACGGACGCCGTGAGGCTCTTGGTAAACTGCCGCTCGAGCCCAATGGCCGATTGCATGGTGTACGGCGTCTGCAAGTTCGGGTCAATTTGATACGTCGTGGGAAGGGAGCTCGAGTAGGCTGCCAGAGTACTCGGGAGAGGAATATTGGGGAAGAAATCCGGCGAGGTCACCAGGTATTGCTGCTGGTTGATTCCGTTCAAACGTTCGGCCATCAAAATCTGTCCCTGCTGAAACCGATCGTAGAAGATGCCAAAACCCGCTCGCAGCACGGCCTTGGGAGACTTCCCCCCTCCGATGCCCCAAGCCAAGCCCAGGCGTGGGGTAAAGTCGGCGTGGTCGTTGATGTAGTTCTGCGATTCAAAGCGCAGGCCCAGGCTGAGCGAAATGTTGGGCCGGGGACGCCACGTATCTTCCCCGTAAATTCCCAGGTCGAAATAATTCAAGGTCGCCGCCGGATTACCGGTGGTCAAGCTGAACTGGGTAGCTCCCGGCACCCCGGCCGTGCAGGGGGCGGGACAACTCTGGTAGGCCTTTTCGGCCGCAATGTAGTCATTGATTGTGCCGAAAGTAAAGGCGCCGTTGTAGCCCTGGGTAGTGGAGTTCAGCAGGACGTCATTCTCACGCAGCCTTCCTCCGAAGACCACTTGGTTCTTACCCAAAGACATGGTGGTGAGGTTCTGCAACTCGTAGTGGTTCTCAGTGTCAAGAGCCTTCTGCTGGAAATTGCCCCCGCCGGTGAACGCGCCCAGTACGTTCACGGCCGGAAGCGTGCTGGCGGGTGTCTGGGTAGTGTCGTCACGCACAAACTGGAAGCGAAGTTGATTGACCGTCCGGGCGCTGACCACTTGTGTGTCACTCACCTGAACCGTTTGCTCGACCTCCCGCAGGTTGTAGGCTTGAGTCGGTAGCGAAAACTGCTGGATTCCTTCGTTATCTTCAATGTTTTCCCACCACTGGTAGCGCACGGTCAGGACGTTGTTCGTGCTGAGCTGATAGTCGATGCGCGGGCTGAGGTTGGTGCGCGTCAAGGGATTGATCACCACTTGGTTGAGGGGCTGCTCGATGAAATTGGGGCCGAGGACGACGGCGCTGATCACCGAGTTGTTTTGAATATCACGGCGAAAGGTGTCGAGAAAAAACGAGGCTTTTTTGCCGAGCGGGCCGCCGACGTTGCCATTGAAAAACTCCGAGTGATAAGGAGGCTCGGTCACGGCGAAGGGGCTGCGGGCATTGAAGGCAGATGCATTCCCGTCAGCGAACAAGTTTCCATGGAACTGGCTGAAGCCAGGTTTGGTGGTGATTTCGATCCGGCCGTAGCCAAGCTTGTCGTACTCCGCCGAAAACGGGTTCTGGTTGACGCGGACTTCCATGATCGCTTGCTTGGGTGGAAGCTGTCCCCCAGTGAAGCCGTCGATGTAGATCTGGCCGCCATTCGGTCCGGCGGCCGGTCCCGCAAGAGCCTGAAGCTCGTTCTGAAGCTCGTCGGGGTCATCCGAGAGAGCCTCCAGGTCCTTGCCACTAATCACCAGCGCGCTGGCATTGTTCTCGGGCGCTACACTGAGTGTCTGTGCTCGGCCCGTGACGTTGACCTCCTGCCGCTCCTGCGCAATCTCGAGCTTGATGTCCAGTTGCCGAACCCGGCCGCCCATCACCTGGACGTTCTGCTGCTCGAAAGGCGCAAAGCCTTGCGCAACCGCGCTGACCGAATAAGTCCCGGGCACGAGTCCCTTGATTTCGTACGTGCCGTCTTTGCCAACCGTGGCGGCCTTCGCCTGACCCGGCTGCCCCGGCGCGGGGGTCGCGATCACAGAGACTTTCATCACCACGGCGCCAGAGGGATCCGTGACCTGCCCGCGAATCGTGCCCGAGGTGCTTTGAGCCAGCGCCTGCCCAGCCAGCAAAGGCAATAGCGTCCCGCAAGCGAAAATGAACGTTCGAACTGCCTGAGATCTCCAAATCTCCCTGCCTTGCAGCACATTAGCGTGCATTCTTCTCGGCCCTCCAAGAAAGGCTCACCCCAGAGCACACAAAGACTGTACAGAAAAATGCTCCGTTGAACCTGACTAAACTCGGACTTATTGCCGCGTTCGTCCCTACAGTTAATATAGACGGACTTTTTGCCCTGTGGGTTTCGGCGGCTTAAATTTATGCTTTGGTGTGGCCCAACAGGATGCTGAAGAACCTGCCTGGTCTGTCATCCCGAGCGAAGCGAGGAATCTCGCTCGGAGTGTTTTCGAGACAATGCAGGATTCCTCGTCGTCCCGATCAAATCGGGACTCCTCGGAATGACAGTCCAGAAGGGTTTTTCCGCGGCCTGCTAAGCGTTAAAGAAGGAAACAAGGGTATGGTGTCCGCCCAGATCCGACACCGGGGATACTGCTGATGGTCATCCGGCGCGCCAACTATCCACTGATACGCACAGCTCCACTCTGCGTCAGCCGGCGGTCGGCGCCGGCCTGCGTATCACTCGTGCCGCAGAGCAGTGGTTGGGTCGACGTGTGCCGCGCGGAAGGCGGGGACGACGACGGCCGTGGTCGCTGCCGCCAACAGCACCGCCGGGACGGTGACGAAGGTCAGCAGATCGGTGCCGCTGATGCCGTACAGCAGGCTGGCGGTGAACCGTCCCAAGCCGAGAGCGATGCCGAGTCCGATGCCGAGCCCGATGCCGGTGAGCATAAGGCCCTGGCGAAGAACCATTTTCAGCACCGTGCCGGGCCGCGCGCCCAGCGCCATGCGGATGCCGATTTCGCGCGTACGGCGGCGCACCGAATAACTCATGACGCCGTACAGTCCGATGGCCGCGAGCGTCAAACCCACGGCGCCGAAGGTGCCCAGCAGCAACGCCGAGATGCGCGGCAACAGCAACGATTTACTCGCGTGCTCCTCCATAGTCTCGGTGTTGAACACCGCCATGTTGGGATCGAGCATGGCAATCTGGTCGCGCACCTGCCGGGCCAGCCGAAGCGGGTTCACCGAGGTCTTCACGATGATGGAAATGCCGAAGAAGCTGAAGACCTTTTCCGGAGCCGCCTCGAGAAACAGATAGGCGCAATTGACTGGCCCCTCGCCCAGCGTGCGCGACTTGGAGTTTCGCGCCACGCCAATCACCGTGTAGAGCTTCTTATCGGCGCGCATCGGGCGGCCGAGCGGGTCCTGCTTGGGGAATAGATGCCCGGCCATCGTCTCATTGATGATGGCCACGTGTTCGTCATGAGTTTGGAGGTTGAAGTCGCGCCCGCGCAGGAGCGGAATGCCCAAGGTCTGGAAATATCCGCTGCCAACGCTATAGACGTCGGCATTGGCGCTCTGCTCAGGGAGGCCGTTCGCGGCCTCGACGTGAAAGGTGTAGCTTGTGCCGCCGATGCTAAGCGGGATGCTATCCATAAAACTCACCGAGCGGACTTCCGGCAGCGCTGCGACCCGCTCGCGAAGCTGGGAGATGAACTGCACAGTTTTTTCGCGCGAGTAACCGTGCAGCTTGGGGTCCACGGCTATCATCAGGATGTTGTCAGTCTTGAAGCCGATGTCGATCGAGGAGGCATGACCGAGGCTGCGCAGGAAAAGGCCCGCAGTCGCCAGCAGCACCAGCGACAGGGCCACTTGCACCACCACCAGCGTGTTGCGCATTCCAAAGCGTCCGTGGCGGACAGAGATTGCCGATTCATCCTTGAGAGCGCCCACCAGGTCGGGACGTGTGGCGCGCAGCGCCGGCGCCAGCCCGAAGAGCAGAGCCGTCACGAGCGACAGGGCAATCGTGAACGCCGCGACGCGCAGATCGACGTTGAAGTCGAAGACCACCGGGAAGGGTATGGGAAGCTGGAAACTCGAGATGGCGCGTGCCGCTACGGCCGCGAGCGGGAAGCCGACTGCGGCGCCGGCCAGCGCCAGCAGCAGGCTTTCGGTGAGCAGTTGCCGCACCAGTTGGCGGCGGCTGGCTCCCATCGCCAGGCGGATAGCGACCTCCTTCTGCCGCCCGGTCGCTCGAGCCAGGAGCAGGTTGGCGACATTGGCGCAGGCCACCATCAGCACCAATCCCACCACGACCATTAGGACAGCCATCAGGCTGAAGGCGGGGGTCGCGGAGCCGGCGATCAGGCCGCCGGCGGACTGGAGGGTGATGGTTTCGCGCCGCTTCTGGTCCCTGTGATAGGTGTCGTCAATGCGCTTCTTGATGACGTTCAGTGCCACCACCGCTTTGGCTCGGCTGACTCCCGGCTTGAGCCGCGCAATCAGCGTCACCCACTGATTGTCGCGGTTGGTTCTGTTCCCTAGATCTGTTGCCAGGTCAGGCATGATCTCTTCCGCCATGGCGAGCGGAACCCAGAATTCCGAAACCATGCCGCGGTCGGTGCCGTAGAATCCCGCCGGCGTAACCCCCACCACGGTGTAGCGCTGGCCATTCAACACCACGCCGCGCCCGATAATGCCCGCCTCGGCGCCGAATCGGCGCTGCCAAAGGTTGTGGCTAAGCACCACCACCTGGTCGCGGCCCATCACCCGGTCTTCCTCCGGAACTATGGGGCGGCCAAGCGCCATGTGCAGACCCAAGACGGAGAAATAGTTGCCGGTCACCGTCTGTCCCCAGACGCGCTCCGGCTCACCGGTTCCACCCAGGCTGGCGGGAATTAGCGGAAAGTGAGCCACGAGGCCGCCCTCGAAGACGTCAGTGGTCTGGTCGCGATAGTCAACGTAGTCCGGGTAGGAAAAGGACTCGCCTTCCGAGAACATCACCAGCCGGCCGGGGTCCTTCACAGGCAGAACGCCCCAGAGCAATCCGTTGGCGACGCTGAAGACGGTGGCGTTGGCGGCAATGCCCAAGGCAATGGAAATGATGATCACCGCAGTGAAGCCGGGAACTTTCACCAGGGTTCGAATGGCGTAGCGGACATCCTGTAGCAGCGTCTCCATGTTGGTCTCCGTCAGGCGAATGGGCGCGAGGGCCCCTATCCCCTTGAACGAAAACCACCGGCAAAAAGTTCGCTTGGAAATTTGGCTCGTCCGCTTACCATGGACACGTCGGCCGGCACAGAGCGCAGCTCTGCGACCCGCGCGAAGCTGCCAGAAATGGCGCGCCACCCAGTGGCCCAGAGCCTTCGAGCGGTAGACCATGGCGTGCCCCTACTTGGCTCGTCGACGGAGCGCATCAGCCGGACGGCGCAGGTCTTGACAAATGCCCGGCTATGTCGTGGGCTAGTAAAACCGACCTTATTAGAGAGGCCATTTTAGTCCTACAAGGTTGTAGCCCTCTCCCAGGTGACAGGCGAGTTTAATGTAGCGGCGGCGGAGCCTGTCCCGGTCTGAGCGGGACGCCGCGCGTCAACCGACCGATAAACTCGCCGCTAGCGTCCTGAGCCAAAAGTTCGTTCCAGAACTCAGCCCGTTAGCCGACGGGCTTCCGCGCCACCACAGGTCTTAGGTTAACGCTTATGGGGCTTGCGCCCTGGGCTAGAATATTTCGCCCCTGACGGGGCTGCGAAGAGCCCGCCCGCATGAGGAAGACTTTGTCAGCGAACTTCGGACTCCGGACACTGGGACATGCTGTCTCTTGACAAGAGGCTAGGTATGTTGTACACTTCTCTGCCGGAATGACCAGATGCCTCAAGGCGGCGGGATCAAATGGCAAGGACGATAGGCCACTGAGAGGGGTCAAGGGACGCAGGGTGCCAAAAAGATGTTAAAATAGAGGGAACGAACTCAATGATTTATTGCAAATAAAGGACTTAACTTAGTTCGTTTTGCAAAAACGAACTGGTTTTGGAGTGAAAAAAGTGCTCCTTTTGGTCAAAAAAACGCTCCTTTGCGAGCTTCGGAAGGGCTATTTCAAGACTTCTGAACGCTATGCAGCGAGGTTGAAGTCAGCACGTTCGAGGCTAGGAAGGATTTCAGCTAATGTTCCTGGGCGTAACGGGTAAGCGCGCGAAGATTTTCGGGGGGCGTATCTCGAGGCACCTCGCATCCGGCGCCGACAATATAACGAGGGCCGGCCTGGCGGTGACACTCGGCAATGGCAGCGGTCACCGACTCCGGCGAGCCTGCGCGCAGGACGCGCACGGGATCGATGTTGCCAAGCAGGACCTGGTCCGGCCCCACTTTCTCGCGCGCCTCGGAGATAGGCACGAAATAATCCACATCGATCATGTCGCACCCGAGCTTCCCTATCCTTTCAACCATTTTTCGCGTATCCCCGCAAATGTGCAGCCGCACGCGGGCGCCGAGAGCGTGCAGTCCGTCCACCATCTTCTTTTCGTAAGCCCACACAAACTGCTCGTAAATTTGCGGGCCGACGAGGGAGGCCGCCGCGTCCCCGATTCCAATCAATTCGGCGCCTTCGGCAACCTGGGCGCGGGCGAAACGCAGCTCCAGCTCCAGCACGAATTCAAACAGGTCGCGCACGAAGACCGGGTCGTCATAAAAATCCATCATCAGGTTGTTGATGCCGCGCAAATCCGCGCTTTGCGCGCACGGACCCTCGACCCAGCCCTCAATCAGCTTTTCCCCGCCTACCCGCTGCTTGTAGAGCGCGAGGGCTTGCAGGCGATTGTGCATGCGCTGCCCGACATAGGGATCGGGGACTTCGAGCTTGGCCAAGCGCGTCTTGTCGGTCAACAAGGCGTTCGCCTCATCCAGGGCCGGCGGCTGATCCGGAAAAAATTTGACTGCCGCGCCGCAGTCGGCTGCCTCCCCCGCCGGGTCCGACATGGTGTTCACGTGGTCTATCCCGAACTCTTCCGCAACACGCATCTGCCCTTCGGTCAGAACGCGGAAGTTCGTGGCGTAGTCTCGATAACTCGCCCCGATGTAGTCCCCGGCAAACTGCATGATAATCGGCATGGAAGGAAGATGATCGACCGCACGTCCCCCCAGCATACCCAGCACACGCTCTCGGCTATTCATGAATTCCTCGCGGGCTCGCCGCGGCGATTATTGGGTGAACGCCATCCTAAGAGCAGCGGCGCGGCTGAACACGCGCCCATTAAATCATGCTGCGGTCCGATTGTAAATAATCAAACAGGGCGGGTAGAGTGTCATTTGGAGCGGCGTTCCTTACGAACCCGCCTGGGTCAGCTGCTGCTGATCCGCCGGCCCGCGTTCCACGCCGTAAAAATTGGCTTGACCGGGAAATGCGCCTGGCGTATACAGGACACATTTCCTCCAGGAGGTTCGCGATGACTTATTGTAAGCGGCTTTGGAGGCAGATTCCCTGCCTGGCTTTGATACTGTTTTGCGGTTGTCGGCACCCGGCTACTCAGCCCGCTGAGAAAACACCTGTAAAGCCGGGGATCTTGCAAGCACACATGTACGACTCCGGCTTTCCGGAAGGCGTTGAGAACTACAATGCCTGTTTTTGTGCCAGCGACGGGCGTGTTTACTACGTTCTCTGTACGGCCTCGGTCAATGTCGGCGCGCAGATGTACTCCCTTGACCCCTCCACGGGCAAAATCCAACACCTTGGCGATTTAACCGAAGTCGTGGGGGAGAAGGAAATGCACGCCATCCCTCAAGGCAAATCGCACGTTCAATTTGTGGAATCCAAAGGCATACTCTATTTCTCCACGCATGTCGGGTACTACCACAATTGGAAATACGTGGGGAAGCAGAAAAACTCCACCGCTCCGGGGTACCGCCTCTACCCGGGAGGACACTTCCTGGCCTACGATTTGAGTACCGGCAAGTTTCAGGACTTTGCCAAAGCTCCGCAAGGGGAGGGCATAATTGCCTTCACTATGGACCCCGAGCGGGAACGCCTCTACGGCCTCACCTGGCCGTCAGGGCTCTTTCTTCGATATGACTTGAAGACGAGAGAGCCGAAGAATCTGGGTGAAGTGTCCGGGCAAGGGGAAAACGGTACCGGTCCGAACTTTGAAATGCTGGACCGTTGTCTGGTTGTCGATCCGCGCGATGGGTCGGTCTATTTCACCCGGGCGAATGGGGCCATGCTCCGCTACCGCTACGATACAGAAACGGTCGAAACGGTGCAAGGATGCGACCTCAAGAAGGACTTCTTTGGCTGCATGACTCCCAGCAACACCGATGGAGACATGGCGTACCATTGGCTTCAGGCGCTCTGGTGCCCGGCCGGCCATGCTATCTACGGCATACATGGCAAGTCGGGCTACCTCTTCCGCTTTGATCCTCCTTCCCACCAACTGGATGTCCTGGCGCGAATGATTTCCGATGCCTCGCTGAAGACCGCCATGTGGGATCGGACTGTTTATGGATATCTGGGCTTCACGCTCGGGCCAAATGGGCAGACGCTGTACCATCTCACCGGGTCGTCCCTGGCGCGCGAGGGCGTAAAGGACGCTGAGGGCCTCGCCTTGGTCACCTATCAAATCTCCTCCGGCCAATGTGCTGATCGCGGAGTTGTGACACTCGAAAACGGCGCCAAGCCTTACCAAGCCCAGTCGTTAGCCGTGAGCAGAGATGGGATGGTTTATACTGTCGCGTTTGTGGGAGAACCCGGCCATTCACGGCTCGACCTTATCAGCTTTCACAATCCGGAGAGCGTTCCGTGAGTGTGGTTTTTTTAGGGTGGGGGCGAGAGCTTCTGTAACTCTCTGCAAGAAATCGCATTCTCGCTCGACCGGGACACGGAGAAGCGGCTTTATCCGTCAGCCGACGGACCGTTTGGTCCGTCGGCTGACGAGTAAACTCGCCCCTATAGCACCATGCTGGCCCACTACGCGGAAGGAGTCAGAAGTGGGGGCGCGCTTACTGCACGCGCCGAGCCTGGTCACCGGCAGGGGGCGCAGGTGGCGCAACCATCAAGCCCAAACCCTGAAGGAGCATTACCGTGCGCTGCGCCGCGGCACGCCAGACAAGTTGGCAACCCTCGCCTTGGCAGTTCTGGACATAGACGTCTCCGCCGGAATACTCCAGGCTGCAATTCTTGAAAGTGCAGTTGACGAAGACCCCGTCGTCAAGCACCAGGTGCTGGTTTTCGAAGACCTTGTTTTCGTGTCGAGTCATCAGCAATCGAGGCTATCACTACCCGGCAGTGGCCGCAAGCGCGGGGTTAACTCGTCAAACGGCAAGGCCCGCTGGACACGCCTGCCCCAGCGCCACCTGTTTGGGTGAAGAAAGGTAAGCACGCACCCGCGCCTTGAGCCGCGCGAGGGCTTCCGTGTGAAGTTGTGAAACGCGCGATTCATCCACTGCCAGTCGGGAGGCAATCTCTTTCATCGTGAGATGCTGCTGGTAGTAAAGGGTCACAATCAGCCTTTCCCGTTCGGGCAGATAGGCCAGGGCACGGTTCACCAGGTCGCGCTGCTCGCGGCGATAACAGAGGTCGAAGGGGTCATCCGTGAGTTGATGGGGCGCCCTCCAACCCTCTTCTCCCGGCAGTGGCTTAGCGGTGGCCGCCGCCGTCTCACCATGCTGCCACCCGTCAAGGCCCAGAGCGTGGACTTCACGCGCCCAGCGGTGCCATACCTTAAGGTTAATGCCTAATGCCCGCGCAATTTCTTCCCCTTGCACGGGACGACCCAGGCGCGCCTCCAACTCACGATATGTCCTTTCCACCTTTCTCGCCCGCCGCCGCATGTCGCGGCTGGCAGGGTCGAGAGTTCGCAGCGAGTCCAGGATACCCCCACGAATCCGGTGCCGGGCGTAGCTCTCAAGCTTCACCTTCCGTGAGGGATCGAATTTCCGCAGCGCATCAACCAGTCCCAAGGTTCCTGCCCCCACTAGATCGTCCATCTCCACATGAGGCGGCAAGTGCTGCCGCATCTGGAACGCCACGCGCTTGACCAGCGGCGTCATCGCCAGCAACAGGTCTTGACTCTCCGGTTGCTGTTTTCCCCAGGGTTCTCCGCTTGGCGCACGAGGCAGGCCCCTGCTTATGGGTGAGGTGGGCAAGACCCGCGCTTGTGAGCTTCGAGCTCCTAACGGGCCCAATCGTCGGTTCGCGCTTTCTGCGACTCCCATTTGCGTTGCCATGGCAAACCTCGCTTCTCAAGCCTTGCGCCACGAGGAAGCTTGGCCGGGGTTGCGTCTCGGGCGGCGAACGTGAATCTAAAAGCGGCTTCTGTTCGAGGCCGACACTCCACCCCCGACGCAGAGTCCTAAGCCCTGCGCAACCCTCACGTTTTCTTGGTTCGTGAGTTCGTGGCGCTGACATTAGAAATTGCACATCCAGTGCCAGCCCACCTCGCCCCGCGATAAATCCTCTTTGCCAATTCCGCGGCGGCCATGCCCGGGCAAAGCGGGTTAATGTAGCGTAGAATTCAGGGCTTATCGATAGCCTCGTCAACTTGCCAATCACCGATTGAAAAACTTCATCACACGCCGATTTTTCAATGCAATCGCCGGCTAGAAGGTGTGCCGGAAGGGTATTTTGGAGTGGGTCCAGATTTTCCATTGAACCCAAGGACGGCGAACTGGGAAGGGCAGCTTATGGCCGCCGGCTTGTTTTGAGTTGGCCTCTGAACTCTTGCTGGGCTCCCCCTTAGTTCCAAATTGGAAAGGCTTTGAATTCGACAGATACAACGCAGGCCTATCGGATGGTTTGCCCAGTGGGCCGTCGAAGAAACCAGGTCGTCCGCACCTGCCAGGGCCTTTCCTAAACACCTCGTGGAACCCAGCCGATAGTAGTTTTTGGTCGGAGCTTACGGGAGGAACGCGCACCGGATGCTGCGCGGACGACACGCGGCGACCAGAAGGCGCACGAAATCCATGGTGCGGCTCAGGCCCACAAATTCCGCTGGAAGTACGTCAAACTGGGGTGCAAGTGGAAATGGGGACGACAGAGAGCGGATACTTTGGCGGGGCGTGGCGGCGAGTCCCAAAATGGGAAGCGGGTCCCGAATTGGGAAAACTGGCGCCCTTTCCTAGGGTATTAGTATGCGGATCCGTTGGAGAGCAAAACTCAGCAAGAACAAGCGAGAGAACTTAGAAAAACCGTGTTCGCAGTTCCCGGAAAACCCCATTTCACCCCCCACGGCCCTCTGTCGTGTAGATGAATCCTCGATTTCGGCGATGGCTCCCGGAGATATATTTCTGATTGATGACCTGGAGGTCCGCGGCCCGAATTCCGAACCGGCCTTTAAGGCTATCCTCGCCTGCCCGTTGTGTGGGAGCCAGGCATTAATCTCTACCGCTCAATACTTCGGCTTCGCGCCAGTAGTCTGTGGAGCCGGAAACTGCTCAGGTTTTTTCAGAATCATTGACGACGGACGCTTCGATTACCTGCCCGTTAATTGACCTGCCTATCTTAAATCGTGCCACAGGACCTCGAATTCTAAGCCATGGGTGAGCACCAGGCAGCATCGGCCGCGTTGCCGACGGCTTGGGTTACAGATTAGGCTCGGGGCTGTCGAGGTTCCTGCTGATTGAATCTATCGGCAGAAGACTCTGTTCCTTAGGCGGCGCTTTCTATGGGAGCATCCAGGACTTCGCGAACCTTCCCGGCCAGAGCTTCGGGAGTGAAGGGTTTCTGAAGGAATGCCTTGCCGGACTCAAGCAAGCCATGGCTGGAGATGGCTTCGCCCGTGTACCCGGAGACGTAGAGGACTTTTATCTCGCGGTGCTGGCGCCTGAGGCGCTCGGCTAATTCCGGGCCGTTCCTTCCCGGCATGACGACATCGGTCAAGAGCAGGTGGATGGTTCCCTTGTGGTTCTCAGCCAACTCGAGGGCCTTCCCGGCGCTGGAAGTTTCTAGCACCTCATAGCCTTGACTCACGAGCACTCTTCGCTCCAGTGATCGAACCTCCTCCTCATCTTCGACCAGCAAAATGGTTTCCGTGCCGTGCAACGATCGCGGAGAGGCCTGGGCGGGTTGCAAGGACTCCGCACTGCTTTCGACGCGCGGCAGGTAAATCTTGAACGTGCTTCCACGCCCCGGCTCGCTATACACGTAGATATCTCCGCCGCTCTGCTTCACGATGCCGTACACGGTCGCCAACCCCAGCCCCGTTCCTTTGCCGCGTTCTTTGGTCGTAAAGAAGGGCTCGAAGATGTGGGACTGAACCTCGGCGTCCATCCCGCATCCGGTATCACTCACCGCCAGCATCACGTAGGACCCGGGATGAACCGCAGCATGATTGCGAGCGTAGGTCTCGTCTCCAGCACGACGTTCGTGGTTTCAATGGTCAGCTTGCCTCCTTCCGGCATGGCGTCGCGAGCGTTCACGACCAGGTTCATCAGCACCTGCTCGATTTGCCCCGGGTCGGCCTTGACCTTTCCCAGATCCCCGGCGGGTATGGTGGTCAGCTCGACGTTCTCCCTCAGCATGCGTCGCACCATCTTCTCGAACCCGGCTACAACCGTGTTCAGGTCCAGAACCTGTGGCTGGAGCACTTGGCGGCGGCTGAAGGCCAGGAGCTGCCGGGTGAGGACCGCACCCCGGTCGGCGGCCTTGCTGATCTCTTCGATATGCCCCCGGACCGCATCGTTGGGGCTCGCATGTTTCTCCAAGAGGTGCGCATAACCCGAGATGATGGTCAAGAGGTTATTGAAGTCGTGCGCCACTCCGCCGGCAAGTTGCCCTGCCGCTTCCATCTTCTGGGCTTGGCGAAGCTGCTCTGCCAGCTGCTCACGCTCCGTGACATCCTCCGCGATAATTTCAAAACCTTCCAGCGCGCCCTGCTCATCCAGAAGCGCCCGCCCGCTCAACCGCACGCGGATCCGTTTGCCGTCCTTGCGTTTCCAATCGGCGAGCAGCCCGTCGATCCGTCCCTTCTTCCGGAACTGGTCGAGCAAGCAAGCCTCGCTGCCATCCCCGCAGTGAATGTCCCGAACTAGGTTCGCGCTCAGCAAGGCGCTTTCCGCGTCGTAGGCGAGCATCGCCATCAAGGCCGGATTCACGGACAAGAACTTCCCATCCGCGTCGCAGTGGAAGATACCGAAGGTGGCGCCGAGCACCAGGGAGCGAAAGTTCGCCTCGGAACGTCGCAACGCTTCCTCGACTCGCCGGCGGTTCCTCCGAACGTCCGCCTCTCGAAGTTCTCTTTCGATGGCCGGGCCCAGCCGCTTCAGGTTGCCTTTCATCAGGTAGTCGTGCGCCCCTGCCTTCATCGCGTTAACCGCCAGATACTCGCCCACCGTGCCCGAGACCAACAGGAAGGGCAGGTCCCGGCCGCTCTGCTTGACAACCTCGAGCGCCTTCAGGCCGCTGAATTGCGGCATGGCGTAATCGGAAATGACGGCATCCCATTCCTGGCGGGCCAAGGCCGCCTTCATTGCTTCTTCCTGCTCTACGCGTTCCCAGATGGGCGTGTATCCTGCCTGCCTCAGTTCACGCACGAGCAGAAGGCAATCATCCAGGGAGTCTTCGGCCATAAGGACGCGAAGTGGCGTACTCACTGCGATGCTCCTCTCGCCGATCCCGGGGGAGGGACGTTTAGGGGCATCCAGTACAGCCCGAGTTGGCGCACCGCATCCGTAAACTGCTTAAAGTCTATGGGTTTGCACACGTAACTGTTCACTCCGTGGTTGTAGCAATCCACCACATCTCGCTCCTCCTGCGAGCTTGTCAGGACGACGACTGGTGTCCGTCGCGTGCGCTCTTCTGCTCGCAGGCGGCGAAGGACTTCCACGCCGCTGAACTTGGGCAGCTTCAGGTCCAAAAGCACAACTTGCGGATCCGTCTCCGTTCCGCGACCTGCGTATCTTCCGGCCGCAAAAAGGTACTCGAGCGCCTCGGCGCCATCGCGCACGACGATGACCTCGTTGAGAATGTTGTTCCGTCGGAGTGCCCGCAAAGTGAGCGCCTCGTCGTCGGGGTTGTCCTCCACCAGCAAGATCAACTTCCGGTCCATGGTCTTCACCTCACCCCAACGAAAAATAGATGGTTGCGCCCTGCTCCACTTTTCCCTCCGCCCAGACTTTGCCCCCGTGGCGGTGGATGATCCGCTGCACTGTAGCCAAGCCGACCCCCGTGCCCTCGAATTCCGCCGATGAATGGAGTCTTTGGAAGGCGCCAAACAGCTTCCCCCCCATAGGCCATATCGAATCCCGCGCCGTCGTCGCGGACGAAATACACCGCTCTCCCGTCTTCGTTCGCAGTCCCGAACTCAATGCGGGCGCGCGGGTGCTGGCGGGTGAACTTCCAGGCATTGCGGAGGAGGTTTTCGAGAACCTGTCGTATCAGCCCGCGGTCGGCCTCCGCCTCGGCGCGTTCCGCGATCACAAACTCCACCTGGCGCTCTGGCTGGCCTCGCCGGAGTTCCTGGGCGATCTCCGCGGCGAGCACGCCCAGATCCACTCGTTCGCGGCGGAGCTCGCAGCGCGTGACGCGGGAGAGCTCCAGCATGTCGTCGATCGGTCGAGCCATGCGCTGGCAGCCATTCCGGATCCGCTGGAGATAGTCCTTCCCTGTCTCGTCGAGGAGTTGGGCGTAGTCGTCCAAAACGGCCTGGCTGAAGCCGTCGATGCCGCGGAGCGGCGCGCGCAGGTCGTGGGAAACCGAGTACGAAAAAGCTTCAAGCTCCTTGTTCGCCACCTCCAGCTCGGCCGTCCGCTCCTTCACACGCGCCTCGAGCTGCTCGTTGAGCCTCCGGATTTCCTCCGTCCGCTGCGCGACGCGCTGCTCCAGGTCGAGCGTCAGTTGAAGCAGCTCGGAGTTGGTCCTTTGCAGCTCGCGGTGCGCCTCCCGCAGTTCCGCCGTGCGTGCATCTACACGTTGCTCCAATTCGAGCGTCAAGGCCACCAAACCGCTGTTGGTTTCCTCGAGCTCCTTCTGAAGCACGCGGATCGCTTCCTGAGGGTCCGCAACCTGGATGCTCGTCGCCTTCTCGTTCATGGTTGTTGGGCATTCCCGACGCGGCGTCGCCCGCCGGTACCGCCTCAGCCGACCTTCCGACCCGTCTCGGCCCGGCGCGCCCCTTTGACCACCACCACGGTCGCGTCGTCCTCCTCTCTGGCCAACCGGTGCAACAATTCCTGCGCGGCGCTGGTGGCGGAGGCGTTCTCAAGGTCGGGAAAGTCCTCCCACTGCCAATGGCTTACTAATCCGTCGGAGTGCAGCACCAGCACTTGGTTCGGGAGCCAGCAGTGCTCCGTGACCACGGGGTTGGGCGCGTTCAGACCAATGACACCTCGGCGCACGATGATATTCGCCTTTTGAGGGCCGCCAAACAGGCGCGCTTCGATGTTGCCCACACTGGCTATACTCATCTTTTCGGTCGTCCAGTCAAATCGGGCAAGCGCCATGACCACGCCCTGTGTGCCGTGGCAAGCTCGGCCCACGCCGTAGAAGATGGCGTTCAAAGGACGATCCACGTGGTTTTCAACATAAAGCCGGGCCGCTTGGGCCGCCTGAAAGGCGAATTCCCCGTGCCCGACCCCATCGATCACCCCCACCAGAGCGATCTCCCCCCACCGTTCCAGAACGAATGCGTCGCCATTCCGTTCGTTGGCGGGGTGTGGGCGCGTCGCCGCGCCAAAATCCAGGGGGCAGGCTACCCCTGGGCGATTCTCCGCGGGCCTCCACCGCTTACAGACGATATGCGTGCCCCTTCCTCCTTGCTGCGACGAACGGATCTCGAATTCGTCCATGAGCCGATTGACCGCGCCCAAGCCGTAGCCAAGGCTGCCCACGCTCGAATAACCGTCCGAGATGGCCCGGTTCACGTTCTCGATTCCCGGCCCGTTGTCCACAGACTCGATTTCGATCCCGACCCGCTCGCCGCAGCGGAGCGGGACCAGTATCAGCCTCCCCTGACCCGCGTGCTTCAACAGGTTTGAAGCAAGCTCGCTCACCGCGATGGCCACTTCTTCCTTTCCTGTCGCATCAAAGCCCAGGGCTTCCGCCATGGCCTTCGCCGCCTGACGCGCCAGGGTAATGTCCACATCCGCAGAAACCGGAATTGCTTGGTGATTGCTCGCGATGTCCCCACTCATTTCCTCAACCATTTCCGCACCGTCACTGTGGTGCCTTTGCCAACCTCGGTGCGAACCTCCATTTCATCCATCAGGCGCTTGGTGCCGGGCAGGCCAAAACCCAGCCCGCGACTGGTCCCATAACCTGGCTTCATCGCCAGCTCGACGTCCGGAATGCCTGGACCGTGGTCCTCGAAGGTCAATTCCAGGCCCACAGCCCCATTCCGGTCGGAGATGGACCACCACATGACCCCCGCGCCCGCGTAAAGAAATATGTTGCGGGCCAGTTCGGAAGACGCAGTGACGATGCGCGTGACATCAGTGATCCCGAAGGACAGCCGGGCCGCCAAGTCCCGCACGGCCCTGCGGGCCGCGATGATGTCGTTTTCCGACTGGATCGGTACGTTCCCCTGCGTCGCTTCGCTCATGACAATCGCCTCCGTGGCCGTGGATGGTTCAGCAGGTCCAGGGCCCGGTCCACAGTGAGCGCGGTGAGGGTGCCGTGCAAGGTCAACCCCAACTGCGTGGCGGTGATGGCCACGCTTGGACGCATGCCGGCGATCACCGTGCGTCCGCCCATTAAGCCCACCATGTGGCTGGTTTCGGTCACCGTGCGGACGAAGAAGGAGTCCAGGGTTTCCACCCCCGAGATATCCAGAACCAGCCCCCTGGGTCGGTAGCGCTCCATGGCGCGCAGCACTTCCTCCTGTAGGGTCGCTACCGTCACATCGTCAGGATCAGCGGGCAGGGTCACCATCAGCGTGTCGCGGACTCGGACCACCGAGATGATTTGGTTCGTCATCGTAGGCAACTCCTGTAAGGGTCTTCGGGCACGCCCTTGCGCGACGCTTCGATCTTCACCCCGGGCGGGGCAAGGCCGGCTCCTGCAAGTCAGGCGGCCCCATCCTGGCTGCTGATTTTCAGGTTCAGCGCATCCAGGGCCACGCGCAGCCCTGCGGCCAGCGATGACCGGGTCACCACATCCGCCAGATTGATGCCCAAGTGCGCCAGGGTCTGCGCGATCGCGGGCCGCACGCCGGTCAGCACCGCCTGCGCCCCCAGCAGGCGCACCGAGGTGATCGTTTCGATGAGGTGCTGCGCCGTCCGCGTGTCGATGGCCGGCACCCCCGTGACATCCAGCAGGGCGACCGAGGAGTTGGTTTCCACGATCCGGTCGAGCAGGCGTTCCATAAACTGCTGTGCCCGCTGTGTGTCGAGGGTGCCGATGAACGGCGCCACCACCATCCCCTCCCACACTTGCAGTACGGGCGTGGACACCTCCAGAATCTCCTTGGCCCGCTGCGTCAGCGCCTCCCGCAGCCTCTTCGGTTCCGTGATGTCGCGGGCCACCGTCGAGGCGCCGACGATCTTTGCGGAACCGTCCCGGATGGGCGAGACGTTGATCGAGACGTCGAAAGGCTCGCCGCTCTTCCGCACCCTGACGGTTTCGAAGTGGTCCACACGTTCTCCCCGCTTGACCCGTTCAAGGATCTGGGGCACTTCGTCAGGACTGCCAGCCGGGACCAACATACCGACCGGCCGCCCCAGAGCCTCCGAGGCCGTATACCCGTACATCTTCTCGGCGCCGTGATTCCAACTGAGGATGACGCCTTCCAGGCTTTTCCCATAAATCGCGTCGTCCGACGATTCCACGATCGCCGCCAGAAAAGCCTGCATCCCCAGGCCCTCAATCCCGTTCACTACCGCTTTTCCGTTGAGCCTGCCTTTGTTTGACATCGTTCTTCCCTCCTCGTTGTGACATCGCACTGAAGCGAAAGTCGCCGCACCTTTCTTCCCGCCTATCGCAGTTATCGGTCGATCGCGACCGGTGCTTTAGAAAGAAAATTCCTGGGCATCAGAGATGGAATCGACGTTCAGTCGGGTATGCTTCTTGAAAGGCACTGTC
>Ga0315282_10002387_pt1 | contig 34698 bp, 32 predicted proteins | sample YL17G07_20_MG_FD_203693 | JGI IMG/M metagenome (GOLD analysis project Ga0315282, IMG submission 203693) | Sediment microbial communities from Yellowstone Lake, YNP, Wyoming, USA - YL17G07_20 | ecosystem: Environmental > Aquatic > Freshwater > Lake > Sediment | place: USA: Wyoming | collected...
AATCCGAATAACGCTCTGGGAGAGGCTAAAAGTTGCTCTGGCTCAAAATGAACTTCCACTTACCTTGGCAGACAGCTATTTAAGATTGAGTAAAGGAAGCATACAAACGATGTATCCACATCGGCTTGCTGCAACTGTCTACAAGGATATTAAAGACCTTCTTGAAGAGCCTTATGCTTTAGATAGACTTGTCCTTCCAATTCATCCATTTATTCCATTGTGGCAAGACTAAAACTGCGTTAAGTTCGCCAAATTTCCTCTGTCTATTAACCTAAAAAACTTTTTATGACCAGATATAATTTTAGAATTGAAATCTTTTCGCCTCATTTATTCCCCCTTCTTATAAACTTATCCTTCCTGCAATACTACTATTATACTATTTTAGGGTATACCCAACTCTCTCATAAATTAAAAAAATTGGTATTGACACAAATTTGTTTATTTATTATTATGGATATACACACTATTTAATAGTGTATAGCACCTTAACAATTGAATATAGCTAAAAGTGTAAATGCCAAGAATAGGGGGATTCTCCCTCCGCCGGGGGGGGAGGAAGTAAACATAAGGGAGGGAAGATGAGTAAATTATCCTGGCAGGAATACACTAAAATCGCCGACAACTTTCAGCACAAGGTAAGGTATGAGGATAGAGAGGACTTAAAACAGGATATTATCCTTCGCCTTGCTGAAGTAGCCAGCATCAAAACAGAGCGTTTGACGCTCCCAGCGATGTTAAGAGTGGCTAGCTTCGTAACAATTGAGTATTGGCGAGATTTGAAGCGTCAACCGACCATCTTTAGCCTTAACGACACTATTGAAGATGATGATGGTAACAGCGTTGAGTTATCGGAGACTTTAGCCGATGACAAGGCAATAGACCTGGAAGCCTGGGTTGACGCCAAGACCTGGCTACACGGTTGTCCCCGCAGGCTAGTCAAGATTGCCTATAAGAAGGTTATCGGTAAACCACTTAATATCAAGGATAGACAATATCTTTGCCGATACCGTCAAAAAGAGCTCAAAAAACACCAAAAAACGCTACTTTAATGTCACATTTTACCCCCATTCTGGCATTTACACACTAGAGGCAAACACAATGCCAGCGGTTAGCGGATTGCTAGTAGCCTTACAGCTTCACTAATTACCTCGCTCTAGTCAAATGCTTAAGCAAGGCTCGCTTAAGCAAATAAATAAAAGGGGGTGATAGATTGGAGCAAGTGAATATAGTAGGCAAGCGTTCGGGTGAAGGCTTTGTAGCTCATAAAGAGCAACTTGTTGACGCTTTGGCAAGAGCACAAGCCGAAAGAGTGTTATTGTTTAACGACGAAATCACTCTTGGCAAGAGAGGCTTCCTAGCCTATCTTAAAGCTCTAGCAGGTAGCAACATAGTCAAGGTTGTTCCTGCTAGCAATGGTGCTAAAGGTGTCAAGGTTGTTTGCGGTAATCATCAAGGCTATTTACCAGATGAGGCTTGGATAAAGGATAAATTGCCTATGACCTTCAATCAAGTCCGAGTGTCTCCCTCTAACGCTGTTATGCCTAATCTCGGTAGTGTTGAGCTAGCCGAAGCCTTATCAAGGGTTGTAGGCTTTGCCTCAATTGAGGAAGCTAGACCTATTTTACAAACGGTTCGCTTTCATCAAAAGGAGGGCAAGCTGACCTTGACCGCTACGGATGGCTTCAAACTTGCCGAAGTTAGCCTTAACTTTGAGGCTGGCGAAGCTGAAGCCTTGATTTTCGCAAGTGAATTGAAAGGCTTAATCCCAGCTTTACGCAAAGCCAAAAGAGTAAAGGTTAGCTTTGAGCAAAAAGCCGATGATGAAGGCGGTTTAGTTACTAAACTGCTTCTCATTGATACCGAGCTAATCAGGTATAAATTCTATAGTCAAGATGGTGATTATCCTGACTATGAGAAGGTTATACCTGGCGAGTTTGTAGCTACTGCTAGCTTTGACACTAAAGCGATGATGAAGGCAAGCCAAAGCCTCTTGTCCTTCTGGTATGATGATGATACCAAACCACTATACCGACCCCTGACGCTAGAGATTAGCGAAGGCAAGGTAATGGTGGAAGCCAAAGAGGATAGAGGCAAAGCGGTAATTGAAGCGGAGGCAAGCGGGGAAGGCAAAGTAGCGGTAAATGGTAAATACTTACTCCAAGCCTTAAAAGCCTGTGGTGGAATAGCTGAAGTCAAGATGGCAAACGCAAGCTCATCAATACTCTTTAGCTCTAACGGTTATCGCTGTTTAGTGATGCCGATGTTAATAACAAGCGAAACCGAAACACCGAAGGCAGAAGCGAAAGCAGAAGCCAAGCCGAAAGGCAAGGCAAAGCGAAAGGCTAAAGCTAAAAAGATAATAGCCGAAGTTGAGCCAACGGAAGCCGATTTAGCCGAAATTGAAGCCGAAGAGGAAGCGGAAACAGTAGCCGTAGCCTGATAGTAACGCAATAGCCGAAAAACAGAGCCACACAAAAAGAGGGGTGGAATAGACCCCTCTTTTTGTCTTTTTGGAGGGGTGCAAGTCCCTGAAGTGGAGATTTGCACCCCTCTTTTTGTGCCTAAAATCACCCCTTAAGGAGGTTGTATGGCAAAGAGGCTATTAAACAGTGCCGAAGTCCTGCAAATCCTCAAGGATGAAAACTTGAGGATAGAGGTAAGCCGATTTGTTGACTCAATTGCCTACCTCTGGAAAGACGAACCCCTGGATGGCGATGACACAGCAAAGATTGCCCAAATGGTGCTTACCGAACTCGACAAACGCAACGGCAATAAGTGAATAAGTCATAAAGGGAAAGGCTAGAGGGTAGGGAAAATGAACGGAAACCTTACCCTCTCTTTTTGCCCAAATTCAGATAGAAAGGAGGTGAAAGGATGAACAACGGAAAAGAAATAGCAAGGCTAAAAGAACTTTATCAGGAAGGCCACAGGGAAATCATTTTAGTAACGCTTCACCTTGCTGGTATTAGTGACCAAGTAATTGACTATATCAGCGATGGTTTATGGAGTGAAAGACAGGCAATTATTGACATATCTGATGAGTATAAGAAGGAGGACGCTGGCTAGGCGTTAATCTAGCCTGAAAAGTCGAAATCGGTAGGGGAACTATGCCCTGGAAAGGAGGACAATTGGAACAACTCAGTTTACTTGATAGTGAGGAAAAACAGGACTATCAGATAGAGAAAACGACCACTGTCAGGCTGGGAACGAGAAGTGCCGAAATACCTCTACGGAAGAGGAATAAAGCAGCTATAAAGATGCTTAAAGAGATTCTACCTCAGCTTGAAGGGAAGGATATCCTGGTAAGCCAGTATTGCGACTATTGGTGGTATGACGATTTGAGGCTTAAAAGGCTTCAGGTGCAGTGGTTTGATGATAGTGCCTTCGTTCTGTGGGGGACTAAAGCACAGGTAAGAGTCCTGCATCTTAAATTCCTGTATCAGGTGCGGGAGCAATATACAAATGGCAAGCCATATTACCTGCTTGATTTCTGGAACGGCTTTCGGGGTGAGCCAGTTGATAAATACTATCGCGGCGGCTACCAGTGCCTTCAGATAAGAGCTGCGAGGTAAACGATTCCCCCGGAATTGGTAGGGTAACTACGCCCAAAAATCTCAAAGAAAGGAGGTGAACTATGCCAATCAGATGGAGCGCCCTTGAGGTTAGCGAGGCTATGGATGAAGTTGAGGAGCTGGCTAGGAAGGCCGAACCTTTCCTTGCCGAGGCAGAAGCCAGGGTAGGGAAGGCTAAAGGCATAATAAATTTGCCGCAGTATATGAGCCAACGCTTCCAACGCCTGATATACACCATCGAATACAGGCAAAACATCCAAACTTCCATAGCCAAAATCCGAGAGAGTATTCCCAAAGGTGCGGTTGAGGGTGAGCGTCAAACAGGCAGGCAGCAAAACCTTGGACTGGATACAGCACCTTACAAAGTAGTAAAGCACGATGACTTTGCTGAATGGCTCGAGCAACAAATGAAGGCGTAGTAGTAGTAGTAGCCAGCCTCGGGTTTGATAGGGTAACTACGACTTAAAAAGGAGGTGATAACGAATTGGACAACCGAATAGTAGACAAGCAGATAGACAGCTTGGTTGGTGCTCTGATGGATCCCATTATTGTAATGCCTGGTGGCTGGGGAGATAGTTTGCCAGACTGGATTAAAGGAGCGATACAGATAGAAAGGCTTGCCCTGCTAATGAAAGGGGAAGAGACAGCCACCGACGCTGAGGCTTGTGCCTATCTCTATACTGCCAGTTTGGAAGCTCCTATGGATAGCGACTGGACGCAGATTTACCTGTATGTTGCCGGGAAAGTGGTATCAAAGAATAGGGAAATCCAGATTCCGGAGGATATTGGAGTGGATTCTCTCAATGATTACCAGATAGGGCTACTCCGAGACTTGAAGGACTGGATATACGAGCGAAGAGTTAAACACAGGCGAGAGAAGCAGAGAGTGGAAAAGGCACAAGCTATGGCAGAGGCAAAAGCTAGAGCACCAGAGCAGCTTAAACTGGGTGTCTAATAGTAAAAAGGGTCGTGAACTTAGCTCCACGACCCTATTTTTTATTCTCGGAGGGAACAAAATAGGCTTTTGTGTTTTTCGTTTTGGCCAGGATGCGCAATATGGATAGGGAATTTTCTATAGGATTTCTTATTTCCGAGCTGGTTATCAGATGTTGGCTATGTCTGTGTGATGATTTCTGAATAAAACGGGGGGAATTGTGAAAATTGAACTTATTGAAGCTTTATGTAGCTTTTCAGATAAATGATTAGCTTCATTCATCAAGTCATTGCAATAATCAATAGCAAACAAAGGTCTTTCTTCATTTACCATCAAAGCTGTTAATTGTTCTAAAAGCCCCATATAAATCCCTAAAGCCCAGCGTAAAGACCGCAATTCTTCATATGGTTGGTGAATAAGGTACTCAATAAAGCTGCTCAATTTGAATATCGGGCTACCTTGTGATAATTTGTGAAAAAGGAGGTTTACATATGCCATGTAAAGGTATGGCCGCAAAAAGGGTGTATCAGCGGGAATATATGAAGCGGCGAAGGTTTAACATCAAAGGTGGAAAACAAGTAGGGAATGATATTAATATTAGGCCCAAGGTAAAAGGAACCGGACTTAGGGATGACCTGTGTGTTGGCCTTCCCGGTGGTGAGACTATGTGGGTTAAGGTCAAGTTAGATTAATATTTGAACGATGCTATGGGAGAAGAGGAAAGAGCCCAACGTGAGATGGAAAACGTTAATGAAACAGGCATAAATCCAGATGAGATGAAGCAATATCTTACTTCAGATGAAATGAAGGAACTCACCGAGGCACTCGATAGCATTGAAAATTACAAACTGGCAATGAAGAAGTTGGAAAAGGAAACTGGCAGAATTCAAAAACTCCTAGATTCCTCTTCATCCTGGGAACAACTAAAGCAAATTGGACCCAGGCTAGACAGACAGCAATCCCTAGTTTATGACCTCCCTCCTGTAGAAGGAGCCCGTGAAAGTGTGATGAGACTCTTAGGACTGGCAGAGGTTAGGAAAAAGAAAGCAGAGGCAGAGGCAAAAATTAGGAAAAATGAGGCAGAGCTCCGAGAGATAGCTCTTAAGGGGATAGCCCCGCCTTACGAAGATGCTAAGAGATACTTAAGCGAAGAAGAATACCAGGAGTTTCAAAGGTCAATCCCAAAAGCTGTTGATGACTACATCAAGGGATATAAGTGTTATTACTACGAGTATCTATGCGATAAGATTGCAGAAAGGAAGCGAGAGGAGCTGGAGAAACTCCAAGCTCATTCTGACGCCCAGCAATATCTCAATCAGCTCAAGAATAACGTGGCTAGCTTCAAAGTCTCATTATTCTCAAAGAGCAAGAATTTGAACTCCTATTTTGGCAAAGACCCCAGATATCTGGGCTACAACTTCTGGCTACCTCAAGACGAGAAAAAGGGCTGTGAGCGGGTTGTTGGGGGACAGATAAAGGCAAGCATACCAGAGAACCTTCGCCCCTTTCTTAGCTTCAAGTATAGACTAGCTTACCGTCTTTTGCCTCATGCGGAGTATAGCCTGATTGACGATGTGCCATCCCTTGATTTTGGCTTCCCTGTATTTGTGGTCACGGAAATTGAATATTGGTTGAAGTCAGCTCAAGTTAGCTTTGGAAATTGGAACTTTACTATGCCAACGCTTGAGAAGCCTGAGTTACTGGGCTATGCGTATAAGCTGTTTACCTCTGATGACCTTAATGCTGCTGGCTATTACTTTTGGCAAAGAATCCCATGCATTCTTATTCAGGGTCTACTCCAGGGCAATATTGAGCCTCAAGGCACAAGAATTACAAAAGTCAGCGAGAATAGCACTAGCTACGAAATCAATGGCTTTGATAAGGAAATCAGCATCCCAAATGTGTTCTCCAAATACCTCAAAGCAATCGGTAGCTGGCAAGGGTTAATGGAGAAAGGCATTATTAGCTCAAAGGTGGGTGAAGTAATTGCCAAGGCAATGGAGAGATCAACTAAAGAGCTTTCCGCACTCGAAATACCAAAGCTTAGTAAGGGCACCAAAAAGGCAAGGGCATTCCAGCTATTTAATGAGGGTAAAAGACCCGGAGACCTAGAAGTGAAAAGTCTCGGTATCAAACCGGAAACGGCTTACCGCTATTATCAGGACTGGAAGAAGGTTCAAGGTAGTAGCTAGAATGCTACTTAATTTGCTTAGTTTGTTGTAGCTATTTAGTGCAACAATCATAGTGGCAAATCATAGTAGAAAATCATAGCCAAAAAACATAGTGAATCATAGTGAAAAGTCATAGTGAATCATAGTGAAAAGTCATAGTGAATCATAGTAGGAAATCATAGCACTTTATTTAGGTTGGCAAAGCTAGAGTCTCTTTTAGTTTCCTCCCACTGGTAAACATGGGCATCTCTTGTTCGCAGTTTCTGAGTTTCCATTTTCCTCGGTGCCTGTTCTTGGCGTACAACGAGTTGAGATGGGAAGGAAGGCAATGTTGGCTTTCAGCTCCGATGTTAAGCAAGCAAATGTGAGGATGCTCGACTCAAAATAGAAAAACGTGGTGTTGTAATTCCAGCTGGTAGCGAAAACTCAATTAGCTTTACCAATTTGAATGCCAGTAGCTTTACTGGTAAGGAATAGCAGTAGGTTTACTAGTGAAGCTAGACTTTCTCTAAAGCTTGAACTGGTGGACGGAGGACGCTTCCCGGATACCTGCTGAACAAAACGATGGATTGTTATTAAGTGTGTGCCTTGTGAGGAAGGAAAAATCATTACATTGGGGGTGTCGGTCTAAAGAACCCTAGTGACGTTCGCTCCGTCTCTGTGCCAAGACCTGGCTCAGATAATGTTCACCTCCTGCGAGTACATTGCTGAAGTGTTGATTCACCACTGCTTCAAAAGTCGGGCAGATGGAAGTCTCAAGATCCTGAAGACGATAGGCACGCAATCGGCTAAGTGGAAGAGAGACTGGTTTAAGACCACCTAGTGGAATACTAGCGAATATCCAGTCTTCAAACATCTGCACCCGAAGTGCAGCTATTACAGGGAGATAGCCATCCTTAGTGCGGTCTTTTAAAGCCTCTATATTTTCCCTAGATATAGGAATGTTCTCGCCATCCGTTGTCTTGACTTCCAAGGCATACTTCTTCCCCAATATATTCGCTGCATCAATGTCAACGCCTTGCACACCACGCTCAACTATATGGGAGAAACCGGCCTCACGGAAGGCGAGAGCCAGTAATTTCTGCGCAATCTTGCCAAAGATCCCTGGGCCGAATTTGTCGCGAATCTGTTGCAGGTGTTGGAATGTGTTTACCTTCATAGGTTATGCATTCCTAGTAATCTGTGGCCCATTCTTTTCCGTCCAGTCAAGAAAATCATACACGTCTTTGTTTTTAGTAATGTTGGCCATCAGGAGGTTTTTAAATCCTACGTATGGTGTGGAGATGATGAGTTGCCTCCGCTCGGCTATATCTTCAAGCACACTTACGAACCGTTGCTCCATTTCAGGACCGAGACTCTGTGAGGGATCATCCAGCATCAGAAATGCGAAGGGCTGTGTCTCCTCTGCTGTCTCTGCTAAGCCGAAAAAGAGGGAGAGAGCTAGACAATTGAGGTCTCCCTGGCTAAGGATAGGTGTTGGATCCAAGCCATCTTTGCTCTTTATGTTATAGGAATTGAGTCCAGTTTGAGAATTCTCAGTTACTTCCATCACAAGTCCCCTTATAGTTGGATGGTTTGCTATGCGACAGAAATATTTATCTAGGCTTGTCCCAGCAGCATTTATCTTAGCTTCAGCCTCCTCTCTTGAAGCAGCAGCTAAGGAACCCTTGATGGCCTGCACATCTTCCATAAACTGAGATGCCTGGTCTCTCAACTTATCTAATTCTTTGTATTCCTTTGTGCTCAATATGCGCTCAACAATTTCTCTCTTCCGTTCCAGACTCAGAATCTCGTCTATTGTTCTCAATTTAGCTAATTGGTCGAAGATGGCAATTCTCTTTTCTCCCTTCTTTTCTATAGCCTTTTGTCCCGACTCCAGCTCTGAAGCTATGTTCTGAAGTTGTGTATTTAGAAGGGCGAGGGGGTCATCATGCTTACCAATTTTACGTTGCAAAGCAACGGCGACTTTAGTTATACATTCCTTGAAGCTAGAGCGAGCCGCTGCCAATGGCTCTTCTAGTTCCTCAAGCTGGTCTTTAAAAGACTTGAGTTGCTTGAGCTTAGCTTTCTGTTCCTTCCTCTGGGCCTCTAGGGCTCTTACCCCTACCTCTATCTTCTCTTCCCATTCACTCTCTAGTTGATTTAGCAACTGGGGTGCCTTAGCGCCACATAGCGGACAACGCTTTCTCTCAATATCTGAGGCTACCTCTTTTAAGTATTGTACAGCCTCTCTGACCAGACTTGCCCTCGCATTCGACTTGTGTATCTCTTCCTCGACTCTTGTAATCTCTTTTTGTTGAGCCTCAGCAGCTTCAACTAGAGTAGTCTCGTCACCGTGCTGTTGAACGAATTTATCCCTTTCTGTTTGTGCTTTAGCCTCAGTTTTTTTGACATCTTGGTATCTTCCTACGAGACTAACTAGTTCTCGCTGTTTTCTCTCTAAGGTCGTCTGCTTAACCATGTCCGGCGAGTAGAGCCAGACGGCATCAATCTTGTCCTTTACCTCGTCTCGAAACTGCGCAACTTCCCCAAAACTCTGGGGCATGGTTATTTGCAAATCGCTTATCCCTAACTCCTGGGCAAGAGATATAACTGCCTCGCCAATGTCCTTTGCACGGTGTAAAGCTTCCTTCTCGGTTATGTCTTCTTCTCCCATACCCTCTGCAATAGCCTTCTCTTTTTTCTCCCGTGCCTCTTTGTCGTATATGCGGATACTTTGCTCTGCACGTTGTCTGAAACTCTCGAACTCACTCTTCATAGCCTTGTATATATTTCCAATCTTTGCCTCAGTAATTCCTCGCACAAGTTCCCTATATTCAGATAGGCCCAGAAGCCTGTCGATGGCATCATTTCGATCCCGCGGCTCCTGTGTCAAAATAGCCCGAATAGCCTCTTGATGCTGGTAGACTGTAGTCATGAAGTCTTGAAATGATGAATGGAACAAAGTGTAAATTTGGCGTTCTGCGTCATCACCGTGTAGCACAACCCCGTCTGGCAACTTGACCATTATTTTCTCTAAAGCCCGTCTTCCAGTCCCGCTTAGCTCACGTATTACAACATAATTACCCTCCGGGCCCTTGAATTCGACTTCAACGAGTACGCCTTCTCCTGATACATAACGGTTGGGGATTTCCCAGCCGATACGCTCACGGATGCCTGTCTTTTTGCCAACACAGTTCCCTCCAAAGAGGCACCATTCTACAGCATTGAGGGTGCTGCTCTTACCGCGGTGATTCTCACCGCAGAGGAGTACGACAGGCTGGTCAAAATTCAACTCCTGTGTATCAGCAAATCCTCGGAAATCGCGAATTTTAAGTCTTATAAGATGAAACATATTCTTCACCCCCTTACAGCATGTCGTTGAGTTTGGCAAGTAGGACATCAAATTTCTCTCGAAATTCATCCATTTCTACTGCCAATTCATTTGCGATGCCTTCTGCTCCTTCTTTTCCGAAAGAGTCCGAAATAGTGTGCCACAAAGCCTTTCTTTCCTTTGCTCGTTCTTTGTTGGCAATGATTTTGTTCAGTACTTCATCATTATACCCCATGCTAGCCTCCTCGTACTCTCTAGGTAAAGGCGATGTTACCACTTAGTGGGGGAGAGTTCAAGGAGTAGCAGGGCTACAAGATATATAATCTAACGGCGAAGGCACAACGGTGGCTCCTTGAGCCGCTTCCTCAAGGTCCAGCGCCGGTGGAAAGAGCGGATACTTGAAATTAACAATCTGGCTAATTGCTGTCACGGCTACACTGTTATTGTGCAGCAGTGCTAGAATCAGGATCTTCACTCTCCGGATAGAATTCAACATCATCTAGCTTGTCACCCATATGAAGTCGGAAAATTTGCCTGACAGGTGCGAAATTTTCCGAAAAGATGACAAACGATAAACGATGATCTATGGCTGTCCATAGTGTGTATGTCGCATAGTAGCCTGAATAGTCAACAATGAATTGATTGATGCCCAAATTAACGGTTTTTGGCATGGTGTAATTGATGTGAAATGCATCAATATAACGAGATTGCCTAGGCGGAATATTTACAGTCGATGTTAAAAGACCTTTCCACTTAAACTCTACAAGTTCGGGCGTTACTACCTCGCCAGTTGGGAGGTTCTCTATCTTTTCCAAGTATACAGCACAGTTTCGAGCTATCTCTTTCTGATGGTGATTCACTACCTTCATGTGATAAAAGCGCGCAGAGCTCTGCTTCCTGCCATCTCTATCAACTTGGTTTACATCCTCATATTGCCGAGCCCCTTCTCTAGTGAGAACTAATTCATTTCTCCAGCTAGCTTTCCATCCCGCTTCTTTGACTTTCTTAGCAACGGCATCCGCGAGCGAATGCCTATCAGTATCAGTAAATGGGATGCAGTTAGCCTGTATGAATCTCAATATCCCATCGTCTTTTTTTACCCCTTCCTCTTGGAAAGCCATACACTCAATGCCCAAGTAGGTAGCTATAGCCAATTCTTGATGAGAGAAAAGAGAACCGCGATGTCTCTCGGTATCTTCAAATCGATCATTTTCAGATGTGAACAGTCTCTCCCTTTTAAAATCGACGAATATAATGTATTCGGATTCACCTAGCTTTTGGAAAATATTCTCCTTCACACCTTTTAAGGTCTGCTCCGCAACAGCGATATACGGTTCGAAACCCATCATGTCAAGTTTCTCTGCTATGTCACGAGCTACCCTAATCTCATCACTCTCTTTTTGCTGGCCACAACTTATAAACACCCTTGCACGAATATTGCCTTCCATTTTATTGCCCCCTTTTGCTACCTAGTTTATACCATTTCTCTGCGTATAGTTCGTCAATTTGAATTCGCAGGAGTTTTAACACCGTACGGTTACCATCGATCCGGCTATCAGCTACCAAGTCAACCCTTGGAGCAAATTGTAGTCAGTGTCCTCCACGTAACTTTAGTCACGGTGCAGAGTTGCACTGTGGTAGTGTCCCCCTTTGCCTCTCACTTAATCCATATTTGTGCATTTCTAAGTTCTCTAAGAAACAGCTGTGCTAACTTGTTCCCTACAAATTCGAAGTAGTTTGCCAGTTCCATGCTTTCCTCCCCTACGAAGTATTTATGACTCTCTAGAAACTTGCCCCTAGCTATACTTACATGCAATAGCGGAAGGATATTGGTCTTGGAAGCTTCGTATGATGCGATGCGGTTCTTGAATTCATCTCCCAGTTCGCGCGTACTCCAGTGGGAATATGGCAGCATGGGCTTTTCGCCATGGGCTCTGCGCAGAAATTCGAAGGCAAATGCTCCAAATGTTAAAACTACCCGGGGTTTGAAATTCAATAAACTGGTGCTCAAAGAATGGATCTCCTTTTGGAGTTCTTGCGACCAGCTGGGTGTGGTGCTTTGCGGTTTGTCATCGGAGTTGATGACTGCGTTTCTGATGTAGAGGTTCGTTGTATCAAATCTGCGTTTTTCTTTTCTATATAAGGTGTCTTGTACATAGTCAAGGACAGGCGTCCAAATATTGTGACGGGCTGGATGTCTTGGGTCTAAAGGCGCCGAGAGCAAATGGTGCCAGTTCCTAGGTTCTGAGTCGGCAACTAGCCAAACTGGGAATCGTGGATCACCGGTATGATCTTTCACGGCCGCTCCATATACGGTTGGGAATGTACCTCTTTAGACTAACCCCCAGAACCAATTGTAGCATGACTTGCATTGGAGCGTAAGTGTGGACACTTTCTGACGAATTGTTCAATCTGAGTATGACTGAAGGGGGTCGAATCCCCCGAAGTGGGCCTCGGGGGACAGTTCCCGAACTTTTGTTTGAGAAGAGGGGGTTGATTCTGGCGGTGCAGCAGTTGCTTGTGTCGTCTCACAACCTACTCGTCAAATAGCTCTTATGCCAGCTTTCTACAAAGAGTCGTGAGAGCGCGCCTTGTATTAGATAATAATGCACTTATCATGGTTCGAGTCAATGGATGTCCTTGGGATGTAACGTGATGGCCTAGCTCTTTCAATCAGCCAGTCATAATGATGAACTTCAACCCGTTTATCATTGAATATCTGTAGCCTCTTTTCCTTTGTGCCTTTAACCTGGTCTTTGCGCCTGCCGATAAAAACGAAACATGGCAGATTGCAGTCTATATCAATTAGGCTTAGCCCACCCTTCTCAATTGGTCCTTGTGCTTCTTGAATATGATTTTTTAGCCAGATTCGCCAGTTGTCAATTTGGTCTAGCGCCTCGGTCAACTTAGCGCTTTGGACTCGGCGCTTCGTATACATTTTTGCTCTTGGATTTTCTAGTTCAACTCCGTACCAACGAAAACCCATAGAATCAAGCTCGGCTATCAGGAAATCAGGTCGATACTTAGAGCTGAACTGAGGTTTTGGAATACACCAACTTCCATGATTCCCCAGTAGAATCCTGGTTAAAAATTGAGGGTTCTCTTTCAAATATTTCTGAATATCTTCCTCTATTAGGGCACTATCTATTACATGGAAAAATTCTCTTATCTTAAATTCTGGAATGCTTGTCCTACTGCCAAAGCGCCCTACGTAATACTCGTCTAATTCGTGAACTCTACTATCGCCTGATTCAAGCAAATCAATAAATTTGCCACTTTTAGCGATTGACTTAAGATGGTCTTTATACATTTTGTCCGGCGTCGATATCCCCATTAAAATATCTCCTTCACCATCAATATGATTGAACCAGCGACTTCAACGAAGTTGGGGCTGGTACTATTTGAGGTTTCTATTATATTTAGGCTGTTTCCTCTTGATAGCTCGCTTCTCAGTAGCCCTGGCATCAGAGATGGATGAAAACTGCTTTATCTCCATGGTCTTTGCAGGTATCGGGGCTAACCCACCAGGGAGATGCTCACCTAATCGCTGGCGCACACGGCCCTTTTTAGCAACTCCGACATAGTTGCTATTCCCGGTGGCAGTTTTCAGGTTGTAGAGGATAGGTTTATCTGCTGGCACCTCGGCTATGCTGCTTTTATTGAACCGCCTTTTTATCATCTCAACATCCTCCAATTACTCAGTCTTACAGGTATGCTCGACTCCACATCACCTTGACGCCAATTCTTCCCGTTTCATCACCTAGTCATCTTCTGCTATTCTTTCCTGCCACGCTTCTGAAGGCGCTCAAGTTTTTCACGTGCCAAAGGGGATGGTCTCGTTCGGCCTTTTTCCCATCGCACCACAGTTGTGATGCCAACGCCTATCTTCTCAGCAAACTTCTGCTGTGACCAACCCCTCTCCCTTCGTAACTTCTTGATTTCGCTAGACCTCACGGGTATAATATTACCATATGATTAACCACTTGTCAATTCACAGTTTACGCGCAAAGACGCCCAAGCGGTTTGTTGCACATTCACTCAGAAAGTGATGTTTCACGAGCGCGTTAAATTATCATCGCCATCCAGAGACAGAGAAATAGACGCAAATAAAACTGCCAAATGGATAGTGCTTGACTGTATGACGCTAGTAGTCTAAAGTGCCTATTACATGACGAATGTAAGCTAACCTACTAACCCCATTAAAGTTATCAGGAAGGGAAAGAAAATGAATCTTCGATTTCTTGGGGATGCACTCGACTACTGGAAAGGCTCTGTATTTCTTCGTCTTCAAAACGGAGGCATACTTAAGGATTTTTCGGTGGACCCAATGTTAACAGACTCTGGGGATTGGGATGCAGATGATTTCAAACTTTATGCCGACTTGCTGCAAATAAGACGGAAACAGATACTTCCACACAAGATAGAGCTACGAGAAGACAGAGAAAAATACTTTGCTGAGGTCATGCACACTGGTGACCTGTTTGTCGACCCAGATACCGGAATTGCTTCAAGAGACGCTGGTCATGCTGAAAAGTATATTAGAGTCAGGGAAGTCCGCCAGTTGCTAGGTGAGAAATTACCTAGAATTCTCTGCATTTATCAACATATTCGTGCCAAAAAGACCAGAGACAGAGTTAGGGAATTAATCGAAACACTTGCAGCAGAATTTGATAAATTTGATACAAGAATCTATTGCTGTACATACGAAACGCCGACTGTGGCTATGTTGTTCGTATCGCGGAAACAGAATCGGATTGAGCAGGTGAATAAGTATTTCAAGAATTATCTCGGCCGGCATAGTAATATCAGGGTGTATTGCACGATATAGCGAATCGTTCACCATCCTGAGATGGGAGACTTCAGTTTTTTAATCAGATGAATGAATACGAATCTCTAACCGAGAGTTTGGCATCGCTAAGCGGCTGCCGACGAGTTGACAGAGGCCATTGCCTCTTGTATTTCGTTCTGGAAGACGGCAGGCCTGACGTGCTTTAGTGTTTCCTTAGGAATCCCACCTCAACTCAACCTTGACCCAAAACTCTGGTAATCTGTTTTGACGACAATATGTTTACAGTTTGAGGTGTCGTGAAGGCAACGCAAAGTTTGCCTCCTTCTTTCCCAGTCTCTGAGTTGACAATCAGAGCTTTGCCCAGTCCAGTCTGTTTTAGCTTGTCAGTCCAAGAGTCATTTTGAACGTACTTCGATATTTCGTCTCTGACAGAAGCCTCGTTCACCTTTGAAAGCACAAGCGCCGTGAACTGCTTTCTAGCTTCTTTTTCAATTGCCTGTGGTGATTGAGCCATTAGCCATGCCTTAATCCCAAGAGACGCACCTCTGTTAATGATAACCCTTGCGTAGTTATACTGGTCCGACGGCTCGGGCAAGTAGTTCTGCGCCTCATCAAAAACTATGAAAAGCTGCACTGCTTTCTCCGTGCGCTTCCTTCTCACCATATTGTAAAGTTGCCCGCAAACCTGGGATACATAGTTCTGCATGACCGGATTATGCTTTTCCTGTGGTAGAGTGCTCACATCAATGACAGCTACAGACACCGTTTCCTTATCTCCGTCCTCATACTCAGGATTCATTATCACCGAATCTATTCGCACAACTTCAGCTTCGTTGGCTGCATAGAGATAGGAATTCTCAGTATAATAATCATTGAGGCCATCGAGCAGCGTTTTAATTCTTTTTCTTTTCTCTCTGTCAGCATCAGCTAAATACCGCTCCAATTCTTGCTCGACGTCCGTTTTAAGCATTAACTCACGCTCTGGGTTTTCTTTCTTATACCTTTTCATGACCTCTGCAAGCAAAGCATTAAGTGCCTTTCCCCTGCGAATTGGGAGACAGTTAACCAAACTAGTGGAAGTAGCGTTACACTGGTCTTGGAAGTCTGGCTCATCCAACGGCGGCAGAACAATGAAAGGCAGCTTCAATACTCTGCAATTGGGTAGCCCTTGAAGATCCCTATCGAAGGAATATATTTTAAACTGAATTTTTCTGCGCTTGCCATCTTGTTCAAATTCGATATCTCTGGTGAACTCGAATCCCCGGATGTCTTGTTTAGCCTCTAGGAACCTTTTCTCTACACCTTGTCTATAATCAGGGAACAGGGAAATAGTGCGAGATACTGGGATTAGCCCAGACACGTAATCAGGCTTAGGGTCAATTATCACCGCAGGTATTCCCTGAAAAGCAACTTGGAGAACGACACAACCTGCGAGGGTAGACTTCCCGGTCCTGGTTTGCTGAAAAGAGCCTACATGTGGCTGATTGATATCGTAAAGGTCTGAAGTGACTACTGTTGCCTCAGAAAGGTCTTTGCCAGCCTCAAAACCCCAGGCAATCTTGTTTTTCAGAAAGCCTCTACCGAATACAACAGCCTTACCATTCTCGTATGGCGGAAAGGTGATTTCGAACGGGGATGTGGGCTCTGCTGGGCGCTCAATTGGTTCGGATTCAATCCGAACTAGTTTAGGCTCAGGCTCCTGACATGGTTTTACCTCGGGTTTGCCGAGAAGAGTATTGACTAGCGGCTCAAAGAACTTTTCCTTTAAGAAACGCTCGTAACTACTTTTATCGACCACGGCTATCGTGTCATTTTCGGTTCTTATGATGCGCTCCTTGATCATCTCTTGGATGATGCCTTCCACTCTAGCCACGTCTATGCCGTGCTTCGATAACTCGGATTCCAGCACATCACGGTGGAGTGGTCCTGAAAGAACGTGATAAAGAAGATGGCCAATTTGCCGTTCCTCGTCAAACATAGAGCCAAGTTGCTTTGTTTGCACATATTCCCGCAGGAGCGCGACTGCTTCTGAGGCAATGCAATGCTGCTGTTCTCTTAGTTGCCCGCCGCGAGTGGACACATATTGATGAACCAAGACTGCAAGTCCGAGTTTTTGTAGTTCCTCCAGAATCTTATCCCGCCACTTTAGTATTCTGCTTTCATTTAGTAGACAGTGATACCTGACCTCACCATACAGGTCACTTGAGCCAGGGCTTTCGGGATACAAAGCGAGTGGATTGTCTCCAGCACCACCAGGCAAAATATCTTCTACAAAGTATTGCACTACCTTTGCGGGAGCAGAATCCAGAAGCCTAGTCAATTCTTCGCGACTTGACTCCAGACGTTTCTTTATAGTTGAAGTAGCCAGTTCGCGACCCCGCTCCATAGTGAGAAATAGATCGTGGCTGTACCACCGGTTTTCTTGTACAAGATGCAGCGCCTTTAAAAGTCGAGCTTGTTGAAAGAACTGAGAACAGTCTGATTGCAATAGTCCTTCTTGGCGTACTCTTTCGCCTATGTAGATAAAAGCCAGTGCATCTCTAAGCGCACTGTCCTCAAGCATTACAAGGCTTTTGATTTGCGGCAACAACCTAAAGTAATCATGCTTCCGTGAAGAAAAGTGCCATATTAGCAGGCAATTTTTCGTTAGCTCCTCATAGATTTGGTTGTAGTAAGCTGCGCCTACTACCTTGACAATATGAGAAAGATTTTCCTCACCCACATTTGGACCTATTTTCGCTAGTTCCGCTAGAAAATAACTACCCTCCTCAGTTGCCATTATTTCGCTGACTAACGAACCGTAATGCTCCAATCTTTCCTGAAAAAGTAAGTCGCCGCATTCTTTACTGAGGCGCTCCCTATCAGGATGATTCAGCAAAAGGCCTTCTTGGGTCTCTACTAATATACCCTCATGGGTAAGATTTTGTTTGGTCTCCTCAAATTTCTCCTTCCTATAACATTCCTTATAATAATGAAAGGTTGTGTCAAACCAAAATGGAGGTACTAAACCGTCAGAACACAGGACAATCATCAAGAAGTCAGCCACACTGTTGTCACCCTCCCTAGCTACTCTCCTCACTTTAGCTTTTATTAACTGATCGGAATCTATGACCATGGTTTTTCTTCTACCCTCCGTCCTCAATACTGGATTGTTTATGAATCGCCACTTGCTTCTTCACGCGTGCCCTCATGAACGTCTGGCAAGGGTATTTTACTCTTATCTGCCAGAAATACAAACCTTTCTACTTATCTGTACATTTGGCCACACCCATGACAAACCCCTATCAAGTCTACTCACAAACTACTGACATGAGAGCAAAGTATATAGTGTGAAGGAAGATAGATGACCTAAAGGGAAGTTTACCTTGGGAGACAACACATCAGTGTGGCAGGAACAGGGGCACTTCCTTTTGGGTCTTAAGACAACATCAAACAATGCGTCATTACGTTACATGGGATGGTTCTATTCGCCTGCTTAATGGCAAACGGGTTTTGCCCTATATTAAGGGGACCACGTCCCTTATCAATCGAAAACCTTTATCTTCTGGATAACTTACCCTATATTCGAAACGTGCCCCAATCGCAACTCCCACAAAATACTCCGGTTTTCGTTGCACAATACACTTTGCTTTACGTAGTGGATCATTACCGCGGTCTGGTGCGGCAAAGTCCACACCCGATTGATAAACTTTGATTTCCTTAATTAGTTTTTGTATCTGGCTAACCCTCTCCTTAACTTCACAGTAAATAAGAAGTCTATTATCCTGATAGAGAGCGATATCCATGGTATCATCCTCAAAGGTGACTGAAAGGCCCCTCTCAGCTGCTATCGTATGCAACCGAATAAATTCAGCCACGTGCACGAAATACTCCCAATTGGGAGCAGGTTCTTTAGCACCGGTATAATGGCTGAACCAGTTATATGGGCCTTTCTCAGATGGTAAACCTCTAAGAGTAAAGGCCCGGCCTTTTGAAATAACAAGCCCACTCTTAAGACCTAAATCTAGCAAAGCTCTTAATCCTTCGGGAAGTCTCTCATATACTTTGGCAAAGTATGTTTCGGGGGGCATGGCATACCCCCAATCTTCGCATGCAACTCTTACCCAGTTTCGAAAATGGTTATCAAACTCTTGAAGCACAGCAGACGTTCGCTCACGCAGTTTTTGCCGCTCTATTGGATGTTCTCTGCTCACCAGCATTGTCTATACTGAGCTTCCTTTTAGCTTAATGCCTTTAACTACATTATAGCACCAGCAACAGCCAAACCTTAGCAATTTCATGTGAAGACTTCTAGAGGGAATAGCTGTTTTTGGGCATGGAAACCTTCACAAGTGTTACCATAATGGGTGGCTAGATAGTAAAGACTTAAGGGGGTTACGATGAAGAAGGATATGATAGAAGTAGTAACAGATGCCTTATTGATGGTAATGGCTGGTGACATTCTTTACCTTTACTTTATAGGTGCTTGGTATGAGCCTTGTATTCCCGCATTGATAACTGAACTAATTATCCTGCCAGCAACGATTGGCTTTGCCATCTGGAGATTTGTTCGCTATATCAAAATTCACTATAAGGCTAAGAGCTAAATAGGCTATTAAGACAAAGGGATATACAGCTAGGTAGTAAGGAGGATAGTTTGAAGCTTTATCGTAGGATTGAGGTAGTCTAGAAAGTATCTAAGGCTTGGGGCTTTTGAGAAGGGGTTTGGCTGCTTGAACTTTACTGCTTTGGCTTAAGATAGTAAACACAGGTGACTCTAGTCATTTAGGTATCAAACCAATCTGAGTAACTTTCATCCACGGCGTAGTCATCATCGACAATTTTCACTATTAATCGAGTATACTTCCTTACAGGCGCATCCAATTTAAGTGTAATAGTTGTAGAATAGCCCGGCTCTAGGTCAAATAGGCTGCTTTTTTCGGAATTCCAGACCATTTCACTGCCTGCATCGAAGCCTGCAAAAATGTAGACATCATCTGCACGGGCAGTTCCGAGATTCTTAACCATAACCTTCAGAGTAACATGACATCCACGGGTGGTTGTAGTCCAATTATGAGCAAGAATGGGGATTGGGACTATATCATAGATGTAGGCAGATTCACCCTTATATTCATCAGGTATTTCGCCAATCTCCCATCCCTCTCCTGTGGTCTCTATATAAAAATATTTCCCTCCATTATGCTCGTAATGAACCCCGTGGATTCCCTCACCCCCGAGAATACCAACTGCCACATGTTTAGGTGGATTGAGAAGCACAATATCATAATCCATTGCGTTAAGAATTGCTGCCAGTAAGATGGAAGTATCTTCACAATCACCACCATTGTCCACTAAGGTCTCGATAGGATATCTAGGATACTCGTCATAAGGAGTTGTGACATTGTCATATGCATAGGGCAAGCTTTGGACAAAGGAAACAGCAACGCTAACTGTTTCGTATTCATTGAAGCTGTTCTGCCAAGCTGTCCCTTCTATTCGCTGTACTAAGTCAGCTATAAAATAGTCATCCAAAGGGTGGGTGATGTAGACCGAATAATCCTCCGTAGGAGGTCGGGGCTTTTCTCTGTAATAGTCATAAAGTGTATTTGGCACCTGTATATCCCAAGTCCATTCGCTACCAGCATAGTCCCAAGTAAAGGAACGAGGGATATAACCAGTGGGAGAGGTTGTTGACATCACATATAAAGTGGTAAAGATGTAATTAGCTGATGTTACCGTAAGCCCTTCATAGCTTGAACTTACCCTGAAGTGATACGTGGTGTTTGATTCCAATCCAGTCAAGGTAATTGTGTGATTAGTCACTATTGAAGAATCTGGAATAACAAATCTACATTCACCCTGGTCTGGTTTTAGCTCCACCGATGATGCCTTAGTTAAAATGCTTGTAAGCCAATACTCTATTTGGCTATCGCTGGGTTTACTGGTCTGCCAAGTTACAACCGCACTAGTTTGGCTAATATCTGATACAGAGACACCCGAGATTGTAAGGCTATTATAAGCACAGCTCGTCAGCAGGGAGGTCAGCACCAAAGATGCTAATAAAATCAATATGAGACAGCGCCTCATTTGCCTTCCCCAAATCCGCTGGCTGGGTTATTTAATCGAAATTATACTTCCAGATAACCTCAAATAGAAAACATGCTAAGTTTGAGGAGAGTCTAAGGCTTTAGGGATTGCAACATTTGGAAGGAATAGTAACAAAACGCCCAATTGTGCAATTAAGCAAGCTGAGTACGAAGAGGGTGGTGAAATAAACGAAGTGTTAGCTGAGTCTCTCAATAGATGAAATCACTAGTCGCTACTGGAGTTGGGTATTTTTAGATCAAATAGGAGTTCTAACTTAAGAATAGGGAGGCTATTATAAACCCGATGAGGGAGAGGAAGGCAATAGGAGGCAAAGCCGGCATGGGCTTACCCTTGAGCCAGAGCAATTGGATCAAGAGAGCACTCATGAGCCCCATCAGGGCAAACACACCCACGAGCATCGCACTGGCCAGCCCAGACGCAAAGAAAACGGAACCCGTGAGCATCAGGGGAAAGCCAATATCACCACCGCCCAATATGGCGTATTCGCGTCTATCGGGCTCCTCCTTTTTCAGATCACCCACCCGTATGTTCTTGAGGCGCAGTCTCCAATCTTTGATTTTCTTGAAGAAAACAAAGGCTGGCATGGTAGCGGACTCGGAAAGTTTATCAGCCATCCAGACCATGAAACCAAAACGTACCGCCACAACGTCATAGACAGCTATAACAAGCATGAAAATCATAAACGTCCACGGAGAAAAAAGAAACCCGAAAACTGCGCCAGCTCCAGAGAGGGTAATGAGAAAGAGCAGGTTATGCAGCCATATCCTGTCCCAGAATAGCCAGGTAATGCCGGCAATTATCGCTACAGGATAAGCCACAGCTGGTGGTAGTATCAGGGCAATGACAATAAATACTCCGCAGGCGAACATCAGGGTAAACAGTGCCCGAAAAATCAGCCGCAACTTGCTTAAAGGGATGATAAAAAGAATCAAACCCATCACCACCACCACGCCAAAAAAGTAGGCGGTTACTGGTCCGAGAGAGATATCTGGCGAGACAACTTGGTTTTCTTCAAAAAACAGCTTTTCCCGGGTGGCTACATAAAGGGTAAGTGCCAAAGCCAGCACCATCACGGTGCCGCTCCAGAGAAACGGGCTAAGTTTTGACTTCATGGTTTCATAAGAATCTGAGAATTTCCCCTAATTATAGAAAGGGGACAAGCTAGAAGCAATTCCGGAGGCGTAATGAAGAGAGTAAGTTACAATGGTCAAAAACAAGTAATAGCGGGTGGATTCGAAACGCTTTCTACACTCTTTATTTTACGCTGATGATCCTTTGCCAGCAGAGGCAAATACCAAAGAGATATAAGATTGAACTTTCCGCTAAATCGTGCAATGTTGGTCGCGACTAGCCTGTATGAAGATCAGTGGGAGCAAGGACAATGAGTTGGCCAAGTCTGGTTACAAAGGACGACATTTCTTCCTGGTGGAGACAGAGTCCGTATCCGGTCCCGCTATATTGAGTGCGTTCGGTGAGCTAACCAGCAGGAATCTTGCACTTCTTGTCAATGTTCACGCATAATATTCCTATGGGTAAAGTATTTCCGGTAAGCGATTTCAAATCTGATTATCTGTGCGATGCTTGTGGCGGTATCATATATTGCGACTTAGACGATACCACGCGCCAGTTCTGTATCAATCCATCGTGTCAACGATGTAATCACACATTTGCTATCCTTGATCCATCTGCCAAGGCATCTCCACGACTGCATAAGGAGTTAGAAGAGGAAGAAGCTAGGTTATTAGCTCTGATCGAGTCATGTAACCATGAAGCTCTGGCTGTGTATGTCTACAGCATGCGACTAGAGCTGATCAATAGCGCTCTCACAAGAGGAGTGATGCCTTCGATTCCGATGTGGCATGCCATCGGTGACCTGCTGATTTTGATGAATACTCATCCACCGAGGGGTTCTGAGCGGTCGGAGACAATATTCGATTCAATAATTAAGATAAACTACGAACGCAGCAAACACTTAAACTTCATTGAAGATGTAGAAAATGGTCGATATAAAATAGTGGAACTCGCTGGCGGACAAATGCGAGTTATTATGATGAAGTACTTGTTACCCATACATGACATGCTCAAAGTCTACGGACTAGCATCTTCAGGCAACCTTACGGATGAATCTGACCTTTTCAAATTCCAAGACATAGACGAACTGGTTATCAGCGATGTTGACCTCAAACCAGGTGTGGACATGTCGGATTTCTTTAACAGTCTTTGGCCTTATGTCATCACCTTGCGTTATGGTTTTGGGTTGTACTATAGGACTTCACTTCAGTACCGCTATACGCCAGTAAGAGTTGATATACCGTATATTCTGGGTGTATCTTACAGCCTTAAGTCCAAGGAACCAGTTTTCGTGTCAAAGGAGAATCTAAGTCGATATTTCTCAAAGTATGAGGAATATGCAGAGGGACGAACTTTCGACCAGTTGGTAGCTGAGTACGCTGAAAGTCATGAGAAGGTCCCTATCATGGTTCCCGTTGGAAACAGGGTTATATTGGACCCTTTGACACTCCTGTATTTCGTCATCCATCTGTATGGTCAGGCTATTGAGAATAACAGACTACGCAATGGCAGAGATATCGCCCTGATGAAGAAGAAGGCTGCGGACATCTTCGAAGCAAAGGTCCGAAACGAATTACATAAGTACGGGTACACGGGCCCTGACTCAGCAGTGAAGGTCAAGTACGACTACGACGTACTTGGGATTTCTGAAGCAAGGAAACGAATACTTGTAATTGATGCCAAATTCCGCGATATGTCACCTTCCTCAATCTCGGCACATACACTTGTTGAGCAGGAGTTGATGGAACCGGAAGAGGGTCTCTGTTATGAGGTAGAAAGGCATAAAACAAGGGTAGACTACCTTATGCACAATCTCGGACTGTTCAAGCAGCATCTCAAACCCGCTGGTGCCTTGCGTAGTTATCAGGTTCGTGCATATCTAGTTACCAAACACACGCCCTTGGTAAGTCAGTACAAGAATATAGGTATCCTGTCGTTGGCTGACCTACTCAATAACGAACTTGCAGTATGAACTGCCACTCGATGTTGGGTATGATTATCGTGCCTGTGCGACCCAAGCCCAACAAAATGAGTTAATGTTGAATTCCCCAGAGGAGAACCCTGCGGCAGACATTGTCATCACCTTCAGCACTATGAGCCAGGAAAATTTGAACTTTCACGGAGACATGCTTTGTCACAGCATTAGTTAGAGGATCCCCTATGACAAGAAGTCCCTTACCAGTTTTTCTAGCTCCGGAGGGTCGCTATACCTTTTTACCTCATAATCTTGGGAGTTGAGAAGCGCTTCCAGCATTTCTGATAGTGGCGCATTAACCTGACAAACAACGAGAGGCTCCACTTCATAATCTCTTAGCCGCTCAATCTCCATCAATTGGCCTACATGTTCCGTGACTTCAAAGATAGCTCTGCTACATTCGTGAAGCAGCATTAGCGCGTGATGGTGAACCTTGCCAGGAGGCGTCTCGAATTCAAGGGCGACCACTGGGTCATAGCCTAACTCCTTACAAACCCTCTTAATTTGACTGATTTCTGAATAGTGCTTAAGGTAGCTCCCACCCACAAACACCCGTTTATCCCAGTCAGATTCAAATTTTCCCGGCTTGCGTTTTTCCTCCCTTACGTCAGGCCTTTCCGCTGGTTTCACTACCTCAGGTGCGGGCCGCCCTCTTGCCAGCTCATTAAATACTTCGCTGGGGTCTCGAACAAGCTCCCCTCTTTTCTTCCTGCGGCGGACTATTTCTTTAAGCTGATCCAAGGCGGAATCTGAAACTCGGTAGACCCCTCGTAGATTCTTGCTGGCTGGCATTTCGTCAGCTTTGTCCTCTTCCCCTTCTTTCTGTAGCAGTAGGTCTTCTATATAAGCTAGAATGAAATACCGTAACGCATCCTGCGGTTTCCCTGCCAGAAGGAAAGTCATCCCAATTTGGTGCAGGGGGTATCCCTTGTGGTAGCGCCCATCAGTAGGCTGTTCTTGCAAAAGCATGTCATATATTTGTTGGAATCCCTTTCTTGCCTCCTCGTATTGCTGCGAAAGCATTAACGACTCGTTGGCGAGAGCCATTCCTTGAAATCTCTGATTTAGTTCCAGAGATAGCGCTGAAACAGGTTCAATCATCGGTTCTTCTCCATACCTTGGTTCGGATTACATCGTAGGTATTTAGGTTCGTAAGAATGAAGACTGCTTCCCGGGCAAGACTCGAACTCCATTGCTACTCCCGCATTATACGCTAACAGCCGTGCTTGGACAAGGCAGAAGAGCATCAGGGCACAGTGAACAATCATTGTTCCGTACAGCGGGGATAGTGGGTGACATTTAAGACCTTCCAACCGACCTATGTTCCTTGAAGGCAGGCCAAAGGTGAACAAAACCGAGGAATGTCTAACAAGGATGGTGGGTGCACCGCTTACCTCCTTGGCCTTCAAGATGTCTAACGAACAGGGATTGTAACGCGATATGATATAATCTTACTAAGACTTACTAAGACATTACAAGTCCTGCCGGCTAGTGAAACGACCGGGAAGTCCTTAGTAAGCGGATTTGAATAACTAGGATGGAAGAGGGTTCCCAGATACCTTCTGCATTTGTGGAGTCATACAATCAGCTTGTGGAATTGGGGCTGATTTTCCCGTCAGCTATCACTGACTATGCAAAAGCAAGTCAGGCCAGCTTGCATAGCCTGCTTAATTATGCGCTAATCAGAGCAGGGACGCGGACCGACTACCTCGCCTTTCCAGAATATAAACTAAGGCTCAAAGTACCGTTGAAGACACCTAAGGGAAGACATCAACACTTCATTCAGGTTGATACGGCTTACTTCAAAGGGGATAGTCTAAAAGGGGTCGGCGAGGTTTTTACCTTGGATGAACTCCATGGGTGCATTCCCTCAGGCGATTTTGCTGAGAAATGGCAAACGCCCTATGACAAGCTAAATCATGTGGCTCAGCATTTTCCGGGAATATTTGTCGTCATCGTCAACGTAATTCCAAGCCAAGCTAGGATGCCACCCTGGAAGGGCGTCAAGGATCGCTCGCTTGAGCAGTGGAAACAAGGCTGGGAGCAACTGATTAGAGACCTAAGAGCCAAGGGAGCCACGGCTCACCATATTGTTATCGACGAAAAACAGGCCTTACCTGAAACATGCTAAGGCTTTGAGACTTGTTCAAAGCCTCAAGATCATTGATCGCTCCTGAGTTAGGGATAATCCTGGCAGATGAGCAATGCGAGGCGATCGAGTTCCCCTCAGGTGCATACTGAGCGGGTTTGCACAATTGTCAGTTTTGTGCAATGGTAGTCGAGCGCATGGCCCAGAGCGCTGGAGTATTGACCTCCCTTTAGATACCCCAGAAAGGGGGTGTCTTGTCGGAAAGCTACAGAGGGTGTAGAATTAGCCATAACCAAAAGGACTTCCTTTTGGTTAAAAAGGTTGCCTATGTGGACAGCTTGCTGTGACTTCACTTCAAACAGTCACACGGAGGTACGGGCTACGGCTATTGTCAAAGATGAAGCGAAACAGAAGGTCGCCGAACTAGTCACCGAGTACAAAGCCCTCACAGCTCCACAGGTCAAGAGTTACCACGAAGCTAAGACAAAGCAGGGCTTTGTCCAACCGCTGTTCCGCTCGTTGGGTTGGGATTTCGACAACGTGGATGAGGTTTCTCCCGAGGAGAGTGCATCCAAAGGCCGCGTTGACTATGCCTTCAAGATTAAAGGCGTCTCTAGGTTCTATCTGGAGACCAAGCACCTAGAAGCTGACCTGAACAACGCTGAATACATCAAGCAAGCAGTCACATACGCTTATAACAAGGGTGTCACATGGGCCGGATTAACCAGTTTCGACCGCCTGAGGCTATTCAATGCACAATCAGGGCACCCCTTTTTGAACTTGACATACCAGGATTATACCGAAGACTTCGACCGCCTGTGGTTGCTTTCCAGAGAGTCCATCGAAGCGGGAAATCTGGATAAGGAGGCCAGGAAGGTCGGTGTGTTGCCCCAGTCGCTGCCAATCGAACGGCGCCTTTTTAGCCAACTGAGAAACTGGCGTGAAGAACTGTTTACCCAATTGCATCACTATAACAAGGATCTCACTTTCTCGCAGATAGACGAGATAATTCAACGCATATTCAATCGTCTTATATTTATCCGAACCTGCGAAGACAGGGGCATAGAAGAAAAGACCTTATTGGCAGCGGTGAACCAATGGAAGAGTGGTGGGCACAAACCAGAGTTGATTGAAAGACTGAGAGAAGTTGTCCTGCGCTTTGACGGGTATTATGACAGTGACCTTTTTGCTCAACATGCTGCCGACAAGGTCGATATAGAATCATGGACGCTGGAAAAGACAATCGAAGGCCTTTACGAAGTCCCTGGCGGTGTTGCTAGCTATGATTTCTCAGTAATGGATGCAGATGTGCTAGGAGCTGTCTATGAGCAATACCTAGGTCACGTTGCAACTCTCGCCAAGCGAAGGGTGAAAGAAGGCCAGGGCCAATTCGACTTGGGGCTGGATGTCTCTTTAGAGGCAAAAAAAGAGAAACGTAAGGAGCAGGGTATCTACTACACTCCTAAATGGGTGACCGATTATATTGTGAAGCACACTGTTGGCCGGTTTTTAGCGGAGCACAACCATGACGAGAACATGAAGATTAAGGTGGTTGATCCAGCTTGCGGTTCGGGTTCTTTCCTCATAAGAGCCTATGACGAGCTTCTAGGTTATCATGCGGCGGCAAGTGGCAAGCCAGTTTCAGAACTGGATCAGTGGGACCGGTTACCAGTTCTCAACAGCAACATATTTGGTGTCGACCTTGATGGGCAGGCCGTAGAGATAGCGCGGCTTAACCTTCTGCTGAGAAGCTTGGCACGCCGTGAAATTTTGCCCAGCCTTGCCGACAATATTCGGCGCGGGAATTCATTGATATCAGGCACCGAAACCGAGCTAGGAAAGTACTTTGGGAAGTCATGGAACGAGAAAAGACCGTTTGACTGGCAGAATGGCTTCGCTCCAGTAGTGCAAGGCGGTGGTTTCGATGTGGTCATCGGCAATCCTCCTTATATCCGGATTCAAACGCTACCCAGGGATGAGGCTGACTACTACAGAGACCATTTTGCTTCCGCCTCAGGCTCCTTTGATATCTACGTCCTCTTTTTGGAGAAGGGGATTGAGTTGTTGAAGACGGGTGGCCGGCTGGGTTTCATCTGCTCCAGCAAGTTTCTGAAGTCACAATACGGAGCGGGAATTCTGCAACTCATCAAACAGAATTGTACCGTGGAGAACATCGTAGACCTTTCGGCACAGACAGTTTTTGCTGAAGCGACGACCTACCCCGCCATAGTGGTGCTGAGGAAGGAATTGAGTAACGCGCCTCTATACTATGTATCAGTCCCACAGGGCATCACCGATTCCCCAGTTACCTCCGTCCTTGACCTTGAAGGGTTGACAGCAGTAGTCACCGACCAGGAGTCTACCACCAGACGGATGTGGCCACCACTGGCGAAGGGCGATACCCTCTGGGAGACACTGAGCGCTAATACAGAGCCCCTCGGTAAGATGGCCGAGAAAATATTCGTTGGGCTTCAAACCAGCGCCGACAAGGTATACATCCTCGAGAAGCTGAGCGATGCCGGGCCTAGTTTAGTACGCGTGCGTTCACAAGCGACCGGAAAGGTATATGAATTGGAAAGTGAGCTGCTTAAGCCACTGCTCAGCGGTCATGACATCAAGCGGTATGGAGTACCTGTGACTCAAAGGTTACTCTTGTTCCCCTACCGTGTGAATGAAGGCAAAGCTGACTTGATATCAGTCGAGGACTTCACAAAAGCCTTTCCCAATTGCTGGCAATACCTCTTACGGAATCGCAGCATTCTAGAGGACAGGGAGGGCGGTAAATTTAAGGGGCAGGACTGGTATCGATTCGGAAGAACTCAGAACTTGGCACTACACGTGCTGCCAAAGATAGCTATCCCGAGGCTGGTCAAGCACCTGGAGGCGGTTTATGACGAGACCGGTTCTTTCTATCTCGATAATGTGGATGTAGGCGGCGTCATACTGAAAGACGGCTCACGTAATAACTATTCATACTTGCTGGGCCTGCTACATTCACAGGTACTGGATTTCTGTTTCCGTCGTTTAAGCGCCCCTTTCAGAGGCGGATTCCGTTCGGCCAACCGACAGTTCATTGAACCCCTGCCGATTCGTCGTATCGACCCGTCCAGTGCTGCTGACTTGAAGATGCGCGATGATTTAGTGATTCTCGTAGAGCAGATGCTTGTCCTCCAGAAGAAGCTGCAAGAAACCCAACCCGAGAGTAGGGAGGAGAGGCATGAGCTGGAGCGGCAAATCCGGCGAACTGACGAGAAAATCGATGACCAAGTCTGCGACCTGTATGGGCTTGGCGAAGAGGAGAGGAAAGCGGTTGGAGTCCTGGAAGTAGGGTAGTTTGGGGTTTGTTGGGAAAATAGTATTAAAATGACTGACTGATTATGGTAGGCACCCTTCGTTATAGAAAGGAGGAATTATGGCGCTATGGCTATTTCGTGCAGGTAAAACTGGTGAATATGAGAGGCGATTCTTGGAAGAGAATCGTGTTTATTTAACGTGGGACGGATTGTCTCATGATCTCTCGAAAATAAAAACTAAGAAAGAACTCTCCGAACTGCTTCTTAAAGTCTATCCGAATGCAAAGCATCCAACTATTCGGAATTGGACCGGTCAGGTTTGGCCGATTGCCCACGAAATGAATGAAGGGGATTGGATTGTCTTACCGAGTAAGTTGAAACCGGCAGCCATCCATATAGCTGAAATCATGGGACCTTATGTTTTTGATCAGAAAGCTGCCGATCCCTACTACCATTATCGGACAGTGAAATGGATTGCCACTGATGTGCCTCGATCAAACTTTGACCAGGAACTGCTGTACTCTTTTGGTGCCTTACAAACAATCTGCCGTATTGAACGAAAAGGCGCTGAGAGTCGTGTTCGCGCAATGGCGAAAGCAGGTTGGAAAATTCAGGTTTCTGATAATGAGCCCGAAACTGATGAAGGCCAAGCAGAAAATAGGGACTTTGAACGTCTAGCACGCGATGAAATCGCTAAACTCATAATAAGGAAATTTAAGGGACATGGCTTAGCTCGGTTAGTAGAAGCCATATTACGCGCACAAGGATATACGACATATCTCAGCCCTGAAGGGCCAGATAGAGGGGTGGATATACTCGCATCTCCCGGTACCTTGGGATTTGGGAATCCCCGTATTTGTGTACAAGTTAAATCCGGCGATATTCCAGTAGATTCTCCCACACTGAATCAACTAATAGGCTCTATGCAGAACGTTCAGGCAGATCAGGGCCTTCTAGTTTCTTGGGGTGGCTTCAAGTCGTCAATAGACAAAGAAATCCCTGCCCAATTCTTTCGGGTTAGGCTTTGGGACCAGGATGTATTAATCAGTGAACTACTTGCCAATTACGACAAATTGGATCCCGATTTACGAACCGATATTCCATTGAAACGCATTTGGACAATTGCAGATGTTGAGAATGAGGTTTAATAAATAATCTTCGTAATTGGAAGATAAGTATGGCATCTGAGACGACTGAGAAAATTGTTGAAGCTTATGTGCGATACGTAAAAGGCTGGGCTACTATCCCTAACATTAAATGCGAGGGACAATATGAGATAGATTTGCTGGCGATAGACCCGGTAAATGGAAACCGTTATCATATTGAGAGCGGCGTTTCGATTTCCGGAGGCTTCAGTAACCTGACCGGAGATGATTTCAGTCTTGACATGCTACGGCAGCGTACTAAGCAAGCTTCCCAAAGACGCACAGTTGGCTATTTTAGGGATAGGAAATTCACGTCTCCGGGCGTTCTAGCGAAGTTGGCTGAGTACGGATTTACTGGCGGAAATTATGAACGTGTCATAGTATCCTGGGGATGGACGGACGTGGCAAAGAAACAAGCAGATGAAGCTGGTATAAAATTGTGGGATTTTCGCCATATCATGCTGGAGATTGCTAAGAGCGCGGCCGGCCGTACATATTTCACCGATGATACACTTAGGACGCTGCAGCTTCTTGTTAAGTCTATGGAGGAAAAAGACGCATAAAGCTCTTCAGTTTAACAGAGTATTAGCAAGCGCTGAAAGCTAGGGAAGGCATTAAGGAGAAGATTGTTTCAGGGATAGATCTGGGCTGCTCGATCTCCAAGCCCATGCAATATGGTTCTGAATGCGTCTGCACATTTCGTCAGATTGTACCCCATTGCCATTCCCAATAGGCATATTTATAATATTTGTATGAGCATATATGACCCGCTGAGTTAGTATACAGCTAGGCAGGAGGGACTATGGACAAAATAGTTTTTTTCAACATCGCCTGTATGAAAAGGTATCAGGGCATTACAGGGGGTGACAAGCCAATGCACGGTGGTGCTTTTATAGAGGAGCAAGGATATGGGGGTGAAGTATACAACTTCCAGCCTTTTGAAGGTAAGATGTATGGTTTTGTGGAGGCTGGTTGGAATCCGCTGAGGTGTATCAACATTGCGAGGCTAGGGGCTCCCAGATCAGCCCCAGCGATATCAGGTATTCTAGTTATTTGGGTGGCAAAACAGTCGTACGGGAAGAAGACACTGGTGGTTGGCTGGTACAAAGATGCGACGGTCTACAGGGAAAGGCAAAAACCACCTGTAGGCTCAAACAGAAAACAGCCCAATGGTAAAGACGCTCCGTATTTTGTGACCACAAATAAGGAGGCCTGCCTGCTTATCCCAGCGGACATGCGAAACTTTGGAATTTTAAGAGCCTCTGGCAGGAAAGGCGATGGGGGTATTGGCCAATCGAATATCTGGTACGCCGAAGACAAATATGGAGCACAGATCAAACCCAAGCTCCTCAAATATATAGCGAAATGGGATAGCCAAAAGCACCTTGCTGTGAGGCTATAAGAGGCTTCAATACAGGCATCTCGGTAGATGAACAAAAAGATCATATTGTGCAGTGGGGGACAGCTGGGGGAACTAAACAACCATTACTCTAATAAATGGTATATGAAATTAAGGTCTCTATTGTATTTACTGCGTAGGTTACTTTCTTCTTCTGGATTTCGCCTCATTTCAAATGCTTTCTGGAAGACATCGGATAAATCCTGATTATGGCGAATGTCGTCAGCGAATAGGTCTATCGCGGAGAGTAAATCCTTATAGAGTAGCAACACACTAATCTGCAATTTTTTAGCCCCCTGTATTTCTACCATTATAAGATGTTGCTCTCGGTTCACATTATTGGTGTATAGGAAGTCTAAAATCATTTCGTTATTCAGTTTTAGCCTCTTGGGAACAAACCTGTGAATCCAGCCATGTCTAAGCAAATCGTAGAGTAACCCACCCACTTCCTTATACTTTGGGTCGACCATGCCGAGATATTTACGTAAGAACGCCACGGCATCGGATGTTTTGTCTTTGCCCGAGTGTAAATACCCCAACAGGTTAATATGAATAAATATTAGAACCGTCATGACATCTATAGCCTCTAGCGGAGGAACATCTCCCCCACTTAATAAGGGATTCATAATCTCAACCAAAGGGGCTTTAAAGTAATTTGTAAAACGTTCTGCATTGCTCAAACGATGCAAACTTTCAGCGAGTGCCTCTTCATCCCAATTAGTATTTGCCATAGCTTCCTTCTACGTCAGATAAATTGAGGAGTATCCAAGAGCAGAATATAATGAGCAGTAAAGGAGGTAACTAAGTGGAAAGTGAAAAATCCAGCGCCCAAAATCGAACGATTTTAATGCCATACAAGAAAACTCTTATACACTACCTTTTAAAAGTTGGCAGAGAACAATTTTTTGAAGGCATCACCACAAATTACTTTACTTTGCCAGGCTAAAGTTCCACTAGCCCGGGAGTTACATAGGAACTAAGGTTAGGCTGAAACTTGCGTTGAGTTCTATCGTCAGGCTTAACACGGTTACCTTGGGTTTCCTCATACCCAACTACCATATCAGGGGCCATAAGAAATGGCGCTTCACCATTGCTTATCCCCCCAAATTTGGTAACGACTTCCTCATAAAATGCACCACTTATAGGTGAATATACAAGAACATGGTCACCATGTCTGTATCCTCGCTCCCAAAGTAAATCGCCTAACTTGATTTGTTTTTCCTCTTCTGTGATAAAATCCATCAGGGCATCTCTCGCAGGGCAATCTTTATCTTTGTAGCGAACCCACCAATATACGAATCTTACTCTTTTCATCTTTTCTATCTTTCTTCTTTGCCACCATGTCCATTCACGGTTATCGGAACCCTTTATCTTTTTCACCATTCCCCACATCTCTCTTTTTTGCCACTTTGTCAATTCATAATTATCCATTCAAATTTTCTCCGCCAGCGGAGCTTCGTGGTGTTCAACTAGATTGATTATAGCAGTATGTGATAATTCTTTCCTGCCCAACTAAATCCGCAAATAAAAACTAAATGCTATCTCACTTGAATATTCCATCGCTTTGTCCACATTGCCATCCATGAAAGGAGTAAATCCTTTTCTCAAAAGCAGCTAATCTGCCTTTATACTCATCATGAAACCCATATATCCGAATCATTGAGGCTGGCCCCCAATTTCGTATCATAGGGCAAAATCCGAGCCAGGGCTTGACATTTTCTGCAAGCTATACTAAGCTAAAGCAAACTTCGGGGAGGCGTCATTTGGACAATGAGTTATTGACGATAAAGGAAGCCGCTTCTTTTCTAAAGACGAGTGAATTCACCATTTATCGTCTTATGCGACACGGGGAGTTTCCCTGCATCAGAAAAGGAAAGCGGTTCACTCGCATTAGAAAAAGTGACCTAGAGGCATTTTTACAGAAATATACTGTCGTGAGGAGGGACTAAAATGAAAGCAGCAATATATGCCAGGGTATCAACTGAAGACCAAGAAAGGGAAGGAACATCGCTAGGTAGCCAGATGGAGGCTTGCCTCAATAAAGCTCGTGGCCTTGGCTACGAGACGCCACAGGAGCTTACTTTTACAGAAACCTTCTCCGGACTAACCCTTAACCGCCCGCGCCTCGCAGAATTGAGAGGGAAAGCTAGGAATAGAGATATAGAGGCTGTCATAGTGCATACCCCAGACAGGTTATCTCGTGTTGGTGAGGATATTCTAAGCCTAGCCAAGGAACTCAGGATGGATGGCGTAAAGCTTCTGTTTGTGAAGGAGCAATGGGAAGATACCCTTAATGGGAAGCTAGTCGGCTTTATGCTTGGCTGGGCTTCCGAATTCGAGGCAACCCAGATAAAAGAAAGAACAATGCGAGGTAAGTTAGCAAAGGCTAAGCAGGGGAAACAACCTGGTGGGAGAGCGGCCTACGGCTATAAGCTAAGAGATGGGGAGCATGAGATAAACGAGAAGGAGGCTGAGGTTATTCGCATGGTATTTGATTGGCTCGCCAGAGATGGTATGACTCTTCGTGCTATCCAGCTTCGGCTAAATAGGTTAGGTACCCCCTCTAAAGAGGGCAAATCTTGGTGGCAACGGGCTACGTTATATCGCATAGTCCGAGACCCTATCTACACAGGGAAATGGTACTACAACAAGCGAATGAAGGCCCCAGCTAAGACTAAGAAAGGAGCCACTGTGCAAGTGCTCAAACCTAGAGAGCAATGGATACCTGTGGAGGTTCCAGCTATTATACCCGAGGAAACTTTTGAAGCTGCTCAGAGGCAATTAGAAAGAAATAGGGAACTCTGCAAGAGAAACACTAAGAGGGAATATTTACTAACAGGCTTACTAGTTTGTGGTAAAT
>Ga0315282_10002388_pt1 | contig 34695 bp, 33 predicted proteins | sample YL17G07_20_MG_FD_203693 | JGI IMG/M metagenome (GOLD analysis project Ga0315282, IMG submission 203693) | Sediment microbial communities from Yellowstone Lake, YNP, Wyoming, USA - YL17G07_20 | ecosystem: Environmental > Aquatic > Freshwater > Lake > Sediment | place: USA: Wyoming | collected...
ATGCTATAGACTTTGCCTTTATAAATCCCCCCTTCCCTTCCAAGGGAAGGGGGCAGGGGGATAGGTTCCTCTGCTACTTCATCTCCCCCCAGTTCTTACCGACCTTGGTATCCACCTTGAGCGGGACATCCAGTTTGACCGCCCTGTCCATCACGTCGGACACGAGCTGACGCATTTCTTCAAGCTCCGCCTCCAGCACTTCAAAGACAAGCTCGTCATGCACCTGGAGGAGCATCTTGCTCTTAAGGCGTCTCTTCTCCATCTCGCGGTAGAGGTTTATCATAGCTACCTTGATAATATCGGCGGATGTGCCCTGCACCGGCATGTTGATGGCCATGCGCTCGGCGGCCTCCCTCACCTGGCGGTTGGCAGAATTAATGTCGGGGATAAAGCGCCGCCGCCCCAGCAGTGTCTGCACGTAGCCCTTCTGCCTTGCCTGCTCCTTGGTCTCATCAAGGTACTTCCTCACACCGGGGTATTTTTCAAAATAGGCGGCGATAAACTTGCCCGCCTCCTCGCGGGAAAGCCCGGTGGCCTGCTCCAGACCGTAGCCACTCATGCCGTAGATAACGCCGAAGTTTACCGTCTTGGCCAGCCGCCGCATATCTTTGGTCACTTGCTCTGGCGCCACGCCGAAGAGCTGGGCCGCCGTGGCGGCGTGGATATCAGCATCATGCCGGAAGGCACCCAGAAGCCCCGCATCCTGAGAAAGATGCGCCAGCGCCCGCAGGTCTATCTGCGAGTAGTCCCCGCCCAAAAGGCTAGACCCCTCCGGCGCGATAAAGGCCTGCCGCACCTGCCCCCCCAGCTCCCCCCGCACCGGGATGTTCTGCATATTGGGGTCACTGGAGGAAAGGCGCCCGGTGGCGGTACGGGTCTGGTTGAAGCTGGTGTGAATACGCCCGGTCCGCGGGTTCACCAGGTCGGGCAGGGTATCAATGTAGGTTGACTTTATCTTGGAGAGCTGGCGGTACTCCAGGATGTAGCTAGCTATGGGATAAGCCGCAGCAAGCTCCTCCAGCACCGAGGCCTCGGTGGAGTACTTGCTCTTGCCCCGGCGCGATGTTGACAGCTGCATCTCGTCAAAGAGGACTTTACCCAGCTGCTGGGGCGAGTTGATATTGAACTCATGCTTGGCCTCTTCGTAAATCTTCTTCTCCAGCGCGGCCACCTGCCCCCCAAGCTGAGCGGACATCTCACGCAGCAGCCCCGTATCAACCGCCACGCCGTTTCTCTCCATAGCAAGCAGCACCGGCACCAGCGGCATCTCTACCTCGGCAAAGAGCTTCCATAACCCGTGCTTATTGAGCTCTGGCTCCAGCAGCCCCGCCAGCCTCATGGTCATGTCGGCATCGGCGCAGGCGTAATCGGTAACCTTTCTTATGCCAACCTGGGCCATGGAGAGCTGTTTTGAGCCGGTACCGATAAGCGCCGTGATGGGCGTCATCTCAATGCCCAGCTTGCTGAAAGCCAAGGCCTTCAGCCCCAGGGACTTCTCCCCGAGCAGGTAGGCAGCAATCATGGTGTCAAAGGCCATATTCCGCACCTCCACCCCACACCCCGCCAGCACCATCATGTCGTACTTGCCGTTGTGGGCCAGCTTGGCCAGCTTCTCGTCCTCAAGCACAGGTTTAAGACGACCAATAACCTGCTTAAGCGGCAATTGCTTTATCTCGTCCAGGACAGTATGCCCTACCGGTATATAATAGGCCTCACCCGCCGCCAGGGATAAAGATATGCCCACAGGCTCGGCCGTCATGGGGTTCAGTCCCGTCGTCTCGGTATCAAAGGCAAGGGGGGTGCCGGAGACAAGACGGTTAACCAGACTATCCAGGGCCTCCGGTGTAGCTACGATGTGGTAATTGCCCTGGGGCGGGACAGCTACCTGCACCGGCACAGATGCCACCCCCCCCGATTCCGGCAGCTTGGGCAAGAGGCTGTTGAACTCAAGCTCGCGGAAAAGCTCGGCCACTTCCCTTCGGTCGTACTGGCTGGCACGGCACTGGTCCGGGTTCAGGGTCACCGGCGTTTGGGTGGTGATGGTCGCCAGCTCCTTGCTCTGGCGCGCGATGGCCTCGCCCTGCCGCAGCAGCTCCCGCAGCCTAGGCGGCTCTACCTCATCAAGATGGCCGTAGATGGCCGCCACGGTGCCGAACTGCTGAATTAACTTGACCGCCGTCTTGTCGCCGATGCCCTTCACGCCGGGTATATTGTCCGAGGCATCACCCACCAGCCCTTTGAGGTCGGCAATATGCTCCGGCCCGACGCCGTACTTCTCCCTAACCGCCGCCTCGTCGTAGAGCCTGGTATCGCTGAAGGTCTTGCCCGGCCTGGGATAGAGCACCTTCACGTGGGGCGAGACGAGCTGCATGGTATCAGCATCGCCGGTAACGATAACGGTGTCAATCCCCTGCTGGCTGGCCTGATGGCTGAGGGTGCCCAGGACATCATCAGCCTCATAGTTGTCCACTTCAAAGATGGGTATACGGAAGGCCTCCACCAGCTGCTTCACCCGCCCGAGTTGGTTGACCAGCTCATCGGGGGTAGCCGGGCGGTTGGCCTTATACTGGTCGTAGAGCTGGTGACGGAAGGTAGGCCCCTTCTTGTCAAAGGCGATGGCACAGTGGGTGGGCTTCAGCTCGCTCAGCACCTTGAGCAGCATCAGGGCGAAGCCGTAAACGGCGCTGACAATCTCGCCGGTCTTGGAGACGGTCAGCGGCGTCCCCGCCCGGTACTTGGTTCCCTGAAAGGCATGGTAGGCGCGGTGAACGATGGCGTTGCCGTCAAAAAGCACTAAGAGAGGCTCTTCCATAGCCCAATTATAGCAGAGTGTGAGAAAGAAAGGGTAAAGCCCTTATAATGAAAACTCTATGCCCGGCCTTCGCCCCCCACCCTCTTTTTTGCCTCGGCAGCCAGCTCCTTGGCCTTCTCCATTACCTCGCCGGCCTTCTCTTTTAAGAGCGCCCTGGTCTCCTTGCCCGGTTTAGGCGCGTAGAGAAAGCCGATAGCCACCCCGACAACGGCGCCAATGAGAAAGCCAAAGGCGAAGGTATCTCTGTTACTCATGTCAATCTCCCTCCTTTTCCGTAAAACGCCTGACCAGACCGATGGCCTGGCGTATGCCCTGAACGAAGGCAATAACCTTCGCCAGAGGCCCAGCCACCTCCTCCTCCACGGCGGAGGAGATGTTCTCCATGGTCTTGGCCGTCTTCTTCAGCGAGTCCATGACCGGACCGAGCCGCCGATAGCAAAGATAGGCCAGCACCGCCAGAAAGACGAGCGACGCCGTCGCCCCCAGGCCGAAGATAATCAAAACTAGGTCACGGAACCACTCAATGCTCACCGGCCACCACCCCCGTTCTTACTAATCTTCTCCACCTCAATAGTACACTCGGTCACCAGCGCCGCAAAGGCGCCCACCGCCGCCAGCACCGGAGCCCAGATGATACCCGCCGCCACCACCGGCGCCCCTATGGACAGGGGTATCTCCATGATGACCTTGCCTTCGTGCAGCAGACGTACCCGGCGGATATTGCCCTCATGGATGAGCTGCTTTATCTTGCCCAGCACCTCACTCCCCGATACGGTATATTTCTCGCTTTCGGCCATAAATCACCTCCCCCGACTTATGCATCTTAGACAAACAACCCGCCTCATGTCAAGAATGGAGACTTGGCAACCTATCCCCCTGGCCCCCTTCCCTTGGGAAGGGAAGGGGGGTAAAAAAGAAAGAGAGGGGTTTTACCCCTCTCTAAAACTTCTTTCCCCCTCTCCAAACAAACTTATCTCTGAGGGCAGCGACATCTTGCTGTTTGGAGAGGGGGACACAGGGGGTGAGGTTGTATAGAGGTCAAATACTGTTGAAAATTCGGGTTTTCGTGCTATACTGGTGGCATACAGGAGGTTATCTTGAAGAGCAAAGACCTCATTTCGGTCGCCGACCTCGGCAGGGAGGAAATAAGCTCCCTCATAACCAGCGCCATCGGCCTGAAAGCCGAGGGCTGGAGCTCCCTGCTCAGCAACAAGGTGCTGGTGCTCATCTTTGAAAAGCCGTCCCTAAGGACAAGGGTAAGCTTTGAGCTTGCCATGCGCCAGCTGGGAGGGCACAGCCTTTATCTCTCCCCGGACGAGGTCGGGATGGGAAAACGCGAGTCGGTTGCCGACGTCGCCCGGGTGCTTGGCCGCTACGCCGATGCCCTGGCCGCCCGCACCTTCTCCCACCATACTGTGGAGATACTGGCCAGACACTCTGACGTGCCTGTGATTAATGCCCTGTCCGACCTGGAGCACCCCTGCCAGGCGCTGGCCGACCTCCTCACCATCTACGAGAAGAAGGAGACACTTGAGGGCCTGACCCTGGCCTTTGTCGGCGACGGCAACAATGTCGCCCACAGCCTGCTGCTTGGCGCCGCAATTACCGGCATGAACATCAACCTTGCTTCCCCCGCCGGCTACCGCGTCCAGGAGAAGGTGCTGCAGGCGGCCCGGGGCTATGCCGCCGCCAGCGGCGCCCGGGTCATGCTCACCGAGGAGCCGGGGCAGGCTGTGAGGGGGGCGGATATCGTCTACACCGATGTCTGGGCCAGTATGGGGCAGGAGACCGAGATGGAGCGGCGGCGTAAGACATTTGCCGCCTACCAGGTGACGGGGGAACTCCTCTCGTTGGCCAGGGAGGACGCCATCCTGATGCACCCGCTGCCCGCCCATCACGGCGAGGAGGTGGCCGAGAATATCCTCTACTGCCCGCAGTCCGTCGTCTTTGACCAGGCCGAGAACCGCCTCCACCTCCAGAAGGCGCTTTTGGCGGATATGCTGGGCGGCCTAGAAATACCCCTGGCCAACTACTAGTCATGAGCAAACCTATTGTCGCTATTGTAGGCAAACAGAATGTCGGCAAGTCCACCCTCCTCAATCGCATCGCCGGCAAGCCCCTCGCTATCGTGGAGGACGAGCCAGGCACCACCCGCGACCGCGTTTTTGCCGAAGCCTCCTGGCGCGGCGTCAGCTTCACCTTGGTGGATACCGGTGGTCTGGAGCTGCAGCCCCGCTCCACCGTCGCCCGGGGCGTCCGGGAGCAGATAGAGGCCGCTATCAGCGAGGCCGACGCCATTATCTTCGTAGTGGACGTCAGGGAGGGGGTAACGCCGCCCGACCTGGAGATGGCCGACAGGCTCCGCCGGGCGGGCAAGCCCGTGCTCGTGGCGGCCAACAAGGCAGATAATGCCAGGCGAGAAGCTGAAGCGGTGGAGTTCTACGAGCTGGGGCTGGGGGAGGTGCTGCCCGTCAGCGCCCATCATGGCCGGGGCGTTGGCGAGCTTCTGGATAGCCTCGTCCCGCGGCTGCCGCCCCCGACACCCGAAGAGGCCGGGACAGAGGCCATCAGGGTGGCCATTGTCGGCCGGCCCAATGTCGGCAAGTCCATGCTCTTAAACGCCATGGTAGGCGAAAAACGCTCTATCGTTGACGTCTTGCCAGGCACCACCCGCGATGCCCTGGACACGCTGTTTGACTTTCAGGGGCAAAATGTGCTACTTATTGATACAGCCGGAATCAGGCGGCGGGGAAAGGTAACCAGCGGCATAGAGCAGTACAGCGTTATCCGCGCCCTGCGGGCCATTGACCGGGCCGATGTGGCCCTGCTTGTCCTGGATGCTACCGAGCCGGCCACCACCCAGGACACGCATATTGCTGGCTACATTCAGCAGGCGGCCAAAGGCATCGTGCTGATAATGAACAAGTGGGACCTAGTGGAAAACAAAAATACAACCGAGTGGAACAGGCGCATCAAAAGCCAGTTCAATTTCGTCGCCTATGCCCCGGTGCTCTATACCTCGGCGAAAACGGGGCAGGGGGTGGATAGGATTATGCCCCAGGTCCAGCAGGTATACCAGGAGAGAGCCAAGAGGCTGACCACCGCCCGGGTCAACGATGTCATCCAGCAGGCCTTCGCTGCCCACACCCGGCCGCGAAGCGGGCGTCGGCAGCTGAATATTCTCTACGCTACCCAGGCGGAGGCCAACCCGCCTACCTTTGTCATCTTTGCCAACGATACCAGGCTAATCCACTTCTCCTACCGCCGCTACCTGGAGAACCAGCTGCGAGCGGCCTTCGGCTTTACCGGCACACCGCTCCGCCTCATCTTCAAGACAAGGGGTGAAGAATGATACTCGTCGCCAAGTATGCCGCGGTCATGGTCATCGGCTACTTCATCGGCTCCATACCCTTTGGGCTGATGATAAGCCGCCGCACCACCGGCACCGACCTCAGGCAGGTTGGCAGCGGCAAGATAGGCACCACCAACGTGCTCCGGACCTCCGGCAAGAAAGCGGCGGCCCTGGTGCTGGTCCTGGATATGACCAAGGGGGCCATGCCGGTCATACTGGCGACATTAATCTTTGAAGGAAACAACATGGTGCTTTACGGCGAGGGCCTCCTCTGGACGACGAGGGTGGCCCAGGCCCTGGCGGCCCTGGCGGCCATCAGCGGGCACAGCTGGTCGGTATTCCTGAAATTTAAGGGGGGGAGGGGCGTCGCCACCTTTATCGGCGGGATGTTCGCCATGTACTGGCCGGCGGCCATTGCCGGCGGCGCAGTCATCATCATTATCGGTATCGCCACCAGGTATATGTCGCTCGGCTCAATCTCCGGGGCCATCACGGCCTTCATCATGCTTACCGCCCTCAACCTCCTGCAACCATATCTCCTTGCCTATGTGTTCTACGCCATGATATGCGCCATATTCATCTTCGCCATGCACCGCGACAACATTATGCGGCTGGTGACCGGCACGGAGCGCCGGCTGGGCGATAAGGCCAGGGCCGGCCATCCGCCACCCAATAATGCCAAGTAGGCACTCCCGGCAGTTATCCTTTGGAAAGCACAGGCTAAGATATGCAAAAAATCGCCATTATCGGCACCACCAGCTGGGGGATAACCCTGGGGGTACTGCTGGCCGACAAGGGCCTGGAGGTCAGGCTGTGGACAAGGACGGAAAGAGAAGCCGCCAGGCTCAGGAAAAAGGGGCCCGACCCAGAGCGCTTCCCCGGTATTACCTTCCCCCCGAACCTGAACGTTACCAGCCGTATCGGTGAGGCATTGAAGGAGGTAGGTGCCGTGATACTGGCGGTGCCCTCGGACACCATGCGGCGGAATATTACCCTGGTGGAAAGTCATCTCACCAAATCAACCTTGGTGATAAGCGCCGCCAAGGGCCTGGAGGTAGGCAGCAACAAACGCATGTCCCAGGTCATTGCCGAGGAGATAAACCCCCGCTTCCAGCCCAATATCTGCGTGCTCTCCGGGCCCAACCTCGCCCGCGAAATCCAGCGCCACCTGCCGGCGGCAGCCGTGGTCGCCGCCGAAAATCAGGATACCACCCGCAAGGCGCAGAGGCTTCTGGCGACCCCCAACTTCTGCGTCTTTACCAATACCGACGTCATCGGGGTGGAGCTGGGAGGGGCCTTAAAGAATATTATCGCCCTGGGGGCCGGCATTGCCGACGGGCTGGGCTACGGCGACAACGCCAAGGCCGCCTTCATGACGCGGGGCCTGACCGAAATAACCGCCCTCGGCATGGCCCTGGGGGCCAACCCCCTTACCTTCTCCGGGCTGGCCGGGCTGGGGGATGTTATCGCCACCTGCACCAGCCCCCTGAGCCGCAACCACTATGTGGGCATGGAGCTGGCCAAGGGCCGAACCCCCGCCGAGATAACCGATGCCATGACCGAGGTGGCCGAAGGCATCAACACCACCCTGGTCGCCCATAACCTGGCGCAGCAGCTCGGGCTGGAAATGCCCATTACGGAAAAAATCTACCGGGTGCTCTACGAAGGTGCCGAGCCCCGCCAGGCAGCGGCGGAACTGATGGGTGGCAACGCCAAACATGAGCTAGCCGGGCGCCGCTGGCGGCTTTTCTCCCTCTTCCGGCGCAGCCAGCGCCCCGCCGGGACTTGAGCTAATTTCAGGGTCTTGGGGGGGCTTTGCGGCCCCGGCCCTTCGCGGGATTTAGGCTCTTTCCCAGCTCCTCAAAGAGACGGCACTGCTCCTTGGTCAGTGACTGGGGCGTCACCACCACCAGCCTCACGAGCTGGTCGCCACGCCCGCCCCGGTGCAGATGGGCAATGCCCATGCCCTTCAAACGGAAGATTTCATCCGACTGGCTGCCCGCCGGTATTTTGAGCTGGCTCATCCCGTAGAGAGTGGGCACCTCCACCTCGGCGCCCAGGGCCGCCTGGGCAAAGTTAACCGGCAGCTCGTAGATAATATCGTCGCCATCACGGGCGAAAAACTCGTGCCTGGCCACCAACACCGCCACATAAAGGTCGCCGGGAGAGCCACCCCGCCCCCCAGCCTCCCCCTCACCACTAAGGCGGATGACATTGCCATCACCAATGCCAGCCGGCACCCTGACGGCAATACGCCGCTTCTGCTTCTGAATACCGGAGCCCCGGCACCCCGGGCATGGGTCGGTAATAACCTTGCCCTCACCATGACACTGGTTACAGATAGCCGTATTGATGAACTGGCCGAAGATGCTGCGCTGCACCCGGCGTATCTGGCCGGTGCCGTTACAGCCGGGGCATCGGCTGGGCCGGGTGCCGGGCCTGGAGCCATCACCATGGCAGCTGGTGCAGAGCTCCTGGCGTGTTATATCTATCTCCTTTTCAACACCTAGGGCCGCCTCTTCCAGGGAGATGCTGACCTTGTAGCGCAGGTCGCTGCCGCGCCGGGGCGCCTGGCGGGTAGCCGTACCGGCACCGCCGAAAAAGGCCTCAAAGATGTCACCAAAGCCGCCAAAATCAAACCCCTCAAAGCCCCGCCCGAAGAATCCATCGGCACCGCCATGCCCGAAGCGGTCGTAGGCAGCGCGCTTATCGGCGTCCGAGAGCACCTCGTAGGCCTCGTTGACCTCCTTGAACTTCTCGGCGGCCCCATCCTCGCGGTTGCGGTCGGGGTGGTACTGAAAGGCCAACTTACGAAAGGCCTTCTTTATCGCCTCTTCGGTGGCGTCCCGGGGTACCCCCAGTACCTCATAGTAGTCGCGTTTTACAGCCATATCTTTTACCTAATCGCACTAACCAGAAAAAGGCATACTATCAATTACATGATACTAAGGGGGTCAAAGGCTTGTCAACCAAGCTAACACCGAAATGCCAGGGACAGCCGAGGCTCATTCGGGCCGGGCATCGGCGGCCTCGTCCAAATAGCCCTGGAGGATGAGCGCCGCCGCTATGGCATCGTACCGGGTGCCCCGGCCGGTCTTCCTGACCTCCCGCACCAGGCGCTTGGCCGATACCGTGGAGAGGCGCTCGTCCCGCAACTCCAGGGGGACATCGGTATGGCGCCCGAGCGCCGCCACAAAGGCCTTGATTTTCTCCGCCTGCCGGCCCAACCTGCCGTCCATGGAAAAAGGCAGGCCGGCGATAACCCGCCCGACCTGGTAACGCCGGATAATATCAACAATGGCCCCCAGAGCCGCCTCTTCGTCGGTGCGGTTGATGATGGTGAGGGGACTGGCCAGCATACCCAGCGGGTCGCTGAGGGCCACACCGATGCGGCTATCCCCGATATCAAGCCCCAGTATGCGTGCGATATTAACCTCCACCCCGGATAAAATCCTTCGCCCGGCTAAGGGCCTCATCCAGCTTGTCTCTGTCCCGCCCCCCCGCCTGGGCGAAGCCCGCCCTGCCGCCCCCGCCCCCGCCTGCCACCGCCGCCACCTGCTTGATGATGTTGCCGGCATGATAGCCCCTTGCCACTAGGTCCGGGGTCACCGCCACCAGGAAGAAGGGCCGGCCATCGCTCACAGCACCCAGCACCACCACCCCACTCCTTAATCTATCTCGGAGGAAGTCGGCCATCTCCCGCAGCACCAGCTGGTTGGAAGATTCTACCCTGACCGCCAGCACCTTTACCCCGCCTATCACCTCGGCCTGACCGAGCAGAGATTCCGCCTCTTTCTTCGCCAGCGCCTTCTCCAGGGACAGGCTACGCTTGCGCTCCCTTTCCAGCTCCGCCACCAGCCCAGTGAGCTTCGCCTTCACCTCATCAGGAGATGCCTCCAGCGCTTTGGCCACATCTTCAAGGGATGACAAGCGTTGGTTGATAAATGCCTCGGCTCCCCTTCCGGTAACAGCCTCAATGCGCCTGAGCCCGGCGCCGATGCTGCTCTCGCTGACAATAACGAAGTAGCCGAGCTCGCCGGTATGATTAATATGGGTGCCGCCGCAAAGCTCCAGGCTCACCGCCGGCTCCCCGATTTTCATCATGCGCACCCTGTCGCCGTACTTTTCATCAAAGAGGGCAATGGCCCCCGCCGCAATAGCCTCTTTATAGGCAGTCTCCTCGGCGCATACCGGCAGGTTCTGGCGGATTTTATCATTAACAATGCCCTGCACCTTCTTTATTTCATCCGCCGTCATGGCGGAAAGGTGGGAAAAGTCAAAGCGGAGCCGCTCCGAGGCGACCAGCGAGCCGCGCTGCTGGACATGGGCGCCCAGCACCTGCCGCAGCGCCGCCTGGAGGAGGTGGGTGGCCGTGTGGTTGCGGGCGATGTCCCGCCGCCTTTCCATATCCACCGCCGCCGTAACTTCATCCCCCACCGCCACATTGCCCTCAACAACCCTACCCTGGTGCAGGATGACCTCCGGCTTCAGGTGCACCGTATTGGTCACGACAAAACGTCCGGTTTTGCCTCGTATCTCGCCGGTATCACCAACTTGACCACCCATCTCCCCGTAGAAGGGCGTGGTGTCTAAAATTATGCCCGCTTCCTGCCCCTCCCCTGTCTTCCCCTCCCCTACCTTTCTGGTCTCTTTGCCGTCAACCAGTATCTTAATAATAGCGGCCTTCTGCTCAAGGGCGTGATAGCCGACAAAAGAGGTCGCCGCTATATCAAGTCCGGCATTAATCTTTAATAATTCCCCGGCTTCAAATTTATGCGCCGCTCTCGCCCTCTCCCGCTGCCTGACCATCTCCTTTTCAAAGCCCACCATATCCACCGAGAAACCTTCTTTAGCCGCAATCTCCCGCGTCAGCTCCACGGGGAAGCCGTAGGTATCGTAAAGACGAAAGACATCCACACCGGGAATCACCTTCCCCTTCTTCTTACCCGCCTTCCCCATGACGTCATCAATAATCTCCAGGCCGGTGCTCAGCGTCTCCTCAAACTTGACCTCCTCAAGCCCAATCACCTTCAGAATGAAGTCCTGCCTTTGCTTAAGCTCAGGGTAAATATGGCCCATCTTCTTGATGGCCGCCTGAGCTATCTCGGCAAGGAATGGCTTGTCCAGCCCCAGCCGCCGCCCGAAGAGCGCCGCCCGCCGCAGGAGCCGCCGCAGCACATAGCCCCGCCCCTCGTTATCGGGCATAACGCCGTCGGCGATGAGGAAGGCCAGGGCGCGGCCATGCTCGGCCACCACCCGCATGGCGCTATCATCTCCGGGGTTAGCGCCATATCTTTTGCCGGTCAGTTCGGAAACTTGATTGAGCAGCGGGGCAAAGAGGTCGGTATCGTAGACATTGTCCTTGCCTGCCATCAGCATCACGATTCTCTCCAAGCCCATGCCGGTATCAATGTTCGGTTTCGGCAGGGGTGTGCGGTTGCCTTTTTCATCCTGGTTATACTGGGTGAAAACGAGGTTCCATATCTCTTTGAAGCGCCCGCAGGCACAGTTAGGTTTGCAGCCGGTTTTCCCGCAGCCCTTTGCCACCCCGAAGTCGTAGTGAATCTCGCTGCAAGGACCGCAGGGCCCGGAGCTGCCCGCCGGACCCCAGAAGTTGTCCTCTTCGCCGAAGCGTACTATCTTGCTTTCGGGAACACCAACCTCTTTCCAGTATCTGAACGCTTCATCATCATCGAGGTAAATCGTAACCCATAGTTTTTCGGGAGATATCTTCATGCGTTCGGTAAAGAACTCCCAGGCCCACTCTATGGCCTCCTTCTTGAAATAGTCGCCAACGCTGAAGTTGCCCAGCATCTCAAAAAAGGTAAGGTGGATGGCATCGCCGACGGACTCAATATCCGTCGTCCGAAAGCACTTCTGGCACGAAGCCAGGCGGCGGCTGGGCGGCACCTGCTCGCCCAAGAAATAGGGCTTAATCTGCACCATGCCGGCGGTAGTCAAGAGCAAGGTGGGGTCGCCCTGGGGTACCAGGGAAGAACCGGGGATGACCCTATGCCCCTTCTCCTCAAAGAACTTTAAAAAGGCCGTCCTAATCTCGTCGCTGTTCACGTATCAAACTCCCAACACGGATGTGCCGCTTACCTACCTATGATTTTAGGTTTAAGACATACTTTCTGTCAATGAGGAGGGTGCCGAGGCTATTGCCGTACCTCGGCAGGTATGCTATACTCTTTAAAGACCTGTATCCTGAACACCTACGATTAATATACTTTAAGGGAGGTCAAACAGTGCCGGATACTGCAACCATCAAACAGCTACTGGAGGCCGGTGCCCACTTCGGGCATCAGACAGGCCGCTGGCACCCCAGGATGAAGGGCTACATCTTCACCAAGCGCAACGGCATCCACATTATTGACCTGGAGAAGACCGTCGTCATGCTGGACAAGGCCGGCGCCTTTGTCCGGGATGTGGTGGCGGGGGGCGGCACCATCCTCTTTGTCGGCACCAAAAAGCAGGCGCAGGAGTCGGTAGCCGAGGAGGCCAAACGCTGCGGCATGTACTATGTCACCCAGCGCTGGCTGGGGGGTATGCTGACCAACTTCGCCACCATCCAGGCCCGCGTTGACCAGCTGGTACGCCTGGAAGACCAGCAGGCCAGGGGGGAGTTCGGGCGACTGACCAAGAAGGAAATTAAGAAGCTCAGCGATAAAATTGAGCACCTTAATAAACAGATGGGTGGCTTCAAGGAGATGACGGCCCTGCCCGGCGCCCTGTTCATTATTGACCCCATCAAGGAAAAAATAGCCCTGGCTGAAGCCAAGCGCATGGGGATACCGGTGGTCGCCATCGTGGATACCAACTGCAACCCGGACATTATTGACCACCCCATCCCCGCCAACGACGATGCCATCCGAGCCATCAAGCTGATATGCAGCAAGGTCGCTGATGCGGTCCTTGAGGGCAAAGCGAGCCTGACGGCAGCCGTACCGGCCGAGGTAAGCGAGGAAAAGGCAGCGGAAGAAGAGGCCGAAAAGGTGACCGAGACGCTTACCTTTACACCCGGTGAGAAGTAAGGAGAGGGGCTTGCATATCTCAACAGAGGTAATCAAGGAGCTAAGGGAAAAGTCCGGTGCCGGCATCATGGAATGTCGCAGTGCCCTGATTGACTGTGGCGGGGATATGGACAAGGCGCTAGAGGCCCTTAAAGAGAAAGGCCTGTCCAAGGCCAAGAAAACGGCCGAGCGCGCCACCGCCCAGGGCCTAGTGGAGACCTACACCCACACTGCCGGGCGTATCGGGGCGATGATTGAGGTAAACTGCGAGACCGACTTCGTGGCACGCACCGATGAGTTTAAGGCGCTGGCCCGCTGCCTGGCCATGCAGGTAGCCGCCATGGCCCCCCAGTTCATCGCCGAGGAAGATATACCGTCCGGCGCCGGTGTCAGACCAAAGGAGGCCTGTCTGCTTCTCCAGCCTTATATTAAGGAGCCTACCCGCACCGTCAACGATATTATTGTTGACGTTATCGCCAAAACGGGGGAGAATATCCGGGTAAAGAGGTTCGCCAGGTTTGAACTGGGCAACTATCCGAGTTAGACCGCCGGAGGTAAAAAATGCCTGAAGCCAAGTACAAGCGGGTGCTACTCAAAATCAGCGGCAAAGCCCTGAGCGGCAGGCAAGCGTACGGCATTAGCACCCCTACCCTGACCAAAATAGCCCGGCAGATAAAGCAGGTGATGGCCCTGGGGGTGGAGGTGGCCGTGGTGGTCGGCGGCGGCAACATCTGGCGCGGGGCTGAGGCTGAGGTGGGGGGCATGGACCGGGTTACTGCCGACTATGCCGGTATGCTGGCCACCGTCATCAATGCCCTGGCCCTCCAGGACGTGCTGGAAAAAGAGGGCGTCTTCACCAGGACACAGTCGGCCATAGGCATCAACCAGGTAGCCGAGCCCTACATCAGGAGGCGGGCCATCCGCCACCTAGAGAAGGGCCGGGCGGTTATCTTCGCCGGCGGCACCGGTAACCCCTACATGACAACGGATACGGCGGCAGCCCTGCGGGCGATAGAAATCGGTGCCGAGGCCCTGCTCATGGCGAAAAACAAGGTAGACGGCATCTACACCGACGACCCCAAGAAGAACCCCGCTGCCAAGAAGCTCGACCGCATCACCCACCTCAAGGCGCTGAACATGCACCTGGCCGTCATGGATGCCACGGCCCTCTCCCTGTGCCTGGAGAACAAGCTGCCCATCATCGTCTTTGACTTTCAGGCCAAGGGCAGCATGGAAAAGGCGGTGCTCGGCGAGCCTATCGGTACACTGGTATCAAGCGAGGGATAGGCATGGTCAACCAAACTTTGCAGGGTATCAGCGACAAGATGCAGCACTCCGTTAAGGGCTTCAAAGAGGAGCTGGCGACCATCCGTACCGGCCATGCCACGCCGGCGCTGGTGGAGCATGTCCGGGTGGAGTATGCCGGTGTGCCCATGCCCCTCAACCAGCTAGCGGGCATCACCGCCCCTGAAGCTGGGCTGTTGGTCATCCAGCCCTGGGACAAGAGCAGCATTGTCAACATTGAAAAGGCGATACTGAAGTCCGAGCTGGGCCTAAATCCAGCCAACGATGGCAATATTATACGCATAAAAATCCCGCCACTCAGCGAGGAGCGGCGGGAGGAACTGATTAAGGTGGTACACCGCCGGGTTGAGGAAAGAAGAATAGCCGTGCGAAATCTGCGGCACGAGGCCATGAACGCCCTGAAGAAGATGGAAAAGGACAAGCAGGTGTCGCAGGACGAGCACAAGCGGGCGCAGGACCAGCTGCAAAAGCTCACCGACCGCTTCATCGCTGAGATTGAGCAAATCGGCAGGGACAAGGAAAAGGAGCTCATGGAGGTCTAGCCCGCCCCTCCGGCCGCTCAAGGTGAGGCGAAGAGCTCGCGAGTATGGGAAAAGTTACCAGCCTCCCCAATCATGTCGCCATTATCATGGATGGCAACGGCCGGTGGGCGGAGCGGCGCAGCTTACCTCGACTGGTGGGGCACCGGGCCGGGGTAAAAAACATACGCCCCATCATCAAAGCACTGAACAAGTACGGCACCGCCTATGTTACCTTATACGCCTTCTCCACCGAGAATTGGAACCGCCCCAAGGATGAGGTCAAAGGGCTGTTTCGCCTCCTGGAAGAGATGATAGATAGAGAGAGTCAGGAGCTCCATAAAAACGGCGTCAGGATACGCCATATCGGCAGTCTGGAGGGGCTATCTCCGGAACTGCAGACGTCCATCAACAAGGCCGTCAGGCTGACCGAGCATAACACCGGCATGACCCTCGGCGTGGCTTTTAACTACGGCGGGCGCGCCGAGATTCTGGATGCGGTGCGCCGCCTGATGGCTGATGGGGTACCGCCGCAGGCTATAGAGGAAAAGATGTTTGGTAATTACCTCCATACCGCCGGCCTGCCCGATGTTGACCTGGTCATCCGCACCGGTGGCGAGTTCCGCACCAGCAACTTCCTGATATGGCAGACCGCCTACAGCGAGTATTACTTTACGCCGGTCCTCTGGCCCGATTTTAATGAAGAGGAGCTGGCCAAGGCGCTTGAGACCTATAGCCAGAGGCAAAGACGCTTCGGCGCTCTGCCAGCAAAGGCCGCATGCTCAGAAAAAGAGCCTTAACCGCACTATGGGGCATACCTCTCCTTGTTGTTGCCGTCTGGTTTGATACGCCGCTGCCCTGGTTTACCGTGCTGGCAGCGGTATGGGGGGCACTGGCCGTCCTTGAGTTCTACCGGATAACAGGCGTTGCCAAGGCTCTGCCGCTGACCTTTTTCGGCACGGCCTGGACGCTCTTCTTCGTTCTGAACCCTCACCTCGGCTTCCCCGTACCGCTGGTGCTGACGGCGGGTATCATGCTCTCGCTGATAATGCTGGTGCTTGAGCCCCAGAGGGAGGGTGCCTTTGGTAACTGGGCCTGGATGCTCGCCGGCGCCCTCTACGTGGGCTGGCTGCTCGGCTATCTGGTGGCGCTGAGGCTGGAGGCCGGGCGGGGCTGGGTATTTCTGGCGTTCTTTGTTACCTTCGCCTCGGACAGCGCCGCCTTTTTCGCGGGCCGGGCCCTGGGCCGGCACCGCCTGGCGCCCCACATCAGCCCCGGGAAAACCTGGGAAGGAACTATCGCCGGCGTCCTAGGGGCCATCATCGTCAGCTTGCTCTTCACCCTACCCACCCCCTTGCAAGTCCCCCTCAGCTACAAGCAGGCAATACTTCTGGGTATTGTAGTCAGTGTTTTCGGGCAGCTCGGTGACCTGGCCGAGTCCCTCCTCAAGCGCAATATGAACGTCAAGGACTCGGGCAGCCTCATGCCTGGCCACGGCGGCCTGCTGGACAGGATGGACAGCGTGGCCTTTGCCGGTGTGGTGGTTTATTTATATTATATCTTTTTCGTTCTTTAAAACTGGTCAAAATATTTCTCTACCTCACCCCCTGTGTCCCCCTCTCCTAGAAGGAGAGGGGGGAATTTTTTTAAGAGGGGGTAAACCCCCTCTAGAACTCCCCTCTGATGATATCAAGGGGCTTACGCCCCTCAAACTCCCCTTAATAAAGGTAACGGGTGATAGAGCCAACCGCCAAAAGAAAGAGGGGCGTCTTACCCTCTGGAAATCACCGTTAGTGGTATAATTGGAGCGACATGCCTACCATGGCAATCCTGAACTCTGGCGCGCAAAGGCTTGGGCTGCGTCTTACCCCGCAGCAGCTTGAGCAGTTCCAAATTTACTACCGCGAGCTTGTTGACTGGAACCGGAGGATAAACCTCACCCGCATTACCAGTTACGAGGATGTGCAGGTCAAGCACTTCCTTGACTCGCTCACGGTGACGCTGGCGATGAAACCGCCAGCAGAGGGCGCGGGCCCTCGCATCATTGATGTCGGCACCGGCGCCGGACTACCCGGCCTGCCCCTGAAAATACTCTGGCCCGGCCTCAGGCTGACGCTGCTGGAGGCCACCACCAAAAAGGCCAGGTTCCTGCACCATGTCACCGCCAGGCTTGCATTGGACGATATTGAAGTCGTGGTGGGACGGGCCGAGGAGATGGCTCATCATCCCGAGTACCGCGAGAGATTTGATTATGTATTATCCCGCGCCGTAGCGGAACTGCCGGCTCTGGTGGAATTGACCCTGCCCTTCTGCTCTGTCGGTGGCAGCTTTATCGCCCAGAAAAAGGGGGAGATTGGAGCGGAACTGGCGAGCGCGCAGAAGGGCATCACCATACTGGGCGGTAGGCTACGTGAGGTCAAGATGATTGACCTGCCGGAGTTTGATGACAGACGTTCCCTGGTTATCGTTGACAAGGTAGCGCCGACGCCACCTCAATACCCCCGCCGCCCCGGCACCCCCGAAAAGAGGCCGATAAAGTAGTTTGACAGCCTGAGAGAAGTGTCCTTGCCCCTCATCCTCCCCCTCCTTTAGTAAAGGAGGGGGATAAAGGGGGAGGATTTGAATACTATGTTGATAAGCCTTTCCAACCGTAGTAAAATTATACTGTTAAACCCACAAGAGAGTGAGGGACCAATATGGAGACGGGGACGTGGAAGGTGAAAACGGGGCTGGCCCAGATGCTGAAGGGCGGGGTGATTATGGACGTCGTCACCCCAGAGCATGCTAGGATTGCTGAGGAGGCCGGTGCCTGCGCCGTGATGGCACTGGAGAGGGTGCCGGCGGACATCAGGGCGGCGGGCGGGGTGGCCCGCATGGCCGACCCGACGATTATTGAAGCTATTATGAAGACGGTCTCCATACCGGTCATGGCCAAGTGCCGCATCGGGCACTTTGTGGAGGCCCAGGCGCTTCAGGCGCTCGGTGTGGACTTTATTGACGAGTCCGAGGTGCTGACGCCAGCTGACGAAAGCCACCACATCTGGAAGCACGACTTTAAGGTTCCCTTTGTCTGCGGCTGCCGCGACCTGGGCGAGGCCCTGCGGCGTATCGGCGAGGGGGCAGCCATGATAAGAACCAAGGGTGAGGCCGGCACCGGCAACATCGTGGAGGCGGTGCGGCACATGCGCGCCGTCATGGACGGCATCCGCAAGCTGGCAAACACCCCTGAGGAAGAGCTGATGGCCAGCGCCAAGGAGCTGGGGGCACCCTTTGAGCTGGTGGTGGAGGTGCACAAGACCGGGAAGCTGCCGGTAGTCAACTTCGCCGCCGGCGGGGTGGCGACCCCGGCGGACGCCGCCCTGATGATGCAGCTGGGCGCTGAGGGCATCTTCGTCGGCTCGGGCATCTTCAAGTCCAGCAACCCGGCGGCCCGGGCCAAGGCTATTGTCCAGGCCACCACGCATTACCAAGACCCCCAGATCATCGCCGAGGTCTCCAAGAACCTCGGGGAAGCAATGAGCGGTAAGGACATCAAGCAGCTTAAGCCCGAGGAGCTGATGGCGCCGCGAGGGTGGTAGCCGAGAGGATGGATGGTCGTATGAAGATTGGGGTCCTGGCTTCGCAAGGGGCCTTCGCTGAGCATATCGCCACGCTACAAAAACTGGGTGTAGAAGCCATGCCTGTCCGTTTGCCCCGGGAGCTTCGCGGGCTTGACGGGCTGATTATTCCCGGCGGGGAAAGCACCACCATCAGCAAGTTGATGTCGGTCTACAGCCTGATGGATGGCATCGGCGCCCTGGCCAAGGCTGGCACGCCGGTATTCGGCACCTGCGCCGGCATGATACTCATGGCCAGAGAGATTTCGGGCAACGGCACCGGGCATCTCGGCCTGATGAATATTACCGTGAGGCGCAACGCCTTCGGCCGGCAGCGGGAAAGCTTTGAGACCGAGCTTGCCATCCCGGTGCTGGGGGACAAGCCTTTCCATGCCGTGTTCATCCGCGCCCCGCTGATTGAGCACTGTGGGCGCGGCGTAGAGGTGCTGGCGAAGCTGGATAATGGCGCTATCGTGGCTGCCCGGCAAGGCAATTTCCTGGCCTCTGCCTTTCACCCGGAGCTGACTGAAGACCTGAGATTTCACCGGTATTTTCTGGATATCGTATCCGGGAAATAGCTGAAATTTAGGGAGGGGGCTCTTGCAGAAGGTAATTACCGACGACATGGAGGCCCTGCTTAGTATCCTGCCCCCGCGCATTCAGCAGTCCATCTGCCAGCAGCCGGACTTAAGCGAGCTAGTGGAGGTCGTCCTTGACCTGGGACGCCCCCCCGAGGCCCGTTTCCCCCAGCGTGAAGTGGTGCTCCATGAAGGTGAGGTTGAGGGACAGGATTTAGACTATGTCGTGGCGCGCATCGGCAACTTCGGCGACGATAACCGCGCCGGCATTGAGCGCACTTTGCACCGCATCTCCGCCATCCGCAACCGCCGCGGCCGCATCGTCGGGCTGACCTGCCGCGTGGGCCGGGCAGTATTTGGCACCATCAAGATAATTGAAGACCTCGTCCAGTCGGGCAAGAGCGTGCTGCTGCTCGGCAGACCCGGCGTAGGCAAGACGACCATGCTGAGAGAGGTCGCCCGCGTGCTGGCGGTTGACATGAAGAAGCGGGTCATCATCGTGGATACCTCCAACGAAATCGCCGGCGACGGCGATATACCCCACCCTGCCATCGGCCATGCCCGGCGCATGCAGGTAGCCACGCCGTCCCTGCAGCACGCCGTGATGATTGAGGCCGTGGAAAACCACATGCCCGAGGTCATCGTCATTGACGAAATCGGCACCGAGCTGGAGGCCCAGGCGGCGCGCACCATTGCCGAGCGCGGCGTCCAGCTCGTCGGCACCGCCCACGGCAATACCCTGGACAACCTGATGATGAACCCCACTCTGGCCGACCTGGTCGGCGGCATCCAGTCGGTAACCCTGGGTGACGAGGAGGCGCGGCGCCGACACACGCAGAAATCAATACTGGAGCGCAAGTCGCCCCCCACCTTTGATATTGTCGTTGAGATACAGGACCGGGACAGGGTAGCCATCCACCCCGATGTCGGCGAGGCGGCGGACGCCCTGCTGCGTGGCCAGCCCCCCCGCACCGAGGTGCGCTGGCTGGATGAAAATGGCGAGGTCAAAATAGAGAAGGCCGGGCCCGCCAAGAAAACTATCGCGGGCAGGCGGGGCGCTAAGGTGGGCAAACCAGCCCGTCTTTTCCTCTTCGGCGTGAACCGGGCCAAGCTTGAGCAGATGGCCCGGGAGATGCACGTAGATTTGGAAATTGTGGGCAGCCTGCGTGATGCCGGCATGCTGGTCACCTCCAAAAACTACTACCGCAGGAAGCCCCAGCCGGTCAGGGACGCCGAAAGCGCCAGCTTGCCTACCTATGTCCTCAAAAGCAATACCCCGCCCCAGATGCGCCAGCTCCTGAATACCCTCCATCCCCCGGCCGGCACGAACAAAGCCAGCCCCCTCCAGTCCGCCCTTGACGAGGCCGAGGCAGCCGTGGCGCAGATAGAAGAGGGGAAAGAAGCTGTGGAACTCAACCCGCAGGGGGCCTATGCCCGCCGCCTCCAGCACCTCATCGCCGAGCGCAGCAACCTCGCCTCCCGCAGCCTGGGCCGGGACCCGGAAAGACGGGTCAAAATTTATAAAGAGCAGAGTTAAGGGATTTAAAGGGGCTTCGCCCCTTTAAAAATTCGCTTCCCTCTCCCCTTACGAAGGGGAGAGGGAAAAAGGGTGAGGGGTCAGCAAAGAATCTTGGTATTAGAAAATATTGAGGTAATATATGTCTCTCTTTATCACCTTTGAAGGCGGGGAGGGGTGCGGCAAGAGCACGCAGGCGAAGGTGCTTTACCGCCGTCTGAACAGGCTGGCGGTTCCTGTCCTGCTCACCCACGAGCCCGGCGTCACGCCCCTCGGCAAGAAGATAACCCGCCTGCTCAAGTGGGCGCAGGACATAGATATATCGCCGGTGGCCGAGCTGCTGCTCTTTAATGCCTCCCGCGCCCAGCTGGTGGCCGGGGTCATCCGCCCCACCCTGGAAGCCGGCAAGGTAGTCATCTGCGACCGCTACGCCGACTCCACCACGGCCTACCAGGGCTACGGGCGGCGGCTTGATTTGAAAATGGTAGCGGCAGCCAATAATACCGGCACGCTGGGACTCGTGCCCGATTTGACCGTCCTGCTGGATATGCCGGTCAAAAAAGGGCTGGCCCGCAAGAACGGCAAAAAACAGGACAGATTTGAAAGGGAAGCCGCCGCCTTTCACCAGCGGGTGCGCGACGGCTACCTCAAGCTGGCCGCCGCCGAGCCAAAACGCTGGCTGGTCATCGACGCTACTAAGAGTAAAAACGAGATAGCCGGTATTATCTGGGAAAGGGTCAGTAGTCTTCTTCCTGGGAAAAGGGGAGTTTAAGAGGGACGAAGTCCCTTTTTTCTATCTTCCCCCTCTCCTGGGAGGAGAGGGGGACACAGGGGGTGAGGTTGAGAAATACCCGCCGTAAACCGACGTTTACCGAGGAAAAAATCCTCCAGGCTGAAGGCTACCGGCTCGTCGCCGGGGTAGACGAGGTGGGGCGGGGGGCCCTGGTGGGGCCGGTGGTGGCGGCGGCGCTTATTTTGCCCCAGCGCCTCCGGGCCCGCTGGCGCGACAAGGTCAGGGACAGCAAACAATTAAGTCCGGCGGCCCGGGAATTCCTCTCCGTGTGCATCCGCGAGGCGGCCATCTCCACAGGCATCGGCATCATCTCCCCTGAGGTCATTGATGAGCGGGGTATCGCCAAGGCGACCCGCCTGGCCATGAAAGCGGCCATAGACCAGCTTGTGCCCCGGCCAGACTATCTTTTAATCGATTATCTACGCCTGCCCGAGGTGCCCATACCCCAGAGGGGCATCACGGATGGCGATAGCCTCTGTTTTTCCATCTCCTGTGCCTCCATCGTAGCCAAGGTAGCCCGCGATAGGCTCATGGTGGAGCTTGATGGCCTTTACCCCGGCTATGGCCTGGCCGGGCACAAGGGCTACGGTACCAAGGCACACCTTGACTGCCTAAAGCGCCTGGGCCCCTGCCCTCTTCACCGCCGCTCCTTCCTGCCCGTCCGGGAGATAGCCGAGAGCTTTCTAGGAAACCTATCCCCCTGACCCCCCTTCCCTCGGGAAAGGAATTAGGAGATATCTTTCCCCAACTTATCCAATCTCTTCTCAAGGTCTTTCTGCGTTATCGCCAGCGTCAGGTCGCTGCGCGTCTTTTCCAGGACACCGCGCACCATATCGGTGGTCCGCCTAAGGCCGCTGGTGATGGCATCGGGAAAGTCCATGGTCACCAGGACGCTGTAGATATCATCCATGGCCGCGAGCAGCTCCTCCCCCCGCGACAGGTCGCCCCGCCGCAGGCTGTCCAGCAGGTAGCGCCTTAGCTCGCCCACGGCCTCACCCAGGCCGTTGAGGTAGGCGGCGGCCTCCACACCCAGCACCGCCGGTTCCGGTAGGGACTGGCCGGTGACGAGGGCGAGGGTGATATGCCCCTCGGCCAATTCCTTCTGGGCATCGCGGATAATGCCGCCGCTAACAAGCTCCCCGTGGGCCGCCCCCGCCTGCTCCGCCTCGGTAAGGACGCTGCGGGCCAGCTCCAGCCTTGCGGCGGCCTCCTTGAACTCCTGCCGGTGCACGGCGCGGATGGCCAGGCTGCAGTGGCGGATGGCATCGCGGCAGAGCGGCAGCATCTTTTCCCTGGCCTCATCCCTGGCGGCAAGGTTAAGCCGTATCTCCTCGGCGATTCTATCCAGATTGTCCATCTCGGCTCTCCATTCTCTCGACCAGGCAGCGGGAGGCTGCTTCAACATCCTCAGCCCCCAGCACGGCGCTGATGACGGCCACCGCATCGGCCCCCGCCGCCAGGACCCGGCCCAGATTTTCATGATTGATGCCGCCAATGGCCACCAGGGGCAAATTTACGGCCTGTCTTACCTGCTTCAGCCGGGCTGGCCCCACCACCCTGGCCTCCGTCTTGGAAGGGGTGGGGTACATGGCGCCAACAGCAATGTAGTCGGCACCCTCGGTCTGGGCAGCGGCAGCCTCAGCTACGGTGCTGGCTGAGCCGCCCAGTATTTTATCTATCGGTAATAGGCGGCGGGCTACCTTCACCGGCAGGTCTCCCTGCCCCACGTGCAGCCCGTCAGCCTCCACCGCCAGGGCGATATCAAGGTAGTCGTTCACGATAAAAAGGACATCATTTTCGGCACATAGATTCTTCATTGCCCGGGCTGCGGCCAGCAGCCCTTTTTTGCCGAGGCTTTTGTCGCGCAGTTGGATGACCCTCGCCCCACCCCGGATGGCCTGACCGGCCACCTCAACGTGGCCCCGCCCCCCCAGCGCCGCCGTGTCCACGATGACATAGAGGCCGCGCAGGCGTTTTATCTTATCCTGGCGCAGCAGCCTTCCGAGCAGGTCTTTTTCTATCGTATAAAGGGTAAACCTTGCCTTTTTGAATTTCTCCGGGTCTAGGCCCAGCCCCGATAGTTTGGCGAACTCCTCCACCACCCGGAGCGATTCCTGCACCCGGCGGGCATTGGCCACTACCGTTTGTGGTATATCCCTCTGGCTTCCTTCCCCGGGCACCGCCATGTCCGCGCCGACGTCGCCTGCCGCGTCCCGCGCCCCAAGAAGCTGCGGCGACATTTTTTCACCAACCCTGACCATCTCATGGCGCATATTCTTCAGCGGCTGGGCCAGCGCGGCATCATCCAGCACCAGGCGCGCCACCTCCTCAAGGACACGCAGCCCCTCGCCGATGCGGTTTAAATTAGCATCAACAATGCGTAGCGTTTCGTTCGGTGCTTTCCCCATCTTAATGCCTCGGTGGTTAATTCTAGCATAGCCCGGCTGGGGGGTAAAGGCGAGTCATGTTCCGCCGACGGCATTTTCTATAATCTCAATGCGTGATACCCGGCCTTTTTTGTCCAGCTCAACAGAGACGACATCAATGCGCTGGGAGGGCAGGTTATCATGGGTCTGCCCGTAATGGGCGGCCAGCGCCCGCAGCCTCGCCTTCTTGGCGGATGTGATTGATTCCTCGGGGCTGCCGAATTCCTGGCTGGACTTTGTCCGCACCTCAATAAAGACCAGCGTCTCCCCCTGGCGGGCGATGATGTCAATCTCGCCGGCAGGGCAGCGGTAATTGGTCTCAATGATATGATAGCCGCGCTTCCTCAGGAAGCCCGCAGCTAGCTTTTCCCCGAGGGCACCAACCGCCTGGCGTTTCGTGGTGTTTGACAACCTCACCCCCTTATTATCCCCCTCTCCTTTCAAGGAGAGGGGGAGGTTTTAGCCGTACCTCACTACCAGCAGCAGCCAGCACAGGGCCACCACTAAAATCATCGCCGGCAGGGCATATTTCAGGAATTTACCCCAGCCGATGGGGTAGCCCTCCCTCTCCGCGATGGCGGTGCCCACAACATTGGCCGAAGCCCCGATAGGGGTGGCGTTACCGCCGATATCGGTGCCCAGCGCCAGGGTCCAGGCCAGGGCGTGCAGGTTGAACCCCGCCGATACGGAAAGATACTTGATTACAGGCACCATGGTCGCCGCAAACGGGATATTATCCACAATCGCCGAGGCAAAAGCGGAAAACCAGAGGATGATGGACAGCACCATGATGAAATTCCCGTTGGCTACTGACCCGATGTAACCCGCCGCCGCCCTCAGCACACCGGTCTCCTCCAGACCCCCCACGCAGATAAAAAGCCCCGCAAAGAAGAGCAGGGTGCGCCAGTCCACCCTTCTTATGATATGGCTGGCCTTATGCCCGAGGGCCAGGAGCGTCAGCACAGCCGCAATCACACCTATCGCCGCCACCGAGAGACCGCTCTGGGCATGGCTCACCAGAAGAATAATGACAATGATAAAGATGCCGCTCGTCAACCTAAATCCGAGCCGGTGGGTGATAGCCTGGCTGGGGTCGGGGTAGAGCTTCATCACCTCGTCAAAATCGCATTTCTGCGATTCGGTAAGGCTCCTGCGGAAGACAAGATAGAAGAAAAGGAGGCTTAAGGCCATCCCCGCCCAGGCGATGAGGCCGGTGTTGACCACAAAATCGGTAAAGGTATAGCCGAGGGCGGTACCGATAATGATGTTGGGCGGGTCGCCGCTCATGGTGGCGCTGCCACCGACATTGGCAGCAAAAATCTCGGTGATGATGACCGGCACCGGGTCAAATTTGAGCAGGCGGGCCAGTTCAATCGTCACCGTGGCCATAAAGAGCAGGACAGTAATGCTATCAATGAACATCGCCAGAAAGCCGGAGAGGAGCATGAAGATAACCATGATGGGCACCACCCGGCATCTGGCTATCCTGGCCACGTACAGGCAAAGCCAGCGGAAGAAGCCGACCTCGGCCATGCCCTCCACCATGACCATCATGCCGGCAATAAAGACGATGGTCTGCCAGTTCACGCCGCGGGACTCAAGCGGCGCATGCCCCGGCAGCCAGAACCTCGCCTGGACAAGCTCGCCGAGGTTCAGGACCGAGGCTACGGACTGGGGGCTGCGCATCACGCCGAGGAAAACAATCAGTATCACCAGGGCCGCGCCGATAAGGGCGGGGATATAGCGGTGAACCTTGCCGTAGATGATAGCCGCAAACATCAGGACGAAGATAACAATGGCGAGGACTTGGCTTAGCAGCATAGGCTTGGACTATCATACAATCAGGTGCGTCCCATTGTCAAACACCGCTGATTGAACTACAAATAATGGTTGTGCTAATATTATCTAAATGTTGCTCAGTACAGGGAAGAATAGTCAGACGAGCAGGGGCCGGCATATCCCTGCTTTTTTGTGACACCAGTAAAATCCAAGATAGGGCACCACATATAAGGAAAACTAAATTAACGCACTCCAAGCCATTTGAAGCTTAGTGAGAAAGGAGAGGGAAAAGCTATGTTACCTGCCATATTCTGGGTCGTACCTGCGGCTGTGGTAATTACCATCATCTTCGCCATACTGCTGGCCAGGAGCGTGCTGAGGCGTCCCACGGGCACACCCAAGATGAAAGAAATCGGCGACATCATCTTTCAGGGTGCCTGGGCGTTCCTCAAGCGACAGTACAGCACCATCGCTATCTATTCGGTCGCCATCGCTATCATCATTGGTGTCCTGGTGGGGGTGCTGGGCGGCACCGAGGTGAAGGGCATAAGTGCGCTTGGCATCGGCTGGCGCACGGGGGTTGCCTTCCTGGTGGGTGCCTTCTGCTCCGGTCTGGCCGGCTTCATCGGCATGTACATTGCGGTCAAGTCCAATGTCCGCTGTGCCGCCGCTGCCCAGAGGAGTCTTACGGAGGCGGTCAACGTGGCGCTGCGGGGCGGCGCCGTCTCCGGTTTCCTTATCACCGCCCTGAGCCTCATCGGCGTTACCGTCATTTTCTTTGCCTACGGCGGCGCCAGTAACCCGTCAATCGCGCCCCATCTTATCGTCGGCTTTGGCTTTGGCGCCAGCTTCGTCGCCCTCTTTGCCCAGCTTGGCGGCGGCATCTACACCAAGGCGGCTGACGTGGGCGCTGACCTCGTCGGCAAGGTTGAGTCCGGCATCCCGGAGGACGACCCCAGGAACCCCGCCGTCATCGCTGACCTCGTCGGTGATAATGTCGGCGACTGTGCCGGCCGCGGCGCTGACCTTTTTGAATCCACGGCGGCGGAGAACATTGGCGCTATGATACTCGGTATCGCTGCCTACGTGGCGACCAAGAACATTGCCTGGATACTCTTCCCCTTGTGCGTACGCGGTTTCGGCATGATGGCCAGCATGATTGGGCTCCTCTGCGTGCGGGCCAAAGAGAATGAGAACGCCATGAACGCCCTCAACCGCGGTTACTTCGTGTCTATCGCCCTGTCCATAATTGGACTTGCCATCACTGTTCATTTCATGTTGCACAACTGGTGGCTCTTCGGGGCCGGCCTGGTTGGCATTATTGCCAGCATCGTCATCATTTTCGTTACTCAGTACTACACCGAGTCGCGCTACCGGCCGGTGCGCGAGATTGCCGAAGCCTCCAAGACCGGCCCGGCTACCAATATCATCATGGGTATGTCGGTGGGTTTTTCCACCACCTTCGCCACGGCTCTCATCATCGGCATTTCCCTGCTGCTGGCCTACTGGATGGGCGAGCAGAGCGGCGTGCTCGGCGCCGGCGCCTTCGGCACGGCGGTAGCCACGATGGGCATGCTCATGACCTGCCCCTACGTCCTGTCCATGGATACCTTCGGCCCTATCACCGATAATGCCAACGGCATCAATGAGATGGCCGGTGCCGGGCCCGAGGTCCGCAAGGTAACCGACCGCCTGGATGCCGTGGGCAACACCACCAAGGCCCTGACCAAGGGCTACGCCATGGTCTCGGCTGGTCTGGCCGCCTTCCTCCTCTTCCAGGCCTATCTTGACAGAGTTTCCTTCATCAAGTTTGGCGAAAGTGGTCTGTATAATATTGTCAACATTGCCAGGATTGAGGTCTTCGTCGGGGCGCTACTGGCCGCCATGATTGTCTATCTCTTCAGCGCCTGGGCCATCAAGGCCGTGGGCAAGACGGCCTCCAAGATTATTGAGGAGGTGCGCCGCCAGTTCCGCGCCGACCCCGAAATCCTCAACCCCAAAGACCCGGCGCACCCCCACATGCCGGACTACGGCAAGGCGGTGGACATCACCACCCGGGCGGGGCTGAGGGAGATGATTGCCCCCGGATTACTGCCTGTGCTGGGGCCAATCGTCATCGGCGTCATCTTCCGCTTCATACCCGGCTATGATGCTGCCATGGTCGTGGCCGCGGTGCTGATGGTGGGCACCATTGGCGGCATCATGATGGCCTCCTTTATGAACAACGGCGGCGGTGCCTGGGACAACGCCAAGAAGATGATTGAGGATGGGCAGCTCAAGGACGATAAGGGCAATGTCCTGGGCAAAAAGACCTTTGCCCATCAGGCGGCGGTGGTCGGCGACACCGTCGGCGACCCGCTCAAGGATACCGCCGGGCCTTCCCTCCACGTGCTGGTCAAGCTCCTAGCCACCATCACCCTGGTCATGTGCCCGCTGTTTATCGCAGTATAGAAGGCTTTTTCAAAAAGAAGGGGCATGGTTTTAAAGCCATGCCCCTTCTTTTTGTTGATGCTATATCCGCTTAGTATATGCTGTTCAGGAGGCCGATAATCTCATCATAGTTGTACTCCCTCGGGTTGCCCTCCCGCGGGAAATCATTGGAATAAATCTTGACCATATGCGGGAAATCCCCTTTCTTAACGCCGAATTGTTTGCCGATATGCCCGACCTCAATGTTGAGGTCTTTGAGTAACCTCTCCGTCTCCTCAAACCATTTATCGGAGGCCTGCATCTTGCTCATGCCGCGGGTATCCACCCCCATAGCCCTGGCCATGTCGGCAAACCTATCTGGGCAGTTTGACTGGTTATACCTTGAAATGGGTATCGCCAGGACGGCATTGGCCAGGCCATGATGGGCGTCCGTTAGGGCGCTGATTTGATGACCAAGACCATGGGCCATGCCGGCACCGGAGCCCAGCCCCAGACAGAGACCGGCCATCGTGGAGGCATAGGCCATGGCCTCAGCAGCCCTGGCATTCATACGGTTATAGGCGAACTCCCTGAGGTTTTCGGAGATTATCTGTATGGCCCGCAGTGATAGCCCGGAGGTATAGGGGCTCTGGACCCTGGAGGTGTAGGTCTCATAGGCATGGGCCATGGCATCAAAGCCTGTCCAGGCGGCAATATGTCTGGGCATCATGCGGGTGATGAGGGGGTCTACAATAGCCACAGAAACCCTGATGTTGGGAACAAGCACCAGCTGCTTGGCCCTGACCTTGGTATTGGTCAGGGTGGCGATTGAGGTCACCTCTGAGCCTGTCCCCGCCGTAGTATTAACCGCGACCTGGGGAATAGTACACGCTTTGTATTTCTTCATCTGCTCCATCCAGGGAGGATTGAGGAAAGCGGCAAAGCCGCGAATATCTTTGCCATTATTGGCGGCGACCACCCGGGCCATTTTAGCACAGTCGTGCGAGCTGCCGCCGCCGATGGAGACCACGCCATCACAACCGGCCTCCTTAAGCACCTTATAGGCTTCCATCACCTCATAATCCTTGGGATTGCTGGTGACCTTGTCAAAGACCTCGGTAGCAATACCGTGGTAATTCAGACTGCCTTTAATCTCATCAACAAGCCCGGTCCCCCTTATGCCGGTGGTGACGATTAAGGCTTTCTTGATTTTAAGAGACTTACATTCGGGGCCCGTCATCTCGTGGGCACCCCAACCCGAGATTATCCTCGGTATGGGGTCGGCATAGGAGAGCGGAAACTCAAACATCTGCTTGTTCATTAATTCCTCCTCGCAGATTAAACTAGCTAGTTTAATGATATTTATATTCTGACAAACTGTCAAATTGATGCAGGACGCGTACCATTTTGTGCAATGAAAAGCAACTACGTAATATAGCTGGCCTTCGCTGTATGTCTAGTAAAGCTTCTATCCACCATCACCCTGGCCATGTGCCCGCTGTTTATTGCGGTATAGAAGGCTTTTTCAAAAAGAATAAGGGGCATGGCTTTTAAGGTCATGCCCTTTTCTATTTCAGGAAGGGATTGGCCCGCTTTTCGGTGCCTATCGTGGAGTCCGGCCCATGGCCGGGGTGGACAATGGTCTCCGGGGGCAAGGTGAATAGTTTGGTACGGATGCCGTTTATCAGCGCGTCATAATCCCCGTCAATCAGGTCATATCTGCCGATGCCGTAGTTAAAAAGCGTATCCCCGGTGAAGACATGACCTTCCCCCACCAGACTGATACCGCAGGGGGTATGCCCCGGGGTGTACAGCACCTTAAAGTGCAACTCACCAATATCAAGGCTGTCGCCTTCTTTGATAAGACGGTCAGGGTAGGGCGAGGCCTCAAATGGTGGTTCAAAAAGATAGCTCGGGGACTGGGGGAGATACTTGGCAGCTTCAACGTGGGCAGCTACCTCAGCGCCGGTGGCCTCCTTGACCTGCGCCGCCGCGCCCACGTGGTCGGGGTGGCGGTGGGTCAAAACAATGAGTTTTATCTTGAGCCCCAACTTCTCCACAGCCTGCAGAATCTCTTTAGCCTCGGCACCGGGGTCAATCACCATGCCTCCTTTGGTCTTTTCCGACCCCACGATATAGCAGTTGCTGGCATAGGGGCCAACAACAAGCTTCCTAATTATCACAATTTCATTCTAGCATTCGGGCTGAACCTGTTTCAAGAAGGATTTTTAAGAACCTATCCCCCTGCCCCCTTCCCTTGGGAAGGGAAGGGGGAGAAATTTATTGGAGGGACTTATGTCCCTCCAAACCTCCCTAGATATGTTCTAGGGGCTAGTGCCCCTCTCCGCAGGCTACTCTCCTTGGGGGGGAGGGGCGCTCAACCCGTGGGGGAGTTTGAGGGGCTTCGCCCCCTCAAAAATAGTCCTCCCCCTCTCCTTTCAAGGAGAGGGGGACTGAAAGGGGGTGAGGTTAGCTATGTATTGAGTACTTGCGCTTCTATACGGTATCCACTAAACTATTTATGATAGCCTATCATGAATCTGGTGGGATAGGAAATAGCCTTGGCTGAGATTCGCCCGTTTCAAGGTGTCTACTACCATAAGCCGCTGGTGAAAGACCTGGCGGCGGTTATCTGTCCCCCGTATGACATCATCTCCCCCCAGCTTCAGCAGGAGCTCTACCGCCGCAGCGAGTTTAACTTCATCCGCATTGAGTGCGAGCGGGAACTGCCCCGCGATAGCGAAGCCGACAACAGGTACACCCGCTCGGCAGCCACACTGAAAAAGTGGCTGGAGCAGGGTGTCCTCAAGGTTGACGGGGTGCCGGCCATATACCTGCATGACCACCATTTTACCCACCAGGGTAAGAAGTACCGGCGCCGCGGCCTGACCTGCCTGGTCAGGCTTGAGGATTGGAGCCGCATGGCGGTTCGCCCCCACGAGGGCACACTCTCCAAGCCCAAGGGTGACCGCCTGAGCCTGCTGTGGGCGCTCCGGGCCAATACCAGCCCTATCCTGGCCCTTTTTGAGGGGGAGCGGGTTGCCCCGCTGCTAAAGGCAGAGAGCCGCCGACCGCCGATGGTGGAGATAAATACCGGCGCCGGCGAGGGGCACCGGCTGTGGGCCATCAGGGAGGCTGAAGCGGTAGGCCGAATCAGCGCTAGCCTGGCCAGCCAGCCGGTTTACATCGCCGACGGTCACCACCGCTACGAGAGCGCCCTGACCTACAGCCGCGAAAGGCGCGCCTCCTCCCCGGTGGCAGGGGAAGCGCCTTTTGATTTTGTCATGATGACGCTGGTGGACTTTGCCGACCCCGGGCTTATCATCCTGCCGGCGCACCGCCTGGTACGCGGCCTGTCAAAATCAACCATTGATGGGCTGCTGGGACGGCTAGGCGAGTTCTTCGCCGTGGAAGAGCTGCCGCTCAAGGCTGATGCCGCACGGCAGCTTAAAGACCTGACGGCCACAGAAGAGGTCAGGCTGGTCCTCTACGGCCCGGACCGGGAGCACCTATTTATGCTCCGGCTGCGTGACGCTGCTGCCACGAGCCCGATGATGCCCTACTTCCACTCCGAGCTGTACAAGCATCTGGATATCAGCATTGTTGACCACGTTATCGTGGAGGAGCTGCTGGGCTTAAGCCACGAAACAGCGGGGGCATCCCTTGCCTACAGCTATGATGAGCTGGAGACCCTGAACCGGGTGCGTGACCAAGAGTACCAGCTGGCCTTTATCGTCAGTCCGATAAGACCCGAGGTGGTCAAGGCCATCGCCGACAGCCGCGACCGAATGCCCCGCAAGTCCACCTACTTCTACCCCAAGGCACCGGCGGGGCTGGTCTGCTACCGCTTCGGATAGGGATAGGTTTCATCCTTCTATGAGAATTGACGCCTAGCTACGCTTATGATAGTATTGAAGTAGCTTGTTTGGGCTGATTTTCTCACCAATTCCGCCGGAAAGCCCCAATTATTCCCAGTCGCAGGAGAAGAAGCGGTGTCAGTTGAACTAGAGCTAGCCAGATTTTCACCCGATAGAGATACCCTGCTGACTATCGGCGTCTTTGACGGGGTGCATCTCGGACATAAGTACCTGCTCTCCAAACTGCTGGGGGAGGCCAGGCAGAGGGGCTTACTGGCCGGCGCGGTGACCTTCCTCCAGCACCCCGAAGAGCTGCTTTCACCCCGGGCCAATCTGCTTTTCCTGGGTGGCGTTGAGGAGAGGCTAAGCCTCATCAGAAAAGAGGGTATTAGCTTTATCATCCCCCTGTCCTTCACCATGGCGCTGGCTAGGCTCTCCGCCCGCCAGTTTGTCGGCCTCCTGCAGCAACACCTCAGGATGAGGGGGCTGGTGGTCGGCTCGGACTTTGCCCTGGGCAAGGGCCGGGAGGGCAATGCCGAGAACCTCAAAAAACTGGGGCAGGCCATGGGTTTCAGTGTGACGGTGGTGCCCCCACTGGTGATAAACGGCGAGGTGGTGAGCAGCACCACCATCAGGAAGGCCATGGCTGACGGTGATATGAGCAAGGTGCACCAACTGATGGGCCGCCCCTTCAGCCTCCAGGGGAAGGTGGTCACCGGGGCGGGGCGGGGCATGGGGCTGGGCTTCCCCACCGCCAATATGGAGATAAGCCCGGAGCACACCCTCCCCCCCGATGGCGTCTATGCCAGCTGGGCCCACATCAACGGCAAGGCGTACCCGTCCATGGTTAATGTGGGCCGATGCCCCACCTTCGGCGGCAGCCAGCACACCGTGGAAGCCTACCTGGTTGATTATAGCGGCGACCTCTACGGGCGGGAACTCAAGATTGACATCGTCGCCCGCCTTCGCGGCGAGAAGAAGTTCAAAAACGCCGAGGCGCTGAAAGAGCAGGTGGCGGAGGACGTTAGGCAGGGGAGGCTGCTGCTTGATACCACACTCAGGAACTAGATAATGATGACGGATAGGAAAGCCATGAATAGCCAGGAGATAAGGCGGCTCTTAAAGCGGGGGGTGGCCGAGGTCATCGTGGAGGAGGAGATGCTGGCGCTGCTCCGCTCCGGCAGGAAGCTGCGGCTGAAGGAGGGCTTTGACCCCAGCGCCCCGGATATTCACCTGGGGCATATGGTGGCCCTGAGGAAGCTGCGTCAGTTCCAGGAGCTGGGGCACCAGATTGTCCTCATCGTGGCCGACTGGACAGCCCAGATTGGCGACCCGAGCGGGGTCTCGGTGACGCGCCCGATGCTGACCATGGAGGAGGTGCGGGCGAATGCGGAGACCTACATGAAGCAGTTCTTCAAGATAGTGGACAAGGAAAAGACCGAGGTAAGGTGGCAGAGCGAGTGGTTCGGCAAGTTTGACCTCGGCGATGTCATCAAGCTGGCCAGCAGGTTCACCGTTGCCCAGTTCCTGGCCCGGGATGATTTCGGCAAGAGGTACAGCGAGGGGCGCCCCATCGCCCTGACCGAGTTTATCTATCCCCTGCTCCAGGCCTACGACTCGGTGGCGATAAGGGCTGATGTTGAGTTCGGCGGCTCCGACCAGAAGTTCAACTTCCTGGTGGGCCGGGAGCTCCAGGGCATGATGGGTCAGACCCCCCAGCAGTGCTTTATGGTCCCCCTGCTGGTGGGTACCGACGGCAGCCACAAGATGAGCAAGAGCCTGGGGAACTACATCGGCGTGGCCGAGCCGCCGGAGGACATCTACGGGAAGACGATGTCCATACCCGATGAGCTTATCCTGCCCTACTTTGAACTGCTGACCGATGTCCCCGATGAGGAGCTGACGGCATTTAAACAGCAGCTTGAAGGGGGTACGGTCAACCCGATGCTCTTTAAAAAGCGCCTGGGCAAGGAAATCGTTACCCAGCTCTACAGCGACAAGGAGGCCAAAGAGGCCGAGGCGCATTTTGAAAAGGTCGTCCAGAAGAAGGAAATACCGAAGGAAATGCCCGAGTTTAAAGCCTCCGCGACACAACTTCCTATAAGCCGCTTTCTTGTGGAGGCTGGAAAGTCGGCCAGCCACAGCGAGGCTTACCGTTTAATCCAACAAGGCGCTGTCAGTAAAAATGGCAAAAGGGTTTCTGACCCTAATGAGCCGGTTAAAAAGGGTGATATTATAAAAGTAGGTAAAAGGGGTCATATCAAGAGCACTTAGCTGAATCAAACGAAAGAGACAAGGAGAAAACATGGAGCAGCTCAGAATTCCCGGACCCACCCCCTGCCCGCCGGAGGTGCTGAAGGCCATGGCCCGGCAGATGATTAACCACCGCGGCCCGGAATTCCAGAAGATACTCACCGATGTCACCGCCAAGCTGAAGCAGGTCTTCCAGACCAAGAATGACATCCTGATTCTGACCGGCTCCGGCACCGGCGGCCTGGAGGCGGCGGTGGTCAACACCCTCTCGCCCGGGGATAAGGTTTTATCCGTCTCCATCGGTGTCTTCGGCGACCGCTTCGCCAATATTGCCAAGACCTTCGGTGCCGAGGTAGTCTCTTATAAGGTAGAATGGGGCAAGGCCGCCGACCTTGATGTTATTAAAAAGACTCTTAAGGAAAACCCCTCGGTCAAGGCGGTGCTGGTGACCCATAATGAGACCTCCACCGGCGTCACCAATGACCTTG
>Ga0315282_10002389_pt1 | contig 34684 bp, 26 predicted proteins | sample YL17G07_20_MG_FD_203693 | JGI IMG/M metagenome (GOLD analysis project Ga0315282, IMG submission 203693) | Sediment microbial communities from Yellowstone Lake, YNP, Wyoming, USA - YL17G07_20 | ecosystem: Environmental > Aquatic > Freshwater > Lake > Sediment | place: USA: Wyoming | collected...
GATATGATAAAGTCCAGCTTTTATGAGATTCTTCAGGATAAAAATAGTAGCATTGCTGGTTTTATCGCTCGCTCTTACCGGAGTTATCGGAGCACAGGATAAACCAAAGGAGGAAACTCCGCCTGCTCCGACGCCTAAGGTCGAGCCTGCTCCTGCCCCTCAGCCAACGCCGCCGCCTAAGACAGAGCCTGCTCCTCCGCCCAAGCCGGAACCGCCTAAGCCGCAACCACCCAAACCTGAACCGCCTAAACCAGAGCCACCTAAGCCTGAACCGCCAAAGCAAGAGCCAAAAGTGGTTCCTGCTAATATTAACAAAGTAGGCGAGATGGTGGATAATGATATTGTTTCGGGCTTTTACCAGATGGCGACAGACAGGGGAAAGGCAATCATGGATTTCCTGAACCAATGGAAATCTGCCAAAGGGAAGATACAGTATTCTGATAAATTAAACCTCCTGATTATCTCTGATACAAGAGAATTTCTGGATAAGATGGAAAAACTGATGGAAATTTCGAATATTCCCCCTCCGCAAGTAATGATAGAGGCTTTGGTGGTCGAACGGGTGATAAAATCTGATTTGCAATTAGGCTGGGAATCTTCATGGGACAAAGCAACCGCGGCGCAATCCGGCGGAAGGGCGTCCGGTTCGCTTATTAAAGAGGCGGATTTTACTTCTCATCCCGGGTCGTATTTACAGTCGCTTGTTCTCGGTCCGGGGCTTGGCGGTTTCCAGGGAAGCACCATCGATTTTAATACGAGCGGAAAGAAAGGGACTCTTGATATAAAACTCCGGTTAATGATAGAAAGAGGCGATGCGGAAATTCTGTCATCCCCGCGCATAATGGTATCTAACGGAGAAAAAGCGACTATTTCATCAGGACAGGAAGTTCCTTACCAGCAGCTTACTTATTCCGGGGCCGTCCTTCCGACTGCGACCATGATTTACAAAAGCGCTGAAATCAAGCTGGATGTTACTCCTCTTGTGCCGAGCGGTAATACCATCTGCCTGAAAATAACCCCGCAAGTTACCACGATTTCCGGTTACCAGACAATTGCAGGCGCCGAAACCCCGGTATTCGCTACCCGCAAAGCCGATACGGAAGTTACTGTTAAAAACGGGGAGACTATTACCATCGGCGGATTGGTCAGGGAAGAAGATGTCTGGTATGAAAGAGGGATTCCTTTCCTGTCTGATATTCCTGTGTTAGGTTATTTCTTCAAGCGTTTCCAGAAGGATAAAAACAAGACCGAAATCATATTTATTCTGAAGCCCTATATCGTTTCTACGCCCCAGGAGACTGTTAACCCCAAGATTATCACTGAAGAACATAAAGGGAAAAACCAATAGGTGAGCCCCGTTAGAAAGAGTGAAAAGGGCTGTAATTATTGTTTAGATAATTTCCGTATCGCAGAATAACTTTCTAACGGGGTGAATTACTAATTTCCTGGTTGATAGTTGGATTTGTTTTTCTCCCACCATTCTTGCCAGCTTTTGAAATCTGTGCCGTATTTCGCCCCGGTGATATATTCCAAGGAGTTTAACACGGTTTCCTGCAAAGAAGCATCTTCTTTTTTCAGTAAGTTAATTAATGGTTCGATTGCCTGGGTGGTTTTAAATAAAGCTAATGCTAATATTGCGTCGTTTGCCACATGGTTATCCTGGTCGGTCAAGGCTTTATTGATGAGAGGACTGACGGCAGACTGGTCCTGTCCGACAGCCAGGGTGCGTATCGTTTCTTTGCGGACCGAGGCTTCCGGGTCGTCAAGCGCCTTGATAAGAGATGTGGTTGTGCCGCGTGTTTTTCCGATTTCTATGATTCCGGAAATGGCAAATGCCGCGGCGCGCCTGGCCTCGGCTGATTTGTCATTTAGCAATAGCTGAAGTATCGGATTAACCGGTGTTTCTTTGTCTCCGATAAAGCCGATGCCAAAGAGGGCATTGGTGCGGATTAATTCGTTCTGGTCCGTTAAAGCTCCTATCAGGAATGGGATTGCCTTTTTATCTCCGCTGAATCCTAAAACGCCGCTGGCTATTAACTTTACCTCGAGGTCATTGGTTTGAATCATCCGCGTAATGAAATCAAAGTCAGCATTTACTTTTTGCTTTAATTCCGCAGCGGTTTTTTGCTGTTGTTCAATCAAGCCGGTATTAAATGCGTTTTGCCATTGTTTTAATAAAGTATCCAATTCGTCCATAAGTGATAATTCCGCCTCGGTGTAATTGCCCTCAGGAAACCCTAACGTCTTGTTTTTATGCCTTGGTTTGTTGAGTTCCCTTGTCTGGCAGGCGGCGAGAGTGATTAAGGCTAAAAGGGTAAATAAAATGTATTTAGCTTTCATATCAGGATAATTATACAAGAACTTACGAACCTGTCAATATTAACTTGATAGTATAGGGATTTCCTTTTAACAACAGGATCCCGTGTGGGCGGGACTGTATTTACGTCTTATTAAATCCCGTTTAATCCCGTTGTTTTAACTTGACCATATAAGTGTATTTTATTATAACTTTTAAATTATGGTATCAAGTGCCTACGGTATTATTCCGGTCAGGGATAAAAAGGCGTTGGAACGCTTCATCAAACTGCCCTGGGCGATATATAAGGATAATCCTTACTGGGTCCCGCCGTTAATAGACGAAGAAAAGAAGCTCTTTGACAGGGATATCCATCCGTTCCACAAGCATGCCGAAGTGGAATTATTCCTGGCGCTTGACAATAAAGGTAATCCGGCCGGGCGCGTTGCTTCAATCGTCAACCATAATCATGTTAATTGCCACAATGAAAAGGCGGGCTTTTTCGGATTCCTGGAGACCATTGATTCGCCTGAGGTGTGCAAGGCGCTTTTGGATGCGGCGAAGAAATACCTGAAAGAGCATGGGATGGAAAAGATGCGCGGTCCGGCAAGCTTTTCTTCCAACGAACAATGGGGGCTTTTGGTCGAAGGGTTTGATTCATCGCCGGTTATCATGATGCCTTATAATCCGCAGTATTACGAAAAACTATTGCTCGGTTATGGCTTAGCGAAATCTAAAGACTTGCTTGCTTATTACGTTGATCAGTCTATTAAATTGCCTGATAAATCCGCGCGCATTGCCGAGCGCATCATGGCGCGCAAGGAGATTGTCATCAGGAATCCCGATATGAAGAACTTTAAGAAAGAGATAGATATTATCAAGGAGATTTATAATAAGGCGTGGCAGCATAATTGGGGCGCGATTCCTTTGACTGATGAGGAGATGGATTATATGGCAAAGGATTTCAAGGCCATACTCGACCCCGAGCTTTTATTCATTGCCACGGTGGACGGCAAGCCGGCGGGTTTTTCCATGGCAATACCCGATTACGCCCCGGTCCTTAAGAAGCTAAACGGAAAGCTTTCTCCCCTTGGCATTATGAAGTTATTATGGCATACAAAGGTCAAAAAGATTAAACGCCTGCGTTTGATTACCATGGGCGTGGTGCCCGAATACCAGAAGCGCGGGATAGACGTGATTTTCTATATGGAAACGGTTAAGCACAGCCGGTTAAAGGGATACAAAGACGCGGAGCTCTCCTGGATACTCGAGGATAATGACTTAATGAACCGCACCCTCCTTTCATTCGGCGCGCGTGTCTATAAAAAATACCGCCTTTACGATATCAGCCTGTAGTCGCATAAACATTGACCCAATCCGAAATAATTGATACCATTATCACTTTAATCACGTTAAACATATGGAAATCGTCGGCCTTATTGCGCTGGTCACGGCTTTTGTCATTACGCTTTTCAGCGTGATGTTGATAAAGCGCCTGGCTAAGGTCCTTCATTTTGTGGATGAGCCCGGCGAACGAAAGGTCCATCAGACTCCCATCCCGCTGGGCGGCGGGGTTGCCATATTCATCGGAGTGTTTTTTACCATCTTCCTTGCCGTGCTTTCGGTGTCTCTCATAAAAATCTACCAGCCGTCCTGGCTTCCCAAGGTTATTTATGATTATCTCCCGGGCGTTTCGAGCATGATTCCCCGCCTGACCATTATCTTTGTCGGCGGCATGTTGATTTTCCTCGTCGGCTTGATTGATGATATCTGGGGATTGAAGCCGAGATGGAAATTACTGGGTCAGCTAATCGTGGCTGTGTATCTGGTGCTTTTTGGTATCCGTTTAAGTATCTTTGTTAGTTACGGCCCTTATTTTTCTTACATTATAACTATTCTCTGGATAATCCTGATTACCAATTCGCTGAATCTCTTGGACCATATGGACGGTTTATCTGCCGGGGTCACCGCGGTTCTATCCCTGATTTTCGGGATAGCCGCGTTCCAGACCGGGCAGTATTTCATCGCGAGTTTCCTGGCGGCGATTCTCGGCGCCACGCTCGGATTCCTCGTCTTTAATACCAATCCGGCATCCATCTTTATGGGCGATGCCGGCAGCCTTCTTTTAGGGTATCTGATTTCGGTTCTTACCATCATATTTACATTCTATAGGGCGCAGGGCGGATATATCTTATACGTTCTCTTTGTCCCGCTTCTGGTCGTGGCAGTGCCGGTCTTTGATACGATTATGGTCATTATCATCCGCCTCAAGAACCGCAAGCCTATTTTCAAGGGAGATATGAACCATCTGGCACACCGGTTGGTTGGCTTGGGGATGTCTGTTCGTTCAGCGGTCTTTACCATATATTTGCTTACTTTAGGGACGGGCTTGCCCGCGATATTGCTTTATATCATTGATAAAAACAGCAGCCTTTTGGGCGGATTGCTTGTCTTATTCCAGGTGACTTTGGTGCTTCTTATCATTACCATCCTGGAACAGGCAGGCCGAAGCAAGAACCAGTCAAACGGCAAACCTTAGCTATGAAACAATTCCAGACGATTATTATCGGAGCCGGCGCCTCCGGTTTGATGGCGGCAATAACGTCTGCGCGCAATCATTCAGGTAACGGCCAGAACATCCTTATCATCGAGAAGAATAAGCTCATCGGGCGTAAAATACTCGTTACCGGCAACGGCCGGTGCAATCTGACCAATACGGATATCTCGCCGGATAAATATTACGGAACCAATACCAAAGGGCTTCTCAATATCTTCAGCCGTTTCTCATCAAAGGAAACCATGGGTTTCTTTGAAGAGCTCGGTGTCCGCCTGAAGACAGAGGAAAGGGGGCGCGTTTTCCCTGTTACCAACCAGGCAAGCACGATTGTGGATTTGCTTACGGAAGAGCTTAACCGGCTGAAAATAAATATCCAGCTGGAAGAAAGCGTAATAGGCTTGTCCCGATGTTACGTCGGGAATTGCGATGCATGGAAGGTGACAACGGATAAAGCTGTTTATACGGCAAAATATGTGGTGATTGCCGCGGGCGGTAAAAGCTATCCCCAATTAGGCTCGACCGGCGATGGCTTTAGCCTGGCGCAGAAACTGGGGCATAAGATTATTGAGCCCAAGCCCGCTTTAGTCCCTTTAGAGTTAGAGGGGATTTGGTTCCATAAACTACAGGGCGTTAAGACAGAAGTTGAGCTTATTATCAAAGAACACACTAAAGCAGTTAGTGCTAAAGCCGACGAACTTATCTTTACCCATTACGGCATATCAGGACCTGCTGTATTAGATGTAAGCAGATTGATACCTGCCTGCCGAAGCACCAGCGTAGGCAGGATGGATTATTACGATAAATCCGGTGTAACCATAGCAATCAATTTCTTCCCCGGTTATGATGCCGAAAGCCTGAAGCAGTTTCTGGCTGAGCGCTGTAAGGCGCATCCCCAGAAGACGCTATTCAATTCCTTGTTGGGGGTGATGCCCAAGAAACTCTGCCATGTATTAATTACAGAGCTTAAGATTGATGGGGATAAAACCGTCAGCCATATCACCAAAAAAGAGCTCTCTTGCCTGTCGGAAAACCTGACTGCGTGGGCAATAAAGGTAAAAGGGCCGCGTCCTTTTGCGGAATCCATGGTCACTGCCGGCGGCGTCTCGCTGGATGAGGTTAACCCCAGAACCATGGAATCTTTGAAGGCAAAAGGCATTTATCTGGCAGGTGAGGTCCTGGATATTGACGGCATTTCCGGCGGCTATAATCTCCAGTTTGCCTGGAGCACCGGTTACCTCGCGGGTTCACAAGTTTAAAAAGGAGTTATGATATGAAAAAGAAAATAGTGCTTATCGGTGCGGGCAGCGCTCAGTTTGGGCTTGGAAGCGTTTCTGATATTTTCCATAGTAAAATACTGCAAGGCAGCCACATCGTTCTCCACGACATTAATCCGGACGCTTTAAAAATGGTTTATGAGATTTCCCGTAAGGTTATGGTAAGTGAATCATTGCCTTTTACGATTAGCGCAACTACTTCCAGGAAAGATGCCCTTAAAGGGGCTGATTTTTATATTATTTCCATCGAGGTCGGCAACCGCTTTGATTTATGGGAACAGGATTGGAAGGTGCCCCTGAAATACGGCAACCGGCAAATCTACGGAGAAAATGGGGGTCCGGGCGGTTTATTCCATTCATTGCGCATTATTCCCCCGATTATCGAGATATGCCGTGATGTCGAGCGTTACTGCCCGCAGGCTTACGGGTTTAACTTCAGCAACCCGATGAGCCGTATTTGCCTGGCGGTTAAAAGGCGGTTCCCCCATTTAAGATTTATCGGGTTATGCCACGAAATAACTTCCATGCCCCACCATCTTCCGAAAATCCTTAAAATACCGTTTTCCGAACTCGCCATAAAAGCCGCCGGTTTGAACCATTTTACCGTTTTACTGGAGGTAAAATACCGGAAGAGCGGCAAGGACGCTTATCCCGAATTAAAGCGCCGGGCGGTTAAGTATTTCCGGTCATACCGGAAAGGAACCGAACGGAGCCTTGTTTTGGATGTGTTTAAAAAGTTTGATTGCCTGCCGGTGAGTACGGATAGCCATTTCGGCGAATATATCCAGTGGGCGTGGGAAATTGCCGACCATAAAGGAATAAAGGATTTTTACAGTCGTTATAAAAAGAGCTGTCTTGCCCAATACTCCCGCTATTTGAAAATACTCAAAGGCGAAAGCCAAGAAACATGGTGGAAAGAATCCACCGGCGAAAGGATTACCCCGATTATTGAAGGGATTCTTACCGGCTCAGGATATGAAGAATTAGCGGTAAATATTCCTAACAAAGGGCTGATTGAAAACCTGCCTGAAGATTTAGTCGTTGAAGTGCCGGCAAAGGTAAGCCGGAAAGGGGTCGTCGGCGTAAAAATAGGCTTGATGCCGAAAGGGATAGTCGGGCTTCTGAATAACCAGGCGACGGTGCAGGATTTGGCGGTTGAAGCGGCGCTGACCGGTTCTCGCCGGATTGCGCTCCAGGCGTTATTGGCTGACCCGGTGGTGGATAGTTTTAGGAATGCGGAAAAGATTCTTGATGCCATGTTAAGGCTCCAGAAAAAATATCTTTCTTATATAAAATAACCGGGAGAGTGTGGCAGAGTGTCACACGAGACCATGGGGATTTTTGGGATTTTCCGATGTCTATCGGGCTGGCTTTTTAGACATGTTGAATAGGCCTAATATTCGTGCACGAACCGACCTGTATTCGTGCATGAGTTGGGTTATATTTGTCCACGAGTGGAACTGTATTCGTGCATGAGCTGGGTTGTTTTCGTCCATTAGCCGGGTTGTATTCGTCCATGAGCCGGGTTGTATCCGTCCATGAGCCGGGCTGTATTCGTCCATGAGCTGGGCGGTATTCGTGCACGAGTTGGGTTTTATTTATCCACGAGGAAGATAGATGAAATATAACGGTTTGGCTGTTCAGGTAGATAGGATACCCCATCCCCCTCTTATTTAGCCATAACTTCTTATGTCATGATGAGTTGAGTATAAAAAGTACTCCTAAAAGGATGGTGATATGGTTATCGGTTTATTGCGGTTAGCGGTAGAAGAAATAAAAGAACCGCCGATGGAACGTCTCAAGCGCTGGCAGGCCGCCACTAAAAAGAAGATGGATGATATTGCCTGGTGGGACACTTTTATGTTAACCAAGGGCAAGGCACCGGATGATTTATTAAATAAAGTATCCCAAATAAAACGGGAATATAAAGAGATAATTGATAAGAAAAGCTGGAGATATTTAGCGAAATTACGGGATAGCTTGCCTTTGACCTATGCAAAATATCCCAAGAAAAGCGTGGCGTCGCTGGCGTTGCTTTTCCTGTGCTCAAGGGACAAACTTCATAAAAAATATCTTAAAGAAACCGATACATTGAGCGGTTCTCCGGTTTTTATTTGCCGGGCTGATCAATCAGGCCGGTTCAGGGCAAAGTTATATAACGCGATTGCCAAGTATGGCACAAGGTTGTTCAGTCGACTGAAGACATTAGACGGACTGGAAACCAACCCAAGCCAATTGGCGCCTGAGATTAAGAAAACGTATGAGGCAAAATTGGCCATAAAATTAAGCCAAGATAATGACTCATTAAATAAGCTGGCGAATGAATTCCGGTTGCCGGATTTTGCACCTTTTGCCCGCGGCGGCGAATCGCACATAGATTTCGCAGTAACCAGAGAAATAGATAGCCAGTCCAGCCATACTAAACGACGATTGTATCTGGAGATACAGGTCGCCCAAAAGTAATACCGGGATTACTAAGAGCGTATCCTAAAAGTGTCATTCCTGCCCCGCTTGTGGTGGTGTGGGACATCTATGAAAAGGCACTATTAGTCGAGTAAATTCATTTCTTCTTTCTTTTCTGGCATAATCCGACAGTTTTAATATAATATTGCTATATGAAAGTAAAACTATTATGTTTGGTTCTGGCTTCGCTTTTATTCATCCCCTGTTGCAAGAAAGCGGATGAGCAGGTTTCCAGGCCGCCGGATTCTTCCAATACACAGGTTGCACATTCGGAAGATGACTTCCTTAAAGAATATGTCCCAACAGAATATCTCGATGCGGTTAAGGCAAACCTGAAATCAGCCGGAGAGAATAAAGACGAGTTAATCAAGGTTATCAAGGCAGTAAAGCCGGAAGAACGCAAAGGCGCCTCTTTCCTAATCGCCACACTGCCGTTCCCGGATATCGCGGCAATTTCGTCCGATATCCTTCTTGAACATATCAGATACGCTTATTTGGTTAAGAATAAATATCCGTGGATGAAGAACATGCCGGAAGAAATATTCCTGCATTATGTCCTGCCATACCGCTGTTCGACCGAGCCGATAGAGGCATACCGCAAATATTTCTACGAGCAGTTAGACCCGATAGTTTCCCAATTGGATAACCTGTCTGCCGTAACACCGGCAGGCATGGCTGACGTAGCGCACCAGGTGAATCTCTGGCTGGGAAATCCTAATGCCGCTGGTAAAAAGCGTGTCAGGTTCGTCCAGACCGATGCGCGCACTCAGGGACCGCTTGAGACCCTGAAAACAGGCTACGGCCGTTGCGAGGAGATGACGGTTATTTACGTTGCCGCGGCGCGTTCCGTGGGTGTGCCCTGCCGTGCCGCCCATACCCCCGAATGGGCGATTTGCGATAACAACCACGCTTGGGTGGAATTCTGGGTAAACGGCGCATGGAAACCGCTGGGCGGATGCGAGCCCGGCGCACCGTGGTTTGAGAATCCAACCAAGCGCGCGGCAATCGTTTATTCCATTGCAACCGGCTTGCCTGAATCAGAACAGGTTTATAAATCATATCCTTTGACCGGCACTTTCAAGACTTCATCCATCATCAATTCCATAAAGAATTATTCACGGACCTGCGACGTGCACGTTACCGTGCTTTCACCCGCCGGCGAGAAGATGGCCGGCACAGGCGTGGCTCTCTCTGTCTTTAACTGGGGCGTCTTTAGCAAATTCATAAATAATGACACCGATGAAAACGGCTCGGTGGTCTTTACGACCGGCATCGGCGAATATTTCCTCTCTGCGGGCAAGGATAACCTGAGAGCCTGGCAGGTGGTAAAAACCGAACCTGATAAGAAACTTGATATCGTGTTGCGATTATCCGAAAACAGCGCGCCCGACGGGTTTGTCTTCCTCAAATACCCGACTCCTGATGAGGCAAAGGAGAGTTTTAATACGCCGGAATTTTACTCCACGGTTACGCATAAGGAGCCTTTAACGCCTTCTTATTCTGCCCCAGCTGAATCATATTTTGCCGAGGAGTTTGAGCCGTCAATGGCGCCGGATATTGCCGAACTACTTCAGGCGGATGAACAGGGTGCCCTGCCCTCCGGGCAGGGACTTCCTATCGTCCCGCGGAGCGAAGCAGAGCGGGGAAAAATCACCCTGCAGAAGCTCAAGACCGCGCTGGGCAACTGGCATGAACTGGTCAGCGCCATACAGGAAATCGCACCGGAGAAAAGGGCAGACCTTTTATGGCTCATCAGCCAGATGGCACATTCGGAAAGGATACAGGCAACCAAACAATTCCTTTTGGATAATGTGAACTATGCATACCTCGCACGTTCAGGCGCGCCATATAAAATATCTGATGAACTGTTCCGTCCTTATGTCCTTAATCCTTCTTTTGAGTATCTTCATTTGAGCCCCTGGCGTGATAAAATATACCGGGCGTTTATCCAGATGGCGTGTGATACGGTTACCGAGACCGCCCGGGCAGTCAACGAGTGGGTTGATAAAAACATATCATTAATAGACGCCAAATCAGTCCGCTGTTTTTACGTTGCCAATCCATTAGACGTATATAAAAGCCGGTCAGGCAGGGAATATGAAACGGCGCTGTTTACCGCCGCAGTCCTGCGTACCCTGGGCATACCGGCCCAGATAAAATCGAAGTGGGTGGAATTCCATAACGGCGCGGCCTGGGTGCCGCTTTATCCACATGACCAGAAGAACTTCGGTAATACCTTCAGTAACGAGGCGTCCAAGACCAAATACGTCGCTCCGGCAGGATTAAAGGTAATCCTTTCCGCCAAAGGGATAACCGCGACCAACCCGACGGATAAAATGGGGCTCGCCCAGTTTAAAGACGGTTACTGGTCGCAGGTGGATTCTCCCGGCAGGAAAGGGCTCTGGCTCTTGCTGTCGCCGGGTGAGTATCTCCTGACCGCCGGCATCAGGGATTCCAACGGCGACCCTTATGTCTATTGCCGGCAGATTGAGCTGGAATCCGGGCAGGGCATGACGATTAACCTGTCACTCGATATCCCGGTTAATTTGGTCAGCGATGCGGAACGTATCGTGAGGCAATTGCCGAAACTTCCTGATGTGGAATTGTCTGATGCGAAGGGCGACCAGCCTACGCCGGTGCTTCGCCTACATAATCTTAAAGCGAGCCTACAGGATTCCAATATTTTACTCGTCTTTTTCTCGCTTGATAATGAGCCGTCTTTGCGGATGATGCCGTTGATTGATAGCACGCTTAAAACCCTCCGCGAAGCCAATGTGATTGTCTGGGGAATCTATGTTGACCCGGACGGCGAAACGAGGTTTGCCGGCGACGACCGGCTTAATAATTTGGGCATGACGGTCCTTTTTGATGCGGAACAGAAAGTGGTTAAGGAATTTATTCCTGATTTTGACAAGAACAAGTCCGCTTGTCTGCCTTCAACCATTCTTATCAGCAAGGAAGGCAAAATCGTGATGTGGCGCGAAGGATATAATCTGGATATTGCCAAGGTGATAGAATCGGCGCTTGCCTTATTGTCTGAAGGCAAGCCACTTGCGGGCGTTGCCACAGAAGCCGCCGTGCCGGAGATTAAAATCGTGCCATTTGACAGCAGCGGGCCTGATTACATCGGCGACGGGGAGAAATATTATAAGGAAGGCCGGTATCAGGATGCGGTTGATTCCTATCGCAAGGCGCTTGAAGATGGTGATGACGTCGATGTCTGGTATAATTTAGCCTGCTCCTGCTCGCTTCTCGGGCAGGTTGACGGGGCGCTGGAGGCGCTCAAGCAGGCAATCAAATGCGGCTATCGCGAGTGGCATTGGATGGATAACGACCCTGACCTGGCGAATGTGCGCGCCGACCCGCGGTATAAGGAATTGAGGAAGTAGATTAATTTTACCGCAAAGGCGCAAAGGACACAAAGAAAATCCTCCCTTTACTTCGTCTTAAGCGGGAATCCCCCTTTGTTAAGGGGGATTAAGGGGGTTGTAGAAATTTTATTCTCGGCGACCTTTGCGTCTTTGCGGTGTAAATCCAGTGGTTAAAACTCCCAACTGCTGAAGAAATACAATCCGCTCAGGTCGATATTAGTATTAAAATTACCGGAATCCTTGAGAGAGAGCGTATTCATTTTATAGCCCACACCAAGCGGGACATAAGGGATAAGGGTCGAGTTTACTTCCGCATAGATATCCGTATACTTCGCGCTGATTCCGGAGATAGTGGCGTTGAATCCGAGCGCGCCCAGTTCTACCTTTACCTTATTAAGTATTCCCACCTGGAACAAAGCGCCGATTACCGGGACAGGCGCGGAACCATTTTCCTTTTTTGAGCTTAATGCGGAAGTTACCGATGAATCAAATGACAGGTTTTCAATTCCCACGAGGAGCCCCAGTTCCAATTCGCCCAGGGACGGAAATGCCTTGGTGATGAATTCCGGCGCCAAGGCCCTTTCGTAAATAATAGAAGTCGTTTGGAGGCCAAGCTTGCTTTTTATGGTGGCATTGATATTATAAGTTGCGCCGTTGTAATTGATGGCGCTGGTGAGTGTTTGTTTGCCGTTATAAGCGGCTTTCCAGTAGGAGCCGATGATTTTATTAGAGCCGAATTTCAGCTTCAATTCAAGCGACGGGACATAGGCGTTTTTATCCAGGTTTAAATCCTTGGTTAAATCAAGGTCTGTCCCGGCTGTTAATGCCGTATCGGATTTGATTTTTCCGCCGAGGCCGCTATCCCAGTATTTTATTTTTACCTTGAAGATATCTTCTGCGAAAAGGGTATTGCCAATAATCAATACGATTAGCAGGCTGGCAAGTATCAATCTGTTTTTCATAATTTTCCTTTCTAATCACAGATTAACACGGATTGAAAGATAATCCGTGGTTCAAATACCATCGCTTAATTTATCAATGACATCTTCGCTTACATAAATCGGTATCTTTGAATGCGTAGCCAGGACAAGGGCGTCGCTCGGCCGGGTATCTATTTCCAGTTCTTTCCCGTTCTGCTGCAGCGTCAATTTGGCATAGAACGTATTGCTTTTTAACTGGGTTATCGTAATCTTAAGCAGTTTAACGTTTAACGCCAGGAAAATATTGCCTATCAGGTCATGTGTCAGCGGGCGCGCTGATTTGATGTTTTTAATCGAACGGTCCAAGGCCATGGCTTCGTAGTTGCCGATGACGATGGGGAATGTCCGCGTTCCGTTTACTTCCTGCAAAACAATGACCTGTTCATCGTTCGTTTCGCTGATGACAATCCTGGAAAGTTCCATCTCTATCATGGCGGGAGTATTTTATATTTGATAAATAGCGGTGTCAAGAAAACTGCGCAATCCTGCCATCCCGCAGGGCGGGAACACCAAGACACAAATATCTCTTTGCGCCTTTGCGGTAAGAAGGTTTTTAGATGAATTTATTCGTAATCGGCATGCGGCGGTCTTTGCCGAATGCGCGGGGAGTGATTTTAATGCCGGCAGGAGATTGCCTCCGTTTATGCTCGCTTATATCGACAAGCTGAGTGACTCTCTTGGCCAGCTTGCCGTTAAACCCTGATTTAATCAGTTCCGGAATGCTTTTATTCTCCTCGATGTATTTTTCAAGAATCGGGTCGAGCGTATTATAAGGGGGGAGAAAATCTTCGTCTTTCTGGTTAGGTCTTAATTCAGCCGAAGGCGGGCGTTTAAAGACGCTTTTGGGAATAATCTTGTCCCCGGATTTCTGATTATAATATTTTGCCAGCTGGTAGACCATTATTTTCGGGACGTCTTTAATCACGGCGAATCCGGACGCCATATCCCCGTAAAGGGTGCAGTAACCGACGCTTAACTCGCTCTTATTGCCGGTGCCAAGCACCATCCATCCGAATTTATTGGAAAGAGCCATCAATAGATTTCCGCGGATTCTCGCCTGCAGGTTTTCTTCGGTTATGTTTTCCGGTTGCCCGATAAAATGGTCGCGCAACTGGTATAAATATCCTTTGAAGATATCGTCAATCGGTATTTTTAATAATTGAATCCCTAAGTTATGCGCAATCTGTTCGCTGTCCTTTTGGGTGCCGGTGGATGAATACATCGAAGGCATAGTTACGGCAACCACGTTTTCCCTGCCGAGCGCGTCCACGGCAATCGCCGCCACCAGCGCCGAATCTATCCCGCCGCTCAAGCCCAATACCGCCTTGCTGAAACCATTCTTGTAGAGATAGTCCCTTGTCCCCAGAACCAGCGCGGAGTAGATTTCTTCGAGGATGGGCATCTTTTTATTGATAGTATTTTTTATGCTGACCTTGCTTCTTTTTATCTTGTTTGCCTTAAGGGTGAATTCCGTGATGCTCTCATCGGCGTTTCCGGATACCTTTTGTGCCGGCGGATTGATATCGGCAAAGACCAAATCCTCCTTAAACTCACCGGCGCGCGCGATTAATGTCCCTTTCTGGTTAATCAGCATGCTCCCGCCGTCAAAGACCAGTTCATCCTGCCCGCCGGCCATATTGACATAAGCCACGCAGGTTTTATTATTGCGCGCAAAAGAGGCAAGCACTCTCTGGCGCTGGGCAAGTTTCTGCTCGTGGTAGGGCGATGCGGAAATATTTATTATAAGCCCGGCTTTGCCCTGGTTTGCCTGGCGATGCGCGGGTCCATCAGTGTGCCAGATGTCTTCGCAGATATTTATCCCGATAGTCATGTCGTTTATGCGGAATACGGGGATATGCTCGCCCGGCTGGAAATATCGCTTTTCATCAAATACCCCGTAATTAGGCAGGAAAATCTTGTGGTAGATATCGATAATCTTGCGATTATGGATAAAAGCGGCCGCATTATAGATATTGCTTTTCAGGCGGTGCGTTATCCCGATAACGGCTGATATGTGCTTGCATGCCCTGGCAATCATTTTAAGATGATGGATATTTTCCGCGGTAAAGGCATGGTTAAAGACGAGGTCTTCAGGAGGATAACCGCATAAAGCCATTTCAGGGAAGGCGATTAAATCCGTTGAAGCACCCTGCGCTTTTTCGATGGAGGCGATAATCTTTTCGGCATTACCCTTAAAGTCGCCTACGGTGGGGTTTATCTGGGCTAAGGCAATTCTGAATCCCATATATTGGCGTATTATATATTTTCTGCCTGAGTAGTCAAGGCATTATGGTTTAATGATATGTTATTCCGCGGTGTAGTTCGGCGGTTCTTTGGTGATAAAGACGTCGTGCGGATGGCTTTCCTTCAAGCCCGCCGGGCTGATTTTGATGAATCTGGTTTTGGAACGCAGTTCCTCGATATTCTTGCATCCGCAATAGCCCATGCCGGCTTTCAATCCGCCGACAAGCTGGTAAACGAAATCCGCCAGCGGACCTTTAAAGGGACTCCGTCCTTCGACGCCTTCCGGAACGAGTTTATCGCGTGTCTTGACGCCTGACTGCCCGTAACGCTCTTTGCTTCCCTGAACCATGGCGCCTAAGGAACCCATACCGCGGTAGGATTTATATGACCTGCCTTCGTAGATAAATGTTTCGCCCGGGCTTTCGGCAGTGCCTGAGAATAATCCGCCAATCATGACGGAATGCGCACCGGCGGCGATTGCCTTGGTGATATCGCCTGAAAACCTGATGCCGCCGTCGGAAATCACCGGAACCTTATATTTTTCCGCCATTTTTACGCAGTTGAAGATTGCGGTAATCTGAGGAACACCCACGCCGGCGATGATGCGGGTGGTGCAGATAGAGCCGGGCCCGATGCCGATTTTTAGCGCATCCACTCCGGCTTTGATTAAATCATATGCCGCCTCTCCTGTGGCGATATTGCCGGCAACCACTTCTATCTTAAACCGCTTCTTTATTTCCTTGACGGTTTTAATCACGTTTTCCGAATGGGCATGCGCCGTATCAATGACCACCACGTCAACGTCGCTGGCGACCAGTTTTTCCACCCTTTCATAATCGTGGACGCCGACTGCCGCGCCGACAATCAATCTGCCCATTTTATCACGGCAGGCAAGCGGGAACTGGAGCATCTTATTGATATCCTTGATGGTTATGAGGCCTTTGAGTATTTCGCCTTTATCTACCAGCAGCAGCTTTTCCACCTTATTTTTATGGAGGATTTCACGGGCTTTTTCGAGCGTAGTGCCCGGCTGGGCTGTTACCAAGTGCTCTTTAGTCATTACTTCCTCTATCTTCTTTTCTTCTGATTTCTGGAACCTGAGGTCGCGGTTGGTCAGGATGCCGACCACGCGCTTATTTGCTTCAACAATCGGGATGCCGGAGATATTATGTTCCCGCATAATACTTTTGGCTTTGCCGATGGTCTCATCCGGAGGCAGGGTAATCGGGTCGATGATTATTCCGCTGGCAGAACGCTTGACTTTATGGACTTCCCTTGCCTGCTGTTCGATGGACATATTTTTATGGATGATGCCGATTCCGCCTTCCTGGGCTAAGGCGATTGCCAGGTTTGCTTCGGTAACCGTATCCATTGCCGCCGAGCAGATGGGGATATTAATCTTGATATGGCGTGAAAACATAGTGGCGGTATTTATTTCCGCAGGCACTACTTCTGATTTGGCAGGGATTAAAAGGATGTCGTCAAAGGTAATCCCTTTTTCCGGAATTATCTTACTCATAGATTGACCCGCCTGTCGGCGAGGCAGGCGTAGTATATTAGTATCCAAATGCGGTTCTGTCAAGTTAATACGTGTGTGTAGTTTTTAGCACTATAAGAAATCGTAGCGCCAAGTAAAGTTTTTGCTTGACATTCCATGGGTATCTTGCTAAACTTCTAATAAACATAAACGATTAGCATTTAGCGTATCTAAAATAGGACGTATCCCGATTTTTCGGTTGCTGGATTAAACAAGGATAGGTTATATATGAGAAAGTTATTCGTTCAAGCAGGATATGTGTTGGTTGCTCTATTGACGGTTTATCTCTGTGTATGGTGCGGGGATGAAGAGACGGAAAAACCAAAAGTTAGCTTTGAAGAAAAACTTCTAACAACGATACCTGAAGATTTGAATATGATGTATGAGGATGGGGCTATTTATACTGCAGTTCGTATTAGATTCAGTCCTGATGGGAAGCAGGTTGCTTATAACGCGAGAAATGGTAATAAACACCTCGTCATAGTTGGAGATAAAAAGAGTGAGGGGCTTGATGTTGCAGGTGCGCCGGTATTCAGTCCTGATAGTAAACAGGTGGCATATGAGGTACGTAATGGCGGAAAAGAGTTTGTTTTAGTCGGAGATAAAAAAGGCGAGGAGTTTGATGCTGTAGGTCCGCCCGTATTTACTCCGGATGGTAAGGTTGCCTATTGGGCAGTTAAGGGTAATAAATCCTTTGTGGTCGTCGGAGATAAGAAAGTTAAGTCGTTTGATTTTGTACATCCTCCGGGCACTACACCAGTTCTGATTAATCCGGTTATATTCAGTCCTGATGGTAAGCAGATTGCATATTGTGCAAGTAAAGGTGATAAAGGGTTTGTCGTGGTCGGTGACAAAAATGGCGAGGAGTTTGATTGGGTATTTCCTCCGATAGTATTCAGTCCTGATGGTAAGCAGGTTGCCTACGGGGCAAAAATAAAGGGGAGATGTTTTGTCGTGGTCGGAGATAAAAAGGGTGAAGAATTTAATACCGTATCTGATATAGTATTCAGTCCCGATGGTAACCAGGTCGCGTATGCGGCAACCCAGGGTATGGAAAAATTTATCGTAGTCGGGGACAAGAAGACCCCGGCATTTGGCTCGCTCTATGTTAGCGGAATAGTATTTAGTCCGGATGACAAACAAATTGCATATTGTGGATGTGACGGGGCAAAATACGAGTTTGTCGTAGTTATGGGAAAAACAGCGGAATACCCCAATGGTAAAAAAAGTGAAGATTTTGATGTGGTGTTTTCTCCGATTGTGTTCAGTCCTGATAGTAAACAGATTGCCTATGGAGCAAAGAAAAAGGGAAAAAGCTTTGTAGTGGTTGGAGATAAAAAAGGCGAGGAGTTTGATATGGTATATCCAATAGTATTCAGCCCTGATGGTAAAAAAATAGTATTCGGCGCACTAAACGGACGAGAAATCTGGTGGAAAGTTTGGAATTATTAACGGAAATCGGGGAACCCGCCCCGACCTGCCCCGATGAACATCGGGGCATTATGTCGGGATGATAGGCTGTCGGACAGAGTTTATGGAAAATGAGTCCATGGACAAATCGGTTCCGACAATAATGAATTTTCAGAATATGACGACAGGGAAACCAATAAAATCAATGGTTGCAAAATATGGTGACCGTCCCTTGTCCCTGAAAATTAGCATATTATCAGGATATGTTTTTGTTCTTAGCGTAATTTTACTGGCTGGTTGTAGCTGGCTCAAAGAAAAACCGTGGGAAGAGTTTAAAACCCTTCGCTTTATTGAAGAAGAATCTAAAAAACCGGTAAGCCTTAAAGGTCAAATTTCTTATCTTAACATCAAAGGGGCTGATGAAAAAGCCAGCGTGAATGTTATCGGAAGAACCACCCTGACTCCTAATGGCATTAATTATGGATATTCCTATGACCCTGTGAAATTAGAACCAGAATCCCGTTGGGCGTCAAATCTTGAATTAACCACAAAATTATCAGATGATTGTAGCCTTAATTTAGGTATTGGGGGAGTTAAGACACGGGATGACAAACAAGGACGCTTTGAAGCACCCCCGGCAGATGGAATGACTATCTATCAAAATTATATCTATATGTGGGGCAATGATTTTTCCGCCACTAACGACAAGTCACCATCGCTGTATTCACCGATTGATTACTATAATAAGGTTGAACTCAACCAGCTTGTTATTAATGCGAACTTTATTATGCCGATTTATCGCACCCGTGAATATGACTTGCCGCGAACCGTATTTTCCTGGTCACTCGGGTTTAAAGCAGGGCATTTTGAACATGAACTCAGGCAGGGGTTAAGACTCAATTACTTTATGTACAACTATGTGCTTGGCGAAGACCTTGACAACAAGGTTTCTCTTGATATGAAAAGTAAAGCAGAAATAAAGTTTTTCGGGCCTGCGGTGGGATTTTACCTGGAATTTAAACCTGTCCGCTGGATTAATTTTGAAGGGAAATTCATGCAAAGCTATATCTTTGGCAAAGCAATCTTGAAAGGTGATTTTACTGATATTGATGACATGCAATATTTTACTACGGGGACGAGTACCGTTACCGGAACTGAATATGATTACGGCACAGCCCCTTTCAGGGATAAGGAATCTATTGCGGTGCCCGTAACAGAGTTAGATATCAATGTAGTCTTTCCCGTTAAAGCGGGATTAAAAATAAGACTGGGTGGATTTGTTTCTCACTGGAACGGTTTGCCATTGGCACCTAATTTTGAGTATGTAGATAAAACTGTTTCGCGTTATCCGGTCTGGCATACCCGAAAAGAATCACTCTTTTTTAATGCTATCGGAACGCTTCTCACGGTAGAATTGAAATTTTAATGAGTTGAAAAGGAGGTTTGAGATATGGGAGCAACAGTATCGCAAGCCCAGTTTATGTTGCCGTCACCGCTGGCGGAAAAGGAATCGGTGTATGTCACGCGATGATAAAATAGAATCCTATAAACAAGCCATTCGTATCAAACCTGATGATGCCGTGGCACACTATAATCTGGGATTTGCCTATTACCTTTTAAGGGATTACGAGAAGGCCGTCGCAGCATATAAACAAGCCATTCGGCTCTACCCTGATTATGACGAGGCACACTTTGCCCTTGGGCTTGCCTACGCAGACTCGGGGGATTTCCAGAAGGCAATAGAATCATGCCAACAAGTCATTCGTATCAATCCTGATAAAGCCGAGGCACACTCTTTTCTCGAGATTAACTATAGAAGATTAGGGGATTTCCAGAAGGCAATAGAATCATGCCAACAAGTCATTCGTATCCAGCCTGATAAAGCCGAGGCACACTTTAATCTCGGGTTTATTTATGAAAAGTTAAGAGATTACGAGAACGCCGTCGCATCCTATAAACAAGCCATTCATATCAAACCCAATTATGCCGAGGCATATCATAATCTTGGCGTTGTCTATGACCTTTTAGGGAATGGTAAGATTGCGTTAGTATGCTATGAGCAAGCCATTCGTCTCCAGCCTGATTTTGCCCAAGCACACAAGAATCAGGGCGGTGCCTATGGAAAGTCAGGAGATGATAATACCGCATTAGAATCATATAAACAAGCCATTCGGAGCAGACCTGATGATGCCCAAGCGCACCTTAATCTTGGCATTGCCTATCAGAATTTAGCGGATTATAAGATGGCCATAGAATCCTTTAAACAAGCCGTTCGTATCCAACCTGATTTTGCCAAAGCACACTTTTGTCTGGGCGCGGCCTATCAGAATTTAGCGGATTATAAGAACGCAATGGAATCCTTTAAGCAAGCCGTTCGTATCCAACCTGATTTTGTCGACGCACACTTTTATCTCGGCTTTAACTATAACCTGTTAGCGGATTATAAGAATGCCATAGAATCCTTTAAGCAAGTCATTCGGAGCAAACCGGATTATGCCGACGTACACTATCATCTTGGCTTTAGCTATAACCATTTAGCGGATTATAAGAATGCAATAGAAGCCCTTAAGCAAGCCATTCGGAGCAAACCGGATTATGCCGAGGCGCACTATCAGCTTGGCTTTAGTTATAACCAGTTAGCGGATTATAAGAACGCAATAGAATCACTTAAGCAAGCCGTTCGGAGCAAACCGGATTATGCCGAGGCACACTTTAGTCTTGGCTTGGCCTATGGAATATTAGAGAATGATAAGAACGCAATGGAATCCTTTAAGCAAGCCGTTCGGAGCAAACCGGATTATGCCGGGGCACACTTTAGTCTTGGCATAACCCACCTTATAATGGATGACCGTAATAGTGCATTAGAAGAATACAAGACTCTTAAGGAATTGGATAAAGAATTGGCTAATAAGTTGTTTAATATGATTAATGAAAAATAGCGAAACCCGTTAAGCGGATAACAGTAACCCGTTAAGCGGCTAACGGTAACCCGTTAAGCGGCTAACGGTAACCCGTTAAGCGGATAACGGTAACCCGTTAAGCGGATAACAGTAACCCGTTAAGCGGATAACGGTAACCCGTTAAGCGGATAACGGTAACCCGTTAAGCGGGTAACAGTAACCCGTTAAGCGGATAACAGTAGCCCGTTAAGTGGGTAACAGTAACCCGTTAAGCGGGTGACAGTAGCCCGTTAAGTGGGTAACAGTAACCCGTTAAGCGGGTAGCGGTAGGGGGTAGGGGAGGGGTGGGGGTCAAACACCCCGCCTGACCAGAAATCACCGTCCGAACGGCTCGTCAGGGCGGACAGTCGGGCAGGTCGTTCCAACTCTATAATTATAAGGAGATAAAAAATGCGTAGCGAAGCGGAGTCCCGACCCCGAAAGCTTTCGGGGGGAAATAAAATCGGATTTAAAGTCAGGCTGGTTGCCCCCTATTTCCCAGACATTCCACCGGAAATTAAGGAAAGCTGGGTAAGCGGGTCTAAAAAAGCGGTTCCTAAAACATATCAGGGGCTTAAAAAAGCCATCAAAACCCCAAAGGATTTTAAGGAAAAGATTGCCAAGCCCGTGGAGAAATCAATCGCTTCTTTTATCGACCCGAAATACATTTCCAAGAAAGGTCTAACCTACGACCAGATGATGAATAAGACCCGTGAGAGCCTGGGCAATGCGGGAAAACATTATCTCCCGAAAAAAAATGCTGATTACCAAATCAGGCGAAATGAAGAAAAAGTGGAACTCAAGCAAACGGAATATGCCCGGTCGTGGTGTCAAGTTATCGGACCACTCAAGGGATATAAAAAAGGGGGGATTAAAGGATTGGGCGCGTTAGGAGTAATGGCGCTTTGCGGCGACCCCGAGCTCAAGAACTTCTTAAAAAAGGGAATAGATACTATAGAAGGAACACCGACCCAGTCCCTGCGGACAGGGTCTGGGCTGGGTAACCAGATTGTTCATTGGGGAAGCCGGATAATTGAACGCGGCTACAAAGAGCAGGACATCAAACAGGCGAATGAGGCATTAAATCAGTTGGTCAACGAATATCGCCGTCCTGAGATTGTGCCGTTTAGTCCAAACGGTAACTCCTATATAAATTTCATTGCCGTAGAGATACCGAATCCGACAAAACCAGGTGAGAAGATAAAACAATTAGGATTGGATATTCAGGTAAGCAAGAAATAATATAACCCGGGGCGCGGGGCAGGAATGACATCTACAGAAGCGAAACCCTCTCGATTCATCTGTGAAAGACCACTACGTCCCTTCCTGCCAGGAGGATAAATATTGTTTCTGCCTTTCGGTCAGGGTGTCTATTTTAACGCCTAATGTCTGTAACTTCAGGCGGGAAATCCAGTCTTCTATCTCATTCGGCACCAGGTAAACCTTGGGCGTCAGCTTCTTATAATTCTTGACCGAATATTCAGCCATCAATGCCTGTGTGGCAAAGCTCATGTCCATGACCATTGCCGGATGCCCCTCGGCGCATGCCAGATTCACCAATCTCCCTTCGCCCAATACATAAATCGCCTTGCCGCTTTTCAGGATATACTCATCCACATTGGTGCGGACATTCTTATTGATTTTCTTAGATAGTTTCTTCAGCGCGACCAAATCAAGCTCGACATTAAAGTGTCCGGAATTAGCGACAATCGCGCCGTCTTTCATTGCCAGGAAATGTTCCTTGCAGATAACGTCGATATCGCCGGTCAGGGTGCAGAAGATATCGCCTTTCCTGGCGGCTTCTTTCATGGGCATGACTTCATAGCCGTCCATAGTGGCTTCCAGCGCCTTAAGCGGATTGACCTCGGTAACAATCACCCGGGCGCCGATACCCTTGGCGCGCATGGCGAATCCGCGCCCGCACCAGCCGTAACCGACGACGACGACGGTCTTGCCGGCGTATAAAATATTCGTGGCGCGCAGAATCCCGTCTACGCTCGATTGTCCCGTGCCGTAACGGTTGTCAAAGAGATATTTGGTCGTGGCATCGTTCACGGAAAATATCGGATAAAGCAAAGCGCCGTCTTTTGCCATGGCGCGCATCCTGATTACTCCGGTCGTGGTTTCTTCCATTCCGGCATAGATGTATTTTATCATGTCTTTATGCTTGGAATGGATGGTGGAAACGACGTCCGCGCCATCATCCACGGTAATCTGCGGTTTCGTGGCGATGAGCGCTTCTATATGCGAATAATATTTCTTGTTATCTTCCCCGTGGACGGAGAATACGGAAATACCGAAATCTTTTACCAGGCTTGCGGCGACGTCATCTTGCGTCGAAAGAGGATTGGAAGCGCACAGCGCCAGTTGGGCTCCGCCGGCTTTTAGGGTTCTCATGAGATTCGCCGTTTCGCTTGTCACGTGCAGGCACGCGGCAATCCGGACGCCTTTAAGCGGTTGTTCCTTGGCAAACCTGGCGCGAATCATCTGCAAAACAGGCATGTGCTTATCAGCCCAATTGATTCTTCCATTGCCTTTAGCGGCAAGCTTTAAATCCTTTACGTCGTATTTCATGTTAGCTCCTGATTATTAATAATTATTGAAAGAGATTGCGTCGTCCCCCGAATGCTTTCGGGGTCCTCGCAATGACGTCATTGCGAGCCTGCCTGTCGGCAGACAGGAGTGCGAAGCAATCTTATTTATTATATCCTCTTCGCTTCCTTCTTGAGTAAGGCCGCTTTATCCGTCTTTTCCCAGGTATAGCCTTCTCCGCTGTGGCCGAAATGGCCGTAACGGGCGGTCTGTTTATAAATCGGCCGGCGCAGCTTGAGCCTGTCGATTATCCCGCTGGGAGTGAAATCAAAATGCTTCATAAGAAGCGCGGAGATTTTATCTTCCGGTATTTTGCTTGTGCCGAATGTTTCGACATCAATGGAAACTGGCTGAGAAACGCCGATGGCATAAGCCAGCTGGACTTCGCAGCGGTCGGCTAATCCTGCCGCGACGATATTCTTGGCCGCGTGGCGCGCCGCGTAAGAGGCGCTACGGTCTACCTTGGTCGGGTCTTTGCCGGAAAACGCGCCGCCCCCGTGGCGTCCCATTCCGCCGTAGGTATCGACGATAATCTTCCTGCCGGTCAATCCCGCGTCCGCGTAAGGGCCGCCCAGGACAAACCTGCCGGTCGGGTTGACGTAATATTTGGTTCTCTTGTCCAAGAGGTGTTTTGGGACGCTGGGCTTTATTATTTTATTGATTAAGTCATCTTTCAATTTGCTGTAGCTTACTTCCGGATTATGCTGGTGGGAGAGCACGATTGTATCAACCCTGACCGGTTTATTATCATAGTATTCCACGGTTACCTGTGATTTCCCGTCCGGACGGAGGTAAGGCAAATCGCCTTCTATCCTCATATCCGCGGCTTTATTGATTATTTTACGGGCCAAGTGAATCGGAAGCGGCATGAGTTCTTCAGTTTCGGTGCAGGCATAACCGAACATCATTCCCTGGTCGCCCGCGCCTATCTCTTTTCCTTTTTTCCTGTTTTCATCAACTCCTAAAGCGATATCGCTTGACTGCCTCTGGATGCAGGTCAGGACCGCGCAGGTTTCGTAATCGAATCCCATGGAGGCGTCCGTATAGCCGATTTCCTTGATGGTCTGTCGGACGATATCCGGAATTTCCGCGTAAGCCGTGGTGGTGATTTCTCCGGCCAAGAGTACCATGCCTGTCTTAACGGCTGTCTCGCAGGCAACGCGTGAATATGGGTCTTCGGCGATTAAGGCATCGAGAATGGCGTCTGAAATCTGGTCGCAGACCTTATCGGGATGCCCCATAGAAACACATTCGGAAGTGAAGAATCTCTTTTTACGCCTGTTCATATTAAACTCCTTATAATAAGATTTTATTAATATAAAAGACCATTAACTTACACTTATTTTACGCACTTTTCAAGAAAAAGGATAAGTTAAATAACCGCGGATTTAACGGATTTAATGGATTAATCAGGTAAAACAACCCGGCGAGGCACATTACACTTGACTTAATGACAAATAGTGATATACTTAACCGTAGAAAAATCCTGTATATGAAGAAAATCATTGTCATCTCCGCATCAATCATACTAACCACTTATGCTATCTGCGTGATTATCGTTGAGTTTTTGTTTATGTTGGGGGGATTAACCGACTCAATGCATCTGCATAAAGTTCACATAGATGCGTATTCTTGCGGGGAAATAATTATAGCTCTTTTTATCCTTCTGATAGCCTCAGCAGCCATATTTGATATCATACCGAATAAATTATCAAGGATATGGGTAATAATTTCTTCGGTTATGAGTCTGGTTGTTATTTTCTTAATAGTTGGTCTGTTTTTATTCGGATTTATACAAAACTTTCCTCTTTTGGAAGGCGGATATGGTTATTTTCTGTTAGCTGTTTTATGTCTGGGTGCTGTAATAGTAATTATTGCTTCCATCAGTAATATTCTCCGTTCACTGAGAACGACTCTGTAAATTTTGGCGTAATCATCTCCGCGTCCTCTGTGTCTCTGTGGTGAAATCCCATGTTATTCCGTGTAATCCGTGGTTGTTACTTGTCGCTGTTTAATCCCAGCTCATCCATAAGTTTAGTGCATTTATTTGCCGCCGGCGTGCCCGGATATTTCTTTAAAAGCTGATTGCCCTTTGTCTTTATCTGTTGCAAAGCATTATTGTTTTTAGCCTGGCACTCTTTGCAGTTCTTGGGGTCTAATTGACTATCCGGCTTGCATGGTTTTAACTCATCCGCCATTTTATTGATAGCTTCCCATTCCTTGTCCGCCTTTAAGGCAGTCTGGAAATTCTCGTCCTTGTCCAGTCCGGATAAAGCATTCTGGGTTTCTTCGCCGATTGTATCACTCTTGAATTCGGCCGCCAGCGATTTTAAGAGTTCATAGTATTGTAACGGGCTGTCAGCACGGAGCTTTTCCGCCCGGGCTTTTATTTTCTGGGCATGCTTTTCAAGGCGGTCGAATAATTCCTGGGCTTCCTTTGTTTCTTCCTCATCCTTTTTCTTTCCTTCATCCGCCGGTGCAAGCTTTTCCCGAAGCTGTTTCATTACCTTGCCCAAGTCCTTGCGGTCGGAAACGCTCTGGGCGAGCGTTTTAAGCTTTTTATAAGGGCCTTCGCCGACTAATGGGTCAGGGATGCTTTTCATTATCTCGTCGAGTTTCTTGTATCCTTCAGGCGGCTCGCCCTGGAAAACCAGTTTGCCGGATGTATCGAAGATGCAGAAATACGAACTGCCTTTGAACATCACGCCGTTTATGCGCAGGAGCAGATACATGGTAAAATTGACTTTGTTAGCCTTGCAGAAATTATAAACCTTATCCTTGGAACTGTTTTGGGCATTAACTCCGATGGCAACCAATTCCTTATAGGCATACTTTTCAACGTAGTCCCTCATCTTGAGCATATACGGATAATTGATACTGCAGGAACCGGCGTCTATCCCCCAGAAAACAATAGCGACGATATGCCCGTTCATTATTTCTGCGGTGGGCTTTTCTCCCATCAGGAGTTCGCCAAAGGTGATATTGGCTGTGGTAATGTTTGAGTTCGCATCCTCTGAAAAGCCAACGAACGGCAGGCATAATAACAAGGCAATGATAAAAAACGGTTTACGGATTGTTTTGCATATCATATCGGACTCCTTTCCCTATATATTAAACAATTGAAGCGTCCAAATTATTTCCTCGGCAGGGTCTGATACGCCAGAGTTATCAAGACCATGGACGCCTGGCAGAGTTCCACGATATCGCGCGCTTTGTAGGCGACCGTAAAACCGTTAAGGCGCTTGGTTCCGGGCATGAGGCATGCTTCATCCGCCATGCCGCTATTCATAAACCTGAGAGCCAGCTTAAGCGGCCCTTTCATTATGAACGGCTTATATGATTTATAATTCCTGAACGCGATGAGCGCCGATTGTTTTATTAGTTTTACTGCTTCGCTCGGATGCACCGATTCCGCGGCATAGCGGGTGATGCCGCGCTTAACCTCAACCGTTTCTACCTTGCCGAGGAAAGATTTTGCCTCGCGCGCGGTTTTGTCATCGCCGCAGACCAGAACCACCGGTGTTTTATAGTGTCCCGCAATCAGCGCGTTGATGCCGGTCTCGCCGAAGAGGCGATTGTTGATTCTGAATTCATGCACGACCCTTCCGTGCATGGTGTGGTCAAGCACTCCGCCGATTGTCCCGACCCGCGCGTGGTATCCGACAAACGCCACGGCGTCGAATCCGGCCTGTATCCCTTCCATCATTACCAGCGGCTTGTGGCTGCCTGAAATAATCGTTGCCTTTGGATTAAGCTTATCAATCAGGATATTAAACATATCGCCGTGGGCATCGTTTACCAGAATTTTAGCGGCTTTGCATATGAGCGCGGCATCGATGACGGCATTGACTTCATTGGTCATCCATTCACGGGCTTTATCGTAATCCTTGCCTTTGAAGTCAGTCTGGTCGCGTTCGACTATGCCGGTAACGCCTTCTATATCGCAGGAAATAAATACTTTCATGACTATAGTCCTTTCTGTTATTAAAACTCACATAAATAATTCATGTGGATAGCTGTGGGATAATTTACAACCCCTTCAGTCCCCCTTTGTTAAGGGGGATTAAAGGGGGTTGTTTTCAATCCAACATTACATTCTTAAATAGTATAAGAAATAAATTAATTATATCAATATAAATACCGCATGCTTTGGTTAGCATGGCGACCAATATAGCGGAAGTTTTTACTTGATTATTCCGATATGATTTGATAGTTTGAAATTATTGCAGCCCTAACAAATAAGGAGAGGTGGCTGAGTGGTCGATAGCGGCGGTCTTGAAAACCGTTGTGGGCGCAAGCCTACCGGGGGTTCGAATCCCTCCCTCTCCGTTCTGATTGGGACTACGGAGTGACAACGCATTTAGCCGTCTGGCCAAAAGAACTTGTTCGCATCTTCTTATCAAACCACTGTGCCTTGTATTCTACAGTAACCGATTCGGTTATGGTTAACTGATGCGTATAAGGGCTGTTGGTGTCGTCCGCCAAGAATTGCCACGCACCGCCGTCTTGCCTGAACCAGATTTTAACGCCGGCAATATCCTTTGGCTTGGCATTTTCCTTTTCATTTTCCGGATTGACTCCGAAATGAATCACCACCTGCCCGCGTCCTGACCAGTCCAGCAATAAAAGGGGCGGATCAAGGGTGCCAACATATTCCGGCGCGGTCGGGGTCGGATTGGTATCCGGAACCGTCAAACCCATTGATGCACGGTGGGCATTTGTTATTCCGGGATAAACAGTCGCTCGCTGGGCAAGATTCCTGGCAAGCGATTCCGCCGTCTTTCGCTTGTTATTCTTTGTTCCCTTTGCGCCGCGAGCCGCGTTCTTTGCCGTTATATGTGCGGAAAAGCCCGCTTTCCAATCGTTATTCGCGGCAATCATGTTATCCTTATCCGCAGCAGATAAGCCCAGCTCCGCATAATGAGCCGCTATATAGGCAGTGAATATTGCAAGCCACTCAGCAAATGCAGCATCACGGAAAGGGATATAATCTTTTCCCATATTCACCTCCTATATTCGTAATTATTTAGCCGTCTGAAGTAAAGCCCCATTCTGGGACTCCCCATTAATCGGGTGTCCCCGAAATGCAATGGAGAGGGGTAATTCCCCCTTATTAAAGGGGGGCTGGGGGGTTGTAACAACCCCCTTCCCGCTGGGGCGGGACTCCGCTGTCGCTCCGTAATCCCCCTTTGTTAAGGGGGACTTTATTCCGCTAATATATTACCTATATTCAGTATCTTTCACATTGCTATCCGTATCTTTTATAAGGACATCCGTATATTTAATACGGACTCCCTTATCTTTTATGCTGACATCTGTATTTATTATACTGACGTAAGTATCTTTTGCAAGGATTCCCGTATAATTTATACTGCCGCCCGTGTTTTTTATACAGACATCCTTATTTATTATACTGCTATCCGTATCTTTTATACTGGTGTCCTTATTTTTTATACGGACACCAGCAACTTATTTGGAGCCTTGTCACATGTTTGCCTATGGAGGACTTACAAGGCGTGGTGACTTTCACTATTTAGACAAAATTTATCTAATCAGATGATTTATCCTGATTAGGATTTAGATAGATAGTGACAGTATTATTTTCAAATCGGAGGTCTGCTCCTGAATCTTTTGCCAGTCTAGCTAATGTATGGAGTATTGTCCCGTGGGTGCATATCATATCCACGTGTCTGTCAGGAACAGCATCATCTAGAATAATTGTAGTCGGTTTTAATTTAGTGCCGGAACGGCATTTTTCGAGAAGTTCGTTAAGCTCAGCCACAACCTCCTTAAGAGAACCAGATAGTGATTTAGTGGCAGGTGCAACGTATATAACGCTCCATTCACTTTCGTTGAATTCCGGCATCTTACCTCCGCAAAACCAACAGTAGCGCACTTTGAACCTTTTGCCATGCAGCGTTTCCATAATGTAGTTACTTCCAGCATAAGAAAATCCACTTTTTGGATCGTATAGAAATTCTAATGGCGAATTGCAGGCGCATGGTTTAGGATTATTTACTGGTTCGTCAGCAAGAGAATTGCCTGCGAAGGATAATTTTGTGCCGCAATACCAACAGTAATACACAGCAAAAATGCTGTCCTTACCTTTTATCTCATACGTTGCATTACTTGAGAAATCTTGGTCTTGCAAAGCCTTATATACTGTACCGCAAGGACACAAAGGGTATTTATCGAATACTCCATACGACCACAGGCATACAAATATACCTGCAATTATCAGAAAAGCTATCCAAATAATTCGTTTCATATTTCTCCTTGTCTCCCGGGACAGCCTAGCTCAGTTTTTTATTTACCGTCCCACCTTCGGACGGTTATTAACCACTGATTACACAGATTACTCCGATTTCTTTTCTTCCTCTAATTTTTCCAAAGCTTCTTTAGCTGCTTCGCGAACATATTCGTCTTCATCATCTAATAATTTCTTGATTTCAGGAATTGCCTCCTTGACTCCTAATAAACAAAGCGATTTAATCGCCCCTATGCGAATATATCTATGTGGGTCATTCAGTAATTTCCGTATTTCAGGAATAGCTTCCGTGACTCCTAATTTGCCAATAGTCTCGATGTTAAACGCGCGTGTCCAATTCCAACCATCAGATATATTCCAACCAACTCTATTTCTCAATAGTTTGAGGACTTCCGGTATCCCTTCTCCCGCCCCAATTTCAACCAAAGCTAAAGCTGCATCCCATCGCATATTAGCGTCATCATCATTAACTAATTCAAGCAGTTTCTCAATAGGTTTTTCTCTGACACCCAAATTAATTAATACACGAGCAGCATGAAAGCGAATTTCCGGATAAGCATCATCCAATAATTTAGTTATATAAGGGATAGCTTCGGGGATAGGTTTCCCTAAACTTGAAAGCCGTGTCTTTCCGTATTGACCATCTTTCCCTTCGCATATACTAAGAATAGAGTCTTTTACGTAGTAATTAATGTCTACGGTGTCCTCTAATAAGATTTCACTGATTAATAAAGCCATATCTTTGGTTGTTATTTTATCCTTATAGTAATCAAGATTCAGCCAAAGTCGAATTTCTACAAAGGAATAGTGTTTGGAATCGGGATCTGGTTTTGATAAATGCTTATAAATATCAGGAAATACTTTCAGGAAGCCCTCTGAAAAACCGCCTTTTTCCTCAATCCGTTTTTTGACAAGATCGACTTCAACCGTATAATGACTTATCTTAAGGTGAACTGCTGCGGCAATAAATGCAATAAGAAAAGCAAGTATAATACATTCAATTGATAACCGTTTCATAATGCTTAATTATACACCTTCTTTCAGAATGGTCAAGACAAATACTTAGCAAGAGTGAAAGGTTGGTGCGCAATTCCTGGGTTTACGCGTATTTGGTTTTGCGCAATAGCCGCTGCCATTCGGCCGTGACGTTTTCCTGCATGAACTTAATCTGCTCTTTGTTGAGATGCCTGAACCTTCCCTGCATTGATACGTATTCGTTAATCGGCTTTATCTTAAAGTCCGCGGTCGGATTGTTCAATATGTATTTAGTCCCGTTTTCTATTTCATATAATGGGAAGACTCCGCTTTCAACCGCCATCCTGGAGAGCTTAATAGATTGCTCTGATGATGTCTTCCATCCGGGCGGGCAGGGGGAAAGTATATGCATGAATTTAGTGCCCTTGATTGATTTAGCTTTCTTGTATTTCCGGATAAAATCTTCCGGATAAGCCGGAGAAAGCGTCGCGGCGTAAGGAATCCGGTGCGCGGCCATGATTTCCATCATTTTCTTTTTCTGCTCGCCTTTGCTTTCCGGAGTGGTCGAGGTCCAGGCGCCCCAGGGCGTGCCTGAAGAGCGCTGGATGCCGGTGTTCATGTATGCCTCGTTATCATAACAGCTATAGATGAAATCTTCATTGCGTTCCGCGGCGCCGGAAAGCGCTTGTATCCCGATATCAAACGTGCCGCCGTCGCCTGCCCATGCCATGACGGTGATGTCCTTTTTGCCGAGTATGTCAAGCGCCGCGCGGACGCCCGAAGATGCCGAGCCGGCGGTTTCAAACGCCGTATGCATCAATGGTATTTTAACCGCGGAATATGGGAAGGGCCCATCGATAATCGACCAGCAGCAGGCGGTCAGGACTAAATATGTTTTCCTGCCGAGCGCTTTTAAGGCAAGACGCATGGAAAGAGAGCCGCCGCAGCCGGGGCATGCCAGGTGTCCTGAATTAAGGTTTTCTTCAAACGGTATTTCCGTTCTCATTCCGTCGTCCTTTTTACGCACTCTAAAGAGTGCGACTACAATCTATCGTCGCAGTCCCACCCAGACGATTTCCTCTTTGGGTTTTTTATGGGTTTCGGTATAATCAATAATGCCTTGGATATCCTTCGGGGTAACGTCGCGCCCGCCGATGCCGGTAATGAAGTTAAAGAATTCCGGATGTTTCTTTTCATTCCCGAAAGCGGCTTTAATTTCCTGGCAGAATATGCCGCCGACTCCGTAGCCGATATTGCGGTCTATCACGGCAACCTTTTTGGCTTTGCTCAATACCGCGACTACATCTTTTGCCGGGAAGGGGCGGAACATCCTGATTTTCAATATCCCGACGTTCTTTTTACCCTGGGCGTGCAGCTGGTTTATCACGTAACGGCTGGTCGAGGTAATCGTGCCGGAAGTGACGAGTATCGTATCCGCTTTCTCGCATTTATAGGCTTCGATGATTCCGTAGGAGCGGCCGAGAATACGCTTGAATTCGCGGTCTGCCCATTTGGCAACCGGAATCGTCTGGTTCATGGCTTCCTGTATTTTATATTTCAGCTCGAAGTTAAAGTCAGGCGTGACCAATCCGCCGAAGGCGCGCGGGTTTTTCAAGTCCATCATATCGCGGGCTTTAAAGGGCGGGAGATATTTATCAACCAGTTTGATATCAGGCAAATCTATCACTTCCGAAGTATGCGACAGCACAAATGCATCCAGGATGACCATTACCGGCAGGTAGACCTTTTCGGCGATTTTGAATCCCTGGATGATGCTGTCGGTTACTTCCTGGGAAGATTCGCAATAGAGCTGTATCCAGCCGGTATCGCGCTGGGAAAGCGAATCGTTCTGGTCGGTCCAGATAGACCAGCCCGGCGCCATGGAGCGGTTGACATCCGCCATGACGATGGGGAGACGTCCGTTAGCCGCCCAGTGTATCATTTCGTGCATTAAGGCGAGTCCCTGTCCGCTGGTGGCGGTAAAGGCGCGCGCTCCGGCAAGGGATGCGCCGATAGAAGCCGCCATGACCGAGTGTTCCGATTCCACTTTAAGGAACTTGGCTTTAAGCTTTCCTGTGGCGCAGAAATTGGAGAGTAGCTCCACGATTTGGGTCTGCGGGGTAATCGGGTACGCGGCGATTACCTGCGCACGGCTTAACATCGCGCCGTAGGATACCGCGTGATTACCGGTAGTTACTTCTTTCATATAAGCCTAAGAGTCTAAAAGGCTAAGAGCCTAAGAGACAAATTTACTTTTTCTCCTCAACAAGCGAGATTACATTCCTTGGGCATTCCGAGGCGCAGATGCCGCAGCCTTTGCAGTAATCGTAATTGAATTCGTACTTATTTTTGGTTTTTATTACAGCCATGTCAGGACAGAAAACCCAGCAGTTATCGCAGAAATTGCACACTCCGCAGCTGAAGCAACGTTCTGATTCTGTTATGGCGTTTTGGGCGTTATAGCCCAGATAAACCTCTTTGGTCGAGCGGATTCTTTCCTTGAATTCCAGATGGGGCATTGATACGCGCGGGGCGTGTTCGAAATAAGCGGTGTTTAGCTGTTCAAACCGGACGGGTTTTACTTCTGGTAGTTCCTTAATCGTAACTTTACCGGTTCTTACATATTTATCTATTGCCTGGGCGGCACGTTTGCCCGCGCCGATTGCTTCGACAACCGTTTTCGGGCCGGTAACCGCATCGCCTGCGGCGAAAATATTGCGTCCTTCGGTCACGCCCCATTTATCCGCACCGACTAAATTATCTTTAAGGATATTTGCCGGGATAAAACTTGTTTCGGGCGATTCGCCGATGGCTTTTATGATGGTGCCGGTTTTTATACGGAAATTGGAGCCCTTGATTGGAACAGGTTTACGGCGTCCGGATGAATCGGCTGAGCCGAGTTTCATCCTGATACATTCGATTGCCGCAGCTTTTCCGTTCTTGGTGATTACCTTTACAGGAGCGGCTAAGAACACGAAATCTATTTTTTCCTCTTCGGCATCGCGTATTTCATCCGGGATGGCGGGCATTTCGTTCCTGGTCCTGCGGTAGACGACTTTTGGATGAGCGCCCATCCTTAAGGCACTGCGTGCCGCGTCCATTGCCGCGTTGCCGCCTCCGATGATAACCACGTCTTTGGATATTTTCGGGCGGTGCCCGGAATTTACTTCATGCAGGAAATCGAGCGCGCCGATTACGCCGCGTGCTTCCTCGCCCGGGATATCAAGCGCTCTTTCCTTATAGGCGCCGGTGGCGATGACCACGGCATGGTATTTCCTGGCGAGTTCTTCGATAAAGAGGTTCTTGCCGACGCGCATTCCGGTTTTAACCTTTACGCCAATTTTTATAATGGAATTGATTTCTTTCTGGAGTATATTTTTAGGCAGGCGGTAAGAGGGGATTCCGTATTGGAGCATTCCGCCCAATTGCCTTTCCGCTTCGAATATGGTCGGTTTATAACCCATCCGCGCAAGGTGATAGGCCGAGGAGATTCCTGCCGGTCCGCCGCCGATAATGGCTATCTGCTGTTTCCTCCTGGCGCCGGTTTTCTTAACGCGCAAATTATGCCTGAGTCCGTAATCGCCGATGATTCGCTCGACATTATGGATGCCGATTGCATCGTCATAATCTCCGCGGTTGCATTCCACTTCGCACGGATGGAAGCAGACGCGCCCGCAGACGGCCGGTAGGGGATTATCCTGTTTTAAAAGATGCCATGCCTCGGTGAATTTACCGTTCTTTATTAAATCGAGATAGCCCTGTATCTTTTCTCCTGCCG
>Ga0315282_10002391_pt1 | contig 34680 bp, 30 predicted proteins | sample YL17G07_20_MG_FD_203693 | JGI IMG/M metagenome (GOLD analysis project Ga0315282, IMG submission 203693) | Sediment microbial communities from Yellowstone Lake, YNP, Wyoming, USA - YL17G07_20 | ecosystem: Environmental > Aquatic > Freshwater > Lake > Sediment | place: USA: Wyoming | collected...
GAGCCGGCCGAACGGGCGGAGGCCAGGGGGATCAATCGCGAGAGCGGAAACTGGCGTTCCGCCAGGATCCGGATCATCTCGCGACCCACCGCACCGGTGGCGCCTACCACGGCCACTGAAAGGGGATCAGGCACCGAACACCTCTCTATTGTCTCTGGCGACGCTCCCTGGATTTGCTCTCTTCGGACTTGCGCTTGTCGACCATGGTCTCCACGATGATCTCCACGGCCGCGTCCATGGCCTGAAGATGGTAGTGGAAGAGGATCTGATCCTTTTCCTCGTACCACTTCACGAACAGCATGAACGGGCTTTCCGATTGGTTCTCCTTCTCGTATCGCTCCAGTTGACCGTATCCGGGCTGATCTTCCCGGCTTGTGAGCTCCAGCGTCTCCTCGGGTGCCTCACCGTAAAGCGTGCTGAAAATCTTCACGGTGACGATCTTGGATTGCCGTCCTTCCGCGTCGGTCACGGTGTGGATGGAGAGGAGGTTCACCTTGGCGATGAAGTCGCCGAAGTAGGCCCTCCCCTCGAGCTGCTTCTTCTGCTCCTCGGCCCAGTGGCCCTGGAGCCGGCTCACGTCGCCGACGGTCTCGACGCAGTCATCGAAGAACGGCCGGTACTCCTCCTTCCACGGCGACGAGGGGCGTATCCCGGACTTGACGCATCCTGCGACCAGCACCAACACCAAGAGACCCATCCATCGTTTCCATAGGCTCATGCGATCACTCCTTCCAGAACGTTCGATCCGCCGGCAGTCTATCAGCCGCAGCTCCGGGGCGTCAATGAATCTGCGGGCGCGCGCTCAGGGTCCGAGGCGGATGAAAGCAGAATCCCCAAAGGGAGCCAGAAGTACGGTTGATAGAGGACATCCAGGTTGAGGCCCATGACCCACAGACCGAGGACCGCAATCCAAGATCCGATTCGGATGCCGGAACTGCCGGCGATCCGCTTCCACGCCAGCATGGAGAACAAGGCGAGAAGGATCACGGCCAGGCCGTGAAACACTCCGGCTATGGCGAACGCTCCCACGAACGTTGCGTGGGGAGAGGTGTAGCCTATCGCATCCGAGGTTCCGAGAAGTCTTTTCGTATCTTCAATCGAACGATGGGCAAACCCCTCCTCCCCGACCCCCCACCAGGGGGAGTCGAGAAAGTACCGGACGGATTTCAGCTTGGCATCCAGATAGTGGCTCCTCACGAATCCGAGACCTCCCAGTTCCTCCCGATAGGCGTAGCACTGGACAGGGGTCTTGCTTGAAGCCCCTTCACCCCCCGTGGAGCCGGTGACCCAATGCTCGAAATCGACATGCGCACACGGCGTCTCGAAGACGCCTGTCGCGCCGGATGCATCCGGCACGCCCAGATTGATAATAAGGAACGCCCCCAGGACCAGCATTGCCAGCGCAGCCGCAATGCCTTTCCCGAGAACCGGCCGCTTCTTGAGATGGAGCATTCCGGTGCCGCCGAGCAGGACCATGAGCCCGACCCAGGCGCTGCTGAACGTGAGGAAGACCCCCAGGACCGAGAGGCACGCCGTGCCCTTGACCACGGATCGGAAGCGGGCTCCCGAAAGAGCGGCCGGAGGCCAGAGGCAGAGTGCGGTCAAGAAGAGGAGGTAGCTTCCATACTGCTGGGGCTCGTTCCCGAAGGTTCCGGTCAAGCGCGGGAAGTGATTGAAGAGGGGGTGCATCCCCGTGATCACGAACGGCTGATCCCGGGGCGCAAGGTCGCGAACCCAGAGGACATCGACGGCATAGCCCAGAAGGGAGAGGAGGATGGAGACGAGCCCGCCCATGACCGCCGCTTTCCATATCTTCTCCATGACCGCCGGGTGCGATGCCGTCGAGGCCAGCCCGAACACGGCCACTAGCATCAGGATGTTGCGGCCCGCCTGGTGGAACGCTGGGCCGTTCCCAAGGAGCGACGACAGGAGCGCCGTGGCGGCCACGGCCGCAACTCCCCAGGCCAGGACCGAGCGGGGATAGGACGTCCGCAAGGATATCGTCTTCCAGAGAAAGCCGGGGAAGAGAAGGACGAGCCACCAGTAGATCCAGCGCTCGTGGAAGAGCCTGAGGTCGAATGTGCCGAAACCCGAGAAGGGAAGCATGAACGCGAAAACCAGAGCCCCCCACAAGGTCCATTTCTCAACCAGATCGGCGGGTCTGATCCCGGACGGTGCTCCTTCTCGTGATGATTCAACCATAGGGACAAGAGAGCGGTTTTTCAGCCTTGGGAATCGCAATGCCCGGGTGGCGACGCTGCCAAACCCAGTACATCCCCTCGGCCACTTGCCGCACGAATTCGAAGTAGGCCTCGATATCGCCGGATTTCTCCATCTCCTCCTGGGGAGGACAGGTGCGGCATGAGCCCCGAAGAGAGCAGCCGTAACACCGGTCCTTGGGTCTCAATCTCCTCGAGATGAACTTCTTCCGCAGTCGGGAGGTTCGCCAGATTTCTTCGAACGATCGCTCGCCCAGACGGCCCAGGATCCCGATGGCGACTGGGCACAGCTTGACATCCCCCTCGGGGGTGATCAGGGCGCTCTGAATCCCGGCTCCGCACAGGGCCGGATCGTCGGGCGACGGAAGGAGGACCGGGTCCGGGACCAGATCCAGTTCCGTAAGGAGGGCCAAGGCCTCGTCGGCCTTGGGTCTGAGCCAGGGCTGGACCGTGCGTCCCGGCTCGCCGGTCAGGATCAGCGGATCCACGGTGACCTCGAACCCCTCGCTTCGCCCCCATTGGAACACCTCCCGGGCGTCCGGGAGATTGACGCTCGTCACGGTGCACAGCAACCGGACCGGAACCCCGGCGGACTTGAGGAACCGGCACGCCGCCATGCTCTTCGCGTGGGATCCCTCCACCAGCGTCACGCGCTCGTGGATCCCGGGATCCAGGGAATAGAGGCTGATGGATACTTCACCCACACCGGCCTCGCCCAGCCTGGCTGCGGCCTTCTCGTCGATCAGGGTTCCGTTGCTGGTCACCTTGATTGCGAAATGGAGATTCCTCGCATGGTCCAGGATCTCAAAGAAGGCCGGATGCAGGAGCGGCTCCCCGCCTGAAAAGGACAACATCAGGACCTTGCTTTGGGCAAGATCGTCCAGGATCCGACGGATGGACGGCCCGTCCAGCTCCGCTCGGGATCGGAGCTGATAGCAGTGGATGCAGCTCAGATTGCAGCGCCGGGTGATGTCGAATTGGACCGAACCGGGAAGGTCGAGACCTTGATAGAGGGTGCTCAGCCGGGCCGCGGCGTCACGATGATCGGACTGCCTCATGAATCAACCCCTTGTCGAGAAGATCCTTCAGGAACGCTTCCACGTCCTCTTCGGCCTTCGCGATATCGACGGAGAAATGCCTCGTGATCTCCCGGGCCATCTCCTCACGGGTCTTGGGGCCCTCGGAAAGATGGGTCCACAGGACCGCCCCGGTGGGATTGAGAATGATAAGCTCCTGTTTCACCGGCGTGACGATGGCGACCTTTCCCCCAACCTCGCGCCAGGCGAGATTCCGGTCCGGCTCGTATCGCGTTTGGCTCGACGGCTTCTTCATCTTGACCTCAACGGGCCCAAGGCATAGGGGTCTTTGATCACCTTATCAAGGGAGCATCCCAGTGGGAAGCCCAGGACAAAGCACGGAACCTTTTCCGCCACCCCGGAGAGAACATCGAGAAAATCCGACTCCCGGGACGGGATCAGACAGTCCATCATGGCATTCTTGACCAGAAGGCCCATGGCCTGGGTGGGCTCCAAGGTCGAGATCTTCATCCGTTCGCCCTGTTCGATGAGGAAGATTCCCGAAAGCGGACCATGAAACGGCCGCCCCCCCTGCTTGTCCAGGTTGTTGAGCGGCGTGGAATGACAGATGACGCGGCCCTCCTCATCCATCCGGATCTCCACGACATCCTCCGAGACCGGCTCGTACCCGGCGCACGATCGGGCCGCCGTGCTCTTCCCGGACCCCGACAGGCCCGAGAACAGGAAGCATCTCCCATCCGGACCAGCCACGGCCGAGGCGTGAAGCAGGAAACCCCGATGGAACGCAGTCCATGCGAGGGACAGGGCGCGGAGGATCAGGTTCATGGTGTAGAAGAACCGGTCTTGCTCGTTCATCTCGATTCGGGAGGTCATTTCTCCGAGAAAGGAGACCAGTTGATCCGGGTTGGCCTCGCCCCTCCAGGGTTCTTCGGCCTGATGAACTTTGACCCTGAGCACCCCCTTGTTAAAAACAAGGGTCGAGCCCTCGAGAGAGCACGTGAACCGAGTAGACAGGACTTTCCCGAGATCAAGGTCGGACCATGACGAATCCAGGGAGCAGCGCACATCCTCCCCTGGGTCCACGGCGAGCCAGGGTTGATACTTCCTCGAAAATCCCTCCATGGATTCGGAGGCCGTGAAGGTAAAGCCCGCCCTCCAGGAGCCCGCAATGACAATGGTCATCAATGGAAATCAGGACGCTGGGATGCACCCAATCACGCGGCGCTCCGGCTTGACTGGATTTTGGTGCAGTGCATCGCAGCTGACAGCTTGCAGGTCAGGAGCAGCGTATCAAAGGTCGAAATGCTCTCAATGCAGGGCGGTAAATACTCTTGGTTCTTCCCTTGTCGGGTCGGCCGGTTCTTGGTCTCTTGCTTTTGATTCTTGTCTTCTTTCCTCATTTTCTTTCCTCCATTCATAATCGTTGGTCGCCGATTAATAATAGACGATCATTCGTCCTGTGCCCGAGTAATCATCGTCCCCAATCACAAAGTCGTCAAACCCGTCCCCATTGAGATCGCCGGCAGACTCCACGAAGAAGAAGTGGCTCGAGTTTCCATCCGGCGGGGTGAAGGTGTAGTCGGCCTCGGCAATGGTATGGCTCTTTCCGGTATGCGCTCCGCCGTAGAAGAGCCATACGCCGCCGCAGTCCTGGTCCTGGTTGGCGCAGTTCGCGCCCGCGTCCGTGTAGTTCTCGGCGCCGAAGACGAACACCTTGTCCGTGCTGCTCGCGGTGGTCCCGTTGAATCTGCGCTGCGTTTCGGAGTAGATGTCATAGGTCCTGGCCACTGGGAATCCTGTGAGGTTGTCGTTCACGCCGCTCGTCACCTCGATCCCGGGGATGTCGTTGAAATAGACCATGCCGCCCGATTCGAGAGAGGCGATGTCCCCGTTCTGCGGCACGTACAGGATTGATCCGATTCCGGCGGAAGCCAGGCTGAACGCGATGTCGTTCTGTCCGTCCCCGTTGAAGTCGCCCACAGGGGCCATGCTGATGCCCAGGTTGGTGTTCTCCCCGGACCCGGTACAGATCTTCACCGTATCGGACACGTTGATATCGTAAATCTTGTCGGCCCCGGCATCCGGGACCTCGAAGCCGTTGTCGAAATAGGCGCAGTGCGGCGTATCCATGGCCGGCTCGCCGACGACGATGTCCGTATAGTTATCAGGATCGATTCGGCCCACCCCCTCGACGCCTGCGCCGAGAATGCCTATGCCCGCATCCAAGTCGCGCTCGCCGATATACCTTACGGTTTTCTCCACGTTGTGGCCGGTGGCGAGGTTGATGGTCCCATCAACAGGCTTGGGCTCCCCGAACACGATGAACACCTCTCCGGCAAGGTTGTTGGCAAAGGGACAGCCCATGGCGAAGTCGTCGTACCCGTCATTATCGAAGTCCCCCAGGCCCGTGATGCCGTAGCTGCAGCTCGCGCTGGCGTAGTCCGCGGAGTCCGGGCACACGGTGATGTCCGCCGAGCCTGCCCCGCTGAGATCGACGTCGTTCCATATGGACAGGGTCGGGTCGTCCTTGCCCAGGAAGACGTACACGCAGCCCGAGGCGTTGCTCCCAGAGCTGACCGCGCCCAGAATGAAGTCATTGATGCCGTCGTTGTTGAAGTCGCCGATTCCGGAGCCGGCGTGAAAGACGAAGTCGGTGCCGTCGCCCGAGATGGTAACCTCCGGCGTCGAGCTGATGCCTTCCGCGTGTCCGAAGAACAGGTAGGCCTCTCCATCGGTCACCGAGGTGACGAGCAGGTCGTCCAGCCCGTCATTGTTGACATCCCCGACCCTGACCACGCCCCCGAAATAGAGCGTGTCGGTGCTGAAGTAATACGAGTTGACGACCTGGGTCTTGAAATTGAAATCAACATCCACAGTTGCGATCGTCCCGCACAGGCCCACCTGGTTGCAGGGCTTGATGGCGCACGTATACTGGGGGCCGATCCGGAAGTGCTTGCCCGTGGTCGGGTCAGGCGCAGGGGTCTCTGCAGTCCCGCTCCCTGCCGGCGCCGGGACATTGTCGATTTTCTTCTGGGCGTCGGCCCAGAGCGCATCGAAGTCGCCTTCGACGATGGCCTGCGTGTCGCAAACAATGCGCCATTCGGCAAGCGGTCCGCTCTGCAGGTCCGGCGCGTCGTTCCAGGACAGGATCGCGGTCGACTGGCGTCGGTACACCGGATGAGAATCAGGATCGGTATCGGCCGAAAAACCGGTCACGGCCGACGGCGCGGAGCGGTCGATGGCGTTCACCGTGACCGTGTCCGTGATCATGCCCTGGATGCCGTTGGTCCTGACCGTGAAGGTGGCCTTGGCGGGAAATGTGGTCTCCTTGGTGGGAACGCAGATGTTCGGCCAGGGCGAGGTGCCCACGATCGCCGTGACCTGGGTGCTGTTGGCCTGTGCCAGGACAACCTTGCCGTTTCCGATGTCCGAACTCACTTCCACGGTGATCTGGACCTCATCGGCGTTCGGACATGCCCCCTGGCTCGTCGGACCCAGGACATCACCCTCGGCAGGGGAAAGGATCGTGATGGAGGATCCACCTGCATCGGCATCGGCGTCTGCGTCACCGTCGGTGTCCGCGTCACCGTCTGCGTCCGCATCGGCACCAGCATCCGCGTCACCGTCGGCGTCCGCGTCGGTACCCCCGTCTCCGCCACCCGTATCTCCTTCGGCATCCACGCCGCTGTCGTTTCCAGTACCGGAGGCCTGATTATGGGAGCAAGAGGAGGCGAACTGAAGTGCGAGAAACACGCAACTGGTTAAAATTACTCTCTTTATCATGGTCATTCTGATTTTCCCCGCATGTCTAGAGGGTTTCTCTATTTTTATCTCTATTTTCCATAGATCATAGTCAACTTTATCCAAGCTTCAAGCTAAAAATAAGACTTTACTAGAAAATAGCAAATTCTTCTTTATGCTCTTTTTCCGCTTTGCCCCAGGATGAGCCCTCCGGCAATGAGGTGCGCTGCCCTGAGCGGCTCAGGGATATGACTTCTGGTCGCGGACTTCTCTATGATCGCCTGAGCCCATTCCGGTGTTGTTCCGGCAACCTGGCACCACACATTGCCGGCCCGATACAGGGGGCCTGCCTTTTCGATAAACGCCCATCGTTTCGATGAGTTGGGAAGTCTTGCGACTGCGCTCCTCACCGCTCGAAGGTCCGGCCTCTTCCGGCAAACCGCCAGAACCGGCAGACCGATTGCATCGCTCAGGGCCTGGATGTCCACCACATTGAATCCGCCGAGCGCGATCCCGTCGAGCATGACCGCATGAAGCTGGGCCCAGAACTTGGACCCCCGGATCATCCGGGCCAGGGACGAGGTGGCGTTCCATCCGTCGCGCCGGATCCGGGTGGTCAGGAGGCCGTCAAAGAGTTCCCCGCGGTATACGGCGGCCGCCACCAGCACTGTTCCCTTTTTCCGGCGGTCAAAGGGGCCGTCGTCGATGCCGAGAATCCGGACCCCCTCTTTGATGCCAGGAAAATTCACAGCCGACCTACTCGATGTCTATCACGCCTGAGGCCGAGATCCGGAGGCCGGGGTCGAGCTCGTCGAAGCTCACCACCCGCACCGAGGGCCGCCAGGACGAGAGCAGGTCCTTGAGGGGACGGCGGAGCAGCGGCTTGGTGAGGACCAGGGGGGCCGGGGAATCGGAAAGGCTCTCCATCCGCATCCGGAGACGGTCGGTCAGATCCTTGGACAAGGCCAGCTCCTCTCCGGACCGGCCGGGCCGGAGGCCGTCGACGAGGGCCGCCTCCATGTCCGGGGACAGGACGATCGGCCGGAGCACGCCGTCCCGGTCAGAGACCTCGACGGTGATCCAGCTCCGCCTCAAGGCGCGGATCTTGTCCGCGACGAGGGGCGGAGAGGCCTGACCGTCCTCGGCCTCCAGGTAGGCCTCCAGGATCCCTTTCCGGTCACGGATATTCACTCCGTCCCTGAGGAGCTCCTTGAGAACCATGCAGACGCGCTTCCCGCTCTCGGGCCTGGACAGGACCGCATGCACGAGATGAGGCGCCTCCTTCTCGAGCGCATCGAGAAGGTCCCGGGTCTCCTCCATCCCCAGGAAGAGAGGGGCCCGCTCCCGTAGCCCTCTCGATACGGCCTCCCTGAGCAGCGCGACCCCATCGTCGTTGCTCATGGCGGCCGGGATTCCCCCTTCGGCGATCCGAAGATCCCCCATCATTACGCGGAAGCGGTCGGCCGCGAGATCATCGCCGTCTGTCCTGATCTCCGGTTGCGGATAGGGGGCGCCGGTCCTTGCAAACGCCTCCTTCATCGCTTCTCGGACGGCGCCTGCCAGGCCGAGCGGATGCTGCTTGAGCCTCTCATGGAGGCTGCTTCCGGCCTCCACGGCCAACACAGGTCTCCTATCCTCAGGCAGAGCGGCTCCGGACAGAAGGGTCCCGGAGGCTCCGGTCCGCCGGGCTCTTTGAAGCCCATAGGCGCTCACGGCCGCGACGGCACCCAAGGTGAAGAACGGAAAGAACGGCAGGCCCGGGATCAGGCTCAACACGACGAGAAGCCCTGAGGCCAGGGCCAGGGTCCTGGGCTGGGACAGAACCTGGCCCTGGATGTCGCGGCCGAGCCGGCCCTCCGCATCCTCGGACGCCACCCGCGTCACGATGAGGCCGGCCGAGGTCGAGATGATGAGCGCCGGGATCTGGGAGACCAGCCCGTCGCCGATGGTGAGCACGCCGTAGACCTCAAGGGCCTGAGGCAGCGCCAGGCCGTGGCGCAGGACCCCGATCGCAGTGCCCGCCACGATGTTCACGGCCACGATGACGAGGCTGGCGATGGCGTCGCCCATCACGAATTTCATGGCGCCGTCCATGGCGCCGTAGAGCTGCCCCTCCCGGTCGAGCCGCTGCCTCCGCCGCCGCGCCTCGTCCCGGCCGATGAGGCCGGCCCGGAGGTCGCCGTCGATGGCGAGCTGCTTGCCCGGCATGGCGTCGAGCGCGAACCGGGCCGCCACCTCGGCGACACGCTGGGATCCGCGCGCGATCACCACGAACTGGATCAAGGTGATGATGAAGAACACGATGGCGCCCACGATGTAGTCGCCGGCCACCACGAACCGGCCGAAGGCGTCGATGACCCGGCCCGCATCGGCCTGGAGCAGGATGAGCCGGGTGGCCGAGACGTTGAGCCCGAGCCGATACAGGGTGGTGAAGAGGAGCAGCGCCGGAAAGGTAGCGAAGCCGAGCGGCTCCCGGACATAGATGGCGGTGAGCAGGAGCAGGACCGATACCAGGAGGTTGGAGGTGATCAGAAGGTCCAGGAGCCACGTGGGGAGCGGGAGGATCATCATCGCGACCACCCCGACCACCAGGATGGACAGGGGAAGCTCGGGCCACCGCCCGATCAGGCCCATGCCCGACCCGCGACCGGCCGCCGGATGCTCCACCCCTCCCCTCCTCATATCCCGATGAAGAGGCGGTCGCCGAAGCTTCGTTCGAGACGGATGTCGCTGATGCGCTGGGCCGAGGTTTCGATGTCGTACTCGATGCGGTGAAACACCACTTCCCCGGCCTCGACGTCGTACACGGTGAAGCACGCCCGGTTGTCGTAGTCCCGGGGCTGGCCGATGGACCCCACCGAAATAACGTACTTCCTCCCCTTCTCTATGCGGACCAGAGTGGGGGGCAGCTCGAGCACCCCGTCCGGCCCGAGCGAGAAGACCCGGCACAAGTGCGAGTGGCCGATGAAGGTCACCGGCTCCAGCTCCCGGTAGTGCGGGATGAGCATGCGCGCCTGCTCCGGAGTGAAGATGTAGTCGAACTCCTCCTTGTGGATGGGCGATCCGTGGCAGAGCTCGATTCCGTATTCCTCATATCGTCGCGAATAGGGGAGCTGCTTCAACCACTCGACGTTCTCGGACCGGAGCAGTCGGGTATGGATATCCAGGACCCCTCTTGCGGCCTCGTAGTAGTAGGAGTAGTCCATCCGGCCGGCCACGGCCGCGTCGTGGTTTCCGAGCACGGTGTCGGCGTTCATCGCCTTCACGATCTCCACGCACTCGTCCGGGCTCCCGCCGTAGCCCACCACGTCGCCGCCGCAGAGAAAGCGATCGACCCGCTCCCAGGCGTAGCAACTCCGCACGGCGAGAAGAGCCTCCAGATTGGCGTGGATATCACTGAAGATTGCGATTCGCACGAGACGAAATTTATAGACCCCTTATGTCCGGATGTCCAGCCATTCCCTTCCTCTTCAGGCAATGGCCCGCTGGTACTTGTCCACCGCCTCGCGGATCGCATCGACCAGGGCCGCGTCCGGCTCCGGACCCTGCGTCGAAAGGCTCTTCACCAGGATCTCGGTGAAGTACATCACCGGCCCCTCGGTGGAGGGGGGCAGGTCCGAGAGCCCCCGCTCGAGCCTCCTCTTCACCTCGCCGCCCTGCTGCGAGACCGCCTGGTTCAACTGGCCCCTCGCGGCCTCGTCCGCGGCGGCGAGGTACGAGACCGCGGCCGATAGGCGCTCGGGCCTAGGCGTTGGCTCGCCGAGGTACCGGAGCAGGGATCGGACCGCGCCGGTGCCGTAGAGCCCGACCGAGGCCGCCATGCCCCGCCATGCCGGGGTCGGCTCGGCCAGGACCTGCCTGAGGACCGGCATGAGGCCCCGCCGGAGCTTGAGCCAGCCCAGCGTGATCGCGGCCGCATGCCGCATGTGGGGCCTCCGGCTCTTCAGCATCTCGATGAGGTGATCCCCGGCGCTCTCGCCGAACGCGGCGATCGCCGGAAGGATGATGGGGAGGTCCACGGGATCCATGCGCCCCACGGCGCCGAACAGGTGCTCGAGCGAGTCCGCCTCCTTCCGATGGGCGAGCTCCATGGCCGCGACGAGCCGCGCACTCGGCCGCTGGAGCAGCGCCTCGAGCTCCTCGCGCGACATCTTGGGGATCCGGGATCGGGTGGCCTCGCTGAGCGGCGCGTCCTCGGTCTGGATGAGGCCCGCCCGCTCCATCGTCGTCTTCGCCTTGCGCTCCACCTCCTTGGGCAGGGCCACGTCGTGCTCCTCGGCGGCTTTCAGGATCCCCTGCCAGTTCCGGGCCGCCTCCTCGAGGGGGACCTCCTCGGACTCCTCCGTGCGGCGGGCGAAGGACATGGCGGTCTTGAGCGTAAGGTCCGACAGATCCTTGGCCAGGTTGATCGACAGGGCCTTCTCCTGGAGGTCGCGGGAGAGGTTCACCCCGAACTCGAGCGCCCTCTCGATAAGCTTGGTCTCGACCGCCCGCCACTGATCCAGAGGGGTGGACCGCGTGAAAATAAGGTACTCGTACTGCCTCGGCCCGAGCCACTCCGACAGGACGTCGAGCGCGGTGCGCACCTCCACGAACGTCGCGGGGGGCGTGAAGAAGCCGGTCGAGAACGGGGGGCGCCGCCGGCCGGTCCGATCCTTCAGCGCCGCGAACTCGGCCATGGCCTTGTCCAGGGAGCGCTCGTTGGTGTCGATGTGGTGCAGGATCTTCCTTGCGCGGTCCATGATCATGGAGAGGTTGACCTCCCTCGACGCCTTGCGCTCCACGCGGCCGATGAACTCGTCCGCCGGGCCGAAGAGCGTCACCCGGGCCGCGAATGTGCTCCGGAGCAGCGAAAGGAACGCGCGGTCCGTCTCCCGGTCCACATCGAAGGTCCACCAGATGCCGTGGGGCTCGGGCGCCTCGCCGTTCTCCACGAGGGCCAAGGTCACGATCGGATAGGAGGCGAACCCGAAGAGCTGGCACCACAGGTCGCTCCCGTCGGCGAGGAGCGGCTTGGCAGCGGACGGCTCCAGCCGGGCATAGAGGGCCACCTCGCCGTTCTCGACCCGGGCGAGCACGGACCCCAGGGACTTGCCGAGCTCAGGAGGCGGCTCCGGGATCTCCTCGATCTCCTCGATCTCCTCCACAGGCTCGGGCCGGATCACCTCCGCGACCTTCTTCACCGGGGTCAGCTCCTCCTGGAGCGCCTGATCGATCGCTTCGGAGTCCTCGATCTCCTCGAGGTCGTCCGGCGCGATGGACGCCACCTCCTCGGACTCGAGATCGGCAAAGGCCGGTCCCACCATCTCGTCCAGCGGCGGTTCCTCGACCCCTTCGATTTCATCCAAGGGCGGTATGGGCGAGGACGTGGACGGCGCGGCCTTGCGTTTCCCGCCCTTCTTGGGGACCGCGGACTGCATCTCCATCCGCTCGAGCTTGCGCGAGAGGATCTCGTTCTGGCCCGCGAGCTTCGCAACCTCGGCCTCTTTCTTCCGGATCTCGGCCCGTGCATGGGCGATCTCGGCCTGCCGCTCCTCGAGCTCCTTGAGCTTGGCCCGGATCGTCCCCTCGCCGGCCGGTTTGGGGCCTGGGGCCTGGGGCTTGTCCTCGACCGTTCTCGGGAGCCGACCGTTCACCCACATCTCGAGCTCGTGCACGCCGGCCAGAGTCATCATGAGCCTCACGTAACGCGGCACCACCTCGTCCCGGTGATCGGCCAGGCTCTTCAGGAGCTCGCTCCGGAGGTGGAACTCGTCGTGAAGGAGCGCGTCCGGGATGTAGAGCGCGAAACGCTTCTGCTCCGGGTCGTGGAACACGATCGGCACGGCCAGATCGTACTCGGCGTTGCATACGGCGCACTGGGCCCGATGCAGCGAGCCCTCGAGCGCCGCAAACTGGCACGAGGAGTCGGTGGCCGTGTTCACCGAACGGTAGATGTCGACGCCGAGGATGTCGCCGCACCGGCACGCGAACTGCGCCTTTTCGATGTTCGTGTTGGACCAGTGTCCCACGTACGGTGGATCGGAAAACGGTGTGGGCTTGTCTTTCGTCATGTCCCCTCTCCCCGCCTGACGGTTTTGATGTTTCCAGGCTCGGAGGTGGTTACCGTGTACATGAAAGAGTATAACCCGAGATCAGCAAGAGGAGAACAGTAGAAATCACATAATCGGCAGGTACTCGCGGAGCTCGTAGTCCGTGACCTGCATGCGGTAGCGGTCCCACTCGATCTTCTTGTTGTCCATGAACTTCTCGAAGATGTGCTCGCCCAGGACCTCGCGCAGGAGCTCGCTCTTCTCCGCGATCTCGATCGCCTCGTACAGGTTCCCGGGAAGCGTGGAAATGCCGCGCTCGCGGCGCTCGGCCGGCGTCATCTCGAAGATGTTCTCCTCGATCGGGTCCGGAAGCTCGTACCCCTTCTCGACCCCGCGCATGCCGGCCGCGAGCATGACCGAGAAGGCGAGGTACGGGTTGCACACCGGGTCGGCGCTGCGGACCTCGATACGGCACGCCTGCTCGTGCCCCACGCGGTAGCGCGGCACGCGAACGAGCGCCGAGCGGTTCTTCTGGCCCCACGAGAGGTAGACCGGCGCCTCGTACCCGGGCACGAGCCGTTTGTAGCTGTTCACCCACTGGTTCAGGATGAGGGTGATCTCGGGAATGTGCCTCAAGATGCCCGCAATGTACTTCCGCGCGAACGGCGAGAGGTTGTACGGCGCCTTGGCGTCGAAGAAGAGATTATGGCCGTCCTTGAAGATCGACTGGTGCACGTGCATGCCGCTCCCGTTCTCGCCGAACAGGGGCTTGGGCATGAAGGTGGCGTAGAGGTTGTTCTCGCGCGCGATCTCCTTCACCATGAACCGCACGAGCAGCACCTGGTCGGCCATGGTGAGCGCGTCGTCGAACCGGATGTCGATCTCGTGCTGACTCGGCGCCACCTCGTGGTGCGACGCCTCGCACCGGAGTCCCATGGACTCGAGCACCTCCACGGTCTTGTTGCGCAGGAACGTGCCCTTGCTGTTCACGGTCGCGTCGAAGTAGCCGGTCTCGTCGAGCGGCACGACGCCGTCGGCCGAGGCGAAGTAGAAGTACTCCATCTCGGGCCCGACGTTCATGAGATAGCCCTGCTTCTGGATCCGCTCCAGGTTCCGGCGGAGCACGTGGCGCGGGTCCCCCTCGAACGGCTGGCCGTCCGGGGTCTCGAGGTCGCAGATGAGATGAATGGCGGACTCGTCGTTGCTCCCGGGCCGGGCCGGTCTCAGTCGGAGCGTGTTCAGGTCCGGGATGGCCATGAGATCGCTCTCGTGGATCCGCGCGAACCCCTCGACCGAGGACCCGTCGAACCCCATGCCGCGCTCGAGCGTGTCCTTGAGCTCCTCGCGGCCCACGGCCACCCCCTTGAGCTGGCCCAGGATGTCCGCGAACCAGAGCCAGATCACCTTGACCTTCTTCTCGGACACGATCCTGAAGATCTGTTCCTTGTCCATCTTTGCCTGCATCGAGGGACCTCCTTGTAGCCGTCTGCCGGGTTGTTTTGATTTCCCCGGGCGCCCGCGCCGTCGAGGAAAAAAGGTTTATATATGAACCCCTGAATATTGACAAGGTTGTAGAACATTACGGTTGAAGGATGGCCATGCTATAATCAATAGTCGTCAAGGGTATCTTTCGGGACGATGCGGATGTTGGAGATGTCGTAATGGAGATCATGCGCCCTACAGGGGTTCTTGGACTTTCCTCGATTTCCCTGGTTCTGCTTGCCGCCTGCAGCGGTGGCAATGGCGAGGAGGCCGATAGCGGTCTGGGGGACGTCTCCCTCGACAGCAGTGGAGCCGACTCCGGGAATGACGGCGACGGGGACTCGGACAGTGACGCGGACAACGATGGTGATGCGGACAACGACGGTGACGCGGACGGCGACGTGGACGGCTGTGCGAATGGTGGGGGTGAAGTCCCTTGCTCGAACGACATGGAGTGCGGCAGCGAAGGAGGGGGCTGCATTTGTCCGAAGCTCTATGACGGCAATGAAATCGCGAGTTACTGCTATCCCCGATGCAACGACAACATGACCTGCGATGAGGACGGCTTCTCTTGCATACCCACCGATGGAGGGGTCACCAGAGGGGCGTGTCTCGTGTCCGGCTCCATCGAGATGCCGTGGAAGGCTCATTTCCTTAGAGATCTCCCACCACCCACGCAATACGATTATACATCCGTTGACGATACGATCTCCTTCGGGTCCATTATAGTGACATTCATGTTTTCGGCTCTGGATTTCCGCAACCTTGGAGAAGCTGGTGATTTCGTCGTAATAGGCTACGCTGGCGCATCATCCGATGAATCCGACGATGTTTGGGAACTGCAGATTTTTATACCTAGCGATCGCTTCAGTCCAGGAATAGTCGACTTCAACGAATGCGAGAATAACGGTGATACGTGTGGTGCGGTGTTGCTCCAGAATATTATCGAAGGCACTACTATTATGAAGACCTTGATACGCGGCTTCAATTTTCCAGACCCTAGTGGCAAGATTGAAAATTGGGTGAAGATATCCGAGGCATATTTTTCCGATTCCCAGCTCTCTAAAGGAGAACTCAAGCTTTCCATGTTCGAGTACACCGCAGAGATCCTTCCGTCGTATTAGGTCAATACAAGTATTTATCGATCATATTTATCTATCTATCTGTTTAATAACCTTTATTTATTGACATATGTATAGTCATGTTTATAGTATCTTAATATGAAACCAATCAATGCATTGACCCTCCGGCAGACGCTCGGAAAGATATTGGATCAGGTGGATCGAACCGGGCCGGTCGTGATCGAGAAGGGACGCAGACCCAGGGCGGTGCTCATCTCGATCAAGGACTGGCAAGAGCGGTTCGTGGACCTCGAGGCCGCGGACGAGCGCAAGTCCCTGATGCGGGAGATGCTCTCCATGCGATCATCGGCCCGCACGAGCACTCAAGGCGTGGTGGAGGAGGTCCGCACCCTCCGGGGAGACCTGGGATGATCGTGGTGCCGGACGCCTCGGTGGCGATCAAGTGGTTTGTGTCGGAGGACCCGGCCACGGATCGCGCGGCAGAAGCGCTCCTCGCGGACATCGTGGAGGGCCGCGCCCGGGCCGTGGTGCCCGAGCTCTTCTTCTACGAGGTGTTCTCGGTCCTGCTCCGGCGTCTCGGAGACGCCGATGCCGCGGCCCGCGGCCTGAACCTCCTCTTCCGGCTCGGCATCAAGCGCCTCGCGCTGGACGACGGGACGGTCGGGAAAGCCGCCGGGATCGCGTCCGATCACGGCCTCACCGGATACGACGCCGTCTATGCGGCCCTCGCCTCGATGCTCGAAGGGAGATGGGCCACCTTCGACGCCGAGGCGCATCGCCGCATCGCCGCGCTCGGAGTATCGTTTATCCCGTCGTCTGGAGGCGCCTGAAATGAACGACAGAACCCGAAGCCTCATCGAGAAGGACAAGAAACACCTCTGGCACCCCTTCACGCAGATGCGGTCGTGGATCGACGGGGAGCCGCTCGTGATCGAGTCGGGCGACGGGGCCGAGCTCGTGGACACCGAGGGGAACCGCTACCTCGACGGCGTGTCGTCGCTCTGGACCAACGTGCACGGCCATCGCCGGCCCGAGATCGACGAGGCGATCAGGGCGCAGCTCGATCGCGTGGCGCACTCCACCATGCTCGGCCTGACGCACCCGCTCGCAATCGAGCTCGCCGAGAAGCTCGTCGCGATCGTGCCCTCGAGCCTCACCCGCGTCTTCTACTCGGACGACGGCTCCACAGCCGCCGAGGTGGCGCTCAAGATGGCCTACCAATACTGGCAGCACAAGGGCCAAAAGAGCCGGACCAAGTTCCTGGTGTTCCAGGGCGCGTACCACGGCGACACCATCGGGTCCGTGAGCCTGGGCGCCATCGACCAGTTCCATCGCATCTTCCGGCCGCTCCTATTCCACACGCTCGTGACACCGGCGCCCTACTGCTACCGTTGCCCCATGGGGCATCTCTCGTTCCCGTCGTGCCGCATCAAGTGCCTCGATCGGGCCGAGGACCTGCTCAAGTCGCACCGGATGGAGATCGCGGCCGTGGTGATCGAGCCCCTGGTGCAGGGCGCCTCGGGCATGATCACGCAGCCGCCCGCGTTCATGCAGCGGCTCCAGGAGCTGTGCCGCGACTTCGACACGCTCCTCGTGGTGGACGAGGTGGCGACCGGGTTCGGCCGCACGGGCCGCATGTTCGCGTGCGAGCACGAAGGCATCAAGCCCGACCTCATGGCCGTGGCCAAGGGGCTCTCCGGCGGATATCTGCCCATCGCGGCCACGCTCGCCTCGGACCGGGTGTTCGAGGCGTTCCTGGGCGACGAGGACGAGAAGTTCTTCCACGGCCACACGTACACCGGCAACCCGCTTGCCTGCGCCGCAGCCCTGGCGAGCCTCGGGATCTTCGAGCGCGACAAGGTCATCGAGAATCTGAAGCCCACGATCGACAGGCTGGCCCTGCGGCTCAAGGAGCTGAAGGACCGCTTCGGGCAGGTGGGCGAAGTGAGGCGGCGCGGGCTCATGACCGGCATCGAGCTCGTTGAGAACCCGCATACGCGGAAGCCGTTCGACCCTGGCCTTCTCGTGGGAAAGCGGGTCTGCGCCGCTGCGCGGAACCACGGGGTCATCATCAGGCCCCTGGGAGACGTGGTGGTGCTCATGCCCCCATTGTGCATCACCTGGGAGCAGATCGATCGGCTGGTCGATAGAGTGGCTTGCGGTCTCGACGAGGTGCTGCCCGAGAGCGGCCGGGAATGAGGACTAGGGCCTCTTGGTGACGAGCGCGCCCATCAGGGCCCCGAACAGCATGGAGAAACCCGGGTTCTGCAGGATCGGATACGAGCCGATCGCCGATCCGACGAAGAAATAATACGTCCATCCCGTGATTGCGCCGGCGAGCACGCCCAGCACCGGCCTCAAAATCCGCTTTGCCTTGACCTTTTCCATGACATTCTCCATCACGCCCGTCCTCATTCTGGATCCTAACATTTTTCAATCCGTTTCTTTCATTTCGACAAGCGATTTGCCTATTCCCAGCCCTTGCCTGCGAAATCCAAATCCTCGTCCTCCTCGGCGTCATAGGGCTTCCTGAACATCTCTTCAGCCATCCGGGCCTCCTCGAGCGTGCTCAGATCCCGATGCTCGGACGCAACGTTTCTCCGCGATATCACCTTCAAAAGCCCGTCGTAGAAATTTTCGTTCACGCAACAATCGAATGATTTCATCATGACCCATCCTCCTATCCGTCAGGTTAGACGGGGCATCGGCTTGGATGAATTCAAAGTCTCCGAGCTCTTTTAAACGGCAGAAAGATCGGTACTCAGGTACGCCAGTTCTCGATGCGGAGGGAGTAGCCGAGGGTCTGTATTCTACGATAATGGTTCTCGTTACCTGTGACCAACACCAAGGAATGAACCATCGCGGTCGCAGCGATCATCGAATCGGCTCTGCCGATAGGCAAGCCTGAGCGGGCCAAGTCGGCCTCGACGCGTCCTGCGACCTCTGCGCATTTCGCATCGACCGGGAGCACCTCAAGGCTTTGAACGAGTTTGAGGAATTCCTCAAGCCGGTCTTCACGCTGGCGCCGATGCCAGCCTCTCACGATCTCCAGGACGGTTAGGACGGAGATAGTAAACTGACCTTGCTCCGACTGGTACTCGGCCGCTTTTCTGGTCAGTCCGGAGTCCTTGGTTTTCAGGATCTCGCTCAAGATGTCGGTATCGAGGATGACTTTATGCATGCCCGCTGCGAAGCTGTCTGGTCTCTCGGTCCGACATGGATTCCTCGACGAGCTCGTCTACGATGCTCGCGTCCTCGGACCAGAGGCCGAAAAGAGGGGCGTCCTGAACCTTCGGAGAGCGGTCGTTCTTGATATCTTGCGAGAGCCACTCAAAAATACGCAACCGCTCCTGAGTAGGCAGCTTTTTAATTTCGTCGTATATTTTATCCGTCAACGCCATGTTACTACCTTTCAATAATACTATATCCCTCATGGGGTTCCAACGCAACGAGCTTGCAACAGAATCCACCGGAGATTCGTTTTATCTCGGCTCGAGATGCTTCATTCGAATGGGTTTGAAGACCCGTCCGGCACTCACACCACCTCGATGGTGGACGGCGGCTTCTGGGTGATGCTGTAGGTGACCGACACCACGCCAGGAACCTCGTTGGTGATGCGGTCCGCAAGGCGGGTCAGGGTCTCGAACGGGATCTTGGTCGGCGTGGCCGTCACCGCGTCGGTCGAGTCCCAGCACCGCACCTCGATCTGGAGCCCGAACTCGCGCTTGCCGTGCCGCATGCCGGTCACCCGGTCCTCGTGCAGCACGGCGAGGCACTGGAACGCCTTGGTGCCCGAAAGCTCCTCCTCCACGACGGCCGTGGCCTTGCGAACGATCGCGACCCGCTCCGGGGTCACCTCGCCGATGACCCGCGCCGCAAGCGCAGGCCCTGGGAACGGCGGCCGGTCGTAGATCTCCCTGGGCAGGCCCAGGGCCTTGGCGAGCTTGCGCACCGCAGGCTTGCGGAGCGGCAGGATGGGCTCGAGCACGTGGTAGCCGAACTCCTTTTCGGTGTCGATGCCGAGCTGCGTGAGGATGTTGTGCTGGCGCTTGATGCCGGCCACGGTCTCCTCCACGTCGGTCAGGTTCGTGCCGTGGAAAAGGAATTTGGCGCCGCTCTCCTTGACCATCCTGCCGAACACCTTCCTGTAGAAGGTCTGCGTGATGGCCTCGCGCTTCTCCTCCGGGTCGATGAGCCCCTTGAGCGCGCCGAAGAACTCCTTCTTCGCGTCCACCAGCGCCACCTCGACCCCGAGCTTCTTGAAGATCGACACCACGTACTCGGGCTCTCCCTCGCGCATGATGCCGTTCTCGATGAAGACCGTCTTGAGCCTATCCCCGAGCGCCTTGTGCGCGAGCAGTGTCACGGCCGACGAGTCCACGCCGCCGGAAAGGGCGTTGATGGCCTTCCCGTCCCCGACCTGCTTCTGGACGGCCTTGACCTGCTCGGCGATGAAGCTTTCAGGGTTGAGCTTGTCGAGGGTGATTTCCTTGATCTCCATGGGGTTCCTCCTCCCCTTGATGATGATCAGTCCAAAGCTGCGTCGAGGGCCGCATCCGACCCGGCATCGACTGCCGCATCCGACCCGGCGTCGACAGCCGCATCCGACCCGGCATCGACTGCCGCATCCGACCCGGCATCGACAGCCGCGTCGGCATCCGCGTCGGCATCGGCATCCGCGTCGGCATCCGCATCGGCATCCGCATCGGTGTCGGCATCCGCATCCATGTCCGCGCCGGCGTCCATGCCCGGATGACTGTCCTTATCCAGGTAGTCCGGGATCCCGTCGCCGTCCGAGTCCCGGCAGCATCCCTCCTCGCTGTCCGGATAGCCGTCCCCGTCCGAATCCGTGTCCATGTAGTCCGGGGTGCCGTCGCCGTCCGTGTCGCGCGGGTTCATCGGATCCGGGCCGGCCTCGGTCATGTCGTCGATGCCGTCGTTGTCCGAGTCCGTGTCCAGGTAGTTCGGGCTGCCGTCGCCGTCCGTGTCGACCGGACTGTTCCCGTCCTTCCCTTTCTCGACCGAATCCGGGATGCTGTCGCCGTCCGAGTCCGTGTCCAGGTAGTTCGGAATGCCGTCGCCGTCCATGTCGCCGGTCCCCTCCACGTCGTCCGGGATGCCGTCGCCGTCCGCATCCGTGGTCTCCTCGGCCTTCTTGTCTTCTTCACAGGACGAAAGCATGCACAACGCAAAGGCCAGGCCGCTTATCAAAAGAAATGATCGCATCATGGGTTCCTCCTTGGTTGATGAACTCTTATTACCAGGACGAGGGGATTATGCAAGTCAAGATCACAACGCCCGGCCGCCGGCGTGCGCCTTCTGCTCGGCCCTTGGATGAATCCAAGGCGTTTCAGTCCCGCTGTTAATGCTTGACGTGCGGCAACCGGGGATGAAGAGTTGTTTGGGGATACCAGTCTAACCGTTTATACGATCCGGGCAAGGAGGGAAGCCATGCGTTTCTTTTGGGCGATTCTTTTTTGTGTCCTGGGGTTGGCCGTAGTCGCATCGCTTGCGGCCGACGAACCACAAAAGAAGACGATGATCGTCATGCCGACCCCCGGACCGCAGTTGAACCCATTTCTCTTCAAGCTTCCCAAACCGCCTCCGCGCCCGACACCCACGGCCAATATCGTGCTCTTAAAACCCAAACCGCTTTTCATTTCCGCAGATGAGTTGAAAACCATTTACATCGAGCTTGAAAAGAAGGCTTCAAAGGAAGAGCTGAAAACGGTAGCTGATCTCAAGAAGGTCATTGAAAAGCAGAAACTGCCCTTTACCGTGGGTATTACGTCGGTCTCAGGGAAAGACATTCGGCAAATCACGGGGCTCGTATTGCCCAAGGATCTTGATAAGAGACTGAAGGGGCTTGCCAGAGAGAGAGCGGTCCTTGCACCCAGAACCGGGCTGAAATCGATAGCGGTAAGGCCCATCGTGCTTCCATCACCTCAAGTAGCAACATCAGGCGACGGCGAGAAGGCTCCTGGTGCGTCCTATTACGGTATGGGGGCGTCACAACCGATTTCCGATTGGATGTCGGAGAGCAAATGGCCGCTTCCAACGCAATGTTCACCAACGCTCCCCAAATGGGCCAGCAGAGATTATCTTCCCCCAATAAGGCACCAGCAGACCTGTGGAAGCTGTTGGTCGTTTTCGGCCTCAGCCGCCGTTGAGGCGAGTCAGGCGTTGGTCAACGGCAGTTTCTACGATTTCTCCGAACAGCAAGCGATTGATTGCGCCAAGAAGCCAGACGGTACGGATGTTGGCAGTTGCAACGGTGGTTGGTATCAGGATGTCTTCGCTTGGCTGAAAGGGAGCGGCTCACAGCAGGAGAAGGATTTCCCTTATATTGCAAAAGACGGCATATGCCCACAAAGAACCCCATCGCTGTACATGGTTGCAGACTGGGACTTTGCTGACCCAGCAAGCCCGGCTAACCCATCGATCGCGAAAATCAAGGAAGCCATCTGCAGCCATGGAGCAGTTAGCGCTATCGTTACTGCTACTGACGCTTTTAATAATTATCGATCCGGTGTGCTAGCCAAAGACAGCTCTGGTTGCAGTCGTCCCGAAGGATGCCCACATGCCATAACTCTGGTCGGATGGGACGATACGAAAAACGCGTGGATCTTGCGCAACTCTTGGGGGTCAGGCTGGGGAGAAGGCGGCTATGCTTGGATAGACTACAATACCGATGACGTTGGGCATTATGCCACTTGGGTGCAAGTGGCGCAGGGGGATGGCGGAAACATCAGCGGGAACGGCATATTCTATACGCGAGAGTTGAAAGTAAAAAACTCCACTGGCAAGTCGATCGACTTGTACATCCGATATCTCGCGTGGACAGGAACGGATGGCTGGCGATGGCTCCCATCATCATCTCAATATTACCATTGGCGTATCAATCCCGGTATGGACACATATCTCTTATCCCCGTTCTCCGGCAGACTTCGGGCTGCGGAGGCGAATCTCTGGGCTACCACGGTTGAAACGAAAAAGAAGACCATCGATACGTACAAGGCAAAGACACTGGATCTCACGCCAGACGACGTCTACCAATCTTCGGATCCGGCCACCTTTGCCGTAGACATCACGAACAATGGAATCGTTCCTCTGACGACCATTGAACCGAAGAAGGAGGCCGACAAGCAAACTCGATGCAAGCACATCGATATCGCTTCCGTGTATCTTTCCGTGCCCCGGGATCGAGTCTATGACCAGTGGGATGGCCCTGATCTGATCATGAACATTTTCCCCGAGAACTACGCTGGCTCCTGGCCGTCGGATGTAGCGATGGATAGCTACGCTCATACATGGACATTGCCTTTCCCGATGGTTTTCATAAGCAATACAACGGTTCATGTCTATATCTATGATGCAGATACAGATGAATCCGGTACGGTCGGTTATGAGTACCTTTCCGCAATGGATGTCACCGTACCTGACAAGCTGGAGAACGGCGTCTTCACATTCCAAAAAGGTGGCTTTACGGTTTCCTTTTCCGGGGAGTGTGTGCCCTGAACCCAATGCTCGCCTGATGATCCCGTCTGGTAAGATATACAGCCATCCGACATTACAACGCCCGGCCGCCGGCGTGCTGCGATCGCTCGGCCCAGGATCGGATCTCGGCCGGGTAGCGGACCACGACCACTCCACCCTCGCGCTCGTGCCACGTGCAGGTCTTGGTCGGGACATGCCCCTCGAGAAAGTACTCGATCTTCCGGTGAGGGCAGGCCTCGGTCGCGATCAGGCCCGAAACAGGACAGACCTGGGCCTGGACCACCCCCTCGGGCCTGGCAGGCAGGGTGAGCCTCCGGCCTTGCGCTGCATAGAGAAGCGCCTCGCGCACGAGCGGCGCCGCAGCCTGCATGGCCACCACCCCGTGCATGGGCGACCCGTCGAAGTTGCCGGCCCAGGCCGCGGCCGTGATTTCGGCCGTCACGCCCACGGCCATGGCGTCCGCAAACCCCTTGGCCGTGCCGGTCTTGAACGCCGCGTCGAACGGCAGGTCGTCGAGCGGCAGCTCCTCGCCGAACATGGGACGCCTCGCCTCCGGGTCCGAAAGCATGTGCATCACGATGAAGCTCGTCTGGGGCGAGAAGGCCTGCTGTTCCGGAAGCGGCTCTGGCCGCCAGGTTTCGCCGGAGCACAATTCCACCTCGGCCACGCCTCGAGGGCTCGCGACCTTTCCGCCCCGCACGAGGAAACCGTAGCCTGCTGCGAGGTCCAGGAGCCTCACCCGCGTCGCGCCGAGCGCGAGCGGCAGGCCGTAGTCCCGGGGCGTGCCCGGCACGTCGCCCACGCCGGCTATCTTGAGCCTGGTCATGAGGCGCGGCACGCCGATCCGCTCGAGCACGTGGACCGCGGCGAGGTTGTACGAGCCGGCGAGCGCCTCGCGAAAGCGCACGGGCCCGCGCTCGGGCTTCGAGTAATTCGCGGGCCTGTAATCCGAAGGCACGTCGAGGATGTCGTACGCGATCGAGGCCGGGCTCGCCCCTTCCTCGATCGCGATTGCGTAGAGGAACGGCTTCAGGGCCGAGCCCGGGCTCCGGCGCCACGTGGTGATGTTGATCTGGCCCTTTGGGCCGGGAAACCCGGCCGATCCGGCCATGGCGAGCACCTCGCCGGACTTCGTGTCGAGCACCACGAGCCCGGCCTGATGCAGGCCTTGGCCGGTCATGCCCGCCACGTGATCCGAAAGCCTGTGCTCGAGCGCCTCCTGGAACCGGAGATCCAGCGTGGTATGGACCTTCCCCCCTTGTCGCTTCACCTCGTCGGGCAGGCCGTCGAGCACCCACTCCACGAAATGCGGGGCCCGGAACTCCGGAGGGTGGAACGAGACGAAGAGCCCTTCGCTCCGGATGCGCACGACGTCGCGCCCGGTGATGAGCCCTTGTCGCTGCATGAGGCCGAGCACGTGATCCCGCCGCTTCAGAGCCTCGGTCAGGTGTCGGGTCGGGTCATAGACCGATGGGCTCCTCGGCAGCACGGCCAGGAGCACGGCCTCTGCCGCGCTCAGGGATGCCGCCGGTTTCCCGAAATAGGTCCTGGCCGCAGCCTCGATGCCGTACGCGCCGTTCCCGAAGTAGGCTCGGTTCAGGTACGCCTCCAGGATGTCGCTCTTCGAGAGGTGCCGCTCGATCCGGAGCGCCAGCGCCACCTCCCGGATCTTGTTCCACAGGGTGCGGGGCCTGCCCTGAGAGTCGATCATCCGGCAGAGCTGCATGGTCAGGGTCGATCCGCCGTATCGAAGCCTCTCTTCCCGGAGGTCGAGCCAGGCGGCGCGGCCCATGCCTGCGAAATCGATCCCATGATGGTCGAAGAACCGTTGGTCCTCGGACGCCACCACGGCCATGACGGCGGCGGCCGGGATCCCGGAGAGACTCACCCATGCCTCGCGGCCGGGCCTGCCGTCCGGGGACGGTATCCGGCGCAGCACCTCGCCGTTCCGGTCCAGGACCACGAGCGGGCCGCCCGAGTCCGGCGAGACCGCCGGGGCGATCGGAACGAGGAAGACCCAGGCGAAAAACCCCAGGAAACCCGCAAGGAACGAAGCGATCACGATCCATGGTCCGGCCCAACGCAGGGTCGTGGGGCGGCCCGGCGATGGGGTCTCCGATCCGGCAGCAGCCGGGTAGGAGACCCTGAGCCGGAAGCCGGGGGCCCCGCGACCCGATGTTCCGGCGAGCGGAGTCCTCACGGCTTCACCTCCATCTTCGCGTACCCGCTCCGGCCGTTCTTCTCGGGCTGGTACATGGCCTCGGCGTGGGACGGCGGCGCCACGAAGCGGCCCGGGGTCATGGCCCTGGCCAGGTACTCGAGCTGGAGCTCTCCCGTGGGAAGAAAGTCCGCGAACGCCTGGACCCGATCGTCCCGCATCTCGATGTAGGTCCAGTCCGGGTTCGACTCCCCATCGTACTCCTCCTCGCCTCGCTCCTCACGGACCGAGGTGTCGAGCCGCGTGTTCACCGGCTCGAGGCCGGCCGGAAGCGGATCGACGAGGGCGACAAAGTGACGATCCTCACCGGTCTTCACGATCACCCTGACCCGAACGAGCTTGCCGAGAGGCACAGCGCCCTGGACTTTCTTGCCCGAATCCGCGTCCAGGAACTCGCGCGAGACCTCGATCCCGCGCGACACCGGACCGAGCTCCGGATCCCTTCTCGCCACCGTGAGCCGGACCGAGCACCGGGCCGGATCGCTCGTCCGCACCACGAGCTCGCCCGAGGAAAGCTCGCGTTGCGTCTTCCGGACGAGGAGCGCGCCGCTCTGTCTCATCTCCTGGTCGGCCAGGGGCTTTCCGTTGAAGAGCACGGTCGCATGGAACGGGCCTTGGGTGCGGCTCCTGGCATAGTCGGCGAGCGCGGTCAGGGCATAGGCGTTCTCCTGCGTGCTCATCCAGTATCCGGAAGGGAGCTCGGCCATCCGGAGCCCCTCTGCGAGCTCGTCCACCGCCGGGTTCTCCGGGTCCGCGAGGAGCAGGGCCGAAAGCAGGATCGCGCTCGACCGCACGGACGAGCCCATGTGGTAGTAGGCGTCGGCCTTCTCCTCCTTGACGCGGGCCGAGCCGTCCGTCCGCTCGATCGCGGCGAGAAGCTCGTCCTCCACGGCCCGGATCTCCTCGGAAGGAGCGGCGTTCAGCTTGAGCGCGGCGAGCAGGAAGGCCTGACCGTAAAGCGGGAGCATGCGCCGCTGCTCGTCGAGGCGGCTCTGGAGCGCCGGGTCCGGCTTGCCGAGGCTCGCGAGCACGTACGCGGCCTGGGCCAGGGTCCCGGCCTCGGACAGGTCGCCGAGGTTCCGGTCCGCGCTGTCGGCCCAGGATCGGACCGCCACGGCCGCCCGCTCCATGGCCTCCTCGTCGACCGCGACCCCGGATCGCCTGGCCTCGTGCAGGCCGTACAGGGCATAGACCGTGAGGTGGGGATAGGTGGCGCCGTCCGGCCACAAGGTGAAATGGCCGTCGGCCTGCTGATAGCGCAGCACCTTGGCCGAGCCGGCCCGGATGAACGCCTCGAGCTTGTCCCCTTCGAGGTCCTTGATCTCGAGGGTCTTCGCGAGGTCCTTGACCTTCACGAGCGGGATGAAGCGCGACAGGGTCTGCTCCAGGCAACCGTAAGGATACTCGACGAGGTAGCGGAGTGCCGGCCCGAGCTCTGCGAGCCCGGTGCGGTCCACGTCGATCTCGAGCCGGCTCTGGTCGGGCTCGGCCCCCTTGGGCCAATCCACCTGGACCCGGGCCTCTTTCTCCATGCGCCCTTTCCGTAGGCTCAGCGTGTCGATCACCAGGGGCGCGCTCACCGGGACCTCCACCTTCACCACGTCCGAGAGGTTCCCCATGCGCACCGAGAACGTGAACGACGCCTTGGAGGCGAGCATCACCTCGGCCGGGAAGAGCACGCTTTCCGTTCCCTGGGCCTTGACCCGGATCGCGACCCGGTTCTTTCCGAGCTTCACCCCGTCGGCCTCGAGCGAAACCTCCGCGTCGCCGTCCCGGTCCGTGAGGTTGTGGACCTCCACGCCGACCTCCACCTGATCGGCCGTGGACAGGAACCGCGGCACGAGCGGCCGCGCCAGGAGCTTCTTCGTGACCAGGAGGGATCCCTGCCCGGAGCCGAACCGGCTCCCCTGGTCGGCGGCCACGGCCATGATCCGGAACGTGGTGAGGTTGTCCGGCGCGCTGAACGAGAACCGCGCCTCGCCGTTCCGATCCGTGACCAGGGCCGGCGCCCAGAAGGCCGAGGCCAGGAACCGGGATCTCACCTTGCTTGCGCCCGGTCCGCCGGAGTCGGCCCCTTCCTCGGGAGAGAGCTCGTACGGGTTCTTCTCGAGCGCGAGCCGGAGCAGGCTCATGGCGCTCTCCACGCTCGACCCGAACGGCGCGTAGAAGGCCTTCATCGGGTCCGGCGTCTCGTACGCGATGAGCTTCAGCACCCCCTCGTCGGCAACGCTTACCGAGACCTCGGACTCAAGCGGTTTTCCGTCCGAGGTCACTCGGATCACGCCGCTCACCCGGTCGCCCGGCTCGTAGACGGCCTTGTCGGTCTTGACGTCCACCGAGAGCCTCCGCTCCTCGGTCGAAACCCGGAGCTCGGCGAGCCCCATCTGGAACCTGGGCCGGTTCCGGTCCCCGTCGCCGGTCCGGCCCTGGACCATGGCGATGGACACGAACACGTTCGGCGCATAGGCCTCAGTGACCGGCACCTCGATCCCTTCGCCCTGGGACAGGCCCTGCATCACCTTCGCTTCCACCACCCCCTCCCGCTCCACCGTGACGAGGGCCGTGGGGTTCCGGAGCGAGGTCTGGGGCGCGAACCGCGCCGTCTCGCCCGGCCGGAACTCCCGCTTCGACGGGACGACCTGCATCCTCGCCTCCTCGTTGCCGCTCCAGGCCGCCTCTCCCTTGCCCGCGGCCCAGACCAGGGTCGAGGCTGCGATCGCCCTGCCTTCCTTGTCCTTGGCGTCGAGCCTCACGGCGTACTCGCCCGGCTCCGCGACCGTCACCTCTTCGACCCCTTCCCGGTCCTTGGGGATAAGGATCTCGCGGGAGAGCACCTTCTCCTGCTTCGTGCTGCAGGTATCGGATTGGGTCTCTTCGTTCCAGGAGCAGACGTGCTCCTGCCGCACCAGGCTCAACGTGGCCGAGGCGTCGACTCGCTTCTGGTCCGGCGCGATCGCGGCGGTCGCGATCCGGAACGGCTTTCCGACCGTGACCACGTACTCGCCCACCCGGAGCCCCACGTAGAAGTCCGAGCTGTCCAGGCTCACGGCCCGCCGCTTGCTCACGGCCTCGCCCGAGCTGTCCTTGACCGTGGCCTGGACCAGGTAATCGTACGGCCCGACCAGGTCTGTCTTGGGGTCCTTCATGACGAGCCGATAGAGACCGGTTGGATCGGTCTTGCCGGTCCCCTCGGTCACGAACTCCTCCGGAGCGCGCCATCCCCACTCCCACCATTCCTCCATGCCGGACGCTGCTGCGTCGTCGTTGAACGTATGCTCGGGCAGCGCCTCGCACGCCACCCGGTGCGGCCTCCGCATCACGCTCCAGGCCACCTCGGCGTCCTTCACCGGCGGCCCGAACAGGTAATGGGCCGAGATCTCGAGCCCGATCTCGTCCCCCACGGCCAGGCTGCTCCGGGACGGCTTCAGGTCCGTGTCGAACGAGAGCTTGCGGAACTCCTCGACGAGGAAGGTCTCGCGGAAGGTCTGCTTCTTGACCGACGCCGTGACGAAGTAATCGCCGAGGAAGACCTCCTCGCTCAAGGCCAGGTCGAAGGAGAAGCCGCCGAACCCGGAGAGATCGAGCGTCCGGTCGAAGAGCAGCGTTCCCCGACTGTCCTCGATCTTCACCGCGACCTTCTCCCCTTGCGGCACCGCTGGGAGCCGATCGACCGCGGTCTCGCGCACGAGCCCCTTGAAGTGCACGGTCTCGCCCGGCCGGTAGATGCCGCGGTCCGACTGGATGAACCCGCGGATCCGTGTCCTGGCCTCGCTGAAGTCGGGCGCGGTGTGGAAGCTCCAGAGCTCGATCCCGTCGGACCATTCGCCGTCGACGACCGCCCGGTCGCCGTCCTTGTCGATCACGGCGACAAGCCGCCTCGAGACCCAGCCCGTCTCCTCGTCCTCGAGGCCGGGCTCGGCCTGGGTCCGCTGGATGAGCTCGCTCGTTCCGGGAAGCGCGAGGAGTCCGTTCGCGTCGGTCTGTCCCTCGAAGACCTTGCGGCCCCGGAGGTCGTACACCGCGACATGCGCCTGGGCCACCGGGCCGCCGCTCACGAGGCTCGTGACCCAGGCCAGGCCCGAAGCGGCACCGGCCTTGAGCAGCACCCCGAGGTCCGTGACGTTGACGAGCGCCCGCTGCCTCGGATGAAAGCGCCACATCGCATCCTGGTTCGGGATCATCTCCCGGGAGGTCACCTCGGCGAGGTACACGCCCGACCCGTCACCCCGGCAGATCTGCCTCAAATCCACGTCGGTCCGGGTCCAGACGTTCTTCTTCGATTGGACCTTGATGCCGGTCTTCTGGTGCTTGAGGCCGAGCTCCTTGAAACGGAGGTCCTTGTTCTCGCCGGACTCGTAGGACGGCGTGAAGTCGATCCCCTTTGCGAGCAGCCGGACCAGCTCGTCCTCGGGCACGGCGCTGCAATCGACGTCGAAGCCCTGGATGTTCCTCGTCCAGACCGGGTAGCCCCTGGCGCCGGCCTCCAACGTCCTGGCGCCGGTCTCCATGCCGAGCCAGGGCCTCATGTCGCCCGTGGTGAAACGGAGGCTCACCGGCCGATCGAGCCGCTGGCCGAAGACGTCGACCAGGTCGTCCTTGACCCGGACCTCGTACTCGGTGTGGGGCTTGAGCTCGAGCTCCACCTTGTACGTGACGCTGTCCTCGAGCCAGCCCTGGCTCACCCGTTTCTCGGCCGGCGTGATCGAGACGGCCTTCCGGATCTTTTCCTCTTCCACCGGGGTCGAGAACTTGAGCCTCAGGATCGCGCCGTCGGCCCAGATGTCCGTGCCCGTGGGCCTGGCCTCCACCAGCCTCAGGATCGGATGCGTGCGGAGCTTGGCCTTGAACGGCGTTTCGAGGAGGTCGTTCCCGCTCTCGGCCTTGACCCCGCTGCATCGGAGCTCGTAGGGGTGATCCTTTTCCAGCTCGCTCGCCGGGGCCAGCAGGGCCTCGCGCCCGTCCTTGGATATCTCGGGCCGCTTGAGCTCCACCGGCTTGCCCGTGGATCCGTCCACGAGCGAGCACCCCTTCTCCACGGTCGAGGCCTCGACCTTCTGGTTGAACCGCAGGGAGAGACCGGGCCTGGTGGGCAGCATGGCCAGGTCGCCGGCCACCAGATCCTCGACCTTCAGGGGCCTGAACGCAAAGGTGTGCTCCACCTTGCCCTCGGCCTGGGCGAGCGGCCCGATGAGCCTCACGGTGTAGCGCGTCCCGGCCTTGAGCCGCTCCTTGGGCTGCACGAGCAGGGTCGCCCGGTCCTCCCACGCGGCCGTGAAGTCGATCCGGGGCTCGATCGCCACGGGCGGGCCCGTCATCGGCTTGCCCACAGCCTCGGTCTCCACGACCGGGGAAGCGAACCGGACCCGGATCAAGGGCCTCGGGTCGGCCGTGTCGTGCTCGGGCGAGATCGACGTGACCACGAGCTTCCCCTGCTCTGCGGCCCGTTCCCCGCATCCGGCAAACGATGCCGCAAGAAAAACCACGACAATCCCCGACCAAACGGCTTCATGTTTCATGTGAACCTCGCTCATTCCTCCTTTTGACGTGCATCAAGGGAAAAGGGAGCTACTTCAGGGGCTTCACGTCGATCCGGTGCTCGATCACGACGCCGGCCTTCTCGAAGAGGAACCCCACCGGGCAGACCCGGATCGTGTCGTCGAAGATGCGCCGGGCCTTTTCCTCGTCGTCCGCCTCGATCCAGCCCTGGATGACCACGCGGGTGATCTTCTCCTTGACCCTCTCGGCCTCGGCCGAAAGCTCGACGCGGCCCATGCCGAGATGCTTGTTGGCTCCGATGATCTTGGAGGTCATGGCGATGCAACCCAGGAGGGACGCCACCACCGCCTCGAGCGGCTTCATGCCCAGGTCGGCTCCGCCGCTCTCCCGGGGCAGGTCGAGCACCACGGCATGGCCCCGGCCGTTGTCCGCGATCGCCGTGTATCCGTCCATGATCTTGAGTGCGGCTTTCATGCTCTCTTTCTCCTTTCCGGCAATGTCCTGGCGCGGGCCCGGTATTGGCCCGCTGCGGTTGGGTTGCCCTGCGATTGGGCGATGTTCGCCGCGAGGTCGAGCCACATGGCCTTTTCCTTTGGGAGCTTCAGCGCCTCGGCGAGCTCGATCGCCTGCTGGGCCGCGGCCATGGCCTTCTCCGGCTCCCCGAGCCTGCGTAGCGCGGCGCCGAGCGACCCGAGCCACTGGCACTCGGCCTTGCGGTCCTTGATGTGCTTCGCGATCTCCACGGCCTCGATGTAGATGAGCGCTGCCTCGCGGTGTCTGCCCTCGTAGTAGATCGCGTTGCCCAGGCTCCCCTTGAGCGCTGCGGTGTACTTGGCGGACTTGGCCTTCTCGGCCACCGGAAGCATCGATTCGGCGATCCGTTTCGTGGTCTCCCAGTCCTTGGCGTCGTAGAGCACCGAGAGGAGACGCACCGAGAGGTTGAGCCCGTCCTTGGCCATGCCCTCGTCCAGGGCGGCGCGGATCGCGGCCTCGATCGCATGACGGTTCTCGAGGCACGCGCCGAAGACCCCGGTCCTCTTCGCCTCGGCAAGCCGGTCCCTGGCCCATAGCACGAGCCTTTGCCGCGTGTCGCTCCACACGGTCTCCTCGATCTCCACGCCGGACATCCCCTCGGACACGATCCGTCCGAGGTGCGTGAGCCGTACCCGGTCGCGCTTCAGGAGATCGGTGAGCGCCTCGGCCCGGTCCTTGGCCGGCACCAGGCGGAACAGGGCCTGAATGTCGAGGCCGAACGGCCGCACGGTGAAGAGCGCGGCCATGATGGCCTTGGAGGTCTCGGAGAGCGGCAATGCGTCTTGGTAAGGCATGGTATGAGCCACTTTAAATAATTTCGTCGTGAAAGTGCACTCAAATGGTATCATGACCCGGTTCCACAAGACACCAAGGAGGGGAGCATGACCGATCCCAAGCTTTTCCGACCTGAAGATCAGAAGGATGAGGACGATGTATCGCCGACCACCATTGTCGGCGGCCAGCCGGGCAAGCGCAAACCGCTCAAGGGCGAGGCGTACCGCAAGGGCAACAAGCGGCGGCAGAAGTTCCGGGTGAGGCTCGAGCAGGCGCTCTACCTTGCAGCGACCGATACGGAGTTCAGGAACCGGCTCCTCGAGAACCGATCCTCTGCGCTCGATGGCGCTGGCATTAGGCTCAACAAGATTGAGGAAATGACCCTGGCCGCTGTCTCGAACGAGACCTTGAACCGCATGATCGCGGCCGTGCGTCCCGAGGACCACGGACGACGCAAGTTCATGCAGACCATCGCGGCGAGCACCGCGGCCCTTGCTGCGGGCGCGGCCATGGTGAGCTGCGACAAGAATGATAGTGACAATTTCATGGGAGGTGCTGGTCCGGATATCGATTCGGGCCTGGACGCCGCGGCCGATGTGGGGCCGGACAGCGCGATCGATTCCGGGGTTGACGGTGACGCGGACGGCGACAGTGACGCAGACGGCGATGGGGACGTGGACATTGATGCAAACCATATGGACGCTGCTGGAGGCATGGATGGCTCGGTAGATGCCGACGCCGACTCGGACCTGGACGGGTCAGGCGTGGACGCTGGCATCGGGCCTGACCTCGACGCGGACGTGGACGGATCCGATGCGGATGCATCCCTGGATGCGGGCCTGAAACAATCACCGAAACCAAAACGGAGGGGGTCATGACCGATTCCAAGAAAATCACGAGTGGCAAGGTGCAAAACCGGTCCGAAAAGAAGCGGCTCAAGGGCGAGGCGTCCCGGGCAAAGAAACCTCGCGAGCGGATCCGAATCCGGCTCGAACAGGCCCTCTACCTCGCAGCGACCGATACGGGGTTCAGGAATCAGTTGCTCGAAAATCGGACCGTTGCGCTCAAGGCCGCTGGCATCGTGCTCAACGATATCGAGGTGAAGACCCTGGCCACGGTCTCGAACGAGACCCTGAACCGCATGATCGCAGCCGTGAAGCCCCAGGATCAGGGCCGGCGCAAGTTCATGCAGACCGTGGCCGCAAGCACGGCCGCCCTGGCTTCGGGCACGGTCTCCACGAGCTGCGATACCAAACCCGGCGCCGAGAAAGACGCCAGCCTTGCGGACGCGACAGAGGATGCAGCCGGCGATTCGGACATCGACGCAGATACGGATATGGATGCGGACTCGGACATGGACTCCGACACCGACACGGACGCCGACGTAGATCACTCGGACACGAACGGCGGCATGGGGCCGGACGTGGACGCCGATGCCGACGCGGACAGCAGCATCGAGGACGGCGGCGTCGACGCGGACAGCAGCATCGGCGAGGACAGCGGCGTGGACGTGGACAGCAGCCTCGGTGAGGATGGCGGCGAGGACAGCGGCAAGGACGCGGCCCTGGACAGCGGCGCCTACACGGACAGCAGCGTGGAGAACAGCGGCCTGGACGCGGCGGTCAAGAAACCCTTGAAATCAAGGAAAAGGCCATGACCGATCCGAAGCTTTTCCATCCTGAAGATCAGAAGGATGAGGACGATGTATCGCCGACCACCATTGTCGGCGGCCAGCCGGGCAAGCGCAAACCGCTCAAGGGCGAGGCGTACCGCAAGGGCAACAAGCGGCGGCAGAAGTTCCGGGTGCGGCTCGAGCAGGCGCTCTACCTCGCGGCCACGAACGAAGGGTTCAGAAATCAACTGCTCGAAGATCGATCCCATGCGCTCGAGGCCGCAGGCATTGCGCTGAATGAGACCGAAGCCGCGACCCTGGCAGTCATCTCGAATGAGAATCTGTCCCGCATGATCGCGGCCGTGCGTCCCGAGGATCACGGACGACGAAAGTTCATGCAGACGATCGCGGCAAGCACCGCGGCCCTGGCCGCCAGCGCTGCCATGGTGAGCTGCGACAAGAGTGATAATGCGGACGTAGACGGCAATGTGGACATTGATGCGAACCATTTAGATGCCGGTGGAGGCATGGATGGCGCGATAGATGTAGACGCGGATGCGGACGGTGACAGTGACGCGGACGCGGACGGTGACGCCGACGGCGACGCGGACGGCGACGGCGACGCGGACACGGATGCCGAGGTCGACGGACACGTTGAAGCGGACGCTGGCGGCATCGGGCCTGACCTCGACGCGGACGTGGACGGATCCGATGCGGATGCATCCCTGGATGCGGGCCTGAAACAATCACCGAAACCCAAACGGAGGGGGTCATGAACGACACGAAGAAAATCCAAAGTGGCAAGCGCAGGCTCAAGGGCGAGGCGTCCCGCGCCAAGAAGCCTCGGGAGCGGATCCGGATCCGGCTCGAGCAGGTGCTCTACCTGGCAGCGACCGATACGGGGTTCAGGAATCAGTTGCTCGAAAATCGGACCGTTGCGCTCAAGGCCGCTGGCA